>ERZ802830.227-NODE-227-length-55304-cov-17.522_pt1 | contig 55304 bp, 51 predicted proteins | sample MGYA00345654_ERZ802830 | MGnify/ENA primary metagenome ERZ802830 (study PRJEB30503, sample SAMEA104212375) | marine metagenome | biome: Westerlies Biome; feature: [SRF] surface water layer (ENVO:00010504) within the epipelagic zone...; material: water...
ATTTTATGAGGATCTTCTTTTATTTCTCTTCTAAATCTCCGATTTGATCTTCTTCTTCTTATTGCTATAACAACTAATTTTAATTAATATTAAATTTCGGGATACAATCAGAAACTTCTTTTTTGATTATATCAATAAACTTTTCAATTTTCATTTCACCTAGATCATCTCCATGATGTCTTCTAATTGAGATAGTATCATTTTTAGCTTCATTTTCTCCAACAACTATCATAAATGGAATCTTTTTTATCTCAGATTCTCTTATTTTTTTTCCAACAGTCTCATTTCTATCATCTAAGTGCGCGCGAATTTCGTGATTTTCTAAGATATTTAAAACTTTTTGACCATAATTTTTAAAGTTCTCACTAACAATTAATATTTCAACTTGAGTGGTTGCTAGCCATAAAGGGAAAACTCCACCAGTATGCTCAAGAAGAATAGCGACAAATCTTTCCATACTTCCAAAAGGAGCTCTATGAATCATTACTGGCCTTAGATCCTCATTATTACTACCCTTATAAGTAAGATCGAATCTTTCAGGAAGATTATAATCTACTTGAATAGTTCCGAGCTGCCAACTTCTTTCTAATGCATCCTTTACCATAAAATCAAGCTTTGGACCGTAAAATGCAGCTTCTCCATATTCAACAACATATTCTAATTCTTTTTCCTTGGCTGAGTCTAAAATAGCTTTTTCAGAAATTTCCCAATTTTTATCTGAACCTATATACTTATCTGGATCATTCGGATCTCTTAATGAGACTTGAGCAGAGAATTTTTCAAAACCAAGTGATCTAAACACATAAAGAACTAGATCAATTGTATTTTTAAATTCAGAGTCAACTTGATCTGGAGTACAAAAAATATGAGCATCATCAACAGTAAACCCTCTAACTCTACTTAAACCATGTAATTCTCCACTTTGTTCGTATCTGTAAACAGTTCCAAATTCAGCGAGTCTAAGCGGTAAGTCTCTGTAGCTTTGAGGCTTTGCATTATATATTTCACAATGATGAGGGCAGTTCATAGGTCTTAAAATAAATGTTTCATTGTCATTAGGTGTATAAATTGGTTGAAAACTATCAGCACCATACTTTTCGTAATGACCGGATGTTTCGTATAACTCTTTTGAACCAATATGTGATGACATTACTTTTTTATAACCTGCTCTTTTTTGAGCATCTTCAAGAAAATCTTGAAGAAGATCTCTTAATACAGTTCCGTTTGGTAACCATAAAGGAAGTCCATTACCGACTCTACTTGAAAAAGTAAATAGTTCTAGTTCTTTACCTATTTTTCTATGATCTCTTTCTTTTGCTTTTTCAACTAATTCAAGATATTCAGTTAGAAGTTTTTGCTTTGGAAATGAAATACCATAAATTCTAGTTAGTTGGTTATTTTTTTCATCCCCTCTCCAGTATGCTCCTGCAATGTTTAAAAGCTTTACTGCTTTTACAATTCCAGTTGATGGAATATGTCCACCTTTACATAAATCACTAAAATCTGCATGATCGCAAAAGCTAATAGTTCCATCTTCAAGTCCTTCAATTAATTCTATTTTGTATTCATTGTTTTCTTGTTTGTAAAATTCTAGAGCATCACTCTTAGACATTTTTTTTATTTTAAATTCACTATCATTTCTAGCAAACTCAAGAAATTTAGCTTCAATTTTATCAAAATCTTTTTCTGATATATTTTCACCTTTAAAATCCACATCATAGTAGAAACCACTTTCTATAGAAGGCCCAATAGTTAGATTTGATTTTGGATAGAAAAACTTAATTGTTTGAGCTAATATATGTGCTGAAGAATGCCAGAATGCTTGTTTGCCTTCATAGTCGTCCCAAGTAAAGAACTTAATATTACCATTTTCATTTAATACAGTTTCAAGTTCAATTATTTCATTGTTATATGAAGCTGAAATTACTTTTCTTGCAAGTCCTTCACTAATACTCTTAGCAACATCTAAAACCTTAACTCCCTTTTTAAATTCTTTAACTGAGTTATCTGGAAAAATTATGTTTATCATATCTAGATTTCAAGTTCAAATTTAATTTAATTTATTTTTTGGCCCTAATGTGCCGTTTAATATATTGACAATTCCTCTATATCCATAAAAAATAGCAAGCAAAAGTAGAATAGCCCCAATGATCAAGACAACCAAAAAGAAAGGATGATCTTGATTATTAAACGCTTGAGACACAATAACTGGAGCAATAAAACACAGAGAGATTCCTGTAAAAACTTGAATAAACCCCTTTTTTAAATATTTATTCATTTGAGTAATTATCTATAACTGATCTAATGCTTTTATGTTTAAGTATTAGCTCATTTGCTTTTTCTTTATCTACTCCTAATTCTTCCATAATAATTCTTCTAGCTCTTTTATTTAACTTTTCATTAGTCATCTGCATATCAATCATTTTATTTCCTTTTACATGTCCATCAAGAATCATAGATATTGTAGAAATCATATTTAAAATTAATTTTTGTGCTGTACCAGCTTTAAGTCTTGAACTTCCCGTTAAAAATTCTGGACCGACAATAACTTCAATTTTAAAATCAGCATATTTAGATAGTGGTGAATTCTTATTACAAACAATACAAGCTGTTGAAATATCATTTGCTTGACATTGCTTTAGACCACCAACCACATAAGGAGTTGAACCAGAAGCAGCTATCCCGATTACAAAGTCATTTTTATCAATTTTATTTTTAGAAAGATCTTCCCATGCTTGATTTAAATCATCCTCTGCAATTTCAATTGAGCTGTATAGAGCAGGAATACCACCAGCTATCAGACCGACAACTTTTTCTGGATTTGTACCAAAAGTAGGTGGGCATTCTGAGGCATCTAAAACTCCTAGTCTTCCACTTGTTCCTGCTCCAATATAAAAAAGCCTGCCACCTTTTCTAATTTTAGGAACAATATTTTTTATTAATTCAGTAACATCTGGAAGAACGTTTTTTACGGCCTTTAAAGCATTATTGTCTTCAAAATGCATCGCATCAACAAGTTCGGCAATGGTTTTTTTTTCTAAATCTTTATGATTTGATTCTTGTTCTGTAACATTAACAGAGTTCATTATACAACTTTACTTAATTTTTGATTAAGGTTCTTCTTTAATTCATCTAAAAACTGCTGAGTAGTTAGAAAGTTAGAGTTAACAAGATCATCTCTAAAAACTAATAGAGCAAGGTCTTTTGTCATTTTACCATCTTCAACAGTTTCAATACAAACTTCCTCTAATGTTTTGCAAAAGTTTATTAGCTCTTGATTGTTATCAAGTTTACCTCTATGCATTAACCCTCTTGTCCAAGCAAAAATTGAAGCAATCGGATTTGTAGATGTTTCTTCACCTTTTTGATGTCTTCTAAAGTGTCTAGTTACTGTTCCATGAGCTGCTTCAGCCTCAAGTGTTTTTCCATCAGGAGTAACAAGAGTTGAAGTCATTAGTCCTAATGAACCAAATCCTTGAGCGACAATATCAGATTGAACATCACCATCATAATTTTTACATGCCCAAACAAACCCACCTTTCCATTTAATTGCTGCTGCAACCATATCATCGATTAATCTGTGTTCATATGTAATATTTTCTTTTTCAAACTTATCCTTAAATTCATTTTCAAATACTTCTTGAAAAATATCTTTAAAACGTCCATCATAGGCTTTAAGAATAGTATTTTTAGTTGATAAGTAGAGAGGCCATCTTTTTGTTAAAGACATATTCATACAAGATCTTGCAAACCCATATATAGATGAGTCAATATTATACATTGACATTGCTATACCATTTTCTTCGAAATTATATACTTCCCATGTTTTTGCTTCACTACCATCAGAAGGTGTAAACTTCATTTCTAATTTACCAGGACCCTGAGTAGTAACATCCGTAGCTCTATATTGATCGCCAAATGCGTGCCTACCAATACATATTGGTCTTGACCATCCTTGAACGTATCTAGGTATAGATCTACAAATTATAGGTTCTCTAAAAACGGTTCCTCCAACAATATTTCGGATAGTTCCATTAGGCGATTTATACATTCTGCTAAGAGAAAACTCTTCAACCCTTTGCTCATCTGGAGTTATAGTCGCACATTTAATACCTACATTATATTTTTTAATAGCATTTGCAGCATCAACAGTAATTTGATCATCAGTTTTGTCTCTTGACTGAATACCTAAATCATAATAGATTACTTCTAAGTCGATGTAATCCAAGATTAATTTTTCTTTTATAAACTTCCAGATAATTCTAGCCATCTCATCTCCATCTATTTCAACTATGGGATTGGCTACTTTAATTTTTGACATAAGATTTATACTTCTTTAATCCTTGCTTTCTTTCCTCTTAGTTCCCTGAAGTAATAAATTCTCGATTGTCTAACTTTACCCTTTTTGTTAACTTCAATTTTATTTAAAGCAGGCATATTTAATGGAAAAACTCTTTCAACACCTACAGTACCAGACATTTTTCTAATAGTGAAAGTTTTAGACAAACCACGACCTTTAACTTGAATAACAACTCCTTTAAAAGATTGAGTCCTAACTTTATCACCTTCTCTAATTTCGTAATAAACTGTAATTGTATCACCAGCTGAAAACTCTGGAAATTCTTTTTTATTAATAAGTTTCTCTTGAACTAAATTTACTAAAGAATTCATTTAATTAATTTTTATAATGTTTGATTAAACTCAAACTCGGGCAAAAATAAACCTTTTTTATTCATTATCAAAGAGTTTTGGTCTAAGTAATTTTGTTCTTTCAATTGATTTTTCGTCGTTCCATTTTTGGATTTCTTTTTTATTTCCTGATAATAAAACTTTTGGAACTTGAAGCCCTTTGTATACTTCTGGTCTAGTATATATTGGTGGTGAAACAAGATTATCTTGAAATGTATCGGATAAAGCAGACGATTCATCTCCAATAATGCCTGGTAACAATCTAATTATAGAATCACATAAAACTGCAGCCGGAAGCTCACCCCCAGAAACTACAAATTCACCTATTGATATTTCTTTTGTAATAAGATGATCTCTAACTCTATGGTCAATACCCTTATAGTGACCGCAAATAATTATTATATTATTTAAAGTAGAGAAATAATTAGATGTTTTTTGGTTTAATAAATCACCATCTGGAGTTAAATAAATAATTTCATCGTAAATATTTTTTTTCTTTAATTCTTCAATACATTTATCTATAGGTTCGATTTTTATCACCATTCCAGGAGATCCTCCATACGGGTAATCATCTACTTTTCTTGAATTATCTGAAAAATCTCTGAGATTATGTGTTTTCAATTCGACTTTTTTAGAATCAATGGCTTTTTTAATGATTGAGAATGAATTGAGGTTGTTAAAGACATCAGGAAATAATGTTAAAACATCAATTCTCATTAGTTTGAGCTTTTCTTAAGAATAACTGTTGTTGATTTAGATTTTCCGTCTCTAACATAATCAACTTGAACTTTGTCTCCGGGTCTCTTAGAAGATAAATACCCTGATAGGTCTGAAAATCTATTAATCTTAAATCCGTCAATTGATTTAATAATATCTCCTCTGACAAGTCCAGCAGAGTCAGCTCCAAAACCTTCTTCAGTTTCATCGATGTAGAATCCCTCTGTTTCAGTAAGGTTCAGTTGCTTTGAATAAGATGAATTTAGGGCAACCCCTCTGACGCCTAAGAGACCTTTTTGAACATCACCATATTCAATTATATCTTCAAATATTTTTCGAACAGTATTACTTGGTACAGCAAATGAATACCCAACATAACCACCTGTCATTGACTGGATTAGGGTATTTATACCTATTAATTCACCTTTTGTATTGACTAAAGCTCCACCACTATTTCCAAAGTTTACAGCTGCATCAGTTTGAATAAATGATTGGTTTTTTTGATCATATTCGTTCAAATCTCTAGATTTTGAGCTAATTATACCTGCAGTTACAGTCGAATTTAAATTGTATGGGTTTCCAACTGCAAGAACCCACTCACCTATTAGTGTTGAATTTGAATCTCCAAAAAATAAATAATTAAGATTTAGATCAGAATCAATCTTAAGTACAGCTATATCTGTGACCTCATCAAAACCGATAATCTCCGCTGTATATTCTTTGTTGTTGTTGGTAGTAACAATTACTTCAGATGAATTTTCTATTACATGAAAGTTCGTTATGATATATCCATCAGGAGAAATTATTACTCCTGAACCAGTTCCAACTTTTTTTCTTGAATCATCACCATAAAAAAATTGTAGAGCCCAACTGTCACTATCTTTAACTATACTGGTATTTTTAACATGAACAACTGCATCAATTGACTTACTTGCTGCAAATGTTAAATCAGGTAATGAAGAGTTTGAGTTAATATTTCTTTGATTTGCAATAGTATTAGTTGTAAAATCTGAAACTGAATCACTAACATACTCAGTTTTATAAACAATTTCATTTTTGTTTGAAATAGAATTAAAAGTTATCAAAGTTAATATTGAACAAAATATTGATATAGAAAGAATTTTGAGATATAATTTCATTATTTTTTTTATAAAAATAAGATATTAAAGTTTTTAATAATTATATTTTAACTATTGTTTAACTTGAATACTATGAATTTGAAGCTAAGAGCGCTTGAACCAAGTGATTTAGATTTAGTGTATGAAATTGAAAATGATGAGTCGCTTTGGATATATTCAAATACGTCATCTCCTTTTTCTAGAAATACACTTAAAAAATTTATACAAAACTCACATTTAGATATTATTGAGCACAAGCAATTAAGGTTAGTTATCTCAAATGATCAAACATCTATGGGTTTTATAGATCTTTTTGATTATGACCATGTAAACAGAAGGGTAGGGGTTGGAATTATAATTTTTAAAAAATTTAGATTAAAAGGTATAGCTTATCAATCAATTAAATTGGTTGAGAGTTATTTAATTAAACATGTTCCAATTCACCAGTTATTTGCTAATATTTCATCAAACAATTTTGAAAGTATATCTTTATTTGAAAAGTGTGGTTTTGAAAAAGTTGGGCTAAAAAGAGACTGGATATTTTATAATAATGAGTTCAATGATGAGTTACTTTATCAAAAAATTATCAAAAAATGAAAGTATTTAAAATAGCTATTCCAATTATAATTATTATTTCAATTTTATCAGTCGATTATTACAATAAATATTATAAAGACAATACGGATTTTGAAAATGAAAGTATCTATTTATATGTAATAAAAGATGATAGTCTAGGGTTTACTGATTCAATATCAAAATATTTTAAGTCTACAAAAACTTTTTATAAAGTAGCTGAAAAACTAGGCTATTTAAATAATAAAAAAACAGGTAGGTTCAAGATCGATAAAGGTGTTGGAAATAATGAAATAGTAAGATCTTTAAAGTTTAACAATACTCCAGTAAATGTAACCTTTAATAATCAAGAAAGAATTGAAAATTTAGCATCAAGAGTTTCAAAGCAAATTCTCGAGGACAGTTTGTCTTTAATAAAAGCTTTTAGAAATGAAGATTTTCTAAAAGAAAATGGTTTAAATGATAAAAATGTTTTATCAATATTTATACCTAATTCATATAATGTATACTGGAATACCACTTCAGATGATTTTAGAGACAAAATGTTAACTGAATACAATAAGTTTTGGAATCAAGTCAGATCTAAAAAAGCTGAAAACATGGGCTTAAGTAAATTAGAAGTAATTTCTCTTGCATCTATTGTTCAGATTGAGAGTAGAAAAATTGATGAACGACCAAAAGTTGCAGGTTTGTATATAAACCGACTCAAAAAAAAGATGAGACTTCAAGCTGATCCAACTGTTATTTATACAATAAAAGAATATTATAATAACTTCGATACTATTATTAGAAGAGTTCTTTACCGTGACCTCAAACTTAATTCAGATTTTAATACATACAAAATAAAAGGTCTTCCTCCGGGACCTATAACAATGCCAGATATATCAGCAATAGATGCAGTGCTTAATTACGAGAAACATAACTACTTGTTTATGGTAGCCAACCCTTCAAATAGAGGATATCATCTTTTTGCAAGTGATTTACAAGGTCATAATAGAAACAAAAGAGCATATATTCGATGGATAAATAGCAAAGGAATATATAGATAGTTTAATTTGAAAGTTTTTGAGTTAAATCCTCAACATATTTTCTAAACTGCTTGTCTGTAAAGCTTAAGTTGTCTACAGTTTTACATGCATGAAGTACAGTAGCATGATCTCTTCTTCCTATTTGAGATCCAATACTTGCAAGTGAAGCTTTAGTGAATTTTTTTGCAAAATACATTGCAATTTGTCTAGCCTGAACAATATGTCTCTTTCTAGTTTTTGATTGTAAAGTTTGTATATCCATTTGAAAGTAATCAGAAACAACTTTCTGAATATAGTCAATAGAAACCTCTCTTTTATTATTCTTAACAAATTTATTAATAACTTCCTTTGCAAGATCTACAGTAATCTCGGCTTTATTAAATGATGACTGAGCAATTAATGAAATTATAGCTCCTTCTAACTCTCTAACATTAGAATTAATATTTTTTGCGACATAGTCTATAACTTCATCCTTAATTGTAACTCCGTCCCTATAGAGTTTATTTTTTAGAATCGAAACTCTAGTTTCAAAATTAGGATTTTGTAATTCTGCTGACAATCCCCATTTAAATCTAGATAACAGTCTTTGTTCTATATCCTGCATTTCAATTGGTGATTTATCAGAAGTTAAAATAACTTGTTTACCATTTTGATGAAGATGATTAAAAATATGAAAGAATACATCTTGAGTTCCTGATTTTCCGGAAAGAAACTGAACATCATCAACAATTAAAACATCAATGACTTGATAAAAATGGATAAAATCATTTCTCGAATTTTTTTTAACTGAGTCAACATATTGCTGTGTGAATTTTTCAGCTGAAATATAAAGAACAGTTTTATCAGGATATTTTTGTTTTACATCAACTCCAATAGCATGAGCGAGGTGAGTTTTTCCCAGTCCTACACCTCCATATATTAAAAGTGGATTAAATGATGTGCCTCCAGGTTTATTTGAAACCGCAATACCAGCTGACCTTGCTAATCTATTGGAATCACCTTCTAAAAAGTTTTCAAATGTATAATTAGCATTAAGTTGAGATTCTATCTGTAAATTCCTTATACCAGGAATTACAAATGGGTTCTTAAGTTCTGAAGCAAAGTTGCTAAAGGGTGAGTCAATAGATTGAGATTTGATGTTTGTGCTAGATGAGCTAGGGATTTTTTCCGTAAATGGCATTTTATTACCAAACGTATTTTCCATTTTGATTATGTAGACAAGTTTAGCATCGGGTCCTAGTTCTTTAGTTAATGCAATACGTAAGATTTTTACATAATGTTCCTCGAGCCACTCATAAAAAAATTTACTAGGAACCTGAATACTCAAAGCTTCATCTGTAAGTTTAATTGGAATAATTGGTTCAAACCAAGTGTTGTAAGCTTGTGGCTGAATATTATCCTTTATAAAAGATAAACAATTGTTCCATACAGCAGAGGGTGTTTGACTCATTTTTTTTACCTAGATATTAATTGAATATATTTATGAAACATTGTTTTTGGTTGATTACAAATATTAGTTAAAAAAAATGAAAAAAAAATAATGTTAGCTATTGATTTTTAATTTTTTTTTTGTTAAAATCAAAGGTGGTAATTATGTAGGAATTATTATATATTCCTTCACTAAATCATAAATATGAATTACACAACGGATAAAATCAAAGTTAGATATTATGAAACTGATCAAATGGGTATTGTTCATCACAGTAATTATTTAAAATTTTTTGAATTTGCAAGAATTGAGTGGCTTGAAAAATTAAAAATGCCGTATCAGGAGATTGAGAGAAATAAAATTATACTTCCAGTAGTTAATTGTGAATTAAAGTTCTTAAAACCACTTGTTTTTGGAGATTCTTTTACAGTAGAAGTTCATTGTTCTAAAAAACCTACATCATCAATTGAATTTTCATATGAAATTTTTAATAGTAGAGGAGAAAAAACAACAGAGGGAAGGACATTACTTGCTTTTTTAAATTCTGATACAATGAAACCTGTAAGATGTCCAAAAATTATAAGTGACTTATTTTAATTTGTATACCTATTAATTTCATATAATATATCATCTCCGATATCCCTCTTTGAAAATTTTGATAAGTCTACATCAGGACTTATAATCCCATCTGTAATACTTTTATTTGATTTAAATACTCTAATTGAATCCCATGAATCATTATTAAGAAAATGATTTATTGTTTTTGTTCCACCTTCAACCAATATTGATTGAATTTTCATATCATAAAGAGACTTTATAATTAATTGAATATTCTCAAAATTTGAAGATTTTGTATAATTAGGGATAAGATTATTTTCTTTCTTAGATAATACTATTGTTTTAGAAGTTTGTGATAAAACCTTGGAATCAATTGGAATTCTAGAATTTGGATCTAACACTAACCTAATTGGATTCTTTCCATCAATAAATCTAGTAGTTAGTAATGGGTCATCATCAATTATAGTTTGGACTCCAACCAAGATTGAATGTTCTTCACTTCGCCATTTATGAGTTAATTTTTTTGAATTTTCTCCTGAAATCCAATTTACTTTTCTTGGTGACTGATTAGATTTTAATGGACTTATAAAACCATCCTTTGACTCAGCCCACTTTAAAATTATATATGGTCTTTTATGTTTGTGGAATTTAAAAAATCTTTTATTGAGATCAGAACACTCTAATTCCATTACTCCAACAATTACATCACATCCACTTGACCTAAGCTTATCTATTCCACTCCCATCAACTAATCTATTAGGGTCTCTAGAGCCAATAACTATTCTTTTAATATTGTTATTTATTATTGCTTCTGTACAAGGTGGAGTTTTACCATGATGATTACATGGTTCAAGATTTACATATAAAGTTGACTCTCTTAGTAACTCTTTATTGGCAACACTATTTATGGCATTTACTTCTGCATGACTTTCTCCATATTTAGCATGATAACCTTCTCCGATAATTTTATTATTATGGACTATTACAGAACCAACTAATGGGTTAGGATAAGTATAACCTATACCTATTGATGCTAGGTCTATACATCTCTTCATGAATTTAATATCATCCACTTTACTATGTAATAAAATTAGAATTGTAAATTTAAGTCAAAAAGCTCAACTATGCTTATTAGACTAATAAATGAATCTGATAACAAACCTTTAGCAATTATATTGAGAGAAGTTCTAATTGAGATGAATATACCTAAAAATGGTTCTGCATATGAAGATCCTGAGATTGACAACATGTATAACTCCTATAATTCAACTAAATCAAGATATTTTGTAGTTGAAGAAAATGATAAAATATTAGGAGGTGCAGGTATTAACCCTCTTAGGGATGCTGAACCTGATATCTGTGAGCTTCAAAAAATGTATTTTCATAAATCTTTAAGAGGTAGGGGAATTGGTGATAAGATGATTGAACTTTGTTTAGATTTTGCAATTAAATCTAATTTTAAAAAATGCTACATAGAGACTATGCCAAATATGATTAATGCACAAAAATTATATTTAAAGAAAGGATTCAAATATATAGATGGACCTTTAGGCAACACAGGTCACACCGCATGTCCTGTATGGATGATAAAAACCTTAGTATGAATGTTATTGAAATGAGAAGTGTTTATCGAGAAAAATTAGACCTTTCAATTGATGAATGTGATTTTATTTATAAAATTATTCTAAAGGAACTATGTGATATAGATCCAATTAAAATTGCTTTAGATCCTACTTTTAATTTATCCTCTAAATCAAAGGACACTTTACTTCAAAGTATGAATATGATCATTGATGACTATCCTATTGACTATCTAATTAATAAAAAAAACTTTTATGGTAAAGACTTTTATATAAATGAAAATGTCCTAATCCCTAGGCCTGAAACAGAGGAGCTTGTAGATTGGTTAATTAATGATAATATAGATTTAAAAGATCAAAAAAATGTAATTGATTTATGTTCAGGGTCAGGTTGTATAGGGATATCATTAGATATTAATAATAAATATTTGAATGTTACTCTGTCAGATGTATCAACTATTGCTCTCAAAGTATGTAAGATTAATAAAAAAAACCTAAACTCAAATGTTAAAATAATTCAACTTGATCTCAATTCAATTTCAACGTCAGATAAAGAATATGATATAATTATTTCAAATCCTCCTTATATATCTTTAGATGAATCAAATCAGATAGGTAAAAATGTTAAATATGAACCAGATATTGCTCTATTTACTCCCAAAGACAAACCTTTACATTTTTATGAAAAAATTTTAGAATTTGCATTAACAAATCTTTCAAAAAATGGTGTAATTTATCTAGAGATTAATCCAAATTTTATATCAGAATTTAATGAATTATTAACTAATTATACTATAAATCATATTAACTTTAAGGATGACTTCAGAGGTAAAAAAAGATTGGTAAAACTCACATTTTAAGATGAATGAAATAGAATCTAGAATTTTAAAGTTAAGAGAAATAATTAATGAGCATAATCATAATTATTATAATCTTGACAAAAACTTAATAAGTGATTTTGACTATGATAAATTACTAAATGAGTTAATTAATCTTGAGTCTAGATATCCCGAATATTTTGATGAAAACTCTCCCTCAAATAGAGTTGGTGGTGGATTATCAGATAAGTTCAGCTCCGAATCTCATATTTATCAAATGTACTCTCTTGATAATACCTATTCCAATGAGGAATTAGAGTCTTGGTATGCAAGAGCTTCTAAAATACTTGATACTAAAGATTTTGAATTTTGCTGTGAATTAAAATATGATGGAGCATCTGTCAATTTATTATATGAAAATGGTAAGCTTCTAAGAGCTCTAACAAGAGGTGATGGAGCTCAAGGTGATAATATTACAAATAATATAAAAACTATAAGATCGGTACCGTTAAATGTTGATAATTCATTTTTAAAAAAGTTTGAAATTAGAGGTGAAATAATAATACTTAATGATTCCTTCAAACAACTCAACAGAAAAAGGGAAGAATTAGGAGAGCAAATATTTAAAAACCCAAGGAATACAGCATCAGGAAGCATTAAACTTCTTGATTCAAATGAGGTTGCCAGAAGACCTTTACAATGTTTCCTTTACTCTGTAGTATCAGATGAAGTTAAAATGAAAAAACACTCAGAGCTTCTAAATATTGCAAGAGATATGGGATTCGATGTACCTAAATATGAAAAGATTGTAGATGGATTGGATGGAGTTAAAGAATACATAAATTATTGGGATACAAACAGGTCAACCTTACCATTTGAAATTGATGGAATTGTTATTAAAGTAAATAATATAGGCTTTCAGAAAAAATTAGGTTTTACGTCTAAGTTTCCTAGGTGGGCTATTTCATACAAGTATAAGGCTGAAAATTTGGTAACAAAATTAAATTCAATTTCATTTAATGTTGGAAGAACAGGTGCAATAACGCCAGTTGCAAATTTAGAACCGGTCTTAATTTCTGGATCAACTGTAAAAAGAGCTTCTTTACATAGTTTCGATCAAATGATGAAGCTCAGGCTTAGAGTTAATGATAGTGTATATGTTGAAAAAGGAGGTGAAATCATTCCTAAAATTACAGGAATAGATATTGAAAATAGAGGCTCAGAATATGATGAAATTAAATTTCCAACAAATTGTCCAGAGTGTAATTCTGAATTAGTAAAACTTGATTCTGAGGCTAACTTTTTCTGTCCAAATGTTAAATATTGCTCACCACAAGCTATAGGAAGAATTCAACACTTTGTTTCAAGAAAAGCAATGAATATAGACGGTTTAGGCGATGAAACTATTAAGCTTCTTTATCACAAAGGGTATCTAAAAGATATTTCAGACATTTTTGATCTTGATTATGATTCAATTTCCTTAATCGAAGGTCATGCTGATAAATCAGTCGAAAACCTGAAAATGAGTATTGAAAATTCTAAATCAAATCCATTTCAAAAGGTTTTATATGGTCTTGGGATTCGTTATGTAGGTGAATCTGCTTCAAAAAAAATATTAAAAAAAATTAAATCAATTGATGAGCTAATGAACATGAGTGTAGAATCATTATCTGAAATTGATGAAATAGGAGAAAAAACTGCATATAGTATTAAAGAGTTTTTTCAAGATGAGGATAATAGGGCTCTCATAACTAGACTTAAATCAGCAGGTCTTATTTTTATTGATAGCAGTAAAACTGATATAAGTTCTTCTCTGTCAAATTTAACATTCGTAATCTCCGGTGTTTTTGAAATGCACAGTAGAGAGGAAATTAAAAACCTTATAGAAATTAATGGTGGAAAAATAAGCTCATCTATAAGTTCAAAGACAGATTATTTAGTAGCAGGGAATAATTTAGGTCCTGCAAAATATGCTAAAGCAAATAATCTTGGAGTTCCTATTATTAATGAAGTGTCATTAATTGATCTAATTTCATAAACTTATATTAAATTTGCCAAAATACTTTACTCTAAATGTTTAGATCTTATCTATTGATATTTATTTCATTTTTGGTTATTTCTTGTAATGACTATCAAAAATTATTGAATAGTCCAGAAAATGAAGTTAATAAGTATACAGCTGCTGAAGAATATTATCAAAATGGTGAATTTAGAAGAGCAAATTCTTTAATAGAGCAAATTATTCCTAGTTACAGAGGAAAACCTCAAGGTGAAAGATTAGTCTTTTTCTTTGCGAATTCATATTTTGAAATAAAAACATATTATTCGGCTGCAATACAGTTTGAAAATTTTATTAAATCATACCCAAATAGTCAAAGAGTTCAAGAGGCTTATTTCATGGAAGCAAAATCTTATTTTATGCTTTCTCCTATTTATACTCTTGATCAAGAAGATACATTTACTGGTATTGATAAACTCCAGCTGTTTATAAATAGATTTCCAAATAGTGAGTATGTTACCGAAGCTCTAGAGCTTATGGAACAACTCCAGAATAAAATAGAGAAAAAAGAATTTGAAGTTTCTAAACAATATTTCACAATTAGAGACTATAACTCTGCAATTAAATCTTTTGATAATTTTATAGCAGATAATCCAGGTACAAATTTTAGAGAGGAAGCATTATACTATAGATGGTTAGCACAGTATGAGATAGCCATAAATAGCATAGAATCAAGAATAAATGAGAGAATAACTGAGCTTGAAAGATCTTTTAATAACTTTCTAAGATATTATCCAGAAACGATCTTTATTGAAGATTTATCAGAAAAAATTAATACAGCAAAAAAACTTTTATAAATAGAAAAAATGAATAAATACAGAAATACAAACGCATCAAATACAACTAAGACATATAATAAGAACGAGATTGAAAATCAAACGAATAATATATATGAAGCTATATCTATTATTGCTAAAAGATCTAGTCAAATAAATTCTGAAATTAAAAAAGAACTTCATGATAAACTTGATGAATTTGCAACACATAATGATAGTTTAGAAGAAATATTTGAAAATAAAGAGCAAATTGAAGTATCCAGATTTTATGAAAAACTTCCTAAATCATATGCTATTGCAGTACAAGAATGGTTAGATAATAAAATTTATTTTAGAGACACTGAATCTGAAAGTGATCAATAATTTAATCATCTAACATGAGTGTTTTAGCTCAAAAAAATATTTTAATCGGAGTTTCAGGTGGAATAGCTGCTTATAAAATACCTTTATTAGTAAGACAGTTAATTAATTTTAAATCAAATGTAAAAGTTGTAATGACTCCCTCATCCAAGGAGTTTGTTACACCTCTAACTCTTTCCACAGTTTCAAAAAATGATGTTTTTTCTGAATTTACAACTGAAAAAAATAATAACCCAACTTGGAACAACCATGTAGAACTTGCTGAGTGGGCTGATATTTTTATTATTGCTCCAGCAACATCCAATACAATATCTTCAATGGCTAGTGCTAGATGCGACAACTTGCTCCTAGCATGTTATTTGTCTTCTACATGTCCAGTTTTTGTTGCTCCTGCAATGGATTTAGAAATGTATAAAAACACTCTCAATCAAACAAATATTAAAAAATTAGTATCGAATAATACTAACGTTTTACCGGTAGGTTCGGGCTCTCTAGCTAGTGGACTGGAAGGGGAAGGTAGGATGCTTGAGCCAAATGAGATAATTGATTATGTTGAAAATAAAATCAAAAAGTCCCTACCATTAAATTCTTTAAATTTTTTAATAACAGCAGGACCTACTCATGAAAAAATAGACCCAGTTAGGTATATTGGAAATAGCTCGTCAGGTAAAATGGGATATTCATTGGCAAAAATTGCAAGTGAACTTGGAGCAAATGTGAAACTTTTATTAGGTCCAACTAATCTTTCGATGGATCTACACAACATTGAGTGTATAAGAGTTCAAGATTCTGATGAAATGTATTCTCAGACTATAAAATATTTTAAAGAATCCGATATTGTGATTTTTTCTGCTGCTATTTCAGATTTCAAGCCAAAAAAAATCAACAATAGTAAGATAAAGAAAGAGTCTGGTTTAGACTCTATAGATCTTCAGCCAACACTTGATATTCTTAAAGAACTAGGTAAAATTAAAACATCACAATTTTTAGTTGGTTTTGCTTTAGAGACAGATAATGTAATTGAAAATGCAAAAAGTAAACTAAAGTCTAAGAACCTTGATGCAATAGTAGTTAATAAAATTGGAGATTTTAACCCGATTTCAAGTGACTATAATCAAATTGATTTTATAAATTCGAATTTAGAGATAACATCCTTTGAGAAAAAATTAAAGATTGATGTTTCAAATGATATTATAAATCAAATTATTGAAAATGTTAACAAAACTAAAAATTAACAATTACGCATTAATTGATTCCTTAGAAATTACTTTTAATAAGGGAATGACTTCAATTACAGGAGAGACAGGTGCTGGTAAATCTATTATATTAGGTGGATTGTCAATGGTTTTAGGTTCTAGAGTTGATAATTCCAAAATTATAAATAAAGAAAAAAAATGTTTTGTTGAAGTAACATTTGATTTAAGTAATATATACTTAAAGGATTATTTTAGAATAAATGATTTGGATTATGATGAATTAACTATAATTAGAAGAGAAGTCAATCAAAATGGAAAATCAAGAGCTTTTATTAACGACACTCCTGTAAAACTTGATCAATTATCTGACCTTACAAATAAACTTGTTGATGTTCATTCTCAATTTAATAATCTAAGTATCCTTGACTCAAATTTTATTTTTCTGATTTTAGACTCATTATCAAAGAACGAACAAATAGTTAAAGAATACTCAAGTAATTTTAAATCATTAAAATCACTTGAGAAAGAACTTAATGATAAGATATTATTGAGGGATAAACTAAATTCTGATTTAGATTACAATAAATTCTTACATGACGAGTTTAATAATCTTGAAATCAATAATATTAATCTTGAAGAACTTCAGGATAAAATCAAAGAGGCTGATGACTTAGATCAAATTAAAGATGTACTATCTATTACAATAGGTCACTTAAATTCTGAAGATGTTGGAGTCTTGGATAAACTTCAAGATATTTCAAGAAACCTAAATAGACTATCAAACTCCTCAGAGAGAATCAGTTTACTCTGTGCAAGGATCCAAACAATTATTGAGGAATTAAACATAATTTCTAGTGATACAGAATTAATATTATCTGACATTGATAATAATCAAGAAAACATTAATAACTTAAGGAATATACAAGATAAGATTTACTCACTTCAAAATAAGCACAGGGTTAATTCAATTGAAGACTTATTAAAAATTAAAAATGATATTGAATCAAAGATCTTGACTCAAAATGATATAGACAATGATATAATTAAAATTGAAGAATCTATTAGAAGTCTAATGTTAAATCTTAAAGCAATTGCAGTTAAAATTCATAATAAAAGAAAATCTGTAATACCTGATTTTGAAAAATTGATGAACAAGAATTTAATTGAGTTAGGTATGGAAGAATCTGAAATAAAAATTGATCTATCAGAAACAGAAATAATTCATAAAAACGGATTAAGTATTGGTAAGCTACTTTTAAAATCTAATAAAGGAAGTCTTTACAATGAGTTGAAGGATATTGCTTCAGGTGGAGAGATCTCAAGAATAATGCTATCTGTAAAGTCTATTCTTTCTAAATACACAAAGTTGGCCTCAATAATTTTTGATGAAATAGATACTGGGATTTCGGGTTCAGTATCCTCTAAAGTTGGTGAGCTAATGAAATTTATGGCACAAAATATGCAAGTAATAGTTATAACACATACTGCTCAAGTAGCATCTAAGGGTGACTTCCATTTTAAAGTATTCAAAAGAGAACATGATGATAAAGTTATCACTGACATTAAATTGCTATCTGATAAAGAAAGAGTTAATGAAATTGCCGAAATGTTATCTGGTGATAAATCTAACAAGTCAGCTAATGAGCTAGCTAATGAATTATTGAATTAAACTATATTTACATCATGGGAAACAATATTTTAAAAGGTAAAAAAGGAATAATTTTTGGCGCTCTAGATAACAGCTCTATTGCATGGAAAACTGCAGAACGCGTCTATAATGAAGGAGGCGAATTTATTTTAACAAATGCTCCGGTTTCTATAAGAATGGGAAGCATAAATGAATTAGCAAAAAAAACAAATTCTGAAGTAATACCAGCAGATGCTACTAATATAGAAGATCTTGAAAACTTAATTAACACAGCTACTAATAAATTTGGTGGCAAACTAGACTTTGTATTACACTCAATAGGAATGTCTGTTAATGTCAGAAAAGGTAAGCATTACACAGATTTAAATTATGAATGGTTGAAAAAGGGTTGGGATGTTTCCGCAGTATCTTTTCATAAATTAATGCAATCTTTATTTAAATTAGATGCAATGAATCAATGGGGAAGTATTGTTGCATTAACATACATTGCTGCACAAAGAACATTTCCAAATTATAATGATATGGCTGATAATAAAGCATATCTCGAATCTATTGCAAGAAGCTTTGGATATTTCTTTGGTATGGAGAAGAATGTTAGGGTCAATACCATATCTCAATCACCAACTCTAACTACCGCTGGTAAAGGTGTCAAAGGGCTTGACGACTTTATTAAATATGCTGATTTAACATCACCATTAGGTAATGCAACTGCAGAGGATTGTGCTGATCTAACTGTTTCTTTATTTTCTGATTATACCAAAAGAGTTACTCTTCAAAACATTTTTAATGATGGAGGTTTTTCAAGTGTTGGAGTAAGCCAGGAGATTATAGATAAATTAAATTCAAAATGAAAATTGTTGGATTAACTGGAGGTATTGGTTCTGGTAAATCTACTGTTCTCAATAAATTTAAAGATCTTGGAATAAAGACATATAGCGCAGATAACGCTGCAAAGAAACTAATTAATACAGATAGAGCCTTAATAGACTCAATAAAAAAAGTTTTTGGCAATAATATTTATAAAAAAAATAAATTAGATACTAAGCAGTTATCTAAAATTGTTTTTCAGGACTCAGATAAATTAAAAGTGCTTAATTCAATTATTCATCCAGCAGTCTCAAATGATTTTGATTCTTTTGTTAAATCAAATGATGAGATCTATATAGTTAAGGAGGTAGCAATAATCTTTGAGACAAAATCTGAAAATACTTATGATAAAATTATTCTAGTCAGAGCACCTTCAGAGGAAAGAATTAAAAGGGTATTATTAAGAGATGATACCTCAAGATATGACGTAATTAAAAGGATTAAGAATCAGGTAGATGAGTCTTCAATAATTAGTAAATGTGATTATATAATTGACAATTATAACCTATCTGACTTAAAGGATAAAGTAGCTCAAATTCATACAGATTTGATTGGATAATTATAATACATTAACATTTCGTTAAGAAAGTTTAATTTTAAAATTGAGAATTTTATATAAATGAATAAAAGATTTTATACTTCATTAGTTTTATTGATGTCCTTTTCTTTGATAGGGATTATTCTAATGCAGGGTTATTGGATATATTCATCTTGGCAAAATAAAGAAGAGGAATTCTCACTTGCTATTAATAGAACTCTTAGAGAAGTTGTTGATGAAATTCAAAGCAGAGAGCTGAATGATTACGTATACACATATCAGATGTTGATTGATTCAATCGGTACACCAGATGAGTCTAATTTTACAGATGTCTTTCTTTTCTTAGATGAAGATCAGTCATCAAATCTTTCAACTTTTTTTGCATATGGAATTCTTGAGGAGGACTATAATATAAATCTTCCAAATAATTTATCCAACAGATATGGAGATGATGAACTTAAAGATTACAAAGCAGTCAAAACAACCATTGTAAACAAGAATATATTTGATAGAAGAGAGAATAGGCTAAATGCATCTATTTCTAAACTTAAAAGCGTAGAGGATATAGACATATTTAAATTTGAAAAATATAAATCTGCTTTTCAAGAATATGCGTCATCATTACCTATTCATAAAAGAACTACTTCAAGAGAAATCCAGATGTTATTAAATGAAGGTTTTAGTAATAGAAACATAGTTACGCCTTATGAATTTGGAATATATAGTAATGGATTATCCACTAAAGTTAAGTCTAATAATTATCTTGAAATTCAGTCTGGTCCTAAATATTCGATCCCTTTCTTATTCGATAGATCTAGCACAGTTTCTTACAATTTAGTAGTGTCTTTTCCTGAAAAGCAAGAATATGTTTTATCAAGTATAATAGGAGTTGCAACTTTATCTTTCATGCTTACATTGATTGTTATTGTAATTTCTACAACAGCATTATACCAAATAATCCAACAAAAAAAGTTATCTGAGATTAAAAGTGATTTTATTAATAATATATCACATGAATTTAAGACACCAATAGCAACAATAAATCTAGCTCTAGATGCTATTACAAGTTCTAAAAACAACCTCAATGACAAATTTATATCTTATTTGGGAATGATAAGAGAAGAAAATTCTAGAATGCTATCACAAGTTGAAAATATTTTAAGAATTTCTCAACTTGAAAAAAGTTCTAATCCTTTTGAAATGGAGGAAACTGATCTTCATGAAGTAATTGAGGATGCAATTGAACATGTAAAATTAATTATTGAAAGTAAAAAAGGGTCAATAAGCATTTCACTTAAAGCATTAAAAAGTAAAATAAATGGTAACAGTAATCATTTAGAGAATATTATTATAAACATACTAGATAATGCTGTAAAATATTCTAAAGAGAAGCCCAGTATAATTATAACATCATCAAACTCTAATGAAAATATAATAGTTTGTATTGAAGATAAAGGTATTGGTATGAATAAAAACACTCAAAAAATGATATTTGAAAAGTTTTATAGAGAACAAAATGGAGATATACATGATATTAAAGGACATGGGTTAGGTTTATCATATGTTAAAAAAATTATTGACTTTCATAATGGAAAAATTTCATTAGATAGCAAAAAAGACATTGGAACTAAGTTCTACATAACATTAAAAAACATTTAATATGAAATCAAATAAACGCATTCTATTAGTAGAGGATGATCCGAATTTTGGGAGAATTCTAAAAGATTATTTAACTATAAATAATTATGATGTTTCACTTGCTGTTAATGGTATAGAGGGGTTTGAAAAATTTAATAGATCTGATTTTGATTTATGTATTCTCGATATTATGATGCCTTTTAAGGATGGGTTAACGTTAGCAAAAGAAATAAGAGAAGTAAATGAGGAAATACCATTAATTTTTCTTACTGCTAAAAATCTTAAAGATGATGTACTTAAGGGATATAAAATTGGTGCTGATGATTATTTAACTAAACCATTCGACTCAGAAATATTGTTAGCTAAAATTAAATCTATCTTAAATAGAAAGCCAAATGTTAATAATGACGAGGTTGACATATTTGAATTTAAATTTGGAGATTTTAATTTTAATTCTAAATTGCGTATTCTTGAATATAAAGATGGTGATTCATATAAATTGTCACCAAAAGAAAATCAGCTTCTTAAAATGTTAGTGTTAAATTTTGATGATTTACTTCCAAGAGACATAGCTTTAAATAAGATTTGGAGAGATGCTAATTATTTTACTTCAAGAAGTATGGATGTTTATATTGCTAAACTTAGAAAATATCTAGAAAAAGATAATAGTCTAAAAATAATTAACGTACATGGAGAAGGCTTTAGATTAATGAAAGAATAAAACTTATTATAATCTATTAATTAATTCACTTAATAGATCAATTACACCTTTTGTGTCTTTAATATAAAACTTAGCAATCGTATTTTTGGTTCCAACTTTAATTGATGTTGAATTTTTATCTAGACTCTTAAACATGTTTTCATCTGTTACATCATCACCAATACAAAGTATATGATCATAATTTTTATTTTTTCTTAATTGATCTACTGCTGATCCTTTATCAAATTTTCTACTAGTAATTTCAATAGCCTTATTAAGATTTAAAATCTGAAACTGATCTGTTAAAAGGCTATTTAGAACTGTTTCTATCTCTACTACTCTTTCAGTAGCTAGTTCTGGATCAGACTTTCTAAAATGCCATACTAGACCACTTTCTTTCTTTTCTGTGAATGTACCTGGAGTTTTATCTGAAAAAGATTGAAGAATTGAGTATATCTCATCTAAAAAGCCATTATCAATAACTCCAAGATTTTTCCAATTCTTATTTTTTTTCTTGTAGAAGTGTCCATGTTCTGCGATTAAAGTAATATCTAACTCAGCTAGATTATTTTCTAGAAATAATTTATCTCTTCCACTAACAATTGCAACATCAAGTCCTTTAATAGAGGTTAAATTTTTTAAAATTTTAATTAAATTATCGTCTGGAATTGCCAATTCTGGATTATCCTTAAAATTAACTAGAGTTCCATCGTAATCAAGTATTATTAATTTTTTACTTGATAATTTAAGTTTATCGATAAGTTTATTTATTTCTGAAATATCAAAAATATTTGTTATAGATTTTAAATTAGACTTTCCTCTACTTATTAAATTCTTCATAAAATCATTAGCCCAATAATTAACAGTGTATCTACTCAACCTAGTTTGCATACTTTTGTTTCTTTTTATTTGTTCCTTTTCTGGCATATTAATAGCCTTAAATATTACATTGGACATATCATTTAAGTCAAATGGATTTACAGTTAATGACTCATATAATTCCTTAGAAGCTCCAGCCATTTCGCTTAAAATTAAAACACCATCACCTTTGACTCTAGTCGCTACAAATTCTTTTGCAACTAGATTCATGCCATCTCTAACGGGAGTAATCATTGCAATATCAGAAATTGTATACAAGTCAATTAATTCATCAAAACTCATTGTACGATAATAATACCATATTGGAGTCCAGTTAACTGATGCGAATTTACCATTTACTCTTCCCACTATTTCATCTGTCTGTTTTTTTAGCTTTTTGTAATCATCAACATCTGATCTCGATGGAACCGTTAACATTACTAATCTAACCTTATCTCTATACTCAGGAAAATTTGTAAGAAAGATTTCAAATGCTTTAATTCTATTAATAACACCCTTAGTATAATCTAGTCTATCAATAGATAAAATAAGTTTACTATCAGCAGAGTTTTTTTTATGATCTTTAAGTTTGACTCTTAGTTTAGACATTTCCGATTTTTTTTGATTTAATTTTTGTTTTGCTGAGTTAAAAAACTTTAAATAATCTATACCCATTGGGAATGTGTCTACTAATACTTCTCGAGAATCAACCTCTATTTTATTAAAAACCACATTATATCTAAGTATTCTTTTAACTGAACTTAAAAAATGTCTAACATAATCATAGGTATGGAACCCGATCAGGTCTGCTCCAAGTATTCCTTCAAGTAGTTTTTCTCTCCAAGGAAAAATTCTAAATATTTCAAACGATGGAAATGGAATATGAAGAAAGAATCCAACTGTTAAATCAGGCCTTTCATTCTTTATTATTTTTGGACATAGTAATAGTTGATAATCGTGAATCCATACTATATCGCCTTTTTTTGCATTTTGAATTACACAACTAGCAAATTTTTTATTTACTTCAACATATGATTTCCAGTGAGATTTATTAAATATTGAATACTCAATGAAGTAATGGAAAAGTGGCCATAAAGCCTCGTTACTGGTTCCATAATAAAAATCATTTATTTCTTTTTTATTAAGAAAAACTGGAATATAATTTTTCTTTAATAATAATTTTTTTGCCTTTATTAATAGTTTGTTGCTTAAAGATTTTTGATCAATTCCAGGCCAACCTATCCATAAAAAATTCTTTTTTTTATGAATTGAATTCATACCAGTAGCTAATCCACCACTTGTGGAAGAAAATTCAAAAGATTTATCTAAATTAGATATCTTTATTGGTAACCTATTTGAAACAATTATTGTTCTACTCAAATCTTAAATTATTAACCTAAAAATATGGAATTAAACGATTCTTATGGATATAGAGACAATCTTAATTATGGAATTATAGGAAATTGTCAATCATCTGCACTTATTTATAAGGATTCTTCAATAGATTGGTGTTGTTTGCCAAGATTTGATTCTCCATCGATATTTGGTAAAATAATTGATAATAAAATTGGTGGATTCTTTAAAATAGAACCAATAGGAAATTATAATGTGAAGCAAGAATATTTTAAAAATACATCTATTTTAAAAACAAGCTTTAACAATGGCTTTGATAAGTTTGAGGTTATAGATTATATGCCAAGATATCAGCTAAAAAAAAATAATTATTATTCTCCTCCCGAAATTTCAAGAATAGTAAGGCTTGTTAACGGTAACCCTCAAATTAAAATTATATATGATCCAAAACTAGACTACTCATTAGGGGAATCTAAATCTTATGTTAAAGATGATTTTATCGTTACTGTATCTGAAAATGATAATTATGAAACTCTATATCTATATTCAAACCTTAATTTAAATAAAATTTTAGATTCTGATAAAATTGAATTAAACTCAGATTTATTTTTTAAGATTTCATATTATGAAAAACTATTAATTCCAAACCTTGAAGATGTGTTATTAGAGTTAAAAAAAACATCTAACTATTGGATAAATTGGATAAGTAAAACTCCAAGTTTTAAAGAATTTAATAATGAGATATTAAGAAGTGCTCTAACATTAAAATTATTAACATATGAAAAAACTGGTGCTGTTTTAGCAGCTGTAACAACTTCTTTACCAGAAACTATTGGAGAGGAAAGGAATTGGGATTATAGATTTTGTTGGATTCGAGACGCTTCAATGGTTATTAAAGTAATAACAAAGCTAGGACATAAAAACATAGTAAAAAATTTCATAAAATTTATTTTAGACATTATTCCAGATAAAAATGAGAAACTTCAAATAATGTACGGTATTAATGGTGAAAAAATACTAACAGAAAAGACTTTAAAACATTTTTCGGGCTATTTAGATTCTTCTCCAGTTAGAATTGGAAATGCCGCATATTCTCAGAAACAAAATGACATATATGGGATACTTATGGATGCTATTCATTATCAAATTGAAAAATTTCCAACTGAAAATAATGAATATGAGGAATTATGGTCAATTGTTAAGTCTATAGTTTGGATTGTTAAAAATAACTGGAAGTTACCTGATAAAGGAATCTGGGAATTTAGAAATGAGGATAAACATTTTACCTTTTCTAAATTATTGAGTTGGGTTGCTATAGACAGAGCAATCAAAATTTCAGTATTAATTAAAAAATCTTCTAATCTGGAGAAATGGAAACTAATTAGATCTGAAATTTATAATGATATATTAAATCACGGATGGAATTCCAAGCTTGGTGCTTTTACCCAATCATATGGGTCTGACGACCTTGACGCTTCTCTACTTCTAATGGAGTCATATGATTTTATAAATGCAAATGATTCAATGTATATTAAAACAGTTAAAGCAATCGAAAAAAACTTAATGAATGATGGGCTATTATTTAGATATAAAAATAAAGATGATTTCGGAATTCCATCATCATCTTTTACAGTTTGTTCATTCTGGTATATAAACAGTTTATACAAAATTGGTGAAAAAGAAAAATCTAAAGATTATTTCAAAAAGATATTAGAATACAGTAACCATCTTGGATTATATAGTGAAGATCTAGATTTTAAGTCAAAAAGACTTTTAGGCAATTTTCCTCAAGCATATTCTCATCTTGCATTGATTGATTGTGCTTTAAATTTTAACCAAGACTAATTTACTTTCTTGGATGAAATTTTTTAAGAATTTCCTTTAAGTGAAACGTATCTAAATGTGTATAAATCTCAGTTGTAGTAATGCTTTCATGCCCAAGAATTAATTGAATAGTTCTCAAATCAGCACCGTTTTTAAGTAAGTGAGTAGCATATGAGTGTCTAAGTGAGTGAGGGCTTATTTTCTTTTTAATATTTGCTAATTTGGAATAATCACTAATTAATTTAAAAATCATCGATCTAGTGAGTTGTCTTCCATATTTATTTAAAAAAAGAATATCGGAAAATTTTTCATCAATTTTATGTTTATCTCTGTAAACAATATATTTTTTTATTTCTGTTGAAGCAATTTCACCTAATGGTACAAACCTTTCTTTATTCCCTTTCCCATTTACTTTTATAATATTTTCATTAAAAAAAATATTTGACAGCTTTAAATTTGTTAGTTCGCTAACTCTTATTCCAGTTCCATAAAGTACCTCAATAATTGTCTTATTTCTTTGTCCAAAATTATCATTAAGATTAACAGATGAAATCAATTTTCCAACCTCATCTTCAGTCAAAACCTCAGGTAATTTTTTCTTTTGTCTAGGAGATTCTATATGAGACAATGGAGATTTTTTTATATGCCCTTCAAAAATTAAGTAATTAAAAAAACTCTTAATTGCAGAAATACTTCTAGCCTTAGTACTTGTCTTTTTTTTTGATAAGCATTTATATAAGTAATTTTTTATAGTTTCTGGATTACAACTAAGAGGAGTTTCATTAATTTGATTTTCCTTTAAGTAAACTTTAAATAAATCAAGATCATATTCATAACTCTGAATCGAGTTATTACTTAATCCTCTTTCTAATCTTAGGTAGTTTTTAAAATTCTCAATGCTTGTATCCCAATTCATTTTAATTTTTTAATTACTCTTTAAGCATTACCTTTATAATATATGAAAATTACAATAATAAATGGACCAAATTTAAATCTTCTCGGAACAAGAGAGACTGATATATATGGTAGTCAAAATTTTGAATCATATCTAGATTCAATTAGATCTAATTTTCCTAAAGTAAGAATTGAATATTTTCAATCAAATATTGAGGGTGAAATAATTAATTTTATTCATGAATCAAAAGATTGTAATGGAATTATACTAAATGCTGCAGCATATACTCATACTTCTATAGGTATTGCTGATGCTATTAAATCAATTGATTGTAAAGTTATTGAAGTTCATATATCCAACACATATTCTAGAGAAGAATTTAGACAGAAGTCATTTTTGTCACCAGTTGTAAGTGGAATAATTATAGGTTTTGGCTTAGATAGCTATAGACTTGCACTTGAGAGTCTTATTACAGGTGGATAACCTCATCATATGCATCAGCTACCGCTTCCATTAAAGCTTCACTCATAGTTGGATGAGGATGAACTGATTTTAAGATCTCTTTTCCGGTAGTTTCAAGCTTTCTTCCAAGTACAGCTTCAGCTATCATATCTGTAACACCAGCTCCAATCATATGACATCCAAGCCATTCTCCATATTTTTCATCAAAAATAACTTTAACAAAACCATCAGAATGCCCTGATGCTTGTGCTTTTCCTGAGGCAGTAAAAGGAAACTTACCTACTTTGATATTATATCCTTTTTCTAATGCTTTTTCTTCTGTTAAACCAACTGATGCTACTTCAGGATAACAGTATGTACAACCAGGTATATTTTCATAATCAATTGGTTCAACTTCATGGTTTGCTATTTTTTCAACACAAAGAATTCCTTCAGCAGAGGCAACATGTGCAAGAGCCTGTCCAGAGGTTATATCACCAATTGCATAATATCCGGGTATGTTGGTTTGATAGTACTCATCGACAATTATTTTATCTTGATCTACTGCAATTCCAACTTCTTCAAGTCCAATATTTTCAATGTTACTTTTGTATCCAACAGCTGAAAGTAATATATCTGCTTCATGCTCAGAAATCTGACCTTTAGATTTAACTTGAACTTTTACACCTTTACCATTAGTTTCAGAAGATATAACTTCAGAGTCAGTTAAAATTTCAATACCTGATTTTCTAAATGTTTTATTTAATTGATTTGATATGTCTTTATCTTCAACTGGAAGAATTCTATCCATGTATTCAATTAATTTAACTTCAGTTCCCATTGAGTTGTAGAAATAAGCAAATTCAATTCCAATTGCACCTGAGCCAACAATTATCATTTTTTTTGGTTGTTTTTTTAAAGTCATTGCTTCCCTGTAGCCAATAATTTTTTTACCATCTTGAGGAATTGAATCAATTACTCTTGATCTTCCACCAGTAGCAATTATAATGTTACTAGCTTCAAAATTGTCAATATTGCTGTTGTTTTCGACTGAAACACTTCTATCAGGCAATATCTTTCCATAACCATTAATTACGTCAATCTTATTTTTTTTCATTAAGAATGTTACACCTTTACTCATTCCATCAGCTACGTTTCTACTCCTGTTTACTACTGAATTAAAATCTTTATCAAAATCCTTAATTTTTAAACCGAAGCTATCAGCTTTTTTAAGATATTCAAAAACTTGTGCAGATTTTAACAAAGCTTTTGTTGGAATACACCCCCAATTTAGACATACGCCCCCAAGACTCTCTTTTTCAATAATAGCTGTTTTTAATCCTAATTGAGATGCTCTTATTGCAGTTACATATCCACCAGGACCACTTCCAATAACAATTAAATCGTATTTTTTACTCATTTTTATTATTTATAAAATTTATACTAGCAGAATTAACACAATACCTTTTTCCTGTTGCGGTAGGTCCATCATCAAATACGTGACCTTGATGACCTCCACAATTAGAACACAAAATTTCAGTTCTTATCATTCCTAGGCTAGTATCTTTTTTATATGTTATAGCACCAGGTAATGCACTTTCATAACTTGGCCATCCACAATCAGACATAAACTTATTGTTACTTTTAAATAGTGCCTGACCACATCCTCTACATGCATAGACACCGTCTTCAAAGTGCATGTTATAAATTCCGGTATGCGGTCTTTCAGTTCCTTTATTTCTTAGAATATCATATTCTTCTGCGGAAAGTTCTTCTTTCCATTCCTTATCTGTTTTATTCACTTTAAAAATTGTTTTTGGTTCATTAATATTTGTGGATGTTTGACAATTTAGAAATGTAAGACTAAAAATTAAAACTCCAAATAATTGTATTTTCTTGTACATCTATTTTTTTGACAAATATATATATCTTTTGATTTATTTGCTTAATTTGAGAATCATTTAAATTTATGATAAATAAAAAAACCGATCACCTGAGGGGAAGTAAAAAGCTTATATCTGCTTGGACTCTTTATGACTGGGCAAATTCTGTTTATTCTCTTGTTATATCATCTGCAATTTTTCCAATTTATTATTCTCAATATATATTTTCACAAACAAACTCTGTTATAATTTTTAATTTTGAAATTAATAAAGACACCTTAATTAGTTCAGTTTCTGGGTTTTCATTTTTATTAATTGCCTTTTTATCTCCTATTTTAAGTGGAATAGCAGATTATATTGGAAATAAAAAAATATTTATGAAATTTTTCGTTTATATGGGATCACTTTCATGTATTGGTTTATATTGGTTTGAACTGGAGACAATTGAGATAAGTTTACTTTTTTATACTCTAGCTCTAATTGGTTTCTGGGGAAGTCTGGTTTATTATAATTCATATTTGACTGATATAACATTTCCAAAACAAACTAATATAGTTAGTGCTAGGGGTTATACTATGGGATATATAGGAAGTGTTATTCTTTTACTCATAAATCTTATTATGATAAACTTCTATGAATCATTTGGATTTTCATCAGAAATAAATGCAATGAAATCTTCATTTGCTATAGTTGGAGTTTGGTGGTTAGGATTTAGCCAATATTCATTTTACCACTTGCCAAAAGGGAATAAAGGAGTAAAAATACCAAGAAATATAATATGGAATGGATTCAAAGAGTTAAAAAAAGTTTACAAGGTAATTAGATCTAGTAAGAGATTTACTAGGTTTTTATTAGCATTTTTTATTTTTTCATTTTCATTACAAACGGTTTTGTATATAGCTTCATATTTTGGTGTAAGTGAAATTGATTGGAGTAGTTCAAGTGAACAGACATCAGGTTTAATAATTAGTATTTTATTAATTCAGATAGTTGCTATAGGAGGAGCTTATATTTTTACTCGACTTGCTCAAAAATATGGTAATATTATTGTTTTGACTTTTGCAATTTTTTTGTGGGCTGGTGTATGTCTATATGCATATTACATTAATACACCTTCTCAATTCTACATGATTGCAGGTCTTGTAGGTTTGCTTATGGGCGGTACTCAGCCAGTAGCAAGAGCTACATTTTCTTTATTTATTCCTAAGACAAAAGACACTACATCATTCTTTAGTTTTTATGATGTTACAGAAAAAATTGGCATCGTATTTGGAATGTTGTTTTATGCAATAGCTGCTCAAGTTACAGGAACTGTAAGGTTTTCTGTTATAATATTTATGTTCTTTTTCTTTTTAGGAGCTGTACTTCTTACAAGAGTTCCAAGAATTGATAAAAATAAGTTGGCATAGCTTTTGTCCTTATTTATAATGAATTAGCTTTTTAAGTCTATTTAAATCTTAATATAGATAGACTATGACAAAATGACTGTAAAAACAGCTTATGAGTATTATTTTTAATAACATAGACAATATGTCATTTAGTGACATTAATGATGAATCTGAGTTTATTCCCTTAATGACCTCAGAAGATGAGGAAGCTCTTGAGAAAGAAAGTCTTCCAGAAGTCTTACCAATACTACCTTTAACTAACACCGTTCTATTTCCTGGGGTAGTCATACCGATAAATGCTGGTAGAGATATGTCTATAAAGCTTATTAAAGATGCGAATAAATCAAATAAATTAATTGGAGTTATTGCGCAAAAGAATATAAAAATTGAAAATCCAAATATTGAAAATATTTATAGCATAGGTACTGTAGCTAAAATTCTAAGAGTTCTTAAAATGCCAGATGGAAACACAACAGTTATCATTCAAGGAAAGAAAAGATTTAAAATTAAATCGGTTGTTAAAACAGATCCATATATTCAAGCTACGATTGATCCTGTTTCAGATAAAAATCAAAAAAAACCTGATACTAAGTTCACTGCAACAATAGATGCAATTAAAGACATTGCATTAAAAATTATCAAAGAAAATCCAAATATTCCATCAGAAGCTTCATTTGCAATTAAGAATATTCATAGTTCTTCATTTTTAATAAATTTTGTTTGTTCTAACATGAATATTAGTGTAAAAGATAAGCAAGATTTGCTTTCAAGTCTAAGTGTTAATAATAGAGCGCTTAAGTGTTTGAAGTTCTTAAATGTTGAATATGAAAAACTTGCTTTAAAAAATGATATTCAATCAAAAGTTAGAAACGACTTAGATCAGCAGCAAAGAGAATATTATCTTCAACAACAAATGAAGACTATTCAGGAAGAGTTAGGAGAAAATTCATATCAAGAAGATATTCAAGAATTAATAAATAAAGCAAAAAACAAAAATTGGAATTTGGATATTAAATCTCATTTTGAAAAAGAACTATCAAAACTTAAGAGAATGAATTCTCAGGTTGCAGAATATTCTGTTCAAAGAAATTATCTTGATCTTTTAGTTGAATTGCCTTGGGATAAATTTTCAAAGGATAATTTTGATTTAGATAAAGCTCAAAAAATATTAGATAATGATCATTTTGGACTTGAAGATGTTAAAAAAAGAATTATTGAATACTTAGCCGTATTAAAATTAAGGAGTGATATGAAGTCTCCTATTTTATGTTTATATGGTCCTCCTGGTGTTGGAAAAACCTCTCTGGGAAAATCAATTGCTAAATCAATTGACAGAGAATACGTTAGAGTTTCTCTTGGAGGGCTAAGAGATGAAGCTGAGATTAGAGGTCATAGAAAAACATATATAGGAGCTATGCCAGGGAGAATTATCCAAAGTATTAGAAAGTCGGGTACTTCAAATCCAGTATTTGTTTTAGATGAAATAGATAAAATTTCTAGTGGATCTCAGGGAGACCCGAGTTCTGCACTTTTAGAATTACTTGATCCTGAACAGAATAATTCTTTTCATGATAATTTCTTAGAGGTTGGATACGACCTTTCAAAAGTTATGTTTATTGCTACTGCAAATAATTTATCAACAATGCATCCTGCTCTTTTAGATAGAATGGAATTAATAAATGTTTCTGGTTATACTTCTGAAGAAAAAGTATCAATAGCTTCTAAATTTCTTGTAAAAAAACAATTATCTGAACATGGTATGAAGGGTAATGATTTTAAAATTAACTCCAAAATCTTAAAGGATATTATTAGTGACTATACAAGAGAATCGGGTGTTAGAAACTTGGAAAAACAAATTGCGAAATTAATAAGAAATAGAGCAAAAAATATAGTTTCAAAATCTGAGGTTAATGACTCTAAGGATGAAAACTATTTAAAAAATATCCTAGGGCCTAAAAAATTCTTTAAAGATAAATATGAAAATAACTTAGTAGCAGGAGTTGTAACAGGGCTTGCATGGACATCTGTTGGAGGTGAAATATTATTTATTGAGTCATCCATATCTGATGGAAAAGGAAATCTTACCATAACTGGGAATCTAGGAAAAATTATGAAGGAATCTGCAATAATTGCCTTAGAATTTATTAAGTCTAATTTTAATGAACTTGGAATAAACAAAGCTATAGATTATTCAAAATATAATATTCATATTCATGTTCCTGAAGGAGCTACTCCCAAGGATGGTCCAAGTGCAGGAATTACAATTTTAACATCATTAGTATCATTGTTTACTCAAAAGAGAGTGAAAAAAAATATTGCAATGACTGGTGAAATCACTTTAAGAGGAAAAGTTTTGCCAGTAGGAGGTATAAAAGAAAAAATTCTTGCAGCAAAAAGAGCAAATATTAAAGAAATTATTTTAAGTTCATATAACAGAAAAGATATTGAAGAGGTAAATCAAAAATATCTAAAAGGATTAAAATTCATTTATGTAGACACTATGAAAGATGTAATTTTTTACGCTCTTACAAATAGAAAAGTTCAAAACCCTAAACTTATTTAACTTGGACTCTATTATCATAGCTATTGACGGTCAAGCATCTACAGGAAAGAGTACACAAGCAAAAAAAATAGCAAAATATTTTAATTACAACTATAGAGATTCTGGTGCATATTACAGAGCAATTACACTTTATCTTATCCAAAAAAATATTAGCTCTGACAAAAGTATTCCAGAAACCATACTTAACAAGATTCATGTAGAACAATCTTTTGAAGAGGGTAGTCTAAAAATAAATTTAAATGGAATTGATGTTACTCACAAAATAAGAGGTTTTAAAGTGTCTTCATGTGTAAGTAAATATGCTAAAAAACAAGAAATTAGAAATTTTGTCTATAAACAACTTAGAATTTCTGCAGAATCTTCTTCTTTGGTTATTGATGGAAGAGATATTGGCACAGTTGTGTTTCCGAAAGCTACTTTTAAATTTTTTCTTTTAGCAGACCCGAAAATAAGGGCTCAAAGAAGACATAAGCAAATCAATGATTTGTCTGTTAAAGTTGAATCTATAGAAAAAGAAATAAAAACCAGAGATAATATTGATTCAACAAGAGAGATTGCTCCTTTAAAAAAAGCTGATGATGCTTTTGAAATAGATGTTTCCTGCCTTAACATAGAGGAAGTTTTTGAAAAATTAATTCAAAAAATTAATTTACAGTAGATAAAAAACTAAACTTAACTTTGCCAATAACTTAATTAATTATATTTTTGCGCACTATGAGTGAAGAAAATATTGCTAATACTAACATTGAGCAGTCTGAAAAACCTAAGAAATCTCCTCCAAAAAAGTCTTCTGTTAAAGCTGACTCAAAAGATGAATTTCTAAATAATTTTAATTGGCATCAATATCAAGAGGGAATTGATGAACTTGATCACAAGCAAATTTCAGAATTTGAGAAACTAGTTGCTAAAAATTTTGTCGACACTTCTGATGAGAACATAATCGAAGGTGAGGTAATTCATCTTACTGATAAGGACGTTATAATTGATATAAATGCAAAATCAGAAGGAGTAATTTCAAAGAATGAATTTAGATATAACCCTAATCTTAAAATAGGAGATAAGGTGGAAGTAATCGTGGATACAAGAGAAGACAAATCTGGACAATTAGTATTATCTCACAGAAAGGCTAGAGTTATTAAAGCTTGGGATAGAGTAAACGATGCACATGACAAAGGCAAAGTTGTTCAGGGTTTTGTAAAGTGTAGAACTAAAGGTGGGATGATAGTTGATGTTTTTGGAATAGAGGCTTTTCTCCCAGGATCTCAAATTGATGTTAAACCAATTAGAGATTATGATCAGTATACTAATAAAAACATGGACTTTAAAGTGGTTAAAATTAATCATGAGTTTAAAAATGTTGTTGTGTCTCACAAAGCTTTGATTGAAGCTGACATCGAAGAACAGAAAAAAGGTATAATTAGTCAACTTGAAAAGGGTCAGGTACTAGAAGGAACTGTAAAAAACATGACTTCATATGGTGTTTTTATTGATTTAGGCGGGGTAGATGGTCTTATACACATTACAGATTTATCATGGAGTAGAATTAATCACCCTAATGAAATTCTTGATTTAGACCAGTCAATTAAGGTTGTCATTTTAGATTTTGATGATGACAAATCTAAGATTCAGCTCGGTCTTAAACAGTTAACTGATCATCCTTGGGATAAATTAGGAGATGATGTAGTTGAGGGGTCTAAGGTCGAAGGTAAAGTTGTTGTAATCGCTGATTATGGTGCATTTATTGAAATTGATGAAGGAATAGAAGGACTTGTTCATGTATCTGAGATGTCATGGTCAACTCATCTTAGAAGTGCTCAGGATTTTGTTAATGTTGGTGACAATATTGAGGCTATTGTACTAAATCTTGATAGAGAGTCAAGAAAAATGTCCTTGGGAATAAAACAACTTTCTCAAGATCCTTGGACAGATATTACAAAGAAATTCCCGATTGGTTCTAAACATTCAGGTTCTGTTAGAAACTTTACTAATTTTGGTGTTTTTATTGAGCTTGAAGAAGGTATAGATGGATTAGTATATATATCTGATTTATCTTGGACTAAGAAAATTAAACATCCATCAGAGTTTCTTTCTATTGATGATAAAATTGATGTTGTAATTTTAGATTTAGATGTTGATGGAAGAAAACTTAGCCTAGGTCATAAACAGACAATGTCAAATCCATGGGATATATATGAAAACCAATTTGCAGTTGACACAATTCATAAGGCTGAAATTTCTGAAATAATTGATAAAGGAGCTATCATTAATTTTAATGAAGATATATCTGCATTTTGTCCTTCAAGACATTTGGATAATAAGGATGGATCTAAACTCTCAAAAGGTAATACAGCTGAATTTAAAGTTATAGAATTTAGTAAAGAATTTAAACGAGTTGTTGTTTCTCATGTTCAGACTAACAATGATTCTTTACCCGAAAAATCAACTGAAAAGGAAAAGATGAAAAAGTCAAAAAAAGATGAATAATAAATATTTTAAATCCTCATTTTTTGAGGATTTTTTTTTGTTTAATACTAAACCTTAAAATTTATATTTTTGTATTAAATGATAATTATGTCAAAAAAAATTCTTTTAGATTCAAAAAAAATAGACATCATACTTAAAAGACTTGTTTGTCAATTAGTTGAAAATCATAAAGATTTTAAAAACACAGTTTTGATAGGCCTTCAACCTAGAGGTGTTTTTTTAGTAAAGAGGATACTAGAAGTATTAAATATTGACTTTCCTCATCTTAGAATTAATAATGGAATTTTAGATTATACATTTTTTAGAGATGATTTTAGAAGAACTAGTAAGACTATTTCTGCAAATATAACTTCCATTAACTTTACAATTGAAAATAAAAAAATCGTATTAATTGATGACGTACTTTTTACTGGTAGAAGTGTTAAATCTGCGATGGCTTCAATTGATTCATATGGAAGACCAAAATCTATTGAGCTTTTAGTTCTTGTTGATAGAAGATATAAGAGGGAGATTCCTATAGAAGCTAATTATTTTGGTGTCAAAATTGACACTTTTAAAGGAGATACAGTAAACGTTATTTGGGATGATAATTCTAAAAATAATATAATTTATATAGAAAATTAATGGATAAGTTGACTTTTAACCATCTTCTAGGAATAAAATCTCTAAAAATAAGTGATATTAAACTTATTTTTGAAACTGCCACTCATTTTAAAGAAATAATAAATAGACCGATTAAAAAGGTTCCTTCACTAAGAGACATTACAATTGCTAATTTATTCTTTGAAAATAGTACAAGAACTAAAATATCTTTTGAATTAGCTCAAAAAAGACTAGGCTCGGATATTATAAACTTTTCAAGTTCTTCATCTTCACTCAAAAAAGGTGAATCCTTAATTGATACTGTTAATAATATTCTTGCTATGAAGGTTGATATGATTGTTCTAAGGCATCCCAGTCCAGGATCCTCATTACTGCTTTCAGAATATACAAATTCATGTATTATTAATGCTGGAGATGGAGCTAATGAACATCCAACACAAGGATTATTAGATTCCTTTTCATTGAATGAGAAACTAGGAGATCTAAAAAATAAAAATATTTTGATCGTAGGAGATATTCTCCATTCCAGAGTAGCTTTATCTAATATTTATACTCTTAACATGTTAGGAGCAAACGTTAAGTTATCATGTCCTTTAAGTCTTATACCAAAAGATATTGAGAATCTTAATGTTTCTATTGAAACAGATATCGTAAAAGCTTTACAATGGTGTGATGCTGCTAATGTATTGAGAGTTCAAAAAGAGAGAATGTCAAAATCTTATTTTCCAAATGATAGAGAGTACTCAATGTTATTTGGCCTTAACATTGATAAAATTAACAAGATAAAGAAAGATATAATAATACTTCACCCTGGACCAATTAATAGAGGTGTTGAAATTACGTCAGATATTGTAGAGTCAAATAATTCAATTATTTTAGATCAAGTAGAAAATGGAGTTGCAATAAGAATGGCTGTAATTTATTTGCTTGCATCAAAAATGAACTTTTCAATCAATTAATAATGAAATTATTTAATCATAGAAGGCTATACGAAAAGGATACTTTAAGTATAAATGAAATTGGTGAAAATCCTTTCAGCTTTTTTCTTAAGTGGTTTCAAGATGCAGAAAATTCTCAAGAAATTATTGAATCAAATGCTATGACTATTTCTACTGTTGATCAAAATAACTCAGCATCATCTAGAGTGGTCCTACTTAAAGAGATAAAAGCTAGAAGCTTAATATTTTTTTCAAATTATAAAAGTAGAAAAGGCCAAGCAATTGATAAAAATCCAAATATATGTGCGTCATTTTACTGGGCTCCACTGGAAAGACAGGTAATTTTTAAGGGAATTGCAAAAAAAACCTCTAAAGTTTATTCTGATAATTACTTTAAATCAAGACCCTTTAATAGTCAAGTGGCAGCAATAATTTCAGATCAGAGTAAAAAAATATCAAGCTATGAAGATCTATTATTTAAGTATAATAGTTTTATAAAAGAAAATAAAAATTCTAATTTACAGAGACCTAGTCATTGGGGTGGTATTGAATTATTTGTTTATGAAATTGAATTTTGGCAAGGTAGAGAGAATAGACTTCATAATAGGGTGGTTTGTAATTTTATTGATGATAAATGGGAACTTAGTCTTTTATCTCCTTAAATGAAAGAGATAACATTTTTGAGACATTCTAAATCATCCTGGGATTTTGATGTATCTGATATAAATAGACCATTAAACGAATTTGGAATAGAAAAAATTAAAAAAATTGCTGATTCCTCATATGATATTCTTGTTTCTTCTCAAATAATTTTCACTAGTCCTGCAATCAGAGCTCATCAAACATCTAGAATTCTTTGTAACACATTATCTATAAATTTTGATAGAATAAAAGTATGTAAAGACTTATACACATTTAGTAAAGATGATGTATTCAATTTTATAAAAGCTATCGATAATGATTATTCTAAAGTTGTCCTAGTTGGTCATAATCCTGCCTATACGGAAATATCAAATTATTTTTCTGAAAATAAAATTTTAAATTTACCGACTGCAAGATGGTTCTCTCTTAGATTTGATACCAATCATTGGTCTAATATCTTTGATTTAAAACCGTTATCTTATATAAACAATTTGAAAAGTGGAACCTAAATATATAAACAGAGAGCTTAGTTGGTTAGATTTCAATGCAAGAGTTCTTCAGGAAGCTTCTGATGAAAATGTTCCAATTCTTGAAAGATTAAGGTTCATAGGTATTTTTTCTAACAACCTAGATGAATTTTTTCAAGTCAGGTATGCAACTGTTAAACGAATTGCTGATACAAAAACCTCTATAAAGAATAAAGATAACATTGCTGCAAAAGAACTTCTTGATGGAATAACTTCCAAGGTAATTAATCTTCAATCAGAAAGTTCATCAATTCTAAATTCAATTGAAAAATCATTAAAAAGAGAAAATATTGTATTTGTTGACGAAAAGGGTGTCTTAAAACAACATGAAAACTTTCTAAAGGATTATTTTTTAAGAATAATTAGTCCTGCTTTGGTCACAGTAATACTATCGAATAATCAATTACATGATTTTAAAGATAATAAGGCTTTCCTAATTGCTAATCTTAAACTGGTTGAAAACAGTTTATATGCACTGGTTGAGATTCCTAAAAATATTAATAGGTTTGTTGTTCTTCCTAGCATAAAGAATAAAATGTATATAATGTTTATTGATGATATAATTAGATATCATCTGAGTATTATTTTTAGTTTTTTTAATTATACAGAAATTGAAGCACATATGCTTAAAATAACAAGAGATGCTGAGTTGGATATTGACGACATGGACCTTTCTAAGAGTTATATAAAGAAAATCCAGGATTATGTTAATAGAAGAAAAATAAGCAACCCTGTGAGACTGGTATATGATAAAAATATACCAAATAATACTTTAAATTATTTATTAAAAAAAATAAAAATTACATCTCATGATAGTTTAATTCCAGGGGGTAAATACCATCATAGAAGTGATTACATGAATTTTCCTGAGCTGGGAAGATTTGATCTTTTGTACCCTAAAGAAAAAGCTTTAAATATCCATAATTTCAAAATAGAATCTAACCTATTAGACCAGTTATTAGTTAAAGATTTTTTGATGTATACTCCTTATCATTCTTTTTCTTATCTAGTCTCTGTCTTGAGGCAATCAGCAATTGACCCTAGTGTTAGGTCAATTAAAATAACTTTATATAGACTCTCAAAAAAATCTAATGTAATAAGTTCACTTATAAATGCAGCAAAAAATGGAAAAAAAGTTTTAGTTCAAATTGAACTTCAAGCTAGATTTGATGAAGAAAATAATATAAAAGTTTCTGAGCAGTTAAAGTCTGCTGGGGTTAGTTTAATATTTGGGTTAAAGGGTCTAAAAGTTCATTCCAAAATATGTTTAATTGAAAGGTATAATGACAATAAGAAAAAATATTTTGGATTCATTAGTACAGGAAACTTTAATGAATCTACTGCTAAAATATATTCTGATTTTACTTTATTCACTTCTAATCAAAAGATTTTAAAAGAAGTTTACAAAGTATTTAATTTTCTCAAATCAAATAATAAAATATATCACTATAAACATTTGATAGTTTCACCTCATCAAACATCTAAAAGAATTTTTGATTTAATTGATGGTGAGATCTCAAATGTAAAAAAGGGTTTAAATGGAGGGATAATATTAAAATTAAATAGTCTTACTAGTTATAAATTTATAGATAAACTCTACGAAGCAAGTAATTTAGGGGTAAAAGTCAAACTTTTAGTTAGGGGGATTTGTTGTTTAATTCCAAATAAAATTGGATTAAGTGAGAATATCGAAGTTAAAAGTGTTGTGGATAAATATCTTGAGCATTCTAGAGTTTATATATTTAATAATTCAGGTGATCCAAAAGTTTTTATTTCATCTGCAGATTTTATGACAAGAAATATAGAGAAACGAGTAGAGGTTGCTTGTCCAATTTATCAAGAGGATCTAAAAAAACAGATTTTAGATACCCTTAAAATTAGTGATAGTGATAACGTAAAAACTAGACTAATAAACCACAAAACCCAAAATAAATTTGTTAATAATTCAAAAAAAATTGTAAGATCCCAATGGGATACCTACTCTTATTTTAAAAAAATATTAGATTAGTTGAAAAAAATTGCTGCTATTGATATTGGTTCTAACGCTGTGAGAATGCTTATATGTTACGTATTTTCCTCTAAAAATAAGCTTATTTTTCAAAAGAACTCTTATTTAAGACTACCCTTAAGACTTGGTGAAGACTCATTCAAAACAGGGGTTATTTCAGATACAAAAATTCAAATTCTTTCGGATGCATTAAACTCTTTTAAATATATAATGAAAGTTCATAATGTCAAACAATATCAAATTTATGCTACATCTGCATTGCGAGAGTCAAAAAATGCCAAAAAAGTTATTTCTGAAGTTCAAAATTCATCAGGTCTAATTATTAGTTTAATAAGTGGTTTAGACGAAGCAAAAATAATTGCAAAAGGTAACCCTCAAGAAATATTAGAATTTAATAAAACATATATATATGTTGATGTAGGCGGAGGAAGTACTGAATATTCAATTTTAAGAAGAGGTAAAGAAAAAATATCAAAATCTTTTAAAATTGGTACAGTCAGATTCTTGAATAATTCATTTGATAAAAATGTGTTTGATGAGGTTTCGAAGTGGTTATATTCTAACATTGATATTGATGATAAAATTAAACTCTTTTCAACAGGGGGAAATATTAATAAGATTCATTCAATGTCAGGTTCTAAGCCGGGTAAACCAATTTCATATCTTTCAATAAAAAATCTTTACAACAATCTAATAAAATATAATTACAAAGAAAGGATTATTAAGTTCGATTTAAGTCCTGATAGAGCTGATGTAATTATACCTGGATTAAAAATATTTATATTTACGCTTGATATTCTTAATTTAAATAAAATGTTTGTACCAAAAGTCGGATTAGTTGATGGTATGATAAAACAAATATATTATGAAAATATTTCTAAAAAATTAGATTCTTAATTTAAATTCGTCAATTAATAAAGCAACACTTGTATTGCTTTTACTAATAATATCAAGCTTTTCTTTATTATCAATATATGATTTTTTGTTTTTATCTTTTGACAACTTAACCTCTACGGAAACTGAATAATTATTTAATTCTTTTGAGATAAAAGCCTGAATTTTATTCTTGTATGCATTAACTTCCTTAAAATTCATTTTATTAACTGTATTAATAAAAACTACGTTGTCTTTAATACTTGGATTATTCATATTTAAAAGTGATAGAATATTATTATTACCATTATCTTTTTCTATCTCACAGAATTTTTTCCATGCATTTAAAAAATCATTTTCAGTAAATTCGTTATTTGGTAATATTTCTTTTTCAATAATTTCATTTGTTTTTTTTAAATTTAGGCTGGCTAATGAAAGTGAAGAAATATTTTTTTCCTTATTATCTATCAAAAGATTTGAAGTGCTGCTTAATTGTTTAGTTTTTATTTGATTAGAATCATTTTTAAAATTTTTTAATTCTGAAGTTTTAATCAGGGATTTTTTTTTTTAGAGCTATCAATTGAAGCTAATTTCATTAAGCAAAGCTCAGTATGAATCCTTTTATCATTTACCTTTTGATAATTTATTAAGGTTTCATTTATAACATCAATCATTAAAATGAGATTTTCATCTGAGAAATCTTTTGAGTATTTTAAATATTTTTTAACTAGATCATTCTTTAGACTTGAAATGTTATCTGAAGAATTCATTTTATTTATTAATATTTCTCTAAAATGCCTTGACAAACCATTTAATAAATTAACATCATCAAATCCACGATTGTAAATATCATTATATTTAGTTAGGATACCATTTATGTTCTTTTCTATAATGTAGCTTGATATCTCAAAGTATGTATCGTAATCTAAAATATTCAGATTTAATGTTACATTTTCTATATTTAAATTTGAATCAGTAAAGCTGACTAGTCTATCAAACATTGATAGCGAATCTCTTATAGACCCATCTGATTTATCTGCAATTAGAGATAATGAATTTTCATCATATTTAATTTTTTTATCCTCACAAATATTACTTAATAACTTGATTATTGATGTATTATCTACTTTTTTAAAATCATAAATCTGACATCTAGATAAAATTGTAGGAATAATTTTATTTTTTTCTGTTGTTGCAAGAATAAATACAACATGTTTAGGTGGTTCTTCCAATGATTTAAGAAATGCATTAAATGCTTGATTTGAAAGCATGTGAACTTCATCAATTATATATACTTTATACTTGCCAACTTGAGGAGGAATCCTAATCTGATCAGTTATATTTCTGATATCTTCAACAGAATTATTTGATGCTGCATCAAGTTCAAAAATATTATATTCAAAATTTTCTTCTAAGTTGTTTATGTTCTTTGCTAAAATTCGAGCGCAAGATGTTTTACCAACTCCTCTTGGACCACAAAAAAGAAGAGCTTGAGGTATATTGTCATTCTTTATAGCATTAGAAAGTGTCTTTACAATAGCATCTTGACCTATCATATCTTTGAAGGTCTTAGGTCTATATTCTGATGCAGATGAAAGTGAACTATTCATTAACAACAAATATAAAGATTGAGAAAATTTTATTCTTAAATAGACTATTTTTTTTAATAAAATTATCAACAAGTATTATATTTGTATTGCAAGCCTTCTTATCGCTGAATTTTTCAGAGGAAAGTCCGGACACCAAAGAGCAATGTAGCGGGTAACGCCCGCCATCATAATTGATAGGAATAGTGCAACAGAAAGTATGTACAGGTTATGCTGTAGTGGAATCTTGTAAACTCTGCATGGTGAAACGCCAAGTATATCTACGTTTTAAAACTGCTCGTTTTAAGTAGAAGGGTAGGCGGTTTGAGTGTAATAGTAATATTATACCTAGATAAATGATAAGACACGACAGAATCCGGCTTATAGGCTTGCTTTTTTTATAAAACTTAATGAAGAAGATCCGTATTTTCTCTCATCTATTTCATTATAATTTTCAGATAATAAAATTTTTGAGCTGTGTTCTATAATTATCTCTCCATTCTCTTTTAATATTTCACCTTCTTTTATTAAATTAATCATTTCTATATATTCTTTCAATAAAAAATTATATGGGGGATCTGCGAAAATTATATCGAATCTTTTAGTATTAGTTATTAAAAATTTTTTAAAGTCAATTTTCTTAGTATTAATTTTTAGTCCCAGTTCAAAATTGGTTTTATTTATAAACTTTATACAATTAATGTTATTATCTACAGATAAAACTTCTTTGCAACCTCTGGAAGAAAACTCATATGAAATATTGCCGGTACCAGAAAATAGATCAAGAACAATAAGTTCAGCAATATCAAATTTATTCGATATTATATTAAAAAGAGACTCTTTAACCTTATCAGTTGTAGGCCTAACAGGAAGCTTCTTTGGAGCTTTTATTAAAATGCTTTTTTTACTTCCTGAAATTATTCTCATTTATTATTGAAAAAGATTGTGAATTATAGTCTAAAATTGAATATTCACTATCTTCAATAAATTCAATTTGGGAGTATTTTGAAGCTAGTTCATAATAATGATTAAATTTTTCAAACCTTCCTAAAAAAATTATCTTTTCATTATTATTTGAGCCTTCGAAGTTGTTGATTACAAATAAAAGGTAATATAAAAACTCATCTTCATCATTAATATTAAACTTATTAAAAAAAATAAATTCGTTGTTATTAAAGATTATTACATCAAATGAACTACAATTTAAATTAATAAAAAAACATAACCCTTTTGACCTGCTGACTCTATTAAAAAGCTTATTGTAAATGAGTGTAAAGTAATTATTGTGAGTTACTTTTATTTCAACTTTATTAAATAACCTAGTTAAAAACTCATCTATTGAGTATACAATATTTATTTTTTTATCTTTTGACAGATCATTAATTAATTTTCCGGAAATTTTAGTATTTGTTTCTAAATACTTATCCATTAAGTTTTTATCAAAATATTTGAATGGAACAATTGATGGTTGAGCATTAAAGTGAAGTATTTTAATTGAAATATCATTATTAGCACTAAATAATTCTGAGAGTATTGACGGTAAATTTTTATCATCATTTTTTAATGATCTACTATCAATTTGTGAATCTATATGAAAGAATGATTCAAAATAATAAATTAATGCGTTGTTAATATTACTCTTTATTTTTTGCATCAAAAAATGTAGGCCAGTTTCCGTTTGTGCTAACATCTGTCATTGAGCCTAATATAATTTCTGGACCATTTACTGCATCAACTGAAATGATCTTGTTTTCTTGATCAAGTAAATCTTTATTTTGATCAAAAAGAACAATATTTTTCTGAATTTTAACTTCAAATACTGGAACTTGGTAGCCATTTTTATCTATTATATCAGCTTTTATTGAAAATTCACTATTAGTTCCATCAATTGGAACTACTGCCATCATTTTATATGACTCATTATCACCAAATAAAGAATCTTTTACAGATACAAACCCTAGAGTGTCTACTATTTCAATTTCTTTTAACATGTCAATCCTGTAGGTTCTGTTATATTCTAGATAAGATGAATCTCTTTTTTCAATTAGTGTAAATATCCCTGTATCTACAAAACTAACAAGACTATCAAAATTATTAGCATAAAATCCGTTGACATCCTTATGCGCAATTTGAGCAGTTCTGATATCTTTCAATCTATCAATAACCATTGTATATCTATCATTTTTTACTTGATTAAATTTTATTGGTCCATTAATAGAACTGTATATTTGTGTAGCAAAAAATATTGATAGTACCCATAAAAATAATTCTAATGCACGTTTTTTATTCATTTTGGTAATTATTTGATTTAAACAAATCTACAATTTTTTTTTTTTCGTTAAACAATATATAAATGAATTATATTAGAAAAATATTTATAAATGAAAACTATAGCTCTCATACCTGCAAGACTTGAATCTAAAAGGTTTCCTAATAAATTGATTCAAAAAATTAATGGAACACCGATAATTCTTAAAACATATAAAAATGCATTAGAAACTAATTTATTTGATAAAGTTTATGTAGTCAGTGGAAATGATCAAATTATAAATATTATTAAATCTGCAGGAGGAGATACATTTAGATCTTCAAAAGATCATAATTCAGGTACAGATAGAATTGCTGAAGCTGCAAAAAACATTGATCATGACTTGGTTATTAATCTTCAGGGTGATGAGCCTTTTATTAAAAAAAAATCAATGAGTGATTTAATAAAAGTTTTTAATGATCCGCAAGTTAATATGGCTTCACTTATGACAAAATTTAAATCTTTAGATGAATTAAATAACCCAAATAATGTTAAGGTAATAGTTGACAACAATAGTAATGCTATATACTTTTCAAGACTACCAATTCCTTATGCCTCAAAAAATATTAATGATTATAATCGTCATATTGGTATATATGCATTTTTAAAAGAGTCTTTGATTGAATTTTCTAATCTTAAAAGATCAAAACTTGAAATAATTGAAAACCTTGAAGGTATTCGAGTAGTTGAAAATTCAAAAACAATTAGAATGGTAAATACTGATTCTCCTGGAATATCAATAGATACTCCTGAGGACCTTATAGAAGCTAAAAAATATATTTTATCAAATGATTAAAATTCTATCTAAGTTTATCTTAAATAAGATTATCGGATGGACTGTTATCGGCTACTTACCTGTTAATGAAAAATACATTATAGCTGTTGTTCCTCATTCAAGTTATTTTGATTTAATAATTGCTATTCTAATTAGGACCTATTCTGGGTTAAAAATAAAATTTATTGGAAAAAATCAGTTATTTAATCCAATTACTAGTTTCTTTTTTAAATTTCTTGGAGGGATTCCTGTAGATAGAAGTAAAAATAATAATTTGGTTGATGGAGTTGTTAACCTTTTCAATCAAAATAAAATTGAAATACTTGCTATAGCTCCTGAGGGCACTAGAAAAAGTGTGAGAAAATGGAAAACAGGGTTTTACTACATAGCATTAAAAGCAAAATTGCCAATACTAATGGTATCCTTTGACTATGTTAGAAAAGAAGTTAAAATTAATGATAGGTTTTATACATCAGGGGATATTACAAAAGATATTTCTGAGCTTGAAAACAAGGTTAGCGATGTTCTTATTAGAAATAAAAACTAATTATTAGCCTTCATATTACTGTAGACATTTTGTACATCTTGGTCTTCGTCAATCATATTTATCAATTTATTAACTTTCAATCTATCTTCAGCAGATAAATCCTTAAAAACCATAGCTTCTCTTTCAAATTCACTAGATAAAATTTCAATTTTTCTTCTTTCTAATTCTTTTTGAATTGATCCAAAGTCTTCAAATTTTCCAGTAATGCTGATTTCATTCTCTAAGTGACTTAATTCAATTACTCCAAAATCTATTAAATCAAGCTCAAGCTCTTCAATATTAATTCCTTTATCTTTTATTTGAAAAAAACATAAATGACTAAATAAAAAATCAACTGAACCAGAAGTTGCTAAGTTTCCTTCACATTTATTAAAATAGCTTCTAATATTTGCTACAGTTCTATTATTATTATCAGTTGCTGCTTCAACAATGATTGCAATACCATGGGGTGCATATCCTTCCAATAAAACTTCTTTAAAATTCTCCGTACTGTTCTCAGATGCCTTCTTAATTGCCCTGTCAATATTTTCCTTTGGCATATTAACTGTTTTAGCATTTTGAATTACTGCTCTCAACTTTGAGTTTGATGAAGGGTCAGGACCAGATTCTTTTACAGCAATAATAATTTCTCTTCCTATTCGAGTAAAAGTTTTAGCCATGTTTGACCATCTTTTCATTTTTCTTGCTTTTCTAAATTCAAATGCTCTTCCCATAATTATATAAATGGTGTTTTAACAATTTCTGCTTTTTTAAGATTATTTCGAATTTTAACATAAATAGTTTTAATATCTACATCACTCTTTATATAAGCTAATCCTATTCCCCCTTTTAAAGTTGGTGAGAATGTCCCTGAAGTAACTTTTCCAATTAATTTATTATAAGAATTAAAAATTTCGTAACCATTTCTTGGAATTGACTTTTCAATTAACTTAAACCCTATTAATTTTTTCCTACATCCTAATTGAATTTGATTTTTAATATTCTCAGATCCTATAAAACCAGTTTCAACCTTAGTTATCCATTTTAAAGATGCTTCTATTGGAGTTGTTTTTTCATTGATATCATTTCCATATAAACAGAAGCCCATTTCAATTCTTAAAGTGTCTCTAGCAGCAAGCCCAATTGGTTTTAAATCAATTTTTTTATCTAAAAATAATGTATCCCAAATTTGTGTTACTTTATTATTAGGAATATATAGCTCATATCCTCCAGATCCAGTATATCCAGTTTTGGAAATTATAATATCATTACATCCTCCGAAAGAAGCAATTTTAAAAGAGTAATTTTTTAATGAATGTAAGTCTTGATCAGTATGTTTTTGACAAAGTGATTCAGCTTTTGGCCCTTGAATCGAGATAAGAGATATAGTATCAGATATATTAACAACATTTGAATTAAATTCTTTGTTTTGTAGTATGATCCAATCCCAGTCTTTTGATATATTGGAGGCATTTACAACTAAAAGAAATTTTTCTATATCTAATCTGTATACAATTAGATCATCAATTATACCACCTAGTTCATTAGTCATACAATTATATTGAGCTTTTCCAATACTTAATTTTGAAATATCATTTGTACATAAATACTGAACTAAGTTAAAAGAATTTTTTCCTGATATTTCAATTTCCCCCATATGAGAAACATCAAATATTCCAACTTCGTTCCTGACATGAATGTGTTCTTCATTAACTGATGAATAACTAATTGGCATAAGGTAGCCTGCAAAATCAACAATTTTTGCATTTAACTCCTTGTGACGTTTAAAAAGAGTTGTTTTTTTCATCTGTTAAAATTAACTATTATTGGGGTTTATTTAATAAGAACTCTTTAAGCTCTGAATAACTATCAATTGAAGTAGAAATATTCTCTTTTGTTAATATTTTTTTTAAGGATCTTGGATATTTTAACTCTGTATTTATTGTTTTTTCTACAATACTTTTAAATTTTATAGCATGGGCAGTAGAAATGAATATGCCATTTACTTCTTGAGATTGATGGTTCTTTAAATATTCTTTTATACCAAGATAACCAATAGATGAGTGTGGATCAATTATATAACCATAAGAATTATATAGTTTAAAAATAGTATCTTTTGTTGCATTATCATTAAAACTATATCCAGATATATTTTTCCTTAATTTTTGTAAATCATTATTATATATTTTTTGAATTCTTATAAAATTACTTGGATCTGAAACATCCATTGCATTGGATATTGTTCTTTTAGTATTATGAGGGTCAAAAATACCATCCTTTATGTATCTTGGAATTGTATCATTAATATTCGTTGATGCAATAAAATGATCAATCGGAAGACCCATTGATTTACTTAGAATGCCAGCGCAAATATTCCCAAAGTTTCCACTTGGTACTGAAAAAACATTTCTTTTTTTATTTTTAATTTTTTTTAAGGCTAAAAAAAAGTAAAACATTTGAGGCAACCATCTTGCTACATTTATTGAATTTGCTGATGTAAGAGCAATTTTCCTATTAATTTCTTCATCATTAAATGCTTTTTTTACCATTGATTGGCATAAGTCAAAATCACCATCAACTTCAATTGCGTTAACATATGAGCCATTTGTTGTAATCTGTTTTTCTTGAACCTCACTAATCTTTCCTTTTGGATAAAGTATGCATACATCAATATCTTTTGTTTCAGCAAATCCTTTTGCTACTGCACCACCCGTATCTCCTGATGTTGCAACTAAAACAGTAATTTTTTTTGACAAGTAGCTTTCTTTAAAATAGTCAAGACATGAAGCCATAAATTTTGCACCAATATCTTTAAAAGCAAGAGTAGGTCCATGAAATAATTCAAGAGAATATATTGAATCCTCAATTTTTTTTAGGGGAATTTTAAATGAAACTGTCTTTTCAATTATGTTTAATAACTTAGATTTTGGAATTTCATCTCCAATATATTTGTTTATTACTTCGAAACAAATTTCTTTATCATCTATGTCTTTAATTGATTCAATAAAGTGTTTTGGAAGATTAATTTCTTTTTCAGGAAAATAAAGTCCTTTATCAGGAGCTAATCCATTTATAACAGCTTTTCTAAATGATGTAGGAACTGAGTTGTGATTTAAGCTAATATATTTCACCTTGATTCAAGTATTTTTATTCCATTAGAATTTATCTTTGATATAAAACCAGTACTATCTATGTCTTGTTCATTATAATGATTAATAATGCTGTCTAAAATTTTATTAGATACATTATTATCATTGGATAAAGAAAAAATAGATGGACCAGATCCAGATATTCCAACTGCAATTGCACCACATTTTAAAGAAATTTCTTTGATATTATCAAATTCTGGAATCATCTCTTTTCTATCTTCTTCTACAATTACATCTACAACAGATTTTGACATTAGATCATAATCTTCAAGATAAAGACTACTTACAAAAGAACTAAGATTAGCAGATTGTTGAACAACCTTTTCAATTGGAATCATTTTTTTAACAACTTTTCTTGAGTCAGAAGTTTTTATTTCAATATCTGGTCTAACAATAATTACTTCTAAATCTTTTGGAGTAGGAAGCTTTATTACATCAATTTTATTAAGAGATCTTACAAGAGTAATACCGCCTAATATTATTGGTGCCACATTATCAGCATGATAAGAATCGCTTACAAATTTTTCTCCTTCCATAGAGAATTTAATCAAATCTAGATGGTTAAATGGTGACTCTAGTAGTTGGTTTATAGCAAATACAGTTCCAGCAGAGCTTGCTGCTGAACTACCAATCCCACTTCCTGGCCTTATACCTTTATTAATTTCAATTTCAAACCCAAAATTAATATCAATATTTTTGAGTAGTTCTTGAGCAGCAATTCCAGCAACATTTTTATCAATGTCTTTTGTTAAACTATACCCTTGAATTGATTTAATAATAACTCCTTGAGAACTTTTTTTTGAAACTTTTATTTCATCACCTTGGTTATTAAGACATAATCCTAATATATCATAACCGCAAGATAAATTTGTGATACTTCCTGGAGAAAAAACTTTAATACTATCCATTTTTATTGACTCGCTTTAATAATATCTGCAAAAACACCTGATGCTGTAAACTCTCCACCTGCACCAGCTCCTTTAACAACAAGAGGTGAATCATTATATCTATCTGTATAGAATACTGTAATATTATCTGAACCCTCTAAGTTGTAAAACGGATGATCAATATTTACCGCTTCTAGTCCAACACTAGCTTCTCCACTGTCAAGCTTAGCTACAAATTTTAATCTTGAATTAGATTTTTGAGCTTCTTTAAGAATTGAATTAAAATGTTCTTTATTTTTCTTTAGTGATAATAAAAAATCATCTTTAGATTCTGCTTTAATAGAGTCTTCTGGTAGAAAGTGATTTTTTTTAATATCATCAATTTCTAATTTATATCCACTTTCCCTGGCAAGAATTAATATTTTTCTAGATACATCGATACCACATAAATCAATTTTTGGATCAGGCTCAGTATAACCTAAATCTACAGCTTTTGAAACGATTTCATGAAATGTGTCAACTTCATTAAAACTATTAAAAATATAATTTAATGTCCCTGATAATACTGCTTCTATTTTAACGATTTTATCTCCAGAGTTTATTAAATTATTAAGTGTGCTGATTACCGGTAATGCAGCCCCAACATTGGTTTCATAAAGAAATGGTGAATTATTATCTCTTGATAACACTTTTAAACTATGATAGTTTGAATAAGAACCTGAATTTGCAATTTTATTACAAGTGATTATCCCAATACCATTGTTCAGGTAATGGTTATATGTATCTGGTATTAATTCACTTGCAGTATTATCTATGAACAAACTGTTTCTTAAATTTAATTCAATTACCTTATTTTGAAAATCTTCACTATGTGAAATTTTATTCGATTTTTTTAAATTTTCTAACCAATTGTTTAAATCAATTTCAGATTTTGAGATAATCATTTTTTTTGAATTAGAAATACCTAATACTTTAAGATTTATTTTAAGATTTTCAGAAATAAACTTCTTTTGGTTTTTTATTTGCTCAATTAGGTATTTCCCAACATTTCCAACACCTGTAATGAATATATGAATATCTTTCAAGTCTTTTTCAAAAAAAGTTTCATGAAGAGCATTTAAAGCTTTTTTTGTGTTTTTTTGATCAATTATAATTGATATATTTCTCTCAGATGCTCCTTGCGCTATAGCCCTTATGTTAATATTGTTCTGCCCTAAAGAATTAAATAACTTTCCGCTAATACCTTTTTTACTTTTCATTTTATCACCAACTATAGCAATATTTGATAATTCAGATTCAATTTCAGACTCATTTATTCTTCTTTGGGATATTTCAAATTCAAATTCTTTATCAATCACATCTTTTGCAAGTGAAGCGTCAGTTGAGTTTACTGCAATACAAATAGAGAATTCTGAAGAGGCTTGAGTAATCATTATTACATTAATATTGTGAATTGATAATGATTCAAAAAATCTTTTTGAAAAACCTGGAACTCCTACCATTCCGGAACCTTCAAAATTTATTATGGAAATATTTTCAATATGACTAATTCCTTTTACAACTTCATCTTGATCAAGTTTTGTAGAATTTGAAATACATGTTCCATTAGCTTTGGGTTCAAAAGTGTTTTTAATATAAACAGGAATATTGTTTTCAATTAATGGTCGAAGAGTAGGGAAATATATGACTTTTGCACCAAAAAAAGAGAGCTCCATTGCCTCCTTATATGAAAGAAACTCAATTGGTGAAGCTTTTTTTACAATTTTAGGATTTGCACTATAAACACCGCTAACATCAGTCCAGATTTCTAAAGATTTAGCGTTAAGGTATTTAGCATATATAGCTGCACTGTAATCTGAACCACCCCTTCCTAGATTAGAAATTTCACCATCATTATTTGAGCAAATAAAACCAGGTGCAATTATATATTTAGAATTGATTAAAGCTAATTTATTTTTAATATTAATTGATGTTTTATCCTCATCTAAAACATCATTATTATTAGCCTTTTTTGTAAATATAATAGAGCTAGAGTCAATTATGGATATATCAAAATTATTCTCTTTAAGAATATTATATATTATTTTACACGACAATATTTCTCCTAATGTTAAGACTTTAGAGACTGTTTTCTTGGTTACTTCATCTATAGTTGAAATAGCATAAAGAATTTCTTCCAATTCACTTAATTTTTCTTTTAAAAATTTTTTAAGTGGTTTTTGGCTTTTTTGGGAAGATAGATTGTTTATAATTTCTAAATGTCTTATTTCAATCTCTTTTAAAACCTTTTGGGTAGATTTACCTTTCAAAATAAGAGATTCTTGTAAAAGATTAGTAATACCCCCAAGGGCAGAAACAACAATTAATGAACTACCATCATTGTCATTTAAAATAGATATAACCTTCCTTAATGAATTTGAATTAGCGACTGATGTACCGCCAAATTTTAGGACTTTCAAGAGGCTGTCTCTTTTTTATTAATTAATAGTGTAAGGCTCTCTAGATTACTTTTATGGTCAATATATAGTTTGTCACCAACTTTAATTTTATCTGACACTAGGTTTTCAGCAATAAGATCTTCGATATACTTTTGAATCATTCTGTTAAGTGGTCTAGCTCCATTTTTTTTATCAAATCCTTTATCGCATATGAAAGATTTTGCTTTTGCAGATATCGATAGATCATATCCTAAATTGCTAACTCTTTCTACAAGCTTATTTACTTCTATTGTGACAATCTTATTTATATCTTTAATTGATAATGAGTTGAATATTATACAATCATCAATTCTATTTAAGAATTCAGGGGCAAAAGTATTTTTCAATGCTCTCTGAATAACTTTTTGCTCTGTTTTGGATGTTTGATTTACAGACGATTTAGTTTCAAATCCAACACCAATACCAAAGTCGTTAATCTGCTTAACCCCTATATTTGATGTCATGATTATTATGGTGTTTTGAAAATTTATTTTCTTTCCTACACTATCTGTCAAAAAACCATCATCTAGAATTTGGAGAAGCATACTATAGATATCGGGATGACCTTTTTCAATTTCATCAAACAAAACTACCGAGTAGGGTCTTCTTTTTACTTTTTCAGTCAATTGACCACCCTCTTCATAACCAACATATCCAGGAGGGGCTCCAATTAATCTCGATACAGAAAATTTCTCCATATATTCACTCATATCAATTCTAATAAGGTTTTCTTCTGATTCAAATATTTCAGATGCTAATACTTTAGCAAGCTGGGTCTTACCAACCCCAGTTTGACCTAAAAAAATAAAAGATCCTATGGGTCTGTTTGGAGAATTTAATCCTGCTCTGTTTCTTTGAATTGATTTTACAACTTTTGATACAGCCTCATCTTGACCAATAATTTTATCTTTAATTATATCTTCGAGTTTCGATAATTTATTTTTTTCAGATGAAACTATCTTATTTACTGGAATATTTGTCATCATTGAGACTACATCAGCAATTTCATTTTCATCAACCTTAACCCTGTTTAATTTTGAATCTTCATGCCACTTATTTTGGGCATCAACAAGCTTTTTTTCAACTCTTTTTTCATCATCACGAAGTTTAGCTGCTTCTTCATATTTTTGTTTTTTTACTACAGAGTTTTTTAATTCTCTAACATCTTCTAACTGCTTCTCTAATAGAACAACTTCTTCAGGGACGTCCATATTGTTAATATGAGCTCTTGATCCAGACTCATCTAGAGCATCTATAGCTTTATCAGGAAGAAATCTATCCGTAATATATCTTTGACTTAACTCAACACATGCTATAATAGCCTCTTCTGTATAATTCACATTGTGATGAGATTCGTATTTATCTTTTATATTTCTTAAAATTTCAATTGTCTCTTCTTTATTAGTCTCTTCAACAAGAATTTTTTGAAATCTTCTTTCTAGGGCACCATCTTTTTCAATATGTTGGCTATATTCATTTAGAGTTGTAGCTCCAATACATTGAATTTCTCCTCTGGCTAACGCAGGTTTAAACATATTGGATGCATCTAAACTACCTGTCGCACCTCCTGCACCAACTATAGTATGAATTTCATCAATAAATAAGATTATATTTCTATTTTTCTCCAATTCATTCATGACAGCTTTCATTCTTTCCTCAAATTGACCTCTGTACTTAGTTCCTGCAACCAGACTGGCTAAATCAAGAGTTATAACTCTTTTGCCATATAAAATTCTAGATACCTTTTTTTGAATTATTCTTAGTGCTAAACCCTCAGCGATAGCAGATTTTCCAACGCCAGGCTCACCTATTAAAAGAGGATTATTCTTTTTTCTTCTACTTAGGATTTGAGAAACTCTTTGAATTTCTTTTTCTCTTCCAATAACAGGGTCTAATTCATCAGCCTCAGCTAATGCAGTAATATCTCTACCAAAATTATCTAATACTGGAGTTTTCGTGTTGGAGCTTGATTTTGATTTCTGTTTTTGTGAAAAAGGATTTTTAGAGGACTCTTGAGAATCATC
>ERZ802830.229-NODE-229-length-55128-cov-18.9981_pt1 | contig 55128 bp, 47 predicted proteins | sample MGYA00345654_ERZ802830 | MGnify/ENA primary metagenome ERZ802830 (study PRJEB30503, sample SAMEA104212375) | marine metagenome | biome: Westerlies Biome; feature: [SRF] surface water layer (ENVO:00010504) within the epipelagic zone...; material: water...
TGCGATTATCAAACTCCTTCGAAGTAATTCCAACATCAGAAGCTCTAGAAATGTAGGCCTTGTATACTTCTTCTCTTAGCTCCCTGTTGTCAGCATATGTCATTAAATCTATATAAACAGGAATCTGAAGATTGATCTCGTAATTTTCTCCCACTCTAACTTTAGATAATTCATTCTCGCCAAAGCCCTTTAAGTCAGACACTGATACAGTCTTTTTCCAAGAGTTTGTTGCTTGCAGAACATTTTTAGAAAAAATATTACTGAGGATGCTTAACTGCTCCTTAATTTCTTTGAAACGAGAAGATTTGACTCCGTCCAGTGCAACGCCAGAAAGCTCAAAGCTGCGCAGAGACTCTTTTACTATGTGCTTTTGCTGCTTACTTAATTTGGTTTCTTTCACCCTACTAAAAGCTTTATATAATTCTTTATTCGCTCCCAAATCACTGTAGTAGTTTGAAATTAAAGGCAGTGTTTTTTCATACTGTTTGTTAAAGTCATCAGAAAACATGACTGAATTAAGATGGGAGTTAACGCTCATCTCCCTGCCAATATTATGCTCAGCTTGATCCAGAACATCAATCACACTCTCCCAATCTTTACCCTGACTTGCAAGAGAGGATTGAGCTTGACCTAGATTAATAGCTTTACTAATACTTTTTACAATATTTTTGGGTTTAAAATTTGGAGAGAGATCTGATTGCATAAAAAGGTTTGGAGTCGATTAAAAAAATAACATTTTAAAATAAGATATTAAAATGTAAATGAATTTTAGGAGTTGATTGAAAAAAGATTAGGTGAAGCTAAGCATCTTGCCTGTTTGGAATAATAACTTCATACCCTTTCTCCTCTGGCTCATCATCGACCATTTCGGGTGGAAAACCAACACCGAGAACATCAACACTCGCTCTTTCTTCTAATCTTTTGATAATGTTTGGAGAGAGCTCTCTAGGACCATAACGCTCCTCTCCATCCTTAAAAATATCAACTATCATTGGGGCAATCTCTAAATCAAGCCCTTTACGAACTGCAAGATCATTAAATATTCCTACATCTTTAGAAACTAAATCCATTGTAAAACTTATATCTCTACTTCCATTTAAAATGACCTGTGACTCTGTTTCATGAACAAAAGAGTTACCTGATGAGGCTTTGATAGCCTCGTAAGTTACATTCATATCCATACCTAAAACTTTCATTGTTGTGAGGGCTTCTGAAATCGATACAAGGTTCACTGTAGCAAGATAATTAGTCATTACTTTTAATGTTGAAGCTGTTCCTAAATCACCCGTATGCAAAACTCTTCGTCCCATTGTCTTTAAAATCGGAAGTGCCTTTTCGAAAGCCTCACGTTTACAACCTGCAAATATTGAAATGTTTCCTGTATCAGCCCTATGACAACCCCCAGATACAGGACAGTCGACTGGTAAAGCGCCTGTTGATTCAACTAGTAAACCTATTCGTCTAATTTCAGCTTCATCAGTTGTGCTCATCTCTAGCCAAATCTTTCCATGATTTAGGCCCGCTATAATGCCATTTTTTGACTCCATAACCTCTGAGCAAGCTTTAGGCGAAGGCAGGCAAGTTATAACAATATCACAAAGCTCAGCCATTTCCTTTGGAGAGCCAATTGTCGATGCTCCTCGTGCTACAAATTCATTTACTAAAGAATCGTTTAAATCTCTAACTGTGAGATCAAAACCATTCCTTAAAAGACTGCCAGCAAGCTTACCTCCTGCATTGCCTAGGCCAATAAATCCTACTTTCATGTAATTCTCCTAATTGCTAGATTCATCATCAACATAATAAGGCTTTTGATCCATTGAAAGATGAAGCTTTTTTCCTTTGTATGGTGAGTTTGACTCCACAACTTCAAAATTCAATTCAATACCTAAGCCCGGCTTAGCTGACGGAATTATGTTTCCATTATTCCAATTTATTGACTCAGTTAGAACTTCAGCATGAAAGCCTCCCCAAGTCATAATACTTTCCATTATTAAAAAGTTAGGTGTTGCAGTAGAGAGCTGAATGCTCGCTGCAGCACCAATAGGACCGTTATATAGGTGAGGTGCTATTTGGGCATAATAAACCTCTGCAATACTTGCAATTTTTTTGGCTTCAAGAATTCCACCTACTCGTCCTAGATTCATTTGAATGATTGAGGCTGCATTGTTTTTTAAAACATCAAAAAATTCATACTTTGTGGTCAGTCTTTCACCCGTTGCAACTGGAATTTTAGTTTTTTTAGCCACCTGAGCCATTGCACTTGATTGACCAGGGGGAACAGGCTCTTCAAACCAAAGAGGATCAAACCTTTCGAGTCTTTTCGCAAGTCTAACAGCTGATGATGGCGCAAGCTGACCATGAGTTCCAATAAGGATGTCACATTGATCTCCCACTGCCTCTCTAATTCTTTGACAATAGCTCTCGCAATGCTTTAACCGACTCAGAGATATTTGATGCCCAGAGTATGAAGAATAGGGTCCAGCTGGATCAAACTTGATTGCAGTAAACCCCTGCTTCATTAATTCGATAGCAGACTGGGCACCAAGCTCAGGATCTTCATAATTCAGTTCACCATTGCTATCCTTTGGATATAAATAGGTATAAGAACGCAACTTTTCATGAACCTTTCCTCCTATAAGCTCATAAATTGGTTTATTTGCCTCTTTTCCAATGATATCCCAACAAGCCATCTCAAGACCACTTAAAACGCCCATCATGGTTAAATCAGGCCTCTGAGTAAAGCCACTTGAGTAACATTCACGATAGAAGCGTTCGACGTGATGCGGGTCATGGCCTTTGAGGTACCTTTCAAAAACGTCGTTAACCCCCTTGACAACAACTTCGGGATGAAAAGATGCTGAATACACCTCTCCGATACCTAATACTCCACATTTAGTCTCGATGGATAGAAAGATCCAATACATGCCACCAATATGGGGCTGTGGTGTTGCAACAACATATGTATTTAATTTGTCTACTTGCATCTAAGATAAAGATAACGTCAGGATGAGTTAATTTTTATACGGATTCAATCTAAGAATCAAGTTATATTTTCATTAACTAGAAAAATTAGTAATTTAATTCTCTCGTGGGCTTTGTAAGACGTTGTAATTTTTTCCAATTTGAATCAATCCAAACACTGGTATTACTTGATTTTAAAGGTTTTTTGCCAATAACAGCATCAGCCATTTTCTCAGCTAGCATTATTGTTGGGCCATTTAAATTACCATTTGGGATGGTTGGAAAGACTGATGAGTCAATAACCCTTAGGTTATCTATCCCAATAACTTGTCCCGCATTATTCACCACAGTCATAGGGTCATCAGCTGAGCCCATCTTGCAGGAACATGAGGGGTGATAAGCACTCTCGACATTTGCTCTTACCCAAGCATCTATCTCATCATCACTCTGAACCTCAAGGCCAGGATTAGCTTCACCGCCATTAAACTCATCCAGAGCAGGCTGACTGAGAATTTCTCTTGTTAGTCTTATGCAGTCTCTCCAGTCTTGACGATCTTCTTCGGTTTCTAAGTAGTTAAAAATAATTGAAGGCTTTGCTAGAGGGTCTGAACTCTTGATTTTAACGCTTCCTCTACTACTCACTTTATTAACTCCCGCGTGGACTTGATATCCATGACCTTTCATTGCAGCATTCCCATCATAACGCATTGCAGCTGGGAGAAAGTGATATTGAATATTTGGCCACTCGATACCGGCTCTAGATCGAATAAAACCACAAGACTCAAAATGATTGGTTGCGCCTAAACCTGTCTTTGCTAGTATCCATTGAACACCAATGAGTCCCTTACTAAAAAGATTTAATTTACTATTAAGCGTAATTGGCTTCTTGCAATGATATTGAAAGTAGACCTCAAGATGATCTTGAAGATTCTCACCTACACCAGGCAATTCATGCACTAACTCAACACCCGCATTACTTAATACTTGTTTTGGTCCAATACCAGACAGTTGAAGGAGTTGTGGTGAGCCGATAGAGCCTGCAGAAAGTATCACTTCTTTTTTTGCTTTTAGTCTCTTTTTTTCTCCATTAATTGAATACTCAATCCCAGTAGCTTTTTTATTTTCAAGAATAACTCTTTCAACAAGGACGTCAGTTAATATTTGGAGGTTTGTTCTTTTTTTTGCTGGCTTAATATAAGCATTAGAAGTTGACGAGCGAACCCCATTACCAACCGTCATATGCATAGGGCCAAAGCCCTCTTGTTGCTCACCATTGTAATCTTTAGTTTCGGGATAACCTGCCTCCTTGCCAGCATTTATAAATGCTTTATAAAGGGGATTTAACTTCATGTTATTTCCATTTGAAGTGGATAAAGGACCACCTCCACCTCGGTATTCATTTTCTCCTTCATGCCAAGTTTCACAGCGCTTAAAGTAAGGCAAGCAGTCTTGATATGACCAACCTTTTGCACCATGTCTTTCCCATTCATCAAAATCTTTTGCATGACCTCGAACATAAACCATTCCATTAATAGAGGAAGAACCTCCCATTACTCTCCCCCTAGGGCAATGCATTTTTCTATTATCTAAATATGGCTCTGGCTCAGTATGAAATTGCCAAGCAAATTTATCAGTATTCATAGGATATGAAAGCGCCGTAGGCATTTGAATCATAATGTTTTTATCACTTCCTCCATTTTCAAGAAGGATGACATTATATTCTCCAGACTCACTCAGCCGATTCGCCAAAACACAGCCAGCAGATCCAGCCCCAACTACAATAAAATCAAAATCATTTTTCATCACTGTCAGCTAATTATTTAATAAGGACTTTCGACATCATTCAGTCGAACAAAAACACTTTTCAACTGAGTGTAGCTTTTAAGAGTTTCAGGGCCATTTTCACGCCCAATACCTGACTCCTTATAACCCCCAACAGGCATTTCAGCTGGTGAGTCCCCCCAGCTATTAATCCAACAAATACCTGCTTGCAACTGATTAATTACTCGATGAGCTCGACTGATATCTTGAGTAAAAACTCCAGCAGCCAAACCAAACTTTGTTTCATTTGCTCTGTGGATCACTTCTGACTCATCATTGAAAGGCAATACAGACATTACTGGACCAAAAATTTCATCTATTACATGGGGGTCCTTGTCACTGCAATCAGCAAAAATAGTTGGCTCAACAAAGAATCCATTTTTTGTTTCATCAGAAATGAATCGATTACCGCCAATCAAAAGTTTAGAATTAGATTGTTTGGCTCTCTCAATATAACCCATAACTTTATCAAGATGATCTTGACTGATAAGAGCACCCATTTGAGTATCAAGCTTTAATGGATTGCCAATTTTTATTTTTTTACTTCGCTTGCATGCTAGTTTAAGAAACTCATCATAAATTTCTGATTGAACAAACACTCTCGTTCCATTTGTACAAATTTCACCCTGAGTATAAAAGTTTGCTAGTAGCGCTCCAGAAACAGCATTATCTAGATTAGCGTCATTAAAAACAATCAAAGGAGACTTGCCTCCTAGTTCAAGCGTAACCTCTTTGAGAGTGGTGGCAGCATCGGACATAACTTTTTTTCCAGTAGTACTTTCCCCAGTAAAAGATACTTTTGCTACTCTTGAGTGTCTTGTTAAGTATTGTCCAACCCTATAGTCACCTTGAACAACATTAAATACGCCTGGTGGCATTCCTGCTTCAGTGTATATTTCAGCTAGCTTTAGAACGCTTAATGGAGTCTCCTCAGATGGCTTAAAAACCATTGAATTTCCCGCAGCAAGACAAGCAGCCGATTTCCAACAAGCAATCTGAATAGGGTAATTCCATGCCCCAATACCAGCACAGACTCCTAAAGGCTCTCTCTTTGAAATAAAAAATGTATCCGCATTTAGATCTTGCTGAGACCCCTGTAAAGCGGGTGCTAGTCCAGCATAGTACTCAATTACATCTGCCCCAGTATGAATATCAACACAGTTTGCCTCCTGAAGTGGCTTTCCACAGTCTATCACTTCAAGTTCAGCAAGCTCATCATTCCTATCACGAAGAATTTTAACCGCCTTAAGTAAAATTCTGCTTCTTTCAAAAGCACTCATCTTACTCCATTCAAAAAATCCTTTTTCGGCTGATAATATAGCCTTTTCAACATCATCCTCACTTGCCTGACCAATAGTTGCTATTACTTCACCATTTGCAGGGTTAATGGAGTTAAACGTTTCACCAGAGGATGACTCAATATAGTCACCATGAATATACAAATGTGGTTTCATAATTATAGTTAATTGAAAAGGTAATTTTTACTAGCGATTATGATACATATGAAATATGAATAAAATTGAAAAGAATTAACTATTAAAAGTTAATTGAAAATAAAAAAAAGTCGGATTAAAGGCAAATTTATCTTAGTCCCAAATCAACGAAATACTATGGCATTACAATATTTTTAAGTTGCTCCTTAAGAAGATCTAAGAGCGTTGATTTTTGTTTTTCGCTGAAGCGAGTTATAGGTCCTGAAACTACAATTGCGCCAAAAAGTTTATGACTATTTGAGAGCACAGGAACAGCTAGAGCAAACAGAGAAGGATTGTGTTCATTAATAGACAAATAATATCCTTTATCTCTAATTTCTTTATAAAAACCTTTTTTATCATTTTGACGTTTACCATAGGCCAAAATAATTCGACCTGAAGCGCCTCGATTGAGATCTAATCTAGAGCCTTGTTCTATGTTATGCCTGATTTCATCACGCGAGTGTGCTCTATATAAGCAAATACGTTTATCATCTTCCTCAACAAAAAAAGAGCTTGTTTCTCCTGAAACGTCACGAATGTAATCAACTATTGGGCGAATTTGCTCAAGATGATTACTTTGCGTATAAATAGCGCTTAAATACAATGCCTGAGTACCGATTACGTACTCTTTATTTTTAAGACGTGACACATAGCCGTATTCTTCAAGAGTTGAAAGAATTCGATAAGCAGTTGAAACATTAAAATTCAGTTGATCGCAAATCTCCTTGATTGAAAATGTTGACTTATCTAAAGAAAACATTGAAAGAATTTGTAAGCATTTTTCAATAGCATTATATTTTTTATCAATTGATCTTGGCTTCATATCATTTTTCATATTATGAAATAATTATATTATATAGTGAAATATATAAATTTTTATTAAATAAGATTGGTATTATTCTAAATTAATGTATTTAGTTGTTTTTTCAAGAAGTTAGATACAACATAATAAACACTATTTCTTTCAAAAAACTGACTTAATAGTTATAAATTTAAAGTTTTAAAATTTTGATTATTATTTTTTAAATACACAAATAAAATGCAAATAAAAAGGAGAATAAAGTGAGCAGAAAAGATCAAATTAAAGCGCTGGAAAGAGACTGGAAAGAGAACCCAAGATGGAATAATGTTAAAAGACCCTATTCAGCTGAAGATGTAGTAAGACTTCGAGGCTCGGTTCAACCTGAATGCACATACGCAAGGCGAGGTGCTGAAAAGCTTTGGGACTTAGTAAATGGCTCTTCAAAAAAGGGTTATGTTAATTGTATGGGTGCTATTACAGCTGGTCAGGCTATGCAACAAGCAAAAGCAGGAATTGAGGCTATTTATCTCTCTGGCTGGCAAGTTGCTGCAGATGGAAATACTTCTGAGACCATGTATCCCGATCAGTCTCTCTATGCTTATGACTCAGTACCAACAATGGTAAGAAGAATTAACAATACTTTTAAAAGGGCTGATGAAATTCAATGGTCACAAGGTATAGATCCTAGTGATGAAAAGTATATTGACTTTTTCTTACCAATAGTCGCTGACGCAGAAGCCGGGTTTGGAGGAGTTCTAAATTCCTTTGAGCTTATGAAAAACATGATAACTAATGGTGCAGCAGGAGCTCACTTTGAAGATCAACTTGCAGCAGTAAAAAAATGTGGCCATATGGGTGGAAAAGTTTTAGTCCCAACCCAGGAGGCAGTTCAAAAATTAATCTCTGCTCGATTAGCTTCAGATGTCATGGGTGTTCCAACTCTTTTATTAGCTAGAACGGATGCAGAGGCAGCAAATCTTCTTACCTCTGATGTTGATCCTCATGATGCTCCTTTCATCACTGGAGAGAGAACTGCTGAAGGATTCTATGTAGTAAAAAATGGATTAGAGCAATCCATTTCACGAGGTGTCGCTTATGCGCCTTATGCAGATCTAGTATGGTGCGAAACTGGAAAACCTGACCTTGGTTTTGCCCGTGAATTTGCTGAAGCGGTTTTGGCTGAAAATCCAGGCCAATTATTAGCCTATAACTGCTCCCCATCATTCAACTGGAAAAAGAACCTAAATGATAGCGAAATCGCATCATTTCAGGAAAAAATTTCAGAGATGGGCTACAAGTATCAATTTATCACTTTAGCTGGTATACATAATATGTGGTATAACATGTTTGACCTTGCATATGAGTATGCTAAGGGCGAGGGCATGAAGCATTATGTTGAAAAAGTTCAAGAGCCTGAGTTCAATGCTGCAAGTAAAGGCTACACGTTCGCGTCTCATCAGCAAGAAGTTGGTGCGGGTTACTTTGATGATGTCACAACTGTTATTCAGGGAGGTGAATCTTCTGTGACTGCTTTGAAAGGCTCAACAGAAGAAGAACAATTCAGTTAAGCCGCAAATGAATAAATGGATGCCCTTCTTTAATGAAGGGCTTTCTAATTAAGACATAATTTATGCAAATTAGCTCGTCACAAAACATCTCTTTATCAATTGCAAAAAAGATTTTGTTAGGTTTTGAGCGGCATTATAAAAATATTAAAAGCGCCTCTATTGAGGCAAAAAGATGCTTCGAAGTTAGAGATTGGGAAAAGATTGAAAGGGATTCAAAGTTAAGACTTAATTTTTATGATGAGCAAGTTGATGATTTTTGTAAAAAACTCTTCTTAGAGTTAAAAAAACAAAATCTATACGGCCCTAAAACACAGTTCAGTGATATTCAAAGTAGTAAAAAATTTAACTCAAGCTTTTGGAAAAATACAAAGAATGTCTATACAGAACTTATAACATCACACAAACAGCCAGAACTTGCGGAGACTTTTTACAATTCAGTTTTTTGTAGAATTTTCTCAAGAAATTTTTACAATAATCAATTTATTTATACAAAACCTTGCGTATCTCTTAATTATATTGATATGGATGAACCTGTCATAGACAGCTATTTCGTCGATAATGAACAGCTCACAGACACATTTACATCCATTTTAAAAAATTATCAGTTTAATTGCGAATTTGGTAACTTTAATCAAGATATAGAAAGACTCCAAGAGCAACTTTATAAGCAAGTTCCAAGGCTTAGCTCTGAAGTATTTGAAATGCAATTTATAAGCACACCCTTTATAAGAGGCAAATGTGCTTATATTGTTGGAAAAATTGTTACGCAACTTCACTCAGATATTCCAGTCCTTATAGCGCTTTTGAATGATGAGGAAAAGGGGCTTTATGTTGACAGTATTCTAACTGATCTTGGAGCAATTTCTATTGTATTCAGCTTCTCTAGATCATACTTCTTTATTACAACAGACTATCCTTCAGCAATTGTTGAATACTTGAAAGAATTATTACCAGGAAAAACCCGAGCAGTTCTCTACAGCGCTATAGGACTTCATAAGCAAGGAAAGACTCTTCTGTATAGGCATTTTTTAAAGTACTCTAAAATTACTAGCGAAAAACTTATTATCGCCCCAGGTATTAAGGGTATGGTAATGTCAGTTTTTACGTTTCCTATGTATCCCTATGTTTTCAAAGTCATCAATGATAAGTTTGCACCCCCTAAAATGGGAACAAAAGATATGGTTAAGGATAGATATTATTTTGTTAAAAACCATGTAAGAATTGGAAGATTAGCGGATACCTGGGAATTCTCTAATGTTGCATTTCCACTGAAAGATATTGACAATACATTATTAGATGAATTAAAGAAAAAAGCTATCTCAAATATTGAGATTGAAGGTGATCTGTTAATCATTAAACATATGTACATTGAGAATAAAATGACGCCACTGAATATGTATCTTGAAACTGCCAATAAAAAGCAGCAAAATCATATAATAAATGACTATGGAAAGGCTATCGATGAGCTCATAAACTCGAATATCTTTCCTGGCGATATGCTTACCAAAAACTTTGGTGTAACTCGGCAAAACAGAGTGGTTTTTTACGACTATGATGAAATAACATTAATGAGCACTCCAATCTTTAAAAAAATTCCAAAGGCAAAGACTTATGAGCAGGAAATGGCATCAGAACCATGGTACTACGTTGGTCAAAATGATGTTTTTCCTGAAGAATTTAAATACTTCATGCTGCCAAATCCCTATATGAAAGAAATCTTTAATAAAAAATATAAAAAACTTTTAGATGCTGATTACTGGGTCTCTGTTCAAGACAAAATTAAAGAAAATGGTGTCATGGACTACTACCCGTATGGTTTAGAAAAACGCATGTGTGAAATCTATAAGGACACATAATATGAAATCAACCTGCGATATTTCAGATGAAATGCATCCAAATGTTCAATATCTAAAACCAATTTTTCAAAGCTTTGGTAAAAAAAACAATTTCTCAGGCCGCATCGTCACTATTGAGTGTTTTGAAGATAACTCACTTGTAGAGGAGGCTCTGAACACCAATGGAAATGAATGCGTACTAGTTATAGATGCAGGGTCCTCATTACAATGTGCAATGATGGGTGATAAAAGGGCTACAGACGCAATTAAAAATAAATGGGAGGGAATAATTATTAACGGTGCAATAAGGGATTCTGCTCAAATCAACACTATGAATATTGGTATTCGTGCACTTGGAACTTGTCCCAGAAAAAGTATAAAAAATGGAGTCGGAAAAAGAGGCCTTGATGTATCTTTTTCAAATGTAAAATTCACTCCAGGGCACTATCTTTATGCTGATGAAGATGGAGTTATTGTAATAGAAAACAAGGCAGATGAATGAGCACTGATCAAGTAATTAATGATATTAAGGTTGATAAAGTTTTTTTTGATTTTATTGAGAAAGAGGTTTGTAATGGATTGGACATTTCAGCCACGGATTTCTTTCAATCGTTATCGAATTTATTAGCTAAGCATCAAGATGAAAATAAGCTTCTTTTAGAAAAGAGAGAGGAGCTTCAATCAAAAATTAATGACTGGCATCTAGAGAATAAAAGGATTGACCAAAAAAAATACAAAAGCTTTCTTAAAGACATAGGCTATATATCTTCAGACCCTGGTGAATTCGACATAGATGTTGAAGAAGTAGATGATGAGATTTCACAGGTTTCAGGACCTCAGCTTGTCGTACCAATAACGAATCAAAGATTTGTTCTCAATGCGGTAAATGCAAGATGGGGCAGCCTTTTTGACTGCCTTTATGGAACCAATGTGATTCCGAATAGAGGAAGTATGACAACCTCCTTTGCACATAATCTTCAACGTGTAAACCGAACTGCTGAGCTTGCATGTGAATTTCTTGACGAGATAGCGCCTTTAAAGGGGGCTTCTTATAGACAAATTACTTCTCAAGTAAAGTACACAGGAGCTTTAATATTTAATCTTGATAATGGAGAGCTAGCAACCCTAATAAATCCTGAACAGTACATAGGCCTAACTGACAATGGAAACATACTCCTAAAGAATAATAACCTCCATCTAGAGATCGTTTGCGATCAAGAGAAAAGTCTTCACAAAAGTGGCATATTTGATGTCATTCTAGAGTCTGCTGTAACAACAATTGTCGATTTTGAGGATTCTGCCTCGACTGTCTCTGATGATGAAAAAATTCATGCTTACAGGAATTATTTGGGCCTTATGAAGCGTGATCTCAATTCAACATTCACAAAAAATGGGCATACGATCAGCAGATCTTTAAACAGAGACAAAGAATATGTTGATACAAGTGGTGAAAAAAATACTGTCCCTGGAACTAGTTTGACTCTTGTTCGAAACGTTGGAATACACATGAGAACAAGAATGGTTCGAAATCTTGATGGCTCATCAACGCCTGAGGGCATTCTGGATGCAATGGTTACCTCGCTGATTGCACTTCATGATTTAAAGCTCAAAATAAATTCAAAAAAAGGAAGTGTATATATAGTTAAACCAAAGCTTCATGGACCAGATGAAGTCAAATTTACAATGGACTTATTTGAATCAGTCGAAAACGCCTTATCCATCAAGAAGAATACTCTAAAGATTGGAATTATGGATGAAGAGAGAAGAACTTCTGTAAATCTTAAGGCTTGTATTTATGAGGCAAAAAGTAGAATAATATTTATAAATACTGGCTTCCTTGATAGAACTGGTGATGAAATTCATACCTCAATGATGGCTGGCGCCATGCGATGCAAAAATCTCATTAAGGAAGAGGACTGGTTCTCTGCTTACGAGGAAAGTAATGTAAGCGTTGGACTGGAATGTGGGCTTTATAAAAAGGCTCAAATAGGCAAAGGAATGTGGGCACAACCCGATCAAATGAGAGAGATGCTTGATAACAAGATGGTTCATCTAGAGGCTGGAGCAAGCTGCTCATGGGTTCCTTCTCCAACTGCAGCGACCTTGCATGCTACCCATTATCATCGATTTGATGTATTTAGTCAGCAACAAAAAATATTATCTAAAAATAAAAAACCTAATCAAGATGACTTACTTGTAATTCCCTTTTTAAAGCTAGCCGAACAACTGTCTGAGGAGAAGATTATTAACGAAATAAATAACAATGCTCAAAGTATTTTGGGCTATGTTGTTCGTTGGATTAATCATGGAATTGGTTGTTCTAAAGTTCAAGATATAAACCATGTTGGACTTATGGAAGATCGAGCCACGTTAAGAATATCCTCACAACATATGGCTAATTGGCTTTACCATGGAATATGCTCCAAAGAACAAGTGAATACTGCATTCCAAGAGATGGCCGTCATAGTTGATGAACAAAATAAACGAGATCCACAATACATGCCAATGGCTCCAAAATACAATTGCTATGCCTTTAAAGCCTCTAAAGCTCTCGTCTTTGAAGGTGCAGAGCAGGCAAATGGATACACTGAAGACATTCTAATTAAATACAGACGAAAATTTCTTGAAGCTGATCAGTTAAAGTAGACAAATTGTTAATTGTTTTGTGGAAACAGATTATCCAATTCTTTTTCGTGATGCAATCTTAAAGTAAATATTAAATCTCATTAGAGTTGTCAGTTGATTTGACCTAAATCGTCTTTGATAATTACTCAATCTACTCATTGAAAATGCAGTTATATTATTAATCATGTGTTTAATGTAAAGGGGTTTTCATGAATCATATCATCTACAGAGCAGTTAATCAGCGCTTGGAGCGTGATGTGTTAACTACTCCAAAAATTAAATTATGAAACAGGTACTAAAACTTACGCTTGAAGATACAAAAAAAATGATGGATGCTGCTATTAATAAAGCAGTTGAGATAGGTATAGATATGGATATCGCTATTGTAGATGATGGTGGCCATCTCATGTTATTTACTAGAATGGATAATGCAAAAATTACAAGCATTAATGTCTCTATTGATAAGGCATTTACTGCAGCGGCAGCCAGAAAAGCGACTCTAGATTACGGCAAGTCCGTTATTAATCATGGGCCAGCATTTGGTATCCAAACGTCGCATCAAGGCCGTTTTTGCGTTGTTGGTGGTGGTTTGCCACTTTTTGTTGATAGTCAGATTGTGGGTGGGATTGGTTGCAGTTCTGGCAGCTCTGACCAAGATATAGTGGTTGCTCAAGCAGGAATTGACGCATTAAATTAATAGAAACAAATAAACTAGCTAGCCCTATCCTCTAAACGCGTTATCAGAAAGAAGGTAGTCGAGCTCCTCCATAGTACTCATACGTCCTAAAATTTCATTTCTATGCGGGAAGCGACCAAACTTTTTAACAAGATCTCTGTGGTGCTTTGAAAACTCAAGATTAAAGTTGTACTTTTCAAAAAGATAAACTTGAAGATTTTGATGGTCTAAATTTTCGCTATGCATCAAGGGCATAAATAGAAAAAGTAGCTTTTCATTATCCATCTCTTCATCAAATCCATTGTCTATAGCGTTTAAGGCAACCTCAACGGCCATACTTTCAGTTTTAAAGCCTTTAGCCTTTCCTCTAAACATGTTAAGTGGAAACTGATCAAGAATTATAATCAATGCAACTGATCCATCAGCCGTCTCTCCCCATGAGCTTAAACCGCCAGAAGCAGCTTTCTCCCAAACAGTTTCATATCTGGAAGTAATTTCTTTGTCTATAGATGGGGTTGATGCAAACCAGAATTGTTTGCTTTTTTCAGAGAACCAATAATCAATTATATCGGCAGGCTCTATTGGGTTTTCATTCATAATTAAGCTATAAACCTTCAGAGCAGCATAATATACCACTCTGAAGGATTAAAAGTTAAAACTTAACGATGAGGTGATTTTTCACCGAAATCTTTATATTTCTCTAGAAATCTAACTGGCTTACTTAAAGCATCTTTTCTAAACGGATCTCCAAGCTCTCTAGAGCACATGATTTCGATAATTGTAGTTTTTCTCTCATTCATTTGCATATCAATTGCTTTTTTGAGTGCTGGACCAACATCTTCGAGCTTATCAACACGAATTCCTTCAGCGCCCATAGATTCTGCGATATTAACAAAATGCTGATCTGTAAGTTCAGCCGCAACGAACCTTCTGTCATAGAAATCTACCTGATTTTTCTTTTCTGCACCCCAGTGACGATTATGAAAGACTACTGCAGTGACTGGGATATCATGACGAACACATGTCATTGTTTCAACCATGCTCATAGCCCAAGCACCATCTCCAGCATAGGAGACAGCTGGCCTATGTTGAGCAGCAGCTTTTGCACCTATAATTGTTGGAAAAGCGTAACCACAGTTTCCAAAACTCATAGCTGCAAAAAAACTACGAGGCTTTTCAAAACGTAGATAGCTATTTGCAACTGAATTAATATTTCCAATATCAGTTGAAACCATTACATCTTCAGGCATCGCCTTCTCTAACTCTCTTAGGACTTGTCTTGGGTGAAGCCAGCCCTCTTCTTTATTAGCAATCATATCCATACTATAAGAGTCAGTTTCATGGATCCACTCATCTAACTCTAACTCCCATGCTGCTTTTTCATCTGCAATAGTTTTTGCTCGATCACTTTTTGTTGAGTCACAATTAAGAGACTCGGACTCTAATTTTTGACAAAGAACTGATGCCACTGCTTTTGCATCACCACAGATACCAACATTTATTGGTTTTACTAAGCCAAGCATTTTGTGGTCTGCATCAATCTGAATAATCTGCGCATCTTTCGGCCAGTAATCCATACCGTGCTGAGGTAATGTTCCAAATGGTCCTAATCTTGTTCCTAATGCAATAACGACATCAGCCTTTGAGATTAGCTTCATTGCAGCCTTTGAACCTTGATAACCAAGAGGACCACACCACAAGTCATGGCTAGCTGGAAAAGAATCATTATGTAAATAGCTATTAACCACAGGAGCTCCTAGACGTTCAGCTAGAGCTGCACACTCATCTACGCCGTCAGCCATAACAACACCGCCACCGGAAACAATCACTGGAAATTGGGCTTTAGAAATTAATTGAACAGCATCATTAAGTGTGTCTTCACCTCCAGAACCACGATCAATACGTCTTGGCGTAGGAATAGTAAATTCTCCATCAGCATAGAAGTAGTCTCTCGGAATATTTAACTGGGTTGGCGCCATCTCACTCATTGCCCTATCAAAGCAACGTCCAGTAAATTCAGCCATTCTCATTGGGTTCACAACATGACCCTGATATTTGGTAAATTCTTGAAACATTGGGAGTTGATTTGCTTCTTGAAATCCACCTAATCCCATACCCATTGTTCCAGCCTCAGGAGTAACTATAACAACTGGACTATGGGCCCAGTATGCAGCAGCGATTGCAGTAACACAGTTAGAAATTCCTGGACCATTCTGCCCTATTACAACACCATGTCTACCACTAACTCTTGAGTATCCATCCGCCATGTGGGCAGCTCCCTGCTCATGAACAACTGGAATAAACCTTATTCCTGCGGGTTCAAATATATCCATTGCATCCATAAATGCTGAACCCATAATACCGAAAATATCTGTAACTTCATTAGCTACCATAGTTTCAACAAAGGCTTCACTCGAAGTCATTTTTGCCATTTTTTTTACTCCCCTATTATTATTTATTTAATATATCCAAAGCAGGAACATAATCATATCCTAAGTCCTGTGCAACTTCTAAACAAGTTACGTTTCCACTATGAACGTTTAATCCAGCTCTAAGATGCTCATCATCCAATAGAGCCTGTTTTACTCCTTTATTCGCAATACTCAGCCCAAAAGGTAATGTGACATTGTTCAGAGCATAAGTTGATGTCTTTGGAACACCTCCAGGCATATTTGCCACACAATAGTGAACCACATCATCAACAATGTAGGTTGGTTCTGCATGAGTTGTTGCCTTTGAAGTTTCAAAACATCCACCTTGATCAATTGCCACATCAACAATAACTGAGCCAGGCTTCATTGCTTTAATCATCTCTTTAGAGACTAGTTTTGGAGCTTCAGCTCCTGGTATTAATACGCCACCAATTACAAGGTCAGCTTGAAGCACATACTCTTCAACTGAACTTTTTGTTGAGAAGACAGTATTCGTACTTCTTCCAAACTGCTGCCAATGCTGCTCCAGAGTATCAGGATTGTTATCCAGAACCCAAACATCAGCACCCATTCCAACAGCCATGTGTGCTGCATGAGCTCCTACAACTCCGCCACCTAGAATAACTACATTTAGAGGGTCAACCCCTGGAACACCTCCAAGGAGTGCTCCCATACCGCCATTTGGATGTTCTAGAAAGTGGGCACCAGCTTGAACGGCCATTCTTCCAGCAACCTTTGACATCGGCGCTAATAATGGAAGGCCGCCCCTAGGGGAGGTTACCGTTTCATATGCAACACAAATCGCACCACTTTCAACAAGCCCTTTAGTTTGCTCAGGGTCTGGCGCAAGGTGAAGATAAGTGTAAAGAATTTGACCTTCTCTAAGCATAGCAATCTCTTCTGTTTGAGGTTCTTTGACTTTGACAATCATTTCTGCAGTATCGAATACCTCTTTAGCAGTCGCAATAATCTCAGCACCTGTATCCGCATACTCCTGATCTGAAGCACCAATTCCAACACCGGCATTAGTTTGAACTAATACTTTGTGGCCATGATTAATAAATTCCTTAACACTTCTAGGTGTTAAGCCTACTCTATACTCATGGTTTTTAATTTCTTTAGGAACACCAATAATCATTCTCAATTCTCCTATAAATACTAATGAAACTTACTTTAAATATTTGCAGCAATTGCGTTATCAACAGCTTCAACAATTTGATCAATTTCATTTTTTGAGCAAATAAAAGCTGGGCTGAACAGAAGAACATTATTGTTATATTCAAAGCTTCTATTTGTTCGACCAATCATAACTTTATTTTTTAAACAATGTCCTGCAATAGCCATTGCAATGCTCTCATGAACTGGCTCTTTAGTTTTTCTATCTTTCACTAGTTCAACGCCGCAAAACAAACCTTTTCCTCTTACATCCCCAATAATGTCATATTTATCTTCAAGTTCATGAAGTCTATCCTTAAGGTAGTCACCCATATTTTTAACGTTTTCGAGAAGGTTTTCTCTTTTAATAATATTTACAACCTCAAGAGCTGCTGCAGGACCTGCAGTACATCCACCAAAAGTTGATATATCTCTAAAATAGCTATCAGGATTTGATGGGTCTTGCTTAAATCTATCAAAAATTGCTTCAGATGTAATCGTAACTGAAATAGCAGCATAGCCAGCTGCCAAACCTTTGGCTGTAGTTACGATATCAGGCTGGACATCGAAATGTTGATAACCAAACCATTTGCCTGTTCTTCCAAGTCCACAAACAACTTCATCTATGTGAAGTAGGACATCATATTTATTACATATAGACTGGATTATTGGAAAGTACTCCTTAACTGGAGGAATTACTCCTCCGCCAGCAGTAATTGGCTCCAATACAACAGAACCAACTGTATCTGGACCTTCTTTTAAAATAATGTCTTCCAATACTGTTGCACATTCAATATTGCATTCTCCATATTTCTTGCCAAATGGGCAGCGATAACAACAGCAATTGGGCATCTCTACAAATCCTGGAGCAAAGGGTCCATATTGTTTTTTTCTTTGTATTTGAGCAGAGGAGCTCATTGCTCCAATTGTAGTGCCGTGGTAATCACGGTCACGAAATATTATTTTATGCTTCTTGCCATCGTTATCAAAATGAGCTAATTGACGAACCATCTTATAGCCCTTTTCATTTGCCTCTGAACCAGAATTTGAATAATAGACTCGATTCATACCCGGCATTAGTGAAGTAATTTCTTGAGCATATTGAGAGGCTGGCTCATTGCCAAACGCACCTGCAAAATAGGGAATCTTTGAAATCTGGTCACTTACTACTTTGACCATTTCATCTCGGCCATAACCTAAGTTGACGGTCCAAACACCTCCAGAAGTTGCGTCTAGATAATCATCACCCTTAGAATCAGTTATAATCATCCCACTAGCATTTGAAACGACAAGTGGATCATTTTCTTCAAAAGCTTTATGCTGAGTTAAATGATGCCATACATGGCTTTTTGCATTTTCAACAATGGTAGTATTGGACATTGCCCCTCCTAATCAATTTCAGTGCATTTCAAAGAAATGAATTGTAAAATATAAGTGGTCCTGATTTAACATATATATAGAACCAGCAAACTTACAATTAATAGGCCAGCAAAATGGATCAAATGTGGAACCAATTTTTCTCTCTGAGGCATGACAAGCCTAGAACCCTCCAACTACAGATTCGTCAGCAATTGATTGACGCAATCACTAATGGATTGATTGGACCAAATGAACCTCTTCCATCCTCAAGAAATTTAGCTAATGCTCTTAAAGTTGCCAGAAACACTGTTATTGCTGCATATAAAGAATTAGAATTTGATGGATACATTACACCACAAGAGAGACGAGGATATTTTGTTAACGAGCAATTTTATGAAAGTTACAACTCATCTGATAGTGCTCAACAAAATAAAACTAAGTCACCGGTTTGGCATGATAAGTTAATTACAAAAAAACCATCTACTCAAACCAACATACATAATCCAGAAAATTGGCAAAGCCTACCCTATTCATTCACAATTGGCCAACTAGATAAAAGCTTAATACCTTATTATGAGTGGAGAGAGGTTGTCAGACACTCATCTACACTTCCTGAAATACAGAAATGGAATATGGATCATGTAGATAATGATGATCCATCACTGATTAAACAAATACAATCAAAAGTTCTCCCAAAAAGAGGGATTTGGGCCAACAAAGACCAAATACTAATTACTTCGGGAAGTCAAAACGCAATCTATATGATTGCGAGTCTATTGACGAAGCAAGGGACTGTTGTTGGAATGGAGAATCCTGGATATCCTGATGTAAGAAATATTTTCAGATCTAAAACTGAAAATGTTGTTCCAATCAGTATTGATCAAAATGGCATTATGGTTCAAGACATTGATCCTGAGACAGATATCATATTTACTACTCCGAGTCATCAATATCCAACAGGGGTAACAATGAGCATGGATAGAAGACATGAACTCTTATCAGTTGCAAAAGAAAATCAAATGGTTATTATTGAGGATGATTATGAGGCTGAAATTAACTTTCAAAAAAAACCTCATCCCTCTCTTAAAAGCCTAGATAAGGACAATAATGTTATTTATGTCGGTAGCTTTTCCAAGGCTTTTGCACCTGGCCTAAGGCTAGGATATATGGTGGCACCTGAGAGCTTTATAAAAGAAGTAAAAGCTCTGAGACGCCTAATGATTAGACACATTCCTTCAAATAATCAAAGGTCAGTGGCTCTTTTCATTGGTCTTGGTCATTATCACAACATGTTTACTAAAATACAAAAAACTAATAAAGAAAGATGGGCATTGATTAATGAAAAAATTAGTCAAGAGGCTCTCTTATCCTGTACTCCAACTTTAGGTGGGTCAACTTTTTGGATTGAAATTCTTGCACCAATTGATAGCGATAAACTTTGCAAACAACTCCTGGCTAAGGGAGTAGCCGTAAGGTCTGGAAATACTTTATTTAGTGGAAAAAAACACCCATCAAACTATCTGCATTTGGGTTATTCTGCTATTGATACAAATAAAATAAATAAAGGCATGGATATTATCATTAATGAAATAAAGTTAATGGTGAAGAAGCTAAATTAGTTTGTCGTGAAAAAACCTTTACTAAAAGTTGATGCATAATTTTTTTAACTTCACTCCTGAAAACTATTTCCTAATCGCACTTATCGTTATTTTTTCTGGTTTTTTAAGAGGCTTTATTGGCTTTGGTTCAGGATTACTAATGATCCCAATATTGTCTTTTTTTTACTCTCCAATCTTTGCAATGGTTTTCAATATTGTCATTGAAATTCCAGCAACAATCTACTTGACTTTTGTTGGGATTAAAAAATCTAATTTAAAAGAGATAACTCCGATGATGTTTACCATGATGTTAACTATACCTTTTGGAACTATATTTCTAGTTTCGGTAGATGAGCAAATAATAAAAACTTTGATGTCACTATTATTAATATTTTTTGTCATTTTAATTGCAACTGGCTGGCGAATTAAATCTACCATTACTAAATATGTACTCGTTTTAGGAGGAGCTATCAGTGGTTTAATGCAAGGTGCAACTGGAATGGGCGGGCCTCCTTATGTCACGGTATTATTATCAAAGAATGACAGTGACGATGTGGCACGCGCAAATATTTTGGTAATTACTTCTGGTTTAGTAATAAGCGCTATTATTAGTCTTTATTACTTTGGACTCTTTACAAAAGACATCTTATTGACTGGCGCAATAAGCGCTCCAATCTATGTATTTGCAACATATATTGGTACAAAATTTTTTAATTATTCAGGAAATAAATACTTCAGAAACTCTTCTTTAATAGCCCTTGGAGTAGTTGGATTAGCGACACTAATAGGCGCCTTGATTAGCAATTAGATTCTAATTTTTTCATTCAAAGGATCATACATTGGTTTGAGCGATGCTTTACATTTTTCAATAGCACCCTCAACCTCGATTGTATACTCAGCGTTCAAAATATCTTCGTATCTTTCATTGGGCTTGCAAGGGATATAGCCTAGACCTACAGCGCTTCCAAGAGTGTGACTATATGTACCGCTTGTTAAATGACCCACAATTTCTCCATTTTTTAGGATAGGTTCATTGTGGTATAGCATCAAATCTGGATTATCTAATAAAAACTGCATAACGCGCATATCGTAGCCAGACGTTTTTTTAGATTGAACAGAGTCATAACCAATGAAATTACCGTACTTAGAAGGCTTCTTATCAAGTTTTACTGCAAACCCAAGACCAGCATTAATGACGTGGTCCTCATCAGTAATATCATGTCCAAAGTGTCTGTACGCTTTTTCAATTCTACAGCTATCAACCGTATGCATTCCAATATGCCTAAGAGAAAACTCTTTACCCTTCTCATCTAATAACTCAGCAACGTAACTTGAAAATTCAATCGGAAAGTAAAGCTCCCAACCCAATTCACCAACATAAGTTATTCTATGGGCCCTAACATTAGCCATGCCAATCTCAATATTTCGAACATTTGCAAATGGAAAGCTTTTATTGCTCATATCAGTATCCGTAAGAGATTGAATTAAATCTCTCGAATTTGGCCCCATAATGGCTATACAACCCTCAGAGCTTGTGGCATCAAATAATGAGCAATTAGCATCTTTAGGCATATTTTTTTGAAGCCAATGCATATCCCTATTGAGGCAAACCGTTCCGCTCACAATCAAGTAATCATCTAAAGCAAGTCGAGTCACAGTGACATCAGCCTCGATACCGCCTTTATCGTTAAGCCATTGAGTGTAGACCATCTTTCCAGGCTTCACATCTACATCATTTGCACAAATCAGCTGAAGAAAGTCCATAGCATCACTGCCTTTAACTCTAATCTTGGCATACGATGACATTTCGTACATACCAACAGACTCTCTAATGGCTTGTTGTTCAAGTTTATGATAATCAAACCAATTTTGCCTTCCCCATGAGTATTCATACTTTGCCTCAGCTTTGCCAATCAACTCTTCTGGAACGAACCAGTTAGGTCTCTCCCAGCCAGCAACTTCACCAAAACAGGCTCCACGTTTTTTGTAGAAATCATAAAGAGGTGTTTTCCTTAGCCCCCTTGCAGTTTCATATTGATGATAAGGAAAATGATTTTCATAGAGATAGCCAAGGGTTTCAGTTACTCTGTTAGCTAGATAAGTCTTATTGCTTTGGAATGACTGATTTCTTCTGATATCTACATCCCATAGATCACAGGGTGGCTCTTTGCCCACAATCCATTCTGCCAAATATTTTCCAGCTCCTCCAGCAGCCTGAATTCCAATTGAATTGAATCCAGCAGCGACATAAAAGCTTTTCAGTTCTGGGGACTCACCGATTTGAAAATTGTCATCTGGAGTAAAGCTTTCTGGCCCATTAAAGAGTGTTTCAATACCTAAGCTATCCATAACTGGAACTCTGTTCATTGCTAACTCTAGATAAGGCATACAGTGATCTAGGTCATCTTGAATTTGATCAAAACAAAAGTCCTCAGGTATGCCATTTTGAGCCCAAGGTTTTGCATTTGGCTCAAAGAGTCCAACTAATATTTTTCCAGCATCTTCTTTGTAATATGCTGACTCATCCGGCACTCTTACGACCGGCATATCTCCCAAACCTGGGACAGCTGAAGTTAGGAAATAAAAATGTTCGCAAGCATGGAGTGGAACTGAAACTCCAGCCATTTTTCCCACTTCCCTAGCCCACATACCACCGCAATTCACAACTACCTCAGACTCAATGTCTCCGAACTCTGTCTGAACTCCACTTACTTTTCCATTCTCTTTGAGAATTCCAGTAACTTTTACATCCTCAAAAATTTTAACGCCATTATTTTTAGCACCCTTTGCCAGAGCCATTGCTACATTTGCTGGATCAGCTTTACCATCTTTAGGTATCCATGCCCCGCCAACAACATCATCAAGATTAAAAAAATCTAATTTCTTCCTTAACTCATCTGTGGACAATATTTGAACATCAACTCCATGAACCTTCGCAAGCGATGCATTTCGCTTATATTCAGTTAATCTCTCTTGATTCGTAGCGAGACTGACAGAACCAGTTCTTCGATAGCCAGTAGCCATACCAGTTTCAGACTCTAGCGTTTCATAAAGATTTCCAGAGTACTTGACCATTTGTGTTAAATTGAGAGAGGAGCGCATTTGACCAACAAGACCAGCCGCATGCCACGTCGTCCCAGAGGTCAGTTTTTTTCTCTCTAAAAGAACAACATCCTTGTATCCAAGCTTTGAAAGGTGATAAGCAACAGAGCAGCCTACAACACCGCCACCAATGATAACTGCTTGAGCATGCTTAGGAATAGTTGTCGACATATATCTTTAGGTGTTTACTAAAAACAGAATTATAGAACTATTTGCCTTTCCATGGTACAAGATAATTTTCAGAAATACGCATTAAAATATCAATCGCATAACCAATAACACCAATTAATACAATACCCATGATTACTAAGTCAGTCATTTGGAACTTAGATGCATTAATAATCATCATTCCAGCACCTTTTTGAGCAGCAACAAGTTCTGCAGCAACAACAGTTCCCCAGCAGACCCCCATTGATACCCGGGCACCAGTAAATATTTCTGGCAAACTATTGGGAACAATAACCAATCTCATAATCTGCCACTTAGAGGCGCCTAAGGAGTAAGCGGCATGTATTTTTGAAATTTTCACTCCAGAAACACCGGCTCTTGCCGAAATCGTCATAATCCAGAGTGATGCTAAAAATAGCAATATAATTTTTCCCTGCTCTCCAATTCCAAACCAAATAATAACGAGCGGTATAAGAGCAAGAGGTGGGACTGGTCTCATAAACTCAACAATGGGGTCAAACCAACCCCTAAACCATCCCGATAAGCCCATTGCATAGCCTAATGGAATTCCAATAATAGCTCCAGCTAAAAATCCTACAACGACTCGAATAAGAGACCAGCCAAGGTGCTCCCAAAGAGTAAAGTTTTTATACCCCTCTGAACCGACCTTAACCAATCTAGACCAGACTGTTTCTGGTGAAGGAAGCCAAACAGGCTGCATTTGCCAGCCCTTCTCAGGAGTAACACTTAAAGTACCCTTCCTTGTCATATAAATACGGGCATTGTCGACAAAAATTTCTGTCTCAGGGGATATTTCCTGTCCATTAACGGCAACTACTTTATAGTCTTTATCCTTTCCACCAACATCATTTTTTTGAACTTTGATGAGCCCACTTCTATAAGTTATGATCTGGGCAGTGTCGTTAAGAGCAAATCCAGTTCCAGGCTCAATGTCTAGCACATCTGGAATAACTCCACTTTGAACATCATATACCGTTATCGTTACATCAGCATCATCTGTTTCACCAGAAGAATTCATCGCTGTATAGCTAAAAGAGAGTTCACCAATAAAAGGTCCAGGCACATGAATTGGAATTAATTTTGAGCCCGTGAACGCGGCCCATATTGCAAAGATTGCAATGACAGAAATAATAGATGCAGCCCTATTAGGGGACACAGCGCTTTCATCTCCAAAAGTGACCGTTTTTAAACTTGTAAAATCATCTTGTGATTTTGTAAAAGATGTAGCTATCTTAACTATATAGAAAGCAGCAACGAAAATTATTATATAAAAAATTAAAATAGCCATTAGTTTTCTTCCGCCCTACCCATAATCTCTTCTTCCATTTCCCAAATAATTGAGAGAATTTCATCACGTGTCTCAGTATATCCATCTGATTTTTTAACTTCCCTTAAATCCATATTGACTCCCATTTCAGCAAATGGAAGTTTATATTCTTTGTGGATTCTTCCTGGTCTTGGAGCAAGAACCAACAGTCTTTCACCTAGAAGAACTGCCTCCTCAACCGAGTGAGTAATTAAAATGATTGTTTTGCCAGTCTCTTTCCAAAGCTTTAAGACGAGACCTTGCATTTTCTCGCGAGTTAAAGCATCTAATGCACCTAATGGCTCATCCATTAAAATAACATCGGGATCATTGGCAAGACATCTTGCCAAAGCAACCCTTTGTTGCATTCCGCCAGATAATTCATAAACTGCTTTATCTTCAAAATCCGCAAGCCCTACAATTTCTAAAAGATGCTTAACCTTTTCTTCTTGCTCTGACTTTGGCATTCCTTTCATTCTAGGTCCAAAAGCGACATTAGAGCGAACATTCATCCACTCAAAAAGAGCACCCTGCTGAAAAACCATTCCGCGCTCTGCCCCTGGCCCTTGTACCACCTCATCATTAAGGACAACTTTACCTTCTGTGGGTGCTAAAAAACCTGCTACGATATTTAGAAGTGTAGTTTTTCCACAGCCTGAAGGACCAAGTACAGTAATAATTTGACCTTCATCTATGTCGAGTGAAACATCTTTAAGCGCTTGGACAGAAGAGCCATTCTTCAAGTCAAAACGCATGGATATGTTATTTATTGATAAACCTTTCAAAACTGGCTCCAAATTTGTTTTTCATTAAAAAGGTGGCACACTATAAAGTGCGCCACCTTTGGTCTAACTAATAATAAATTTAAGACTTAAAAAGTCGTTAAATATATTTTTACTTTATTGTGCAGCTAGTCCTTCTAGGCCGTCAGTATTAATGGCATTAGCATATGAACCACGTGCACTTGGAATGTTTCCACTATTAACGAATACATCTGCTACACCTTTGAGGAATGCCGCACCTGATCCACCAAGCCAGTTATCACCAAGCTGGTTGCTAACTGATGGGAATACAAATGTTGCCATTGTCTCTGCTGTAGCTTGCTCGTCCATACCAGCATCTTTAGCAATATGAGGAAGCATTAGTGAAGTGAATCCACCAGAGTTCCACATTGCATTTGATGCAGCAGTAACGCCTAAGAATGTTTGAAGAACTTCTGCATTCTCATCAGCAAAACTTGCTGGCACTGATGTTACGTCCCATACTAAGATACCTAAAGCAGTTTTCTCAGCACCTGTCAATAGAACATTACCATGCTCTAGAGCGCGACGAAGTGAACCACCCCAACCACAAAACATATCAATGCTTCCTTGAGCTAAAGCTGCAGCACCTTCTGGTGGAGCCATATCAACAACTTGCATTGAATCTACTGAAACGCCAAAATGCTCCATCTGCTTCAAGAAGCCATAGTGAGCAGCTGTTCCGATTGGAACTGAAACTTTCTTACCAGCTAGGTCTGAAGCATTGCTAGCATCAATTTCTAATCCTGAAGCTACAACACAGTTATCGTTGTCAGCATAACTTACAGCTACGTCAACAATTTGAATATCCTGACCAGTTGATGCCGCTACAATAAATGGAGGTACACCCTGGCTCACAGAAATATGGATATCACCCGAAGCCATAGCAGCTGACATTGCAGTACCTGTTCCAAAAGCTTTCCAGTTAACTTTCATACCAAGAGCTTCGTCGTAAGCACCAATTTGTTTTGCGTACTCAAATGGCATTGGCCACTCTTCAAAATAAGCTACATTTAACTCATCAAGAGCCATTACGTTTACTGAAGCAATAGCACTTACTACTGTAGCTCCAATTTTTTTATAAATACTTTTCATTGTTTCTCCTAAATTAATATAAATACTAAACTTACCCTATTTTCAGCAATAAAGAAAGCCTGAGTTATAGAGTAAAAACCCTTTATTAAGCTAACTAGATTTGAATGCCGAAATTAAATACTACCATGAAAATAGATAAAATCAATCAAATTTTCGAAGATGAGTTTAATTTATTTTTGATTAGAAGAAAAAAAGAACTATGGAACCAGAGTAAGTTTTATTCATAGTCCAAGTTCAATAAAGTCGTAATTAAAAAAATATGTTGATTTGGCTGACTAATTGATTTAAAGAGCTCTTTACTTTGCAAACTCTAAGGATCTTAAGTCTGGGGCAATCTTATCTAAGGATGAATTAACAAGTTTAAAAGAGCCTTCAGCCCCATAGAGCTTAGCAAGCTCAACTGCCTCATTAATTACAACGCGATAAGGCACTTCAAGCTGAAACTTTAATTCATACACACCTAAATACAAAATTGCCTTTTCAGTAGGGCCTAGTTCATCAACGCTTCTGTCAAGAGATGGAAGAATAATATCCTCAAGTACAGCAATATTCTTAGGAATATTCAGCAATAAGTTTGAAAAAAAAGCCTTTGAAATTTTTCCTTCTTTTTGATTTAAAAACTGTTGCTCTATCTTTTTAATATCCTCACCGGAAAGTAGCCACTGATAAATAGCTTGAACTACTCTTGCTCTTGAGCGTTGTTTAGGGGTCACAGTTTATCTATCAAGCTAATCATTTGAATGGTACTTTCTGCAGCTTCAGCACCTTTATTTTCAGAACTTCCTGAACGCTCTATAGCTTGCTCAACTGTATCTACAGTTAAAACACCAAAGGCAATAGGTATTTCTGAGTCAAGTGAAACTTGAGAGATTCCTTTTACACATTCTCCAGCAACATATTCAAAATGGGGTGTGCCGCCTCGAATTACAGCCCCTAAAGCCACAACTCCATCAAATTTACCGGTACCCACAACTTTTTTCAGCGCCAATGGAATTTCAAAAGCTCCAGGAACATAAAATATTTCAATGTCATTCTCTTTAGTGCCACTTTTGAGAAGAGCTTCTTTTGCTCCACTAATCAAATGCTCAACTACAAAGTAATTGAATCTAGCTGCGACAATTGCAACTTTCTTATTGTTAATTGTTAAATCTCCCTCAATGCCTTTCAATTCATTTACTCCTTAATGTTTACGTATTCAGTAATTGTTATTCCAAAACCTTCAAGGCCAGGCCAAGTTCTTGGTTTCCCGAGAGACTTCATACTTGAAACACCCAAGTCAGAAAGTATTTGGGCACCAATACCAAAAGTTTTATCGTCGTCACTGCTTCTATAGTCTTGATTATCAATATTTTCTAGAATAGCCTGATTAGATTGCTTTCTGAGCAGTAAAAAAACACCATTCTCAACTTCTGAAATCATATCTAAAGCACTATTAATACTAAAACCTCTATGAACCTCTTGAAGGACATCTTTAAAAATATTTTCCATATGAACTCTCACATAAGGTTCTGTCTTATTACTTACAGTGCCTTTTACAAGTGCAATATGAATATCATTATGAATAGTATCTAAATAAGAAAAAAGCTCAAAATTGCCGTACTTAGTTTTAAAAGGCCTTTGACTTATCCTTTCTACAGTTTTTTCATTTTCAACTCTGTAGTGAATTAAATCAGCAATGTGGCCAACTTTAATGTCGTGTTTTTTGCCAAACTTGTAAAGATCTTCACTTCTAGCCATAGACCCATCATCATTTAAAATTTCAACTATGACTGAGGAGGCCTCAAAGCCAGCTAAACGAGCTAAATCGCATCCTGCCTCTGTATGGCCAGCACGAATCAAAACACCGCCCTGTTGAGCCATTAATGGGAAAACATGCCCAGGTTGAACAATGTCAATAGGTTTTGCATCTTTTGCAACTGCATCGAGTATTGTTTTTGTGCGGTCTGATGCTGAAATGCCCGTTGTTACTCCAGAAGCAGCTTCAATAGAGACTGTGAAGTTTGTAGAATGAAGATCACTGTTTTGAGAAACCATTAAGGGAAGATTAAGCTGCTGGCATCTTTGCTGAGTCAAAGTCAAGCAAATCAAACCTCTTCCATGAGTAGCCATAAAGTTGATATCTTCTTTAGTTACTTTTTCAGATGCAACTAATAGATCACCTTCATTTTCGCGGTTTTCGTCATCCATAAGAATGATCATTTTTCCTTGCTTGTAGTCTTCTAATATTTCTTTAATTGATGCTTGCATATCCATCTATTCTTCGTTTTGGCTCAACAGTCGCTCAACATACCTAGCAATCTGATCAATCTCTAAATTGACATTGGAATTAAGAGATAGGTCTGCGAGAGTAGTGGCCGAAAGCGTATGGGGCACTATATTAACATCAAAAATGTTTTTCACAACTCTATTGACTGTAAGGCTAACCCCATTGATACATATAGACCCTTTTTTAGCAATGTATTTAACGATGTCATTTTGAGCTTCTATTTGGATTCTAACACTATCTCCATCTTTTTCGACTGAACTAACGCTGCCAATTCCATCGACATGTCCACTTACCAAATGGCCATCGATTCCTTGATTAGCTCTGAGTGACTTTTCAAGGTTTACTTCTTGCTCTTGTTTGAGCCCTGAAAAAGTTGTACAAGCGAGTGTTTCGTTAGAGACGTCTGCTGTAAACCCATCTCCTGAGAGTTGAGTTACTGTCAAACAGACACCATCAACAGCAATACTATCTCCAACTTTAGAGTCACTCAAATCCAAGGCGTTAGTATTAATTTTCAAACGAGCACCCTCTCTAGAAGAGATAATATCTTTGATATTTCCTTTAGATTGAATAATTCCTGTAAACATTAAACCAATACCTTATATTAAAATGTACTTAAATTAATTATGTATTTAACCATCAAATGTTGTAATAGATAATTAATAGATTTCGATACGATATTTAATTAAATTCACACTTGAGATAAAAGATAATCTTCGTAATTTCCCGAATAATAGTGTGCACCATCATCCTTCAGCTCCACTACTTTTGTAGATAATGATGAGACAAACTCTCTATCGTGACTCACAAATATTAGTGTACCTTTATAGTTGTCTAAGGCTAAATTTAATGCTTCAATAGACTCCATATCAAGGTGATTTGTGGGCTCATCCATCAACAAAATATTAGGTTTTTGAAGCATTAGTCTTCCAAAAATCATTCTTCCCTTTTCTCCACCTGATAAAGATTTAACAGATTTTTTAACATCCTCTTTGCCGAAAAGCATTTTGCCTAACACTGAGCGCATTACTTGAACATCATCTTTTTCGTTTTTAAATTGAGTCATCCAATCCAAAACACTCATATCTTTCTCAAACTCTTCATTATGATCTTGAGCATAGTATCCAATATTAGAGTTTTCACTCCATTTTTTATTACCACTATCAGCCTCAACTTCTCCAAACAAAGTTTTAAGTAAAGTACTTTTACCAATTCCGTTTTGTCCAATTATGGCAACCCTCTCCCCTGTTTCAATCATTAGGTTAATATCTTTTAAAACTTGTTCACCGTCATAACCCTTAGACAAGCCTTGAACCTCCAGGACATTTCTGAACAGCTCCTTACTTTGATTAAAAATGATGTAGGGACTTACCCTTGAAGATGGCTTGATATCATCTAGTTCAATTTTATTCAACTGCTTTAATCGAGAAGTGGCTTGCTTAGATTTCGAAGCGTTTGCAGAGAATCGAGATACAAAGTGTTTTAAATCTTTTATTTTTTCTTCTTTTTTGGCGTTGTCCGCTCTCATTCTTTCTTGTATTGCAGTGGCTGCAATCATAAAGTCATCATAGCTTCCAGGGAAAACATTTAATGCACCATAATCTAGATCAGCCATATGGGTGCAAACACCATTTAAAAAATGACGATCGTGAGAAATGATTACCATTGTTGACTTTCTAGCACTTAATACTTCCTCTAACCATCTAATAGAGTTGATATCCAGATTATTCGTAGGCTCATCTAGTAACAATATCTCTGGATCAGAAAACAGGGCTTGAGCCAAAAGCACTCGAAGCTTCCAACCAGGAGCAATTTCACTCATCAGTCCATAATGTTGATCTAAGGGAATATCTAGACCCAGCAATAATTCACTGGCAGAAGATTCTGCCGAGTATCCATCCATCTCAGCGAACTCCATCTCTAGTTCTGCAACCTTAATGCCATCCTCTTCACTCATTTCTGGAAGACTATAGATTCTGTCCCTTTCTTCTTTAATTTGCCAAAGTTTTTTGTGTCCCATGATGACTGTATCAACAACTCGATATTTTTCAAAAGCAAACTGGTCCTGAGAAAGAACTCCCAACCTTTGCCCTTCTCCTACCAAAACTGATCCATGAGTTGGCTTTAGCTCGCCTGTTAAAATCTTCATTAAGGTTGACTTTCCACATCCATTAGCGCCGATCAAGCCATATCGATTGCCACTCTGAAACTTCACTGAAATATTTTCAAAGAGTGGTTTTTCACCAAATTGCATGGTGACATTTGCAGTAGAAATCATCGTAAATTAAATTTATAAAATAAAATATTATCCCATAATGACTTATTGAAAGCTTAACTATTAAGCTTATTGGTATCTAGGATAACTTTTGAAAAATAAAAGTATAAAATATATTTGTCTATGAGATTAAATCCAAACATGCGAACAAGACAAATGCCAGATAAGGCATTATTGGCTTCCATTTTGACCTTGTTAATTTTTGGATGGCTCATGTCCTTTTCTGCTTCTTTAGCTTATTTTTCAAGTTATTCATTTTTTTTCAAACAGACTGTATTTATTTGCGCAGGTTTGTTTGCAGGACTGATTATTTTGAACACACCAATTTCAACTCTTCAAAAGTACTCAATACCCCTATTTATTCTCTCTTTAATTCTCTTAACAGTAGTATTCTTCCCACCGCCAATTGGGCATACTGTTAACGGCTCAACAAGATGGATTAATTTTGTATTTTTTAAATTTCAGCCTTCAGAATTAATGAAATTGTCTATGGTTCTCTTTATGGCGGGTTTTTTAATTCGGCAAGAAAAAGATATAAGGAAGCCCTGGAAGGGATTCCTTAAAACTCTAGTCATTATTGGTATTGCTGATGCACTTCTGCTTTTAGAGACTGACTTTGGAGCCACTTTAATTATCTCTTTAACTGCGCTCGCTATGCTTTATGCTGCTGGTGTTTTTTTAAAGCAGCTCTCCATTGTCACTGCTGGCTTATTTGCCGTTGTCGGTATATTTATTTTTCTTAACCCAAATCGAATTGCACGACTGACTTCCTTCTGGGTTGATGATTTTTGGGCCAGTAATGACGCTAAAGTTCATCAAACACAGCAAGCATTAATTGGTATTGCCAGGGGAGATTGGTTTGGAACTGGTATTGGCGCTGGAATTCAAAAATATTCTCTACTCCCTGAACGACATACAGATATGATTTTTGCAGTCATAGGAGAAGAATTGGGGATCTTAGGGATGATGTTTGTATTACTTTCCTTTTTATTTATTTTATTAAAGGGGTTTAAGATTGCAAAAGTTGCACTTCAAAAAGGAAGATATTATAGCTCCTATGTCGTCTTTGGGATATGCACCTGGTTTGCAATGCAAATCACGGTCAATATAGGTATGAATTTAGGGCTTTTACCTCCTAAAGGTTTTACGTTGCCGCTTCTAAGCTATGGCGGAACATCCATGATATTTGCTATAATTTCTTTAGCGATTGTTTTACGAGTTGACATGGAAAATAGGACTAAATACTCAAAACAACGTCACTATGTCTAAAAAAATTCTAATAATGGCTGGTGGTACAGGAGGTCATATTTTCCCTGCCCTCTCTATTGCCAAAGAGTTATCCAAAAGAGGGGCAATAGTAGAATGGCTTGGTGGCAGAGACTCTATGGAAAGCAACCTAGTTCCAAACCATGAAATTAAATTTAATGGAGTCTTTACTAGCGGGATTCGTGGGAAAAAGTTAATCACAATAATTAGAGCTTTATTCTTGCTGAGTTTTGGTTTTGTTCAGACAATGATTCTCTTTATAAGATATCGACCCAATGCAGTTATCGGAATGGGAGGTTATGCTTCAGGAATCGGGGGAATAATTGCCAAAATTTTTTTCATACCTTTATTTCTTCATGAGCAAAATACGATTCCAGGCTCGACCAATAAACTACTAAGTAAGATTTCCACTCTTAATTTTCAGGCTTTTGATGACTCCTTTGATGAAGGAGTTAAAGCAATTACAACAGGAAACCCTATTCTCTTCAAACCACGATCAAAACAAATACCTAGTGAGGTCAAAAATTTACTCATTTTAGGAGGCTCCCTAGGTGCGAAAAAAATTAATGAAACTATCCCACAGATTACATCACCATTAAATATCTGGCATCAGACTGGTAAAAGTCACTTTGATGAAGTCAAGGCCTTTTATAACAGCAGTGACCACCCTCAAGCAAAGATAGAGTCATTTATCAACAATATGGATGAGGCTTATGCCTGGGCAGACATGGTTGTATGTAGAGCTGGAGCCATGACCGTGTCAGAACTAATCGCAACAGAAACAATTGCCATACTTATTCCATTTCCATATGCTATCGATGATCATCAAACAGTTAATGCTCAGTACTTATCTAAAAAAGAAGCAGGCATTTTAATTGATGAAAAAAATCTCACGCCTGAAGTGATTGATGAGGAAATATCTCAACTAAGCCCAGAAAAACTCAAGAGGATGAATAAAAGCCTTGGGTTACTTAAAGTGCAATATCCTGAGCGACTGATTGTTGATTATCTTCTGAATTAATACCAAGACGGTTAAAAAGAAGCTTATCATTTGCAACTGTTGGGTTGTCAGTAGTTAGAAGCTGTTCACCGTAAAAAATTGAATTAGCGCCGGCAAAAAAGCAAAGTGCCTGCATTCCTTCTCCCATGTCTAGACGACCTGCAGATAATCTTACAACAGAATTAGGCATTAAGATTCTTGCTACCGCGATGGTTCTTACAAACTCACTTTCACTAGGAGGTTTTACATTCTCAAATGGTGTGCCAGGAATTGGAACAAGTAAGTTAATTGGGACGCTATCTGGATGCTTTTCAAGGTTAGCTAGAGATTGAAGCATTGAAGCTCGGTCAGTCTCTGTTTCGCCCATTCCTAAGATGCCACCACTACAAACATTGATATTGGCATCCTTGACGGCCTCCAAAGTATCCAATCTGTCTTGAAATTGACGTGTTGATACAACATTAGAGTAATGCTCTTTAGAAGTGTCAATATTATGATTGTAATAATCAAGGCCGGCTTCTTTTAGAGCTGAAGCTTGCTTGGGAGATAACATTCCAAGTGTTACGCAAGTCTCCATACCCATTGCTTTGACACCTTGGATCATTGGAATCACTTTATCTAAGCTTTTGTCTGTCGGATTTCTCCATGCAGCACCCATACAGAATCGTGTCGCTCCCTTGTTTTTTGCATTTTGAGCTTGTTTGAGAACTTCTTCAACCTCCATCAACATTTCACGCTCTAATCCAGTGTCATATTTTGAGCTTTGAGAGCAGTAAGAGCAATCCTCAGGGCAGGCACCAGTTTTAATATTTAAAAGTGAACTAACTTGAACTTTATTTGGATCAAATGTTTCTCTGTGGATAGAATGCGCCTTGAACAGAAGATCATTAAAGGGGAGCTCAAAAAGAGCTTTAATTTCATCTATTTGCCAGTCATTTCTTAGTTCAATCATCTTCATTATTTAATTAAAACAAATTATTGGGTATTTTAACGTATCCATAAAGTTATGAATAGACAATAAAAAAGCCGCACAAAACGCGGCTTTTTTATTTATTTCCTATATCACTGTTAGCAACTGTAATATAAATCAAACTCAAGTGGCTGAGGCGATGCTCTCATAGCAGTCACTTCTTGCATCTTTAGGTCAATGAATGAATCAATTACTTCATCGGTAAAGACGCCGCCCTGCTTCAAGAACTCGCGATCCTTGTCTAGTTCTTCAAGAGCAATATGGAGCATACCACTAACCTTAGGGATTGACCCATCACTGTCTTCATATAGATCCTGATCAGCTGGCTCACCTGGATGTATCTTATTTTTAATTCCATCAAGACCAGCCATAAGAAGCGCTGCGAAGGCAAGATATGGATTCGCTGTTGAATCTGGGAAGCGTACTTCAATTCTGCGCCCTTTAGGGTTTGATACGAATGGAATTCTTATTGCAGCTGAACGATTCTTAGCTGAATAAGCAAGCATTTCTGGCGCTTCGAAACCTGGTACTAATCGCTTGTAAGAGTTAGTAGATGGGTTTGTAAAGGCATTTAATGCTTTTGCATGTTTAATAACACCGCCAATATAATAAAGCGCTGTTTCACTTAAGCTTCCATAGCCGTCACCGTCAAATAAATTTTTACCATCTTTCGCGATTGACATATGGACATGCATACCGTTTCCATTGTCAACAGCAATTGGCTTTGGCATGAATGTTGCTGTCTTTCCATACAAATGAGCTACATTATGAACACAGTATTTTAGAATCTGAGTTTCATCAGCCTTTTTGACTAGAGTATTAAATAATGCTCCAATTTCGCATTGTCCAGCTGTTCCCACCTCGTGATGGTGAACTTCTGTAGTCACGCCCATCTCTTCAATTGCTAAACACATCTGAGATCGAAGATCGTGCAATGAATCAACTGGTGGAACGGGAAAATAACCACCTTTAACTCTTGGGCGGTGACCTTTGTTACCACCTTCCATATCCTCACCAGAGCTCCAAGCAGCCTCTTCAGAATTAATTTCAAAGAAAGCCTTGCCCATCCCATGGCCTGTATCCCACTTAACGCTATCAAACACAAAGAATTCAGGTTCGTTACCAAAATACGCAGTGTCACCAATACCTGAGTCCTTCAGGTATGCTTCAGCTCTATGAGCAATTGAGCGGGGATCTTTGACGTATCCTTTCATATCAGAAGGCTCAATAATATTGCAACGAATATTGAGAGTTACTTCTTCAGTAAATGGATCAATGATTGCAGTATCACAGTCAGGCATGAGAATCATGTCAGATTCATTAATATCCTTCCAACCCGCAATTGAAGACCCGTCAAACATTTGGCCTTCTTCAAGTTTTTCAGCATCAACGGTATGAGCTGGAACACTGACGTGCTGCTCTTTTCCTTTTGTATCAGTAAAACGAAAATCTATAAACTTAACGCTTTGTTCTTCAATCGTCTTCATTACATCTTTTGCAGACATAGCTATACTCCCTATAAATAATAGTAAATTTAAAATTGACAGGCATTGTCAGAAGTCTGCGCCGTTGCAAACGAAATGTTGACTCTAATCTAAAATGAGACCAACAAAAGATATTTCAATCTTGGATTATATCCTAGATTATGAAGCTTTTCACTAGAAAATTATTCAACCTCAGTTGATTTTTATGAAATCCAATCCCTTGGTTTTAGATAATAATTCGTTAGTTTTTCCTCCTCGCTATTAGGAGAGATATTGAATTGATAGATCCATTTAACTTTAGGTGGCAGCGACATCAGAATTGATTCAGTTCTTCCACCACTTTGAAGGCCGAATAATGTTCCTCTATCTTGAACTAAATTAAACTCGACATATCTACCTCGCCTGTATAACTGAAAGTCTTTCTGCTTTTCATTATAGGGAGTTTCTTGTCTTTTGAGGACGATCGGTTTGTATGCTTCAACGAAGTGGTTTCCAATACTTTTCATAAATTCAAAGCAAGAATCAAAACCGCCTTCATTAAGGTCATCAAAAAATAGTCCACCGATTCCTCGCTGCTCATCCCTATGACTCAAATAAAAATAATCATCACACCACTTTTTATATTTTTCATAAACCTTTTCTCCAAAAGGCTCACATGCCTTGTTGGCAATCTTATGCCAATGAATTGCGTCCTCTTCAAAGCCATAGTAAGGCGTTAAATCAAAACCTCCACCAAACCACCACAAAGGCTCTTCTTCCTCATTTTCAGCTATAAAGAAGCGAACATTTGCATGAGTTGTCGGAATAAATGGATTCTCAGGGTGAAGAACCAATGAAATTCCCAGGGCTGTGTACTTCCTTCCCGCTAACTCCGGTCGAAGTTCAGTTGCTGATTTGGGCATTTTATCACCACTAATAATCGAGAAGTTGACCCCACCTTTTTCAAAAAGGCTCCCATTAGTAATGACTCGAGTTATTCCGCTTCCTCGCCCATCCTCTCTCTCCCAGACATCTTTATCAAAGCTTGATTTGGTATCTAACCCCCCAAACTCTTCACAAATATCATTTTGAAGATTTAACAAATACTTTTCTACCTGTTCTATCATTTTTTGTCAGTTATAAAGATTAAGCTTCTAGTCATTTTTATGAATTACAGTAATTACCTAATACGCTCACCAGTGATCAAATTAATTATCCTAGATGGTTCCGAATTATACCCACTAGGAGGTAATGCATAGTCAAGCTGGTTACCGAAGTAACTTCTGAGTTCGCGCTTAGTTTTTGCCACTTGTTTGCCCTGCAGATTTGCACTTGTTGAAATCAATGCTGAATCTGCTGTCTCACAAAAAAACTTAATTAGCGGATTCGGGGTAATTCTGACCGCTAAAAGCTCATTGCTGCCCGCTAACAAGGGTGATAATTCCTCTGACTTTGGCACTAGAAAGGTTGTTGGATTTTTTGAAGGGATTGATATTTGCTCTAACAGATCCTCACTCATCTGAGAATCAATATAGGGCAGCAGGTAGCCAATATCAGAGGCAAGAAGAATAAAGCCTTTAGATATATCTCTGTTCTTTAGTTCAATAATTTTTTGAATACCAGATGGGTTATTTGCAAGACAAGCAAGACCATATATCGTATCTGTTGGGTGAGCTATAACCCCTTTTTTTAAATGATGAAGGGCTAATCGAATTCTGGTATTGATTATCATTTTTTAGCTCTTGGGTGAAACTCATCATAGACTTTTGATAGCTCAAGAAAGTCTAGGTGGGTGTAGACTTGAGTGCTTTTAATGCTTTTGTGCCCTAAAAATTCTTGAACTGTCCTCAAATCATGACTCGACTGCAAGAAATGCGTAGCCGCGGCATGTCTGAGCATATGAGGATGCACATTGATTGAAATGCCTACTTGAAGAGCTCTTTTTTTAACGACATTTTGAACGGTTCTCGTTGAAATTCTTGTATTGTTTTGGTTTATGAATAGGGCATTTGTTGCACAGCTGGGTCTTTGTTTAATATAGCGCTTTAATACATCAACTGTTGTTTGCCCCATTGGTGAGAATCGAGCCTTACCTCCTTTACCCATAACCTTGACAAAGCCCTCATCCATGTCAATATCTTCAAAATTTATTCCAACAAGCTCAGATACCCTTAATGCACATGAATATAACAACTCAATCATCAATACTGCTCTTAATTCCTTGTATTGAGTTGAGTTGATTGTCATCATTTTTTTCAAGTCATCAAAATCGATAGTCTTAGGAAGATCTCGCTCAACTTTTGGTGTCTTGATTAAAAGAGCTGGGTTTGTTTGGACTTCACCAACTTCAATTAGAAAATTAAAGAAAACTCTAATAGAGGATAAGTATCTTTTAATTGATTTGCCTGAAGTGTTACTATGCCTAAGCTCCATGACAAAAATATTAAGAACATCAGGGTCAATCATTTTAAAATCAAGGACTTCTTTTTTACTTAAAAATGATGAGAATTTTAATAGGTCTCTCTTGTAAGATGAAATTGTATTTAATGCATAGTTTTTTTCAATACTCAGGTGCCCAACAAAATCTTCAATTTGTTTAGTTAAAATTACGTTTTCGTACTTGTTTTTTTCGTTATTGACCATATCTTTACATTTTATACGTTAAACGATAGGGGATTTTGAATGAGTAAAAAACAAACACATGAATTTCAAACTGAAGTTTCTCAGCTTCTTAATTTGATGATTCATTCTCTTTATTCTAATAAAGAGATTTTTCTCAGAGAGCTTGTTTCGAATGCTTCAGATGCAATCGATAAGCTAAAGTTTGAGTCATTGTCAAATGAAAAGTTGTTGGAAGGAAAGCAAGAGCCAAGCATCCATATTGATGTTGATAAAGATTCAGGCACTATAACGATTCGAGATAATGGTATTGGTATGACTCAAGATGAGGTCATGGAAAATATTGGAACCATTGCTAATTCTGGCACAAGAAAGTACCTTGAGAGCTTAGATAAAAATCAAACCCAAGACTCCAACCTAATTGGTCAATTTGGTGTTGGCTTCTATTCTGCATTTATAGTTTCAAATACGGTTACCCTTCTCAGCAGAAAAGCAGGAGATGATAAAGCAAATGGAACTAAATGGACTTCTAAAGGTAAAGGTGAATATTCAATTGAGACTGTTGAGCTTGAGGATTATGGAACTACTGTGATACTTGATGTCAAGAAAGCTGAAAGTGAGTTTTTAGATGGCTTCCGTCTTCGTGGAATTGTTTCAAAGTACTCTGATCACATTACAGTCCCTATCATGATGGTAAAACCTTCTGAGGAAGATGAAACTGAGATTGTTTATGAAACAATAAACAAGGCAACAGCATTTTGGATGCAAGATAAAAAGGAACTTTCTCAAACTGACTATGACGAATTCTACAAATCGCTAACGTATGATTTTGATGGGCCGTTAACTCAAATCCACAATAGAGTTGAAGGCAAACTGGATTACACCTCTCTTTTATATATTCCAAAAAAAGCACCCTTTGATATGTGGGAGCCTAAAAGAAAAGGTGGCGTGAAACTTTATGCTAAGAGAGTTTTTATAATGGAGGGTAATGAAGAGCTTCTTCCACAATACCTTCGATTCATTAAAGGTGTCATCGATACTGCAGATCTATCACTGAACGTCTCTAGGGAAATTCTTCAAGGCAGTAAAGTTGTTGACACGATTAAAAAAGCCTCTGTTAAGAGAATCCTTTCAGAGCTTGAAAAGATGTCTAAAAACAAGCCAGAAGACTATGCAGCTTTCTGGAATGAGTTTGGAATGGTTATTAAAGAAGGAGTCGTTGAGGATTTTGCAAATAAAGATAAAATCTCAAATCTCTTAAGGTTCTCATCTACTGCAACTGATTCTTCGGACCAAACGGTCTCCCTTAAAGACTACATCGGTCGAATGAACAAAGATCAAAAAAATATTTACTACGTGACTGCTGATAACTATGATGCTGCAAAAGGATCTCCGCATCTTGAGATTTTCAAGCAAAAAGATATTGAGGTCTTATTGCTTTCAGATAGAGTTGATGAGTGGCTAGTGGCTAACTTTGGAGAATTTGAAGAGCTTTCTTTAAAATCTATTGCCAAGGGAGATCTGGATGACCTTGACTCAAAAGAAGACAAGAAGAAGAAAGAAAAGACAGTCAAAGACTATGAAAAAGTTATCTCTAAGGCACAAGAAATTCTTGATAACCAGGTTAAAGAAGTCAAGGTTTCAAGTCGACTTAGTGAGTCGCCTTCTTGTCTAGTTGCAGATGAGAATGAGTTGGGAGGCAATATGGAGAGAATTATGAAGTCACTCGGACAAGACGTTCCAGAGACAAAACCAATTCTTGAGATCAACCCAAATCACCCACTAGTCATGAAACTCAAAACAAAGATTGATGATGACATTGTAAAGGTACTGTTTGACCAAGCTGTTCTTAGTGAAGGTGGCCAAATCAAGGAGCCCGCAGAGTTTGTGAAGAGAATGAATAAACTAATGCTAGGCTAAAAGCCATTGATTCTTCTAAAAAAGCCCGTTTTTCGGGCTTTTTTTATTTATGGCTTGTAGGGATTAATCTTATTGAGAATTCCTCTTAATATGGCAACCTCTTCTTTTTCAGGAACACTTCTTCCAAATAATCTCCTAAGACGCCTCATAAGTAAGCTTTTAGGTTTTTTTGAGTCAAAATAATCAATGTGCTCCAAAGCCTGCTCTAAATGTTTATAAAAACCATTTAAATCATCAAAGCTTGCTATCTCCTTTGGGGAATTATCAAATTTTCCATCGATGTTAGCAACAAAGTTCTGATAAGCAAAAACTTGAATAGCTGATGCAACATTTAAAGAAAAATATTCAGGGTTTCCAGGGATAGTCATTAAGATTGAGCAAAGGTCCAACTCTTCATTTGTTAGTCCAGAGTTCTCAGTTCCAAAGACTACTGCCACATCTCTTTTATTTGCCACAAATGTAGACTGAATTTCATTACATGTCTCAATTACATCTAGCTGTCTCCATTTGATATTTCGCTGACGAGCGCTAGCTCCAATTACCAAACTAACGCCATTCAAGGCTTCATCAAGAGACGAGCAGATTGTAGCATTCGCAAGCACATCGTCTGCTCCACTTGCTCTTGCGGTTGCAACTGCAGAGGGATAGTTTGATGGTGATACAAGATAGAGCTGACTTAACATCATATTTTTCATTGCCCTAGCTGCAGCTCCAATATTCCCGGGCTCAGTCGTATTGACCATGACAATCCTTACTTTATTAAAATTCGTCAAGGTATAATTCGCTTCTTTATTTGTTTGGCTCATTTAAGATGCATCCTACCGTTAATATTGCAGTTAGAGCTGCCAGAGCAGCTGGTGATATTATTTTAAGGTATCACAATCAAGTCGATTTATTAACTATAGAAAATAAATCTGAAAATGACTTCGTATCTGAGGTTGATAAAACTGCTGAAAGTGCAATCATTAAAGAAATTAAGAAGGCTTTCCCTCAGCACTCTATCCTCGGAGAAGAGAGTGGAACGATGATAGGTGACAGCGACTATCAATGGATTATTGACCCATTAGATGGAACCACGAATTACCTTCATGGTTTTCCTCAGTATGCTGTATCAATTGCACTAGTTGAAAAAGGAATTACCTCTCATGCTGTGATTTATGATCCATTCAAAGAGGAGCTGTTCACTGCATCTAAGGGTGAAGGCGCCTATCTAAACAATGAAAGGATTCGTGTAACCTCAACCAATGGCCTAAAGGACACTCTTATTGGAACAGGCTTTCCCTTTAAACATCCACAGCACTTAGATTGTTATATTGAAACTTTTAGAGCAATTCATCCCCACGTTTCAGGAATTCGAAGAGCTGGGGCTGCTGCACTAGATCTTGCCTATTTAGCTGCAGGTAGACTAGATGGCTTTTGGGAGATTGGACTCAACTCATGGGATATGGCTGCTGGCGCTCTAATGGTTAAGGAGGCTGGAGGGTTTATAGGTGATTTTTCTGGAAGAGATCAGTACATGGAAACGGGAAATGTTGTTGCTGGTAACTCTGATGTCTACAAACAAATTCTAAAGAAAATTCACCCGCACCTGAGCCCAGATCTTCAAAGGTAAATCAATCCGAAATTGTCAACTGCTCTCCATTAATCTTCGGACTTGAGCTGGATAACAAAAAAGCAATTGCTTGGCTTTTCTCCTCTGGTAATGGAACAGTAGAAGAGTCCTCAGCAGGATAAGCCGCTCTTCGCATCTCTGTTCTCATCTTTCCAGGGTTTACTGTATTGACACTAATCTTAGTTTTTTCAAGCTCCTCAGAGAGGGTTTTTGCAAACCCTTCAATTCCAAACTTACTGACACTATAAGCACCCCAGTATGCTCTAGCCTCTCTACCAACAGTTGAAGACATAAAAATGACTCTTGCATCATCCGATTTTAAAAGGGCAGGAATCAGAAACTGAGTGAGCATAAAAGGAGCACTGAGATTAATTTGCAACGTTGAATACCACAGTTTAATATCGTACTGCTCTATTGGCATTTGAGTGCCCAAAATTGAGGCATTATGAACCAGCCCATCAAGCCTTCCAAACTGATTTAGAAGGTTATCTTGAAGCTCTTGATAATTTTCAGGAGTTGCGCCTTCTAAATCGAGAGGGTATAGCATTGGCTCAGTCAGTCCAGCATCCACTACTGCATCGTAGGCATACTCTAGTGAACCTAGGTCTCTTCCCAGCATGATGACCGTAGCACCAGCTCTAGCAAGATCCATTGTAACTGCCAAGCCAAAACCCCTATTTGCTCCAGTGACTAAAACAACCTTGTCTTTAAATTCATCCTCGTTAATAGAGTGTTCTTTTTCAATTATCATTCGCTAATTTCCTTGTTTGACTTTACTCCTAGTGCCTTGAGTCTCTCAGCCCTGCTAATCAAATTCCCTTTACCGGTAGATAGTTTATTTCTTGCGCTAGTAAAGCCTTCTTTAGTCTTTTCAAGCTGATTCTCAATCTTGTCAAGATCCTCAACAAACAAAGCCAGCTTGTCATACATTCCTGCTGCTTGCCTGGCAATCTCATCCGCATTTTTATTTTGCTTGTCAGTTTGCCACATAAAGTTCACAGTTTTTAAGCTCATACTCAGCATTGAGGGTGAAACGAGCATTATATTTTTCTTAAGTGCATCATCAAACAAACTGTGCTTGTGCTGAAGCGCAAGCAATAACGCTCCTTCAATTGGAATAAATACAAAAATGAAATCTAGACTTCTAACTCCTTCGAGATTTTCGTATTCCTTAATACTAATATTTTTAATCTGATTTTCGATTGAAGTTATGTGCTTCTTCAGGGCCAACTCATTCGTTTGATCAGCCACATAATCTACATAATCTTTTAAAGAAACCTTCGAATCAATTACAACGTCCTTTCCCTCAGGTAGATGAAGGATTACGTCGGGTTTGAATTTTTCTCCCATCTCATTTTTGTACTGCTTTTGAAGGTCGAACTCTACACCCTCCTGAAAACCATAACTTGAGAGCAGAGAGCTTAAAATTTCCTCTCCCCAGTCGCCTTGAATTTTATTATCATAGGTAAGGGCCTCGGTTAAATTTTTTGCTGATTGTTGAGTTTCTATATTTGCCTCATGAAGCGATTTGATTTGCTCTTTGAGCGTTGTTCTTTCCTCAACCTGCTCCTTGGTAATGGTTTCGATTCTCTCCCTAAAACTTTTGAGCTGAGTCTGAAGGGGCGTCAATAGGTCAGAATTATCTACTTTTAGTTTATCCCGATCATTCTTTAAAATGTCTGATGCAATAGTTTTAAATTCATTATTAACCTGATTTTTAAGATGCTCTACTAGTTGAAGCTTTTCAGCATAATTCTTTTCTTTTTCATCCAGTTTTGTCTCTAGCTGAATATTTTTCTGAGAGGCGATAAAGAGCCTTTTATTGAAAATATAGAAGCTAATTCCTGCTCCTAGCAACAACGAAATAATGCCAATTAAAATATTCATCGAGGACTTATTAGTTGAAAAATATGAAATTGTTTTGCTGCATTCATAAAATAGATATAACAGTGAGCACTAAAGTTAGTAAAATTTTATTTAAATTATAACGCTTAGACTTCTATAAGCCATGTTACTTTTAAGATCACTATTGTACTTTGTTGGCTCAATTATTAGTTTAATTTTGATCTCTTTTCTTGGCTTATTTCTCATCTTCACAAGTTATCCTACTCGTCAAAAATTCCTCTCGCAGTGGGCTATTTTTTGTATTTGGTGGCTTAAAGTAACTCTGAATATCAAAACGAAGATCGTGGGGGGAGAAAATATCTTACAAGAACCTTGCATCATTATCTCAAATCATCAGTCTACTTGGGAGACACTAGCCTTTCAAACTATTTTTCCAGCTCATACCTGGGTATTAAAACGTGAGTTATTGTGGCTACCAGTCTTTGGATGGAGCTTAGCTCTTCTGAATCCAATTATCATCAATCGTGGAGATAAGTTAAATGCTATTAAAAAAGTTATCAGACAAGGCTCAGATAGATTAAAAAGAGGAATATCTATTGTTATTTATCCTGAGGGAACAAGACAGCCCTATAAACAACTAGGTGCATATCAAAATGGTGGTAGCGCCATAGCAAAGAAAACTGGCTATAGTATTGTGCCTGTTTATCACAACGCGGGTAAACTATGGGCAAAGGGTGCTTTCATTAAAAAACCTGGAGAAATCACCTTGGTTATTGGTAAGGCAATTTCACAATCCAATTTAAAGCCTTCAGAAGTTACTGAGCAAATTAGGAAGTGGACTTTAGAGCAAGAAAGTAAATTTAATTAAAATTATAATAGTTAATAATATGCCAGAATTAAGTTACAACCTCTTTCATCAAAGAACTGCAGAAAATATTATAGTTGAGCTTAAAAGACTCAGAAAATCCCTCTTAGGAGGTGGTCATGCAAAAGCAGAGATTCAGTCTGATGTTTCATCCCTTGAAACTCTATTGTCAGATAATATTTTAGACTTCAAAGCTTCTAATCCAAATCATAAACAGCTAAAAACTCGTGAAGTCTGGCATGAATTTTTAACCGAATCTGAACAGCTTAGTTTCAATGAATGTCTTTTGATACTCCTGGGAATTAGCCCAAAGCTCTCTGAAATGATTGAACCATCACTTTATAAGACTAATCTTAATGAAATTAAGTCACTTCAAGATAAACAACTGAGTTTGATTTTCTTTCAAAGGGTTGAAAATCACCTTTTAAGGGAAAGATTCAGAAGCAATAAAATCAATACAGCTGAGTTTATTAAATGGGCACTTGACTATAAATATCTCAGAAAAATTGAGAATTAGTCACTTTAAAATTCTAATTTTTGAGAGTTGAAGATTTCACAAAAGAGTTCTGAGGTCTTTTGTGTGTCGTATAGTGCTGAATGTGCCTCATTATTATCCCACTCGATTCCAATTTTGGAAATCGCCTTAGCAAGCACTGTCTCGCCACAATACAATGCTGAAAGGCTTACAGTGTCGATCGTTGAGAACTGATGAAATGGGCTTTTTAAGCTCGTCCTTTTAGTTGCTGCTTTGACAAATCCAAGGTCAAAAAAGGCATTATGTCCAACCAAAATAGACCGTGAGCAGTCCTCTTCTTTGAGAGCAATCTTAATATGCTCAAATATTTCTGAGAGTGCCTTTTTTTCAGTTACAGCAAGTCTAAAAGGATTATCAATATCAATACCATTAAACTTGATTGCTGATGACTCAATATTAGCACCATCAAAAGGTTTGACATGATAGTGAAGCGTTGTCTTTGGAAAAAAAGAACCATTTTCATCCATACTAAGCAGGATGGCGCAAATTTCTAATAAGGCGTCAGTCTTGTCGTTGAATCCGGATGTTTCAACATCAATCACAACCGGAAGGTATCCACGTATTCTGTCTTTAAGTTCCATTAGATAGACTAGCTTAAAAGCTCAATTGTAAATAATAGCTCAAAGCTTTCTTGCATAAATGATTGAGCTTCTTGCATAATCATAACTCTTTTGTCTTGATTCAGGAAGAGAACTTAATTTAGATTCGTTAAAATCAAACCTTAGAAAGAACCTACCTCCGTACTTCGATAATGCAAATATTGAGGTTAACTCCATACTCATAGATTTTTCTATGAGTAAGTGCATTAATTTTGAAGAGGTATCAGTGTTGTGGAATGTCTTATTAACAACTAGGGCATAAATTTCACCTACCTTTTCCTGTTGGTAGACCTTTAAACCAGCACAAGCAATAACTTTGTTTTCATTTTCTATAACAACAAAATCATTAATATTGTCACTGATTGTTTCAAAGCTTCTTGGAAGGAGTCTGCCTTCTGTGACAAATGGCTCCATTAATTCGATTATTTGCTTGGCCTTACTCAACTTATAGCCTTAATTGACATTAGAAGCGGGTTATTTTAGTCTAAAATTTATATTTTTTTATTAATTTAAAAGTAATGTCAAACTCTAGAAAATATTCATCTGTAGTAATTGATGGTTATGAGCGTGCCGCATCCAGGGCAATGCTCTACCCAGTAGGCTTCAAAAAAGAAGATTTTAAAAAGCCTCAAGTTGGCATTGCATCAACTTGGTCTATGGTCACTCCGTGCAATATGCACATTAATGATTTGGCTAATGAGGCTGAAAAAGGGGTAAACAGCGCTGGCGGTAAAGGTGTTATTTTTAATACTATTACCATCTCTGATGGTATTTCTATGGGCTCTGAAGGAATGAAATATTCCCTAGTTTCGAGAGAGGTTATTGCCGACTCAATAGAAACTGTAACCTCTTGCCAAGGTTTCGATGGTGTTGTGGCTATTGGTGGTTGTGACAAAAATATGCCAGGCTGCGTCATGGGTCTTGCAAGACTTAATCGGCCTTCAGTTTTCGTTTATGGTGGTACTATTCAGCCGGGTGCTAACCATACTGATATAGTTAGCGTATTCGAAGCGGTTGGAAAGCGTGCGAACAATGATATTAGCGATATAGAGTTGGAGCAGATTGAATCTAAAGCAATCCCAGGGCCAGGCTCTTGTGGGGGTATGTATACGGCCAATACTATGGCTTCAGCTATCGAGGCATTAGGAATGAGTCTTCCAAATTCATCCGCCCAAGATGCTATCTCTGATGATAAAAATAATGACTGCACACGTGCTGGAGAAGCAGTCCTCAATCTTCTTGAAAAGGATATTAAACCCAGCGATATTATGACCAAGGCGGCATTTGAAAACGCCATTACTTTGATTATCACTTTGGGTGGATCGACTAACGCAGTACTTCATTTAATTGCCATGGCAGATGCTATCAATGTTGACCTATCTATAGATGACTTCACAAGGATTGGTGCCAATGTTCCTGTTTTAGCTGATCTTAAGCCTTCAGGTAAATTTATGATGAGTGAGCTTGTACAAATTGGCGGCACACTTCCCTTAATGAAAATGCTGTTGGATGCTGGCATGCTTCATGGCGAATGCATGACGGTCACCGGCAAAACACTTGCTGAAAACTTAAAAGATGTCAAACCATACGACTCTGAACAAGAAATAATTATGCCGTTAGATAATCCAATTAAAAAGGATTCACACTTAAGAATTTTGAGAGGCAATCTTGCTACTGAAGGAGCTGTTGCTAAAATCACTGGAAAAGAAGGATTGACCTTTAGAGGTAGCGCAAAAACTTTTGCTTGTGAGGAAGATGCACTTCAAGCCATTTTAAAAGATCAGATTGTTGAGGGTGACGTCATCGTGATTCGCTATGAGGGACCTAAAGGAGGCCCTGGAATGAGAGAGATGCTAGCACCAACATCAGCAGTGATGGGTAAAGGGCTTGGTGGTAAAGTTGCACTGATTACAGATGGAAGATTCTCTGGAGGAACGCATGGCTTTGTTGTTGGACATATAACGCCTGAAGCTTATACTGGTGGAGCTTTAGCAATAATTGAGGATGGTGATGAAATTCTTATCGATGCTGAGACTAATCGACTTGAGTTGATCGTCGATGAATCAATCATTAGTGAAAGGCTTTCAAACTGGAGCCAGCCAGAGCCAAAATATACAAAAGGTGTACTCGCTAAGTATGGAAAACTAGCTCAATCAGCTTCTCGCGGAGCGATTACTGAATAATTTATTTATAAACTGGGATAAACTCGATTTTTCTATCGTCTAGGTTGACTGAAGCGACTTTCACATTGATCAAGTCTCCTAGTCGGTAGATTCTTCCTCCTCTTTGACCTTTGAGCTGATGGTGAACATCATCATAGTTGAAGTAGTCCTCTTTAAGGTCACGAACGCTAACCAAGCCCTCAACAAATATTTCTGTCAGCTCTACAAAAAGCCCAAAGCCTGCAACACCTGAAATAACACCACTAAAACTCTCACCCACCTTGTCTCTCATGTACTCGCATTTAAGCCATTGTTCAACATCTCTAGAGGCGTCATCAGCCCTTCTTTCTGTCATCGAGAGATGAGCACCTATCTCAACCATTTTATTTGACTGATCTCGATGTTTATTAGACAGCGCTCTCTTAATTGCTCTGTGCACCAGTAGATCAGGATACCTTCGAATTGGAGAAGTAAAGTGCGTGTAATCTTCAAACGCCAATCCAAAATGACCTTCATTTTTTGGGGTGTAGGTAGCCTGCTTCATTGTTCTTAGAACTACTGTCTTTATAATATTCTCGTCCTCCCTCCCAGCAGCATTTTTAAGTAATTTAGCAAAGTCACTTGAATCTGGCTCTAGACCTCCATCAAGTCTAAGGTCGATTGCAGTAAGGAATTGCCTGGTTACCTCAACCTTCTCAGGGGTTGGCTTTGGATGAACCCTGTAGAGAAAATCTTCATTTTCTTTTTGAAGGTATTTTGCTGCAGCTTGGTTCGCCATTAGCATGCACTCTTCAATCAAGCGGTGCGCATCATTTCTTTTCCGGGCAACAATATTTTCAATTTTTCCTTGGTCATCAAAGAGGATTTGACTCTCTATTCTGTCAAAGTCCATCACTCCTCTTTTTTGTCTTGAAATTCTGAGCGTTTGATAAAGCCCATACAAAAAATCAACGTTACTTTCAATATTTTTATATTTTTTTCTGAGTTTGCTTGTCTTATTCTCTAGCATTTCATTAACCTCTGTGTAGGTTAAGCGAGCATGAGAGAGCATTACTGCAGAATAAAACTTATAATCAATAAGAGACCCTAAAGAATCAATCTCCATTTCACACACCATGCAGAGCCTCTCTACTCCAGGGTTAAGGGAGCAAAGACCATTAGATATCGCCTCTGGTAGCATAGGGACTACTCTGTGCGGGAAGTAAACTGAATTCCCTCTCTCAAAGGATTCAGTATCTAAGTGTGATCCTTCTTTGACGTAATGTGAAACATCTGCAATTGCAACTATTAACTTCCAACCTTTTTTAGATGGAGTCGCATATACCGCATCATCGAAGTCTCTTGAATCCTCTCCATCTATCGTTATCAGCTCAAGGTTAGTTAAATCAACTCTTCCCTTTTTATCCTTTGAAAGAACCTTATTTGGCAGTTTTGCAGACTCTTCAAGGGCCTTATCTCCAAAATTGGCAGGGATTCCGTGGCGATGAATTGCTGAGTCCACTTCGACCCCCTCATCCAAGTAGTTACCAATAATCGAGGTAACCTTGCCTGTTGCATTTTTTTCAAGAGTTGGGGAGTTCAAAACTTCGATCACGACTACTTGATTATCAACACATCCCTCTATAAGCTCCACAATATCTATCTCGTGCTTGATTCTTCTATCATCAACGACTACATAGCACTCATCCTGATTAATATGAAGGCGGCCCACCAGAGTCTTTACTGATTCAGTGACCTGAACAATTTCAGCATCAAGCTTTCGATTCAAGAGACGGACCTTAACCTTGTCTCCATGAAAGACCAACTTCATTTGTTGGCTTGAAAGTCTAAGATCTTTACCCCCTTTATCAAGGGAGACAAAACCAAAACCTTTAGGATTGGCAATAATAGTTCCAGATAGAAGACCTCTATTAGAGAAAGGTCTGTAGACACCACTCTTGTTGCAGCTTAGCTGTTTATCTCTGACCATGGCTCTGAGTCGACGCTCAAAGGCTTTTTTTTGTTCATCCTCTATAGAGAGAAGCTCGAAGAGTTGCCGCTTACTTTTGGGTCTTTTTTGAATAAAACTTAAAATATGTTCTCGAGAGGGAATCGGGCTTTCATATTTTTCCGCTTCACGAAGATAGTGAGGGTCTGACATAATGTGCTAAGTATAAAGCAAGCTTAGTCTTTTTTATAACTATTCAAATGGATTTTTCAATATCAGCGTCTCATCTCTATCAGGACCTGTTGAGAGGATATCCACTGGAAGCTGACTTAACTCTTCTATCTTTTTAATATAGTCTTGCGCCTGTATGGGTAAATCATCAAATGAATGGGTTCCAATAGTTGAAGTTTTCCAGCCCGGCATTTCAATATAAATGGGTTTAGCAGCGCTGTAACCCTCTGCAGAAAATGGGGGGATTGACGATCTTTTTCCATCAATCTCATAGGCTATACAAATCTTTATGGAGTCCAAATCATCCATCACGTCAAGCTTAGTTAAACAAATACCACTGACTGCATTAAGCCTGAATGAACGGTTTAATATTACCAAGTCAAGCCACCCACACCTTCTTTGACGCCCCGTTGTTGCTCCGAATTCGTGCCCTTTAGAGCAAAGCTCTCTTCCAACTGGATCGCCCTCATCAGTATTAATGTTGTAATCTAGCTCTGTTGGGAAAGGACCCCCTCCAACTCTGGTTGTATATGCCTTGACAATTCCTAGAACATAATCAATATCTCTAACACCTACTCCAGATCCAGTAACGGCACCTCCAGAAGTCGTATTTGATGAAGTTACAAAAGGATAAGTACCTTGATCAATATCTAAAAGTGCACCTTGCGCGCCCTCAAATAATATATTTTCCGAGTTATCCATTTGCTTATGGAGTTCATCTGCAACATCCATGATCATTGGCTTAATCATCACTGCTTGAGCTAACGCTTCAGACAGGACAGTATCGAAATCAACTGGCGATTGATTGTAGTATTGCTCTAGACTGAAATTGTGATAATCAACAACTTCCTTTAATTTTTTTGAAAAAAGCTCTTCATCTAGAAGATCTCCTACTCGAAGCCCCCTTCTAGCAACTTTGTCCTCATAAGCTGGCCCAATACCATTGCCAGTCGTGCCAATTGCTGCTTTACCTCTATGAGCCTCACGAGCATTATCAAGCTCAATATGGTAAGGAAGAATCAAAGGACATCCCGGACTTATCTTAAGTCTAGAGCTGACCTCCACTCCAGATTCTTCAAGCTCATTCATCTCTTTTAATAGAGCAGTCATAGACAAAACCACGCCATGTCCAATGTAGCATTTAACATTATTTCTCAGAATTCCAGATGGTATGAGGTGTAGAACAGTTTTTTTACCATCAATAACCAAAGTATGACCTGCATTATGTCCACCCTGGAAGCGAACCACAGAACTGACTTTATCAGTAATCAAATCAACTATCTTACCTTTCCCCTCATCACCCCATTGAGTACCTATGATTACTACATTTTTTCCCATTTTATTCCTTTAGCTTCCATTTTCCATTTTCGTTAACAAAATCGACTTCATTTGATCCTTTTAAGTCTGTCCTAATGATGTGGCCCTCAGCTCTTAATTGATTGATAAGCTCTATAAAATCAGGATTAGCAATATTGGGCGCGTTAAGCACTTTCTTATTATTTAGGCCAATGGCCTGTTGATGTATTAAAAATTTAAGATCAAACGAAAATCCTGTTGCCTCTCTTGGCGAGTCAAATGATTGACTTAATCCATCATATCTACCACCCTGAGCAATGGCTTTTGAATATTTTTCACTATAGGCTGCAAATACAATACCATCGTGATATTCATAGGCTTTAACCTCACCCAAATCAAACATTAGTTCAGTGTCGTAGTCTTTAAAAAAATCATTGAGTTTTCTTAAATCATCAATTGCATCAATAATAGTGGGCATGTCCTTAAAAACCTCTAAAGCGTCATCAAGTATTTTTTCATCTCCATCAAGTGAAATTAAAGACTTAAATTTATTAGATTCTTTAATTTGATTTTGACTTAGAAAATTATCCAGATCTGGAATCGATTTTCTTTTAAAGATGTCTCTCAAGGCTACTTTATCGTTGCTATTTAAATGAGCAGAATCGCACAAAGCATTAAAGATTGCCGTATTACCAAGACTAAGAGTTGGCGTAGATATGTTCAGAAGCCTTAGAGAGGATAACATTAAAACGATAACCTCTATATCTGCATCTATTCCTTTGAACCCGTAAAGTTCGATACCCGCCTGAATTGGTGATCTAGAAGCATAAAAATCATCTGCCTTAGTTTGCAATATTGCATTAATATAACAGTACCTCTTAATTTCCTCTGAGTTGACTCTTTTAGAGTCAATTCTGGCAATTTGAGGAGTTATATCTGAATGAACTCCAAGCATACGAGCAGATACTGAATCAAGGAACTTGAAAGTTTTATCATCAACTGATTTGGAATTTAAAACGAGATTATCGGCATACTCAATCATTGGAGGTACAACGATGTCATACCCCCAACTTTGATAAAGATCTAGTAAGTCTCTTCTTGCACTTTCAAATGCATTGGCCTGATCACCAGTGAGCTCATCTATGCCCTCAGGTAACTGCCAATTACTCATAACCCCTTAGTTACTTAGTTGGGTTGAAATAACGGAAAAACTCTGATTCTGGATTTAAGACCAAAATATCACCCTGATCACTGAATGACTTTTTATAAGATTCAAGCGAGCGATAGAACGAATAAAAATCTACATCTTGATTGTAAGCTTCCGCATAGTTGCTTGCAGAGATTGCATCGCCCTCACCTCGAATCTTTTCAGAATCACGATAAGCATTCGCTAGGATAATGGTTCTCTCTTTATCTGCAAAGGCTTGAATTTTTTCAGCCTCTTCAGCGCCTTCTGAACGGAATTTATTGGCAATACTTTTTCTCTCTGTCTCCATTCGACTATAGACCGAATTTCTAACTTCCTGAGCAAGTTCAATTCGTTTAATACGAACATCAATGACTTCAATACCAAATTCATCTTCAGCAATGGCTTTAAGTTTGGTTTTAACGCTTGCCATGATTGCTTCACGTTCATCTGATACAACTTCAATAATGGTTCTTTTTGAAAACTCAGTTCTTAGTGCATCCTGATTATTCTGAGCCAGTCTTAGGTTAGCTGATGCCATAGCACCACCCGTCGAAATATAGAACTTCTCAGTATCAACAATTCGCCATTTAACATATGAGTCAACAACCACATTCTTCTTCTCTACAGTTAGAAATGATTCTGCTGCAGAATCTAAAGTTTGAATACGTTTATCAAACGAGACAACATTGTTGACAAAAGGAGTCTTAAACTTTAATCCAGGACTATTTTCAACAGAAACAATCTCACCTAGTCTGAGTTTAATAGCTACCTGTGTTTCATTAACCGTGTATAGGCTTGATGATAGAAGAATAGCGCCCAATATAGCTAGTACAATAATTATTCTTTTCATTATCTATTCTCCCTTGAACGTAAAACCCCTTGGTCATTTGAACTTCCAGAAGGAGTTTGTTGGAATGAATTCATTGAAGAGGAAGTTTTTGGAGTCTTTGAAGAGTTGATTAACTTATCAATAGGCAAGTACATCATTGAGTTTGAACTCGAGTCAACAATAACTTTATTGGTTGAACTGAGAACTTCTTCTAATGTTTCCCTGTAAAGCCTCTCTTTTGTCACCTCAGGAGCTTTTGTATACTCTGTTAGTATTTGACTAAAACGGTAAGCCTCACCTTCAGACTTTGAAACCACTTCTGATTTGTAAGCCTCAGCTTCTGCTAAAAGTCTTTGACTTGCACCTCGAGCCTTTGGAACAATATCATTCGCATAGGCCCTGGCCTCATTAATATATCGTTGCTCGTCTTCACGCGCCTTGACAACATCATCAAATGCGGGTTTAAGTTGAACTGGTGGCTGAGCATCCTGCATAGTAACAGCAGTAATCATAAGCCCCGTATTGTATTCGTTTAGAAGTGCTTGTGACGCAACTTTAACTTCTTGAGCAACCTGCTCTCGACCAGTTGTTAAAACATAATCCATTGTATTGTCACCTACAACCTGCCTAATAACACTTTGAACCACATGACTAAGTGTCAATTCAGGTTGAAAGACATTAAATAAGAATGCCTGAGCGTCTGCAACCTTATATTGGACAGCCAACTTAACATCAACCATGTTCTCGTCCTTGGTAAGCATGAGTGATTCTGAGCTTACACCACCACTGTAGGAATTTTGAACGTTTCTAAATCCAATTTCTGCAGAACGGATCTGTTCAACATTTATTTTATATACCGACTCAACAGGATAAGGAATGTGCCAATGTGGGCCTTGAGTTGCTGAGGTTTGAAAAGCACCAAATCTAAGAACTACCCCTCTTTCCGCTGGATCAACAATATAAATTCCCGTTGCTAACCAAACAATAAAAGCAAGGATAAATATATATTTAAAGCTACCTTTAGCTGCTTTACTTGCCCCCGAATTACCTGGAGTCTTACCTCCAAAAGTAGAGTTAAATTTATTTTTAAAGTCTTTAATAACTTCATCTAGCTCGGGAGGAGTTTGATTGTTATTATCATTCCAAGCCATTTCGGCTCCATTTTTATTATTACTCACGCAGTATCCTTAAAAATTTAAGTTAAAAATAAGATATGGTCATATTTGAAAAAAACAAGGTGCAGAACAATTAAATTACATTAATTAACAAAACTATATTTTACCCATAAATAAAATTAATAAAAGATTTTAAGATTAAGAATAAACATTCATAATCAGAGCAATTTTTATTCAACATATAATGATAAAATATGATTTTCTGATGGTTTCAAACATATGAAGAAATATTTAGTCTTTTTCGTTTTAATTATTAGCCACTTTTCTGCTAATGCTAACGGA
>ERZ802830.232-NODE-232-length-54857-cov-16.8926_pt1 | contig 54857 bp, 54 predicted proteins | sample MGYA00345654_ERZ802830 | MGnify/ENA primary metagenome ERZ802830 (study PRJEB30503, sample SAMEA104212375) | marine metagenome | biome: Westerlies Biome; feature: [SRF] surface water layer (ENVO:00010504) within the epipelagic zone...; material: water...
CAAGAGATTCGCGATGAGATTCAATCTAGGGGCTGGGAAAAAGTTGTGGCATTTCAGACGCGAAATCCGATGCACAGGGCGCATGAAGAGCTCTGTCGGATGGCAATGGAGAGGTTAGATGCAGATGGATTGATCGTCCATATGCTGCTAGGTAAATTGAAGCTGGGTGATTTGCCGGCAGAAGTCAGAGATGATTGTATTCGAACAATGGTAGATCATTATTTTCCTGAGAATTCGGTAATGGTCACGGGTTATGGGTTTGATATGCTCTATGCGGGACCTCGAGAGGCATTACTGCACGCAATATTTCGTCAAAATATGGGCGCCACACACTTAATAGTAGGTCGAGATCATGCAGGTGTTGGAGATTTTTACGGAGCCTTCGAGGCGCAAGAAGCTTTTGATAAACACGTACCTAATGGCGCACTGGATATTCAAATATTCAAGGCAGACCATACAGCCTTCTCAAAAAAATTAGGTCAGGTTGTTATGATGAATGAAGTTGAGGGCCATACCAAAGACGACTTTGTGTTACTTTCGGGTACTGCGGTTAGAGAGATGCTGGGCAAGGGCATTGTTCCTCCTAAAGAATTTTCTCGCCCTGAGGTCGCCAAGGTGCTCATCGATTACTATCAAATTGAGGATTATTAAATCTTGTGACTGATTACGATGTATTCAATGGTGATGCTGATGGTATTTGTTCATTAGTTCAGCTTAGGCAGATTGAACCTCGTGATGCTGTTTTAATTACTGGTATCAAAAGGGATATCACTCTACTTAGCCAAGTAAAATCAGGAAAAGGAAATCGAATTACCGTTCTCGACATATCTATGGAACGTAATTCAACTGATTTAAATAGAATACTTGATCAGGGTGCTACAGTTTTTTATGTTGACCACCACAATCCTGGGAAGGTGCCTGCATCCTCCTCACTCATATCAATAATTAACGAGTCTGCGGACGTATCCACAAGCTTACTTGTCAATCAATACTTGCGTGGGGCAAGGGTGGGTTGGGCAATTGTTGGAACATTTGGCGATAATCTAAAAAAGTCAGCCCATCTTATGACAAAGGATACAAGTTACTCATCAGGGGACATAGACAAGCTGGAAAAATTAGGTATTTATATAAACTATAACGGATATGGATCATCTTTGGGTGACCTACACTTTTCTCCTCAAGATTTATATAATCTGGTTCTTAATTATACCGATCCTTTGGATTTTCTTTTGGATGGCCAACGCCATTTTGAAAAACTTGAGACTGGTTATCTCAGTGATTTTGCTTCAGCTCAAGCAGTAAGTCCTTTGAGATGCAATCAGTTCTCAGCTGTATACTTCTTGCCAGATGAACCTTGGGCTCGCAGAGTCAGCGGAGTATTCAGTAATAGACTGGCCAACCAACATCCAACAAGAGCTCATGCTGTGGTCATCGAGAAATCCTGTGGTAGTTACCTTGTAAGTGTTAGAGCGCCTCTTCAAAATAAGCAAGGGGCAGGTCAATTATGTGGCCAATTTCCTTCAGGTGGCGGAAGAGAGGCAGCTGCAGGCATCAATGATTTGCCTGCAAATCAACTGGATTATTTTATCGGAAAGTTTGAACAAACATACCGAGCCTGATAATTTATCATAATAAGGTTTTTAAGTGACAGGAGTACTCCTTGACGAGCCATCGCCCTTTTAAAATACTTGGTGTCCAACAGATTGCAGTTGGCTCGATAGATAAGCAGCGATTGCGAACTTTCTGGATTGATTTATTGGGATTGGAGTACCAAAAGAGCTTCACTAGTCAATCTGAAAATGTCGATGAAGATATTTGTCTGATAGGTTCTGGAAATTTGTCCACTGAAGTTGACCTAATGCAGCCACTAGATACAAGTGCTAAACCCAGAGTAGACCTTCCCCCTCTTAACCATATTGGCCTGTGGGTCGATGATTTAGCCGCAGCTGTGACTTGGCTCACTGCTCAAGGCTTACGGTTTGCACCCGGTGGCATCAGAGAGGGAGCCTCAGGGCATGATGTTTGCTTCATTCATCCAAAGGGTGATGGTGAATTTCCGCTAAGTGCAGAGGGTGTTTTGGTAGAGCTAGTTCAGGCTCCAAAGCGAGTGATAAATGCCTATAAGACTATTGCAGATGCTTAGACGACTCCCATTTATCATGGCGGAGTAGCTTTCCTGATTAATAGGCTGTAAGGTGCACGCCATTCAAGGGCCTTCCAAGAATTCCTATCAAAAGCAGCTACCCAGGTCCTAGGTTTGCGGCAGACAAAAGATATCATTATGTCATTTAATATTTTAGGCCTTTCTGCACCTCTTCTAAAAGCTATTGCTAGTCAAGGGTACAAAACCCCATCTCCGATTCAAGAAAAAGCTATTCCAGCCGTTTTAGATGGCCGAGACGTCATGGCAGCGGCTCAGACAGGTACTGGGAAAACCGCAGGATTCACATTACCCATCTTACAGCGACTTTCGGTAGGCCGAAGAGCGCAGCCTAATCAGGCGCGTGCTCTTATATTGGCGCCCACCAGAGAGTTGGCCGCACAGGTTGGGGAGAGTGTAAGAGATTATGGAAAGCACATGTCACTGTCTTCAACTGTTGTATTTGGTGGTGTGAAAATTAATCCTCAGATGATGAAGTTACGCAGAGGGGTTGATGTGCTTGTTGCAACCCCAGGACGCCTTATGGATCTTCATAGTCAGAATGCTGTTAAATTTGATTATCTCGAAATACTGGTTCTCGATGAGGCAGATCGGATGTTGGATATGGGTTTCATCCGTGACATCACCAAAATTATTTCTCTTCTGCCAAAACGCCGTCAGAATCTTATGTTTTCTGCGACTTTTAGCAACGAAATTCGTAAGTTAGCTAATGGATTGGTTCGAAATCCCGTTGAAATTTCGGTAAGCCCTAGAAACGCAGCCGCTCCTACAGTTAGCCAGACGGTCTATACGGTAGATAAAAAACAAAAGGCGCCCCTGCTAACGAGACTGATTAACGATGGTAACTGGAGCCAGGCGTTGGTGTTCACTAAAACTAAGCATGGGGCTAATAAGTTAACCAAACATTTAGAGGCTCAGGGGATAGTTGCGTCTGCTATTCATGGAAATAAAAGCCAAGGAGCCCGGACTCGAGCGTTGTCTGACTTCAAGGCGGGAGAGATACGAATTTTGGTTGCCACTGATATCGCAGCTAGAGGATTAGATATAGAGCAGCTTCCGCAGGTTGTAAACTTTGATTTACCCAACGTATCTGAGGATTATGTTCATCGGATTGGCCGAACTGGGCGCGCTGGTTTAACTGGAGAGGCAATATCACTAGTTAGTGCAGATGAGGTTGATTTGCTATCTGGTATCGAGCGCTTGATTCAAAAGGTGCTGCCACGCAAAGAGTTAGAAGGTTTTGAGCCTGATCAAGTTGTGAGAAAAACCACCCTAGATCATCCGGTATACTCCAAAAAGCCTAGAAAACCATTAAAAAGTCAAACAAATGAAAGTAATAACTCTCGACACAGAAATAATTCAAATAGCAGTAAGCGTCGTACCGAGTTTGGTCAAGGACCTCAACCAGGCAAGAAAGCGAAGCGTGGAGGGCGTAATCAAGCTTTAAAATCAGATATAAATTTCGACAATTCAGTAAAAAGGAATTCCCAAGGCAGTGAGGGTGAGCCGTCAGAGAAATCCTTCTCACCATATGGTAATTCGAGAAAGTCAGAAAATATCAAATCAGGTCGAAGACGGCCATCAGGAGGAAATTCAAATCGAGGAATTGGTCGATCTCGCACCAGATAGGTGCTGTATTCAACTGAGTTTAAAAACAAAAAATTAATTTACTTGTTCAATTCAATAGCTAAACTTGCCCTTTTAATCAGCCACTTTTTTGTGTACTTCAGACCTTGAAATTCAGGGCATCATCCCCAACTACTTAACAAAGAAAATTCTTTTCGATTATCGAAATGACAGACAAACTATAGGAGTTAAAAAATGGCAGCTAAAGCAAAATCTGGTGCGGAGACGTTAGGCTTTCAGACGGAAGCAAAGCAACTTCTTCACCTGATGATTCACTCTCTCTATTCCAACAAAGAAATTTTTCTTAGGGAATTAATTTCCAATGCCTCAGACGCAACTGACAAACTTCGCTTCGAGGCACTTGAAGATTCCAAGCTGTATGAGGATGATGGGGATCTAAAGATACGCATTTCTGTCGATGATGAAGCCAAGACAATTACAATTACAGATAATGGTATTGGTATGTCTCGTGATGAGATTATAGCCAATCTCGGTACGATTGCTAAATCAGGCACTGCAGACTTCTTGAAAACTCTAACTGGAGACCAGCAGCAGGATTCTCAGTTAATTGGACAATTTGGTGTTGGTTTTTACTCTTCTTTCATTGTTGCAGACAAAGTAGTGGTTGAGTCTAGGCGGGCGGGTAGCAAAGCCACCGAAGCCGTTAGATGGACCTGTGAGGGTGAAGCTGACTATCAGATTGAAAAAATTAAGCGGCCGGAGCGTGGTACAGCCATTACCATGTACTTGAAGGGCGATGAATCAGAGTTTGCCAATGATTGGCGTTTACGAAGTATAGTCAAGAAATACTCGGATCATATTGCTATCCCTGTGGAAATGATCAAGCCTGATATGCCTCCCATGCCTGGGAGTGAAAATAATAAAGAGAGTGAAGATGAAACAGTTGAAAATGTCCCTGAGTGGGAGGCTGTTAATGATGCTAAGGCCCTTTGGACGAGATCTCGTAGCGAAGTAAGTGAAGAAGAATATAAAGAATTTTATCGTCATGTCTCCAGTGATTTTGCAGAACCACTAATTTGGAGTCACAACCGAGTTGAGGGTAAACAGGAATATACCAGTCTACTTTACGTTCCCGGCAGTGCTCCAATGGATTTGTACCAGCGTGAGGCCGTTAGAGGGATTAAGTTATATATCAAGCGCACTTTTATCATGGATGATGCTGAACAGTTTATGCCAATGTATCTGCGGTTTGTTAAAGGTGTTCTTGATAGTGCTGATTTGCCATTAAATGTTTCTCGAGAAATCCTTCAAAAGACACCAATGGTTGATAGTATTCGTGCGGCTTTGACTAAGCGCACGCTGGATATGCTCAACAAATTGGCAACTAACGACCCAGAAAAATATGCTACTTTTTGGTCTCAATTTGGAGCAGTCCTGAAGGAAGGGCCGAGTGAAGATCACTCCAATAGAGAGAAGGTTGCAAAACTATTTCGATTTGCAAGTTCATCTGTCGAGGGAGCGGATCCTACTGTGAGCCTGGCGGATTATATTGAGCGAATGAAGGAAGGACAGGATAAAATTTACTATGTGACCGGGGATAGTTATTCGGTGATTAATAATAGCCCATATTTAGAGGTATTCAGGAAGCATGGTATCGAAGTGCTTCTGATGTCAGATCGAATAGATGAGTGGATGATGGGCTATTTGACAGAATTTGATGGAAAATCGTTCCAAGATGTCGCTCGTGGTGAGCTAGATCTCAGCTCTATCACAGGGGATAAATCGGATGATAAAAAAGATGAGAAAGAATCTGAGTCTAACGAGGACAAAGACGAGACAATAACGAGAATTAAGACACTCTTGGGAGAGAAGGTCGAGGAGGTTAGGACCACTGGCCGGTTAACTGATTCGCCCGCGTGTCTCGTGGTAGGTGATAATGATATGGGAGAGCAAATGAGGAAAATCATGGAGGCAGCGGGACAAGCTGTCCCAGATTCGAAGCCTATTCTTGAAGTGAATATGATGCACCCTCTGGTTGCAAGGCTGAGCGCTGAAAAAGATGATGGCAGTGCTGAAATCTTAGCTAACGTATTGTTTGATCAAGCGGCGCTATCGGCGGGAAGGCCTCTTGAAAATCCCGCTCAGTTCGTCCAGCAACTAAATAAATTAATGTTTACTTAAATATTCTAGCTTTATTATGCTTCTGAAAATGGAATAAGACGGCTGTGTGATCTGCTGAAAGCCTCTATACTTGCGATCGAGGTATTACGAAGCTTTAGTCATATTTGAGAGGTTCTTGTGGACGAAAAGAGTAGCTATAAGGTTGCGGTGCTTGGAGGAGGCAGCTTTGGGACTGTTATAGCCAACAATGTTGCGCAGAATGGGCATCAGGTATCTTTATGGGTCCGTGAAGAAAGTTTGGTTGCTCAGATTAATGCTAACAGAGAAAATTCAGTTTATTTACCTGGATACACAATAAATCGTAATGTCTTTGCGACAGCAGATCTCCTTTCTTCAGTCGAGGACTGCGATTGTGTGATCTTTGCTGTGCCTAGCTCCGCGTTTCGAAAAACTGCTCAGAGGATAGCGGGGTACCTCTCAAAGAAAACGTCGATTATAAGCACTGCCAAAGGTATTGAGAGCGAAACATTTCTTCTACCAAGCCAAGTGTTGCAGGAAGAGCTGCCGCACTGTGAAATCGGAGTGATTAGTGGCCCTAATATAGCTAGAGAAATAGCAGATGGTCAGATAACTGCGACAGTTGTTGCTAGCGAGAACACCAAGTTTTGTGCTCAGGTACAGGATTTATTGGTGTCTTCCAATTTTCGAGTTTATACAAATTACGATAAATTTGGAGTTGAATTGGCAGGTGCTTTAAAGAATATCTATGCGATTGTTGCAGGCATAACAGATGCTTTGGGCGTCGGTCAAAATACTAAGAGCGTGATGCTCACACGAAGTTTGGCTGAAATGAATCGCTTCGCGTTTGAGTTAGGGGCGAACCCTATGACTTTTTTGGGCCTAAGTGGGATTGGGGATCTGTTTGTGACCTGCACCTCGCCGTTGAGCAGAAATTTTCGAATTGGATCATCACTGGGAAATGGAAAGAGTCTTGATGAGGCAGTCAAGGAGGTGGGGCAGGTTGCTGAGGGAATAAATACCTCACGACTGGTCAAATTAAAGGCTGATGAATTAGGCATATACATGCCCCTAGCGTCCGCATTGTATGCTACATTATTTGAGCATCGACCTATTAGAGATTCATTGAATGAGATGATGTTATCTGAGCAAAGTATGGATGTAGACTTTATGGTGAATATAAATGACTGATGGTAAGGAAAATATTAAAAAAACAAGTACTTGGATTAGATTTGCCTACATGGTGCTGTTTGGGGCTATTTTGATTCCTTTGGGACGATTTGTTCTCGCGTTTATTGTTGTAGGACAATTCTTAATGGTACTCGTTAAAGGCAGAGACAATGTTAATTTACGCAAACTTGGTAATGCTTTAGGTCAGTGGATTTATCAAGGAATTTTATTTTTAACCTTTAATTCTGAGGCAAAACCGTTTCCTTTCGATGAGTGGCCAGATGTCGAGCTCACGCCAGGCTATACATCTGACCCAGAATCAGACTCTGAGATCGTTGAATCCGATTCAGACGCTGATGATAGTGATATTCCCTCATTTGTCTCATCTGATGGTGAGGCTTTAAAAGATGGAGATGGGAAAGATCTACCAAAAGCAGATGTATGAGAGTAACCGGTTTTTCCTCGCAGCTTAAGTTGTGGAGCTGATTCTTGTGCGTCATGGGGACTCGTTGGGTGGAATTCCCGACTCGGATCGCCGCCTCTCAGATGCTGGCATTAAACAAATTATATCATCCTCAAAAATTCATATAGATGTCATCGGTGGCATTGATGCTGTTTATAGCAGTCCCTATCGGCGCGCTCAGCAGACAGCATCTCTGATGATAAGGGATCTAGAGTTCAAAAATGGTCTTGAAATAAACTTCAATGATGATTTAATACCGTCTGGAAATATTCTATCGCTCACTGCTTTACTTGAGAAAAAGCTAAAGCAGAGAATTCTTTTTGTTTCTCACATGCCTATCTTAGGCAATCTAGTGGACTTTTTAACTGGAAATACGAGAACTTTTTTAAATACAGGTAGTGTCGCGTCTCTTTCCATGGATTATCCTGGAGAGGGCCTGGCCTCAATTAATTGGATACATGATGTCACTTGAGTTTATTAGAGAAAGAAGTTTTCAGGTTAATGATTTAACCTTGGCTGCCAAGGAATGGGGTCGTTCAGGCTATGCACCTGTTATAGCATTGCATGGCTGGTTAGATAATGCGGCTTCGTTTGATCGGATGCTTCCCTTCATGGAAAACCTGCATGTAATCGCCTTAGATCTGGCGGGGCATGGAAGAAGTAGCCATCGATCACGAGATTCAAGCTATGATATTTGGATTGATATTGGAGAGGTAATCAGTGTCGCAGACCAGATGGGTTGGGACCGCTTTAGTCTTATTGGACATTCTCGAGGTGCAGCTATTGCCGGACTGATCGCCGGAACCTATGCAGATCGAGTAGCACAGCTAGCTCTTATCGATGGCTATGTTCCAATGCCCTCTGAGGCTGATGATGCGGCCAAACAGTTAAAGAGAGCGATCAGAGAAAATAAGCGATTCGCTAATTCCCAACCGACGTTTTTTCCTGATTTTGAGAAAGCTATTCAGGCCAGAGTTAAGGGTTTTGTTCCGCTGCAGCAAGAGGCTGCAGCGCTGCTGGCCAAGAGGGGCGTTAGTGAGGGCTCCAGAGGGTTCTATTGGGCCAATGATCAGCGTTTAAAGGCCGCATCTTTTGTTAAGTTCTCAAAAGATTATCTCGAGGGTTTCTTTACATCGATATTGGCGAGAGTGTTGTTGATTCAGGCTGAAAATAGCGCCCTATCTCCTGGGAGACAGCAGAACGCCTTGTTTGAATGGATTAGACACATGGATATACAAAAAGTCTCTGGCTCCCATCACTTGCATCTAGAGGGCGAAGCTGAAGATGTTGCTCGTTTAATTCAGAAGTTCCTAGTTTAATCATCGACATACATTAAGAGGAGTTAATCGACTCCTCAATAATGCATTGCGCCTTTTAAGCGCAGGTAAGGGGCGATTCTAAAGTCCAGGGTAGGGCTGAGCGACTATCTTACTTGACTATTTAAGAAATTATCACGAAGACTTTGGTCAGATTTAAAGTGGCCTCCTAATGCGCTGGTCTCGGTTCTTGAGGAGGCGTCCATTATTCCTCTGGCTTTTACGCAATAATGTGTTGCATCCATGAATACTGCAACATCTTCGGTTTCCAATAGAGTTTGAAGGGCAACTAAAACCTGCTGAGTCAATCGCTCCTGGACCTGAGGGCGTTGAGCAAAGAAAGCGACAATGCGATTTATTTTAGATAGACCGATAATTTTCTTACCCGGGAGATAGGCTACGTTTGCCAAGCCATCGATGGTTACAAAGTGATGCTCGCACGTACTAATGACTTTGATCGCTTTTACCTTGACCATTTCCTCGGTATTCATTTTGTTCTGTATCAAGGATATCTTTGGGAACTTTTCGTAGTTTAATCCGGAAAAAATTTCATCAACGTACATCTTGGCAATTCTGTGAGGAGTTTCTTCTAGGCTATCGTCCGTCAAGTCAAGGCCTAACGCTGTTACAACCTGTGTCATTGCATCCCTGATTCGAGCATATTTTTCATCCCGAGATAATTGCAGGCCACTCATAGGCGTCTCCAATCCCCTCTCGATGAGCGCATTACGCACTAATTGAGCTTCCTTTGACAGGTTGGATCGAAAGTTTATGTCGTTTCCAGCAATTGCAGTCGTTGGCATGTCTAGTGTTCCCCAAAGCTTTCTAGTGGTGTCTTGGTAGTAAGATGAGCATTCCTAGATTTCCTCAAATCAAGACATAATTGTAATTTAACCCTTTTGTCGCATAGTTTCCAATAAATTTTCTTGTAACCTAATCAGAGACTTGATTCAGAGATAACGTCGCAACGAGAGGGACTTACTCCTAACAGAGTGAGATTTTGGCCTAAGTTTTATATTAATAGCCAATTGTAATTCTTAATGATCTAAATTTTTTTTTTAAATGACAAGTTTACCATTTAGGTCTCTGCAAGCTTTAGTAGAGGAAGTTATCTTTTTGTTCTTTGCAGTCACAAAACACACATCGACAGGTAAATCGAGGGTAAACTGTAGCTCTTTGTGGAGTTTTTATGGTTGCAAGCTATGTTGGATTATCTGATCAAATAGATACTGATGCGCCAAGCTTTGCGGGAAAGACTATTCGGCAAGTACTCAAACATGGTGAGACAGTATTTTCTCAGTCAGATATTTACTTTGGTCACGGTACAGATAATGCCTGGGATGAGGCTGTCAGTTTATTGCTACACGCGCTGAATTTAGATCCGAGTGCTGATGAGTCAATTCTAGATTTGGAGCTTACGGGCCAACAGATAAAAGATGTTTTTGTTTTATTTGATCGACGTTTAAAAGAGCGGATTCCCGCGCCGTATATTACAGGGCAGGCTTGGTTCTGTGGGCTACCTTTCATTGTAGATAGTAGGGTAATAGTGCCTCGTTCTCCCATTGCGCAGTTAATAATGGACTATTTTGAACCTTGGTTGAATAAAGCTCCTGCGCGGATATTAGATTTGTGCTGCGGTGGGGGCTGCATAGGTATTAGTTGCGCCTATGGGTTTGACGAGGCAGAAGTTATATTGAGTGATATCTCATTAGACGCTCTTGCGGTGGCGGAATTAAATATTGAGAAGCATAAAGTCCAAAATAGAGTGAGTGCTGTCTATTCAGATCTATTTTCTGGTTTTAGTGGCCAGTTATTTGATCTGATTGTAAGCAACCCTCCCTATGTCGATATTGATGATTTTAATTCTATGCCAGACGAATTTCATCACGAACCCGAGCTGGCGCTATATTCTGGTCAAGATGGCTTAGATTTTACTCGTCGTTTGTTGAGAGAAGCCGAAAATTATTTGTCAGAGACGGGAATTTTGGTAGTGGAGGTAGGGAATTCCTCAGAGGCGTTAGAAAAGGCTTTTCCATCTGTGCCTTTCTTTTGGTTCGAGTTTCCTGAGGGCGATGGGGGCGTCTTTATGCTCAGCAGAGAGCAGCTGGTCGAGTTTGGAGAACTGTTTAGATAAAACGCGTATAATCGGGGCGTGGAGTCACTTGTTGATAAGGTTTTAGAAAGATGTCAGGAAATTCAATAGGAAAGTTGTTTACAGTCACTAGCTTCGGTGAGAGTCATGGCCCTGCCATAGGCTGTATCGTTGATGGGTGTCCTCCGGGTCTAGAGATATCCTCAACTGATCTCCAGCATGACCTTAACCGGCGCAAACCTGGGCAGTCTCGTTATACTACTCAGCGCCGAGAGGATGATGAGATAAATATTCTTTCGGGGGTGTTTGAGGGGAAAACTACTGGTTCGTCTATTGGAATGATTATTGAAAATCAGGATCATAAATCAAAAGACTACAGTAAAATCAAAGATTTATTTAGACCTTCTCATGCAGATTATACATACCATCAAAAATATGGTAACCGAGATTACCGTGGCGGAGGGAGAAGCTCGGCTCGTGAGACCGCGCTTCGAGTGGCCGCGGGTGGCATAGCAAAGAAATACCTAAAGCAGGAGGCTGGAATTGAAATCTACGGTTATGTGTCCCAATTAGGATCGATCAAATCTGAGGTATTTGAAAAGGGCGCTATCGAGAATAATCCTTTCTTTTTTCCAGATCCCAGTAAAGTAAAGGAGCTTGAAGCCTATATGCAAGCGCTCCTTAAACAAGGCAACTCGATCGGCGCCAAAGTATCGGTGGTGGCTGAAAATATGCCTGTTGGGCTTGGCGATCCAGTTTTTGATCGACTTGATGCAGATATAGCGCATAGCCTAATGAGTATTAATGCGGTAAAAGGAGTTGAAATTGGAGCTGGCTTCGGTTCGGTAAGTCAGACCGGAACTGAACATAGGGACGAATTAACTCCAGAGGGATTTTTATCCAACAACTCAGGAGGCGTGCTCGGAGGTATATCCTCTGGACAGTCTATTTTGGCTAATCTAGCTCTGAAGCCAACATCGAGCATTCGGATCCCTGGTGCATCTATAGATAAAGCTGGGAGAGCAGTCGAGGTAGTTACAACAGGAAGACATGACCCATGTGTCGGTATTCGAGCGGTTCCAATTGCTGAAGCAATGCTTGCTATCACTTTAATGGATCATTATTTGAGACATAGGGCACAAAATGCAGATGTTAGCAGCGGTTTAGCTCCAATCTAAAGATTGACTTCAATCTCACATTGCTGATCTAGCAGCGATAAAAATGCCACTCCAGCATTCGATAGTGTGTGTTTGGTGTGGCATATATACCCTAGCTGCCTCTTTATTGACGTATGGTTTACTGAGAGGCTGTGCAAGTTTTTTGTCAGCGTCTCTGGCAATACACTCCACCCCAAACCTATTTCAACCATTTTACTTATCGTCTCAAGGTAGTTAGTGCTCATTGGAGTTACTAATGAGATTTGCCGATATTGAAAGATATTTTGCACGATGCGTCCTGTATAGGTGTTTAATCCTGGGAGTATGACAGGAAAGTTGGCTAGATCTTCTAGTTCTGGATCTAGTAGCTTCGATAATGCATGGTCCTTCGAGCAGACAAACTTAAGAGGGTCATCCCAAATTTCTTTCTTGTGAATATTGGGGTGAATTTCTGATCCTAGCGTAATGATCCCTATCTCTGATTTAGCTTGCATGATTCGTTCATAAGCCTTTTCGGAATCCATAAATTCAATATCTAGGACAACATCGGGATAAGTTTTTGAGAAAATCTTGAGTAGATCAGGTAGCCTATGAAGACCTAGATGGTGGCTTATTGCGAGTCTGAGGATGCCTGAGACATTTCCTGAGAGATCATTAATTGCTTGAAGGGCATTTGCGTACTCTTTTAGGATTCTTCTGGCTCTAGGTAAAAGTTCTTGCCCTGCCTCCGTTAGGGCGACACGCCGGGCAATCCTATCAAACAGTTTTTTTCCTACCTGTGACTCAAGGAGTGCTATTCGCTTACTAATTGTAGATTGAGTTACATCCAACACGTAGGCTGCCTCTGAGAATGATTTATTCTCGGCTACTATTATGAAGGCGCTTAAATTTTGGTTATCCATTCATTATTAATCCTATATATTCGCATAAAGACTTAATTTTATTCTTATTATGAATTTATTTCATCTTAAATCAAGTTTATAATTCGACCTTGCTTCTAATATGAGAATCATATTTATGCGCGCTAAGACACTTTACGATAAGTTATGGGATGAACATCTTGTCAAAGAGAATCCTGATGGTTCCTCTGTTCTCTATATCGATCGGCATGTACTGCATGAGGTTACGTCGCCTCAAGCTTTTGAAGGATTGAGACTAGCTGGCAGATTGCCTTGGCGTCTTGACACTAATATAGCTACACCAGATCACAACATCTCAACCGATCGTAATGAGAGGAGTGCCGGTGTCTCAGGTATTCCAGATCTAGTCTCAAGGATTCAAGTAAAGACACTTGATGAGAACTGTGATCAGTTTGGAATCAAGGAATTTAAGATGAATGAAATGGGTCAGGGCATAGTGCACGTAATGGGCCCTGAGTTAGGTGCGACAATGCCTGGAATGACTGTAGTATGTGGGGACTCGCATACTGCAACCCATGGTGCCTTAGGATGTCTTGCTCACGGAATCGGTACCTCCGAGGTTGAGCATGTACTTGCCACACAGTGCCTAGTGACCAAGAAAATGAAGAATATGAGGGTTACAGTCCATGGAGTTTTGGGTTGTGGTGTTACTCCCAAAGATGTGATCCTAGCGATTATTGGCCGTATTGGCACTGCTGGTGGTAATGGGCACGCTATTGAATTCGCTGGTTCTGTATTTCGCGATATGTCTATCGAGGGAAGGATGACGGTTTGTAATATGGCCATCGAGGCAGGCGCCCGAGTTGGTTTGGTCGCCGTGGATGACAAGACTATTAGTTACTGTAAAGGCCGCCAATTTATTCCCAAGGGTAAATTATGGGTTGATGCCTCAAGCTATTGGCAAACGCTAGTGAGCGATTCTGACGCAGTATTTGATCTCGAGGTGGTCATCGATGCCGCAGACATAGAACCCCAAGTTACTTGGGGTACATCTCCAGAGATGGTTGCACCTGTTACAGCGCTTGTTCCGGATCCACTGGATGAGGCTGAGGAGGATCGGCGTAAGGGTTTTACTCGTGCTCTTGAATATATGGGCCTTCAGGGAGGGACTCCAATCACGTCCATAAATGTAGATAGAGTATTCATAGGGTCATGCACAAATTCACGTATCGAGGATATCCGTGAGGCTGCTCTGGTTGTAGATGGGCATAAAGTAGCTAATTCAGTAAAACAAGTTCTTGTTGTGCCCGGGTCTCAGATGGTAAAGGCCCAAGCCGAAGCTGAGGGCCTTGACAAAATATTTGAGAAGGCTGGTATGGATTGGAGAGAGCCAGGTTGCTCAATGTGCTTGGCGATGAATGCGGATAAATTGGGAGTTGGTGAACACTGCGCGTCAACATCGAATCGAAATTTTGAGGGGCGTCAGGGCACTGGCGGCAGAACACACCTAATGAGTCCCGCGATGGCTGCTGCTGCTGCGGTGGCGGGGCACATCGTTGATGTCAGGGATTGGTTACCGCGAGGAGAAAATTAAATGGAAGCTTTTACCCGGCATAAGGGACTAGTCGCTCCATTAGACAGGGCTAATGTTGACACCGATATGATTATTCCAAAACAGTTTCTTAAATCTATCAAGCGTACTGGTTTTGGCCCTAATCTGTTTGATGAGCTGAGATATTTAGATCAGGGTGAACCAGGGCAGGACTGCCTTAACAGGCCCATAAATCCTGATTTTCCTCTGAACAAAGCTCGCTATAAAGGTGCATCTATCCTCCTGACAAGGAAGAACTTTGGTTGTGGATCTAGCCGAGAGCATGCTCCTTGGGCACTTGAAGATTATGGATTTAATGTCATTGTGGCTCCTAGTTATGCGGATATCTTTTATAACAACTGCTTCAAAAATGGAATTTTACCAGTCATTTTGGAGGAGTATGAAATTGAGGACTTATTTATTGAGGTTGAGAAGATTCCGAGCTTTCAACTAGATGTCGATCTCGTATCTCAGACCATAATCACTGACTCAGCGAAGGAGTATAACTTTGAGCTTGACGAATTTAGAAAGGATTGTCTCATCGATGGTTTGGATGAAATTGGCTTAACATTGCAGCACGCCGATCTTGTAAAAAAATATGAGGAGCATAGAGAAAATCGACACCCTTGGGTATTTGGAGCTATTAAATGATAGAACGACGAGTCTTGGTTTTGCCGGGAGATAATATCGGCCCAGAAATTGTTCCGGAGGCGATCAAAGTACTTAAAAAAGTAGATGAAATTTTCAATTTAAACATTGAATTTGAATATGGTGAACTTGGCGGCGCGGCTATCGATGCCTGCGGTCTTCCGTGCTCCAACGCTACTTTAGAAAAAGCAAAGGCAGCGAATGCTATTTTGCTTGGCGCAGTCGGCGGTCCTCAATGGGATCATGTTGATTTAGAGATTCGCCCAGAAAAAGGATTGCTTGCTATTCGTTCAGAGCTGGACTTATTCGGCAACTTAAGGCCAGCAATTATGTACCCACAATTATCACATGCCTCCTCTTTAAAGCCAGAGTATGTCTCTGGATTAGATATTCTGATTGTTAGAGAGCTTGTTGGAGGTATTTATTTCGGTAAGCCAAGAGGCATCAGAACCCTTGTGGATGGTGAGAGGGAGGGCTATAACACCTACAGGTACAAGGAATCAGAAATCCGTCGAATCGCCCGCATGGCCTTTGAGGCGGCCATGATAAGAGGTAAACGATTATGCTCTGTTGATAAGTCTAATGTTCTTGAAGTTACAGTTTTGTGGCGTGAAATCGTTGAAGAGGTTGCTGTAGATTACCCTGAGGTAAAGCTAAGTCATATGTATGTGGATAATGCCGCCATGCAACTGGTCATGCAACCTAAGCAGTTTGATGTGATTGTCACCGGTAATATGTTTGGTGACATTCTTTCAGACATAGCAGCAATGTTGACTGGTTCGATAGGAATGCTTCCGTCTGCGTCGCTAGATATTAATGGAGTTGGTATGTACGAGCCGTGTCATGGATCTGCTCCAGATATTGCTGGTCAGGACATTGCAAATCCATTGGCAACTATTCTGTCTGCAGCTATGATGCTGCGCTATTCTTTGGGCGCGAAAAATGAGGCCAAGGCCATAGAACGTGCCGTAAGCTCTGTTCTTGATAATGGGCTTAGAACGGGCGACATTTTTACTGATGGAATGAAAAAAGTTGGGACGGCAAAAATGGGTAATGCAGTAGTTAAAGCGCTGGAGTTATCGGCTCTATAATCGTGACTGAGTCATGAGAATTAAACTAGGTGGGAAAATGATTAATACGGGATTTATTGGCTGGCGAGGCATGGTTGGCTCTGTTCTTATGAACAGAATGACGTTAGAGGAAGACTTTAAGCATCTAAATGCGACCTTTTTTACAACCTCGCAAGTTGGAGAAATGGGTCCCCAAGTCAATGGCCTTGTATCTCCTCTGCAAGATGCTTACAGCGTCGACGCATTATACGCAATGGACATTATTGTGACGTGCCAGGGTGGTGATTACACAAGAAAAATGCACTCGTCACTAAGAAATAAGGGATGGAGTGGATATTGGATTGACGCGGCCTCGGCACTTCGACCAGATAAAACCTCGGTAATCATCCTAGATCCTATTAATTTATCAATGATCGAGTCCAGCATTCAAGATGGAGTGAAAGACTTCATTGGAGGGAATTGTACAGTGAGTCTGATGCTCATGGGGCTTGGAGGTCTTTTTAAGGAGGGCCTAGTCGAATGGGCCTCCTCGATGACCTATCAGGCGGCATCAGGTGCTGGTGCGAAAAATATGAGGGAACTGATCAGTCAGATGGGTGCAATTAGTGATTCTGTAAAGTATGACTTGAGTGATCCAAGTTCAGCGATACTTAAAATAGATCACAAGGTTGCAAGCACCCTACGATCAGACATTCTTCCGGTTGATAATTGGAGATATCCATTGGCTGGTAGTTTGTTGCCTTACATTGATGTTCAGTTAGATAATGGGCAAAGTAAGGAGGAGTGGAAGAATCAAGTGGAAACAAACAAGATTCTTGGTCGTGAGACTGATCCAATTCCTCTTGATGGGCTATGCGTCCGGGTAGGATCCATGCGCTGCCACAGTCAAGCTCTTACTATAAAACTAACTGATGACGTCCCCTTGCTAGACGTCCACTCTATTCTTGATGAAGCTAACCCATGGGTTAATATAATTAAAAATGAACGCGAAGATTCACTGGCTCACCTAAGTCCCGCAGCAGTTACAGGATCCCTAAATATACCCGTTGGGCGATTAAGGAAAATGAATATGGGCTCCAAGTACTTATCAGCATTTACAGTCGGGGATCAACTTCTATGGGGTGCAGCAGAGCCTCTGAGGAGAATGCTAAGGATCTTGGTTGATCTAACATAAGAAATAACAATTAACATTTTTTGTAGCTCTCGGGTTTGATAAAGTATCGCGGAGAGATGCCAGCGAATTTGAGATTTTAAATCGTTTATTCGTGGCGCGTGAACGTGTTACTTTGCTATCATTGTTTCACGAAATCTTCTGGAACACCTGTCAGGTAAAAGAAATGAGAGTCGGCAGAATCACTTCACTTTTACGTCCTATAATCGCTAGTTTCGTACTATCTTTCACTATGTTCGCACAAAGCGGAATGGTCTCAGATGATATTGGTGGAGACTCTAGTCAAACACTTAGCATGAATGATCCAAATGCCCAGTATTTGGTTGTGTCAGGCGATACTCTTTGGAATATATCCAAACGAATCAAGCCTAAAAGCTTATCAATTTGGCAGACTATGGATGGTGTTTATAGTGCGAATAAGCCTGCATTTTTAGATGGGTATCCAAGTAAAGTTATCATTGGCTCGACAATCGACATACCAACTAGAGCTTCTATAGAAGATCAGTCGGGGACGTTAATTGCGCAAATCCTCAATCTTGAAATCTATAAAAAGAGAGATTATCGGAGCGCGCAAAAACCTAGGCAAGTTTTTGAAGACTCGTCAAATTTACAGATTGCCAAGTTTGGCGATGATCAAAAAATACCCTATTTTGAGGTACGTGACCTCGATTTGCCTTCGAAACCAACAGAATCCCTGGAAAGTAGCATTGATCAGGATCTGATGAACTCTGCTGATAACGAAATTTTAATTAATTCTAACGAGATGGAGTTGATTAAAACAATCGATATGCTGTCAGCTGAAATAGAAATGCTTGAAGGCATGGTAGTTTCTGAGAGAGAGGGGACGGCCAGAGCCTTATCGGAAGTTAAACGAGCAAGGGGCGAAAACAAAAAACAATCTTGGATTGAGTTTGTTGAGTCGAAAGTTGTGTTAGCTCTAATCCTTTTATCAATACTCTATGGTTTGTTTGTGTTGCGAAGAAAACCAAACCAGAAGCAGAGAGTTGTTAGTAATGAGATTGAGAGTATTGATGAGTATGTGATTTCCGATAATAACATAACCCTAGGATCAGTGTTTGATAATGAGTCAGAAGACCCTGCAGATGCCGAAGGGTTTGAATTTACAGATGACTTTAATCCTGAACTTTCAGAGAACCTTGATTATTTAGATTCCTCTGAGAATATAAATCCCGTTGACGTTAAGTTAGACCTTGCTGAGACCTATGCTGATCTTGGCGATCTAGCGGGCGCTAGAGAAATTCTTCAGGAAATTATTAGTGAGTCAAGCAAAGAAGGTAAAGCTAGAGCGACAGAAGTCCTTGAAAAGTTAAATGCAGACTTCCCAGATCAATAAATCTTCAGAAGATCGGAGCATCATAGGATAAAAAATGCAAGATGCCATATGGGAATATACACCAAACTGTCGTATTCCTGATAACAAACCAATGCCTGAGGGTATTTACCGTTATGCAGCTATAGTGACCTATGATGGCCGAGATTATTGCGGCTTCCAAAAACAAAGACACAGTCCGTCGATTCAATCAGAGCTAGAAAAAGCGCTATCATTTGTAGCTGACGAGACAATTGTCGTTAGTTGCGCAGGTAGAACGGATACCGGTGTGCACGCTAGTTACCAAGTTATTCATTTTGACTCTTCGGCAGAACGAAATGCTCGCAATTGGATAATGGGTTGCAATAGTCAATTGCCTGACTCAGTGTCTCTGGTCTGGGCAGATCGAGTAGATCCCACTTTTCATGCGCGATTTAGTGCTCTTGCTCGCACATATCGGTATGTATTAATCTCTCAGAAAACGCGTCCAGCTATATTATCCTCTGGTATAACTTGGGTTCAGGATGAGATAAATATGAGCGCTATCCAATCTGCCTGCCCATCTTTGTTGGGAGAGCAGGATTTCTCTGCCTTTAGAGCTTCGGGTTGCCAGTCCATATCTCCCTATAGAAATGTGCATGCTGCAGGCGTGTATAGGTCTGGAGAGCTTATCGTATTTGAGATAACTGCAAATGCATTCGTATTACATATGGTCAGAAACATAGTTGGATCATTACTTGAAATTGGTTTAAAGCGACGAGATCCGGAATGGATATCTCTTTTACTTAAGCATAAGGACCGTTGTAGAAGCGCCCCAACGGCGCCACCAAATGGTTTATATCTAGTTTATGTTGGTTATCCCTCCAAATATGGTCTGCCGGATATACCGAAGGGACCTCTATTCTTGGGTTCTGAAATTAATGGAGATAATTAGTTGACGTCAGTTGCGGTTAAAATATGTGGTATTACTTCTTCAGCTCAAGCCCGAATGGCTGCCGCTGCCGGTGCAGATGCAATTGGACTCGTACTTTATGATAAGAGTTCGAGGCATGTAGATCTTGATTTGGCCGTAGAAATCAAAAATGCATTATCTAAAAATGTTCTTTGCATTGCTTTATTAGTCAATGCTGAGGAAAAGTTTGTAAGGGAAGTAATATCAAAATTAAGTCCGCATTACATCCAATTTCATGGTGATGAGTCTCCAAACTTCTGTCACCAATTCAATTATCCATTTATTAGAGCGGTTCGGATGAGTAAGGAGTTAAAGATGGCAAAGATACTTGCGTCTTACAAACCCTCTGGTGGATTTCTTTTTGATGCGTGGCATGCTGATCACTATGGTGGTACGGGGCACGTATTTGATTGGAATCGGTTACCTGTGAATTTAGATTTCCCTCTCATCTTGGCCGGTGGGCTCAACCCGGACAATGTGGGTAGTGCTGTCCGGGCCGTTGGGCCAGCTATGGTCGACGTGAGTGGTGGTGTTGAGTCCTCTCCGGGGGTTAAGGATGAACATAAAGTTAGAGAATTCATTCTCAATGCAAAAGAGGCAGCTCCAAAAAGATGAGTTGTTGGTTCACATAATTTATCTTCAGATCTATTTGGGAATGCTATCTCATGTTAGAATTGACAGACATCATAGGAGTGGAAGAGTTGATTTTGACTTTCTCTAAGGAAGATTTATGAATTGGCTAAACCGTATAAGACCTAGCGGAGCTAACACTGAAAAAAGTGAGCGAACCAGCTCTGTCCCAGAGGGCCTATGGAAAAAGTGTCCTAAGTGTGCATCTCCGCTTTACCGACCGGAGCTTGAAAGAAATTTAGATGTTTGCCCTAAATGTGGTCACCACATGAGAATCGGTGCGCGTCGTCGTATTGACATCTTTCTTAACAAGGATGGCCTTGAGGAACTTGAGACATCTCTGGAAGCGATAGATAGATTAAAATTTAAGGACGTCCAGAAATATAAAGATAGGCTTTCTGATGCGCAAAGGAAAACTGGGGAAAAGGACGCTCTAATAGCAGTCGCAGGAAATTTAAAAGATATCCCTGTAGTTGTCTGTGCATTTGAATTTGCCTTCAATGGTGGGTCTATGGGATATGCTGTTGGAGAGAAATTCACTCGCGCAGCACAAATAGCTCTTGACCAGCGCAAGCCTCTTATCTGCTTCTCAGCTACTGGAGGGGCACGGATGCAAGAGGCTTTAATTTCTTTGATGCAGATGGCTAAGACCAGCGCGATTTTGGAGAGACTAAAACTCGCCGGTGTCCCCTACATATCAATTATGACAGATCCGGTTTATGGAGGCGTCTCAGCTAGTTTAGCTATGTTAGGAGATGTAAATATCGCTGAGCCTGGAGCGAGGGCGGGGTTTGCCGGCCCAAATATAATTGAACAAACGGTTAGACAAAAGCTGCCAAGTGGCTTTCAGAGAAGCGAATTTTTATTAGAGAAAGGTCACATTGATATGATTATTTCTCGCAATGAAATGCGTGATCGAGTGTCGAGCCTTTTATCTAAGTTTTTAAATATACCTGAGTCCACCGATGACTAGTCGTTCCTTGCAGGAATGGTTAACATCAGTGGAAGCTAGAGATCCAAATGAAATAGACCTCGGCTTGGAGCGTATTTCTGAGGTTTGGTCCCGAATACAGACAAAAATCCCAGAGCAGCTTCGCAAGCCAAAAATTATTACTGTGGCTGGAACCAATGGAAAGGGGTCCTGCGTTGCCGCAATGCAGGCAATATTATTGGAGCATAATTACGCGGTAGGTTCATTTACCTCCCCTCATTTCGTTCGATACAATGAAAGAATAAATATCAATGGTGAGGTGGCATCAGATCGCTTAATTGTCGATGCTTTTGAGCTAATTGAGGACATGCGTGAAAGTATTTCACTTACTTACTTCGAGATTAATGCTTTAGCATCCTTACTAATTTTTCGTCAATCACAGCTGGATTGTGTTCTCCTAGAAGTGGGCTTGGGTGGTCGCCTAGACGCGGTTAACATCGTAGACGCTGATGTCGCAGTACTAAGTAGCATTGATTTGGATCATCAGGAGTGGTTGGGTGATTCGCGCCTGAAAATTGGGATAGAAAAGATTGGTATCTCTCGCCCGGGCAAGCCTTTTATTATTAGCGAAGAGAATTTACCAGACGGCTTGCTCGAAGCCATAAAAAATACACAGGCTGACTACCTACGTTTAGGAAAAAATTTCAAATATGAAATGAACTCCTCAGGTGATCAATTTTCTGCCTATCTAGTTACTCAAGGGCTAGTTGACAGCATCAAGTCACTACAAACTAATGATCTCCTTCCAAAAAATATAGTGACGGCCATTCAGGCCTTGTTATCCGCAGAATTTGACCTCTCACACAACTTAATTAGGAAGGCGGTATCAAACTTAAGTCTGACAGGTAGACAACAGAAATTAATATATAGAGGTATTCCAGTCTTACTGGACGTTGCACATAATCCTGCTGCAGCTAGAGTTTTAGCCGGAAATGTTTCTCAATGTAGCGGCGCTATTTATGCCGTTGCGTCTGTGCTAAGTGATAAGGATTGGATGGGTATTGTATCTGAGTTGAACGATTTTATTGATGAGTGGTTCATTGCTGAAATATCAGACAATCCACGAGCGGCTGATGGCCAACAACTTCTTGAAATGGTATATACTTCTGACAGGAAAGGAGTTTGCTATGCCTCTATTGAGGAGGCGTTTTTGCAGGCAATAGCCGGAGCTACGTCAAATGATAAAGTCGTTGTTTTCGGCTCATTTCACACCGTTTCAACAGTATTAGCTTTTATTGAAAGAGAGGGTTAGTGTGAGCGAAGGTTTAAAGCAAAGAATAGCTGGGACAATTGTTTTGGGAGTTCTTGGGATTATTTTTCTACCCCTTTTGATTGATTTCGCAGATCCAACCAAAGTTGACAGGTCCTCAAAGATCCCACCCGCCCCAAAAATAAAGCCAGTTACCATCGAAAAAGCCAAGCGTCCTAGCTCAGTAAAGACTCAATATAATCTTCAATCTCCTTGTCATATTAGTAAGTTGAAACCTGCAAATTTTGAGGAAGATCCGTATGGCGTTGCCGCGAATAACATCCCTGTGACATGGTACTTACAGGTTGGCAGTTTCAGCGACCCAGAAAAGTCAAAGGAATTAAAAGTAAGTCTAAGAGAGGCAGGCTTTAAGGTTTTCAGTGAACAACTTAACGTTGCCGGTGAGCCTAGGGAGAGGGTATTGGTAGGGCCGAAATTAGACCGACAAAGGGTGATGGATGCAAAGAGTAAAATCGACAAGGAGTTTGGTGTAGATTCTGATGTTTTAAGCTGTCAGCCACAAGAGATAGAGGATAGCTAACTAGTCAACGTTTTTTAGGGTTACTGATGGATATAGCTGCTGCAGATGTTGTAATCTGCGTAATAGTTGGAATCTCTGGAATTATCAGTATGATTCGGGGATTCGTGAAAGAAGCTATGTCTCTCGTGATCTGGCTTGCTGCATTTTTTGTTGCTATGAGTTTTAAAGAAGTCGTCGCAGAGCTTCTCATTAATATAATAGCGCTGCCATCCATAAGGCAGCTGGCGGCATGGACTATTCTTTTTGTAGGGACTCTGCTACTTGGTTCAATAGCTAATTACCTACTGGGTAAGTTAGTTAGTTCTACTGGGCTATCTGGCACAGATAGAACGCTAGGGCTAGTATTTGGCGGATTCAGAGGGTTGTTGATTGTGCTGGCTCTGGTAATAATTGTTCCCAAGACGCTGCCGGTTGACGAGGATTTATGGTGGACGTCTTCTAGATTGATACCTTTTTTTCAATCGTTTGAAGAGGTTGGTAGGGATGCAGCAAATTCTTTTTCAAACTTAATTACAGGTTGGATCTAATCATGTGTGGTGTCGTAGGAATAGCTGGTACATCAAATGTTAATTTACGCCTCTATGATGCGTTGACTATGCTTCAGCATCGCGGTCAAGATGCGGCAGGCATAGTGACCGAATCTGCAGGAGAGCTGCATCAGTGCAAGGGAGAGGGGTTAGCAAGAGATGTCTTCAGGCGTAGCCATATGGTTCGGTTAGTTGGCAATGTAGGGATAGGCCATGTTCGTTATCCCACGGCTGGAAGCTCTGGTCCAGCACTCGCGCAGCCACTATATGTTAACTCCCCTTATGGAATTTTTATCGCTCACAACGGGAATTTAACTAATGCCGATGATTTAAGAGAGCAGATTTTTAGAGAAAACTTGCGGCATCTAAATACGGACTCAGATTCTGAGGTGCTGCTTAATATATTTGCCCACGAACTCCAATCTAGAGGGAAAATTGAACCAACAAGTGAGGATATATTTGCCGCTGTATCGGGTGTTCATAAACGATGTATGGGAGCGTATGCGGTGGTTGGCCTAATTGCAAATTATGGTCTATTTGCATTTAGAGATAGATTCGGAATTCGGCCGCTTTGCTTTGGGCAAAGGAAGACCGAGACAGGTGTTGAATACGCAGTAGTTTCAGAATCCGTTGTTTTGGATAGTTTAGGCTTCGACCTTGTTAGAGATCTAGTTCCAGGGGAAGCTTTATTTGTTGATAAGCTGGGTAAGATCCATTTCCATCAATGCTCAGATGATTATAGGCTCTCTCCATGTATATTTGAACATGTTTACTTCGCCAGACCTGATTCTTTGATTGATGATATCTCGGTTTATAAGTCCCGCTTACGTATGGGAGAAAAGTTAGCTGAGAAAGTTATTCGGCTAAACCCTGGGTATGAAATAGATGTAGTTATTCCTATTCCCGACACCAGCAGAGTTTCTGCACAGGCGCTCGCGGAGCGTTTGGGAGTAAAGCTAAGAGAGGGATTTATGAAGAACCGGTATATTGGCCGAACCTTCATTATGCCTGGCCAGAAGGAGCGAAAGAAGTCGGTTAGACAAAAGTTGAATGCGGTTAAATTAGAGTTTGCGGGTAAAAATGTTCTACTAGTTGATGACTCAATTGTTCGAGGAACAACGTCGAAGGAAATTATTCAAATGGCTAGAGATGCTGGTGCAAAAAAGGTATTTATGGCGTCTGCAGCTCCTGGTGTTAGGTTTCCCAATGTATACGGGATCGATATGCCCTCTGCCTCTGAGCTCATTGCACATGGTCGGACAGATGAGGAAGTAGGGAACTTAATTGGTGCGGATTGGTTAATATACCAAGAGCTAAGTGACTTAATTGCTTCCGCGGCCGAGGGTAATAGGGCTATTACAAGTTTCGAGTGCTCAGTGTTTAATGGAGAATACGTGACAGGTGATGTTGACCAAGCTTATCTCAATCTCGTTGACTCCAAGAGGAATGATGCGGCCAAATTAGGCACTCAAAGCGATGAGGTGTCCAAGGATAGTCAAGTGATTGGCATTCATAATGATGTCGGCATAGTGGCTTCTGATGGTGCGCCCTAGAATGTTTCAAGATTAAAGTAAGGAGCTAATTGAATTTATGCGAAGCCATACTGATAAGATACCCCACAAGGAAGACTGCCTACCTGGAAGAGATATTGCTATGTCTGTAATTGGAAAACATTTAGTAACTGGCAATAGAATGTGTGGCCCCTTTGCAGATTATTTGGAGGTGGCGACATTTGCTCTGGGCTGTTTCTGGGGCGCCGAGAGAAGATTTTGGGAGCAGAGTGGAGTGGTATCCACAGCTGTCGGCTATGCTGGCGGTCACACACCGAATCCCTCCTATGAGGAGGTGTGCACGGGATTAACAGGCCATACCGAGGTCGTGCTCGTGATTTTTGATCCAGATCAAACTAGTTTTGAAACTTTGTTGTCAGTGTTTTGGGAATCCCATGATCCAACTCAGGGGATGAGACAAGGTAATGACGTAGGGACTCAATACCGATCTGCAGTATATTGCCCTAGCCAACTTCAACTAGACATGGCACTTAGGAGTTCCTCAAAGGTTCAAGAGCAGTTGACTGCTATGGGTCTAGGAAAGATAACCACGGAGATGGAACTATCACCCGAATTCTTTTATGCAGAGGACTACCATCAGCAGTACCTAATAAAGAATCCGAACGGATATTGTGGGCTAAGAGGAACTGGCATTAGTTGTGCTTAGCGAGATTTAATTGGTCAATTGTACTTAAATTGTTTTTTCAGCCTACAGAGAAGGTACCCTCATTTAAATTTTTGTCTTGATGTGATTACATAGTTTGATAGGATCAATGAAGTACCGCAGCACGGTAGTGATAGAAAGCTTTGAGGCTCCTCATTTTTTAAAAGTTTTATGCTGGCTTTATAAGCCACTAGCAAACCACTTTTAAAGATTATCTAGTTGCAATTCTTAATCGCTCTGACCTTGGGTCCGCTAAAGGGATAGCCGATAGAAGATCTTTAGTGTAAGGCTCTTTTGGTCGAGCCCAGAGGCCTTCAGTGTCGCCTTGCTCCACGATTACCCCGCGATTCATAATTATCACTCGGTCTGAAATGTAACGGACAACAGACAGGTCATGTGAGATAAACATCATAGTTAAGTTATGTTGTTCCACTAGGTCTAGTATTAGATCAAGAATTTGAGCCTGGATGGTGACGTCTAGTGCTGAAACTGGCTCATCAGCAATAATAAATTCAGGTTTGGTAGCAATGGCTCGACCAATAGCAATTCTTTGTCGTTGACCACCCGAAAATTCATGTGGATATTTTCGTAACTGAGCCTGAGCAAGACCAACATCATCCATCAGTTGTTTGACGTGTTGAGCTATCTCCTTCTTGCTCGCCAAGCCGTGGTAGAGGAGGGGCTCTGATAATGTCTCGAATACGGTCATCCTTGGGTTAAGGGAGGCATAGGGGTCTTGGAAAATCATTTGCATCCGTTTGCGCCAAGGGACCAATTGCTTTGCATTCATTCCTGTAAGTACTTGATCGTCAAACTTCACTGACCCTGATGTAGCGGGTGCGAGCTGCAATATTGATCTACCCAAAGTGGATTTCCCTGATCCAGATTCACCTACAAGTCCGAGTATTTCTCCACGAGATATTGCAAGCGATACATCATCTACTGCTTTAACAAATTGATTTTCATTATCTTTCTTGCCTGATTGATTTTTAAAATAAGTTTTCAAATTAGAGACATCAATTAGTGGTGAACCATGGATCGATCTATTAGGTAAAGTTTTTGCTCCTTCTGGAATGGCGCTGAGAAGCTTTTTTGTGTAGTCATCTTTTGTTTTATAAAAGATATTATCAGTAATGTCCGCCTCCCTTATCGTTCCTTCACACATAACGATTACTTTATCTGCTATGCCGGCCACGACTCCGAGATCATGGCTAATGAATATCACGGCGACATTTCTCGTCTCTTGAAGCTTCTTTATAAGCTCAAGTATTTGTGCTTGGATAGTAACGTCTAAGGCTGTAGTAGGTTCATCGCAAATAAGTAACTTTGGCTCAGTAATCAAAGCCATCGCAATCATAACTCGTTGCCTCATGCCACCTGAAAATTCATGAGGGTAGCAGTCAAATCGTTCCTGGGAATCTATGATTCCAACCTCGTCAAGGAGAGCGATCGCCTTTTCTTTTGCTGATCTTCTAGTAATTGCCTGATCTTTGTCTGGATGATGCACAAGTGGCTCTATTAGTTGTTCACCAATAGTTAGGAATGGGTTTAGCGAAGTCATTGGATCCTGAAATATTACCGCAATATCGTTGCACCGGTGTTGACGCATTTGGTCTTTAGAGCAGGTAAGTAGGTCATTTCCTTCAAAAAGAGCCGTCCCAGCCTCGATCTTTGCTGGAGGTTTTGGAAGCAAATCTAAAAGGCTATAGCATGTAACAGATTTACCGGATCCAGATTCGCCAACGATAGCCAATGTTTCCCCACTATCCACAGAGAATGAAATATCATTGACAGCCTTAACAGTCCCATTCCTTGTATGAAAGAACACCTTTAAGCCATTAACTTCTAGAATTGCCATCTAATTAGTCCTGTTCTAGTCTTTTGATGCCCTAGGATCAAGAGCATCACGGAGCCCGTCACCTAAAAAGTTTAACGCAAATAGCGTCAGGGAAAGAGCGATACCTGGAAAAATAAGAAGCCAAGGGAATTCTTCCATAGTCTCGACACCATAGTTAATGAGCAGACCCCAAGAGCTTTGTGGGGGCTGTATCCCCAGCCCTAAGAAACTTAAAAATGCCTCAAGTAGCATTACACTCGGTATTGTAAGTGTGGTGTAGACAATTACTGGGCCAAGAGTATTAGGGATGATATGCCGACGTATAATAGTCCATTGAGACAAGCCAAGTGAATTGGCTGCCTCGACAAATTCTTGGTTTCTTAATGCCATGACTTGACTTCGAACAATTCTAGCCATGGTAAGCCATTCAACCGCTCCAATTGCGAAAAATAGCAAGAGTATATTTCTTCCAAATACGACCATAAGAAGGATGATAAAAATCATAAAGGGTAGGGCATAAAGCATATCGACAATTCGCATCATAACGGCATCAACGCGGCCTCCAAAAAAACCAGCTACCGCGCCCCAAAGTATGCCTATAACCAATGCTACCGCAGTAGCAATGAACCCTACCATCAGAGAGACTCGGCCTCCATACATAATTCTTGTAAGCATATCTCGACCAAATATATCGGTGCCCAACCAGTGCTGGATAGATGGGCTAGTGGCTCCTAATTCCAAATTTTGTGCCTCATAGCTATATGGAGCAATCAAAGGGGTAAGCAGGGAGGTTATAATCAGAATGCATAAAATAGCTAATCCAAAGAGAGCAAGGCGATTCTTACTAAGTTTTATCCAAGCGTCTTTCCAAAGTGAGCTTGAGTTCTCTTCAATTGATGAATTCATTACTTAGCTCCCTTAATTTCATGGCGTAATTTTGGATTTAACCAAATGGCCAACATATCTGAGAGCAAATTAAAGACAATAATCAGAGTGGATAAGAAAATAGTCATTCCTAAAATTAGGGTATAGTCCCTATTAAATGCTGCTTGAACATAAAAACGGCCTAAGCCAGGAATTTGGAAGATAGTTTCTACAACAAATGATCCTGACAGTAATCCAGCAAAGGCAGGCCCTAAGAATGCTACAACTGGAATAAGGCCACCTCTGAGTGCATGTTTCAAAATGATTAACGTTTCGCTTAACCCCTTAGCTCTGGCCGTTCTGATGTAGTCCTGCGACAAAACTTCCAACATACCACCACGTGAGAGTCTTGCGATGTAGGCGGCAAATCCTGCCCCGAGGGTAATTGAGGGTAATATTTTATCTCCAGGAATATCCCCCCAACCTGATACCGGGAGCCATTCCAGATTTATTCCAAACACCAAAACTAAGAGAGGTCCAAGGAGAAACGATGGCATACATATTCCAATCATAGCTGCGGTCATCGGAATATAGTCCTGAGCAGTATTTGGTCGCACCGCGGCGCCAATGCCCGCTAATAAGCCTATAACTAGCGCTACAATCATTGCATAGAAAGCTAGCTCAGCTGTTATTGGAAGTCCGGCGGCAATTAACTCATTTACCGTTCTACCTGAATATTTGAATGATGGGCCAAAATCACCTCTTACTACGTCTCCTAGGTAGCTCACGTACTGCTGCCAAATAGGTTGATTAAGATTATATTGTTCTTCTAGGGCCTTTATAACCTCCGGTGGCACTGCCTTGTCCGCCGAGAAAGGTCCACCTGGAGCTGAATGAATTAAAAAAAAGGTAACGGTTATAACCGCTAAAAGTACTGGGATGGCTTGAAGTATTCTGCCTAAAGCAAATCGATACATTGAATGAAATCCTTGTAGTGGTATTTATAGATTTGCATCTAAATATAAATCTTTGTACATGGCTTGGTTGAGAATATTATCGTCGAAATTTCTAACTGACGGGTGAAGTAATTTTATGCTTGTGTATGTATATACTGGAATTATTGGCATATCTTCTAGAAGTATAGTCTCTGCCTGCTGAAATATTTTGAGGCGCTGCTCATGAGACGATTGAGATGGAGCTACCTCTAAAATTAGCCTATCGTATTCCTCGTTACACCATCCAGTCCGGTTGTTGCCACCATTGCATAAAAACATATCAAGGAAGTTATTTGGATCAACATAGTCACCAATCCAGCCTCCTCTAGAAATTTGGTAATCTCCTGCGCTCTCTGTCGCCAGGTATACCTTCCATTCCTGATTCAGTAATTTGATATCGATATTCAGGTAGTTCTTCCACATTTCCTGAAGGGCAACAGCAATTTTTCTATGGCCCTCGTTGGTGTTATATAAGATTTCGATGGGAGGGAATCCCTCGCCATTTGGATAGCCGGCCTCGGCGAGTAGTCTTTTTGCAGCTTCCGGATCAAAGTTGAGGGTACTTTCTGGGAAGTACCCCATCGTTCCAGGAGGGGTCATTGTGTAAGCTGGAATTTGACCGCCTTTAGTAATGTTATCAACTAACTGCTTTCGATCAATAGCCATCCCAAGTGCCCGCCTGACTCGTTTATCCTGCAGTTGCGGCGTATTTATATTGAGACGGTAAAAATAAGTTCCTAGATATGGGGTTATTTTAAGTTCTGGAGCAGATTTTTCTTGATAAATTGCTATTTTGTCTGCTGGAATAGAGCTTGTCACATGAAGCGCACCAGCCCTGAACATTCTCTCCTCGGTTACCGCATTATCCACTGGCTTAAATACAATCGAATTTATAGAGACATTTGCCTCATCCCAGTAGTAAGGGTTTTTGGTTACAGTAATATGACGATTAATTTTCCATTCCTCTAACTTGTAGGGGCCATTCCCAACAAGATTACCCTCATAGCTCCAGCGCGTTCCTCTTTCATCAGCCCTACCAAATTTTTCTATAGTCGCTTGGTGAACTGGGAAAAGGCTGTAGTGATCAAGTAGTTGCAAAAAATATGGCGTAGGATTTGTCAACGTTACTTGCAAAGTTCGATTATCGATGGCCTTAACCCCGACATCAGAGAAATCTGAAGTTTCTCCATCATAATAACGTTTAGCATTTTTAATCGGGAACAACATATAGGCATATTGATTGCCGAGGGTTGTTTGAAGAGCTCTCCACCATGACCAGACGTAATCATGCGCCGTATGTGCGTCTCCATTTGACCATTTTGCATTTTCTCGAAGATAAAAAGTATAAACTCGTCCATCATTGCTGATATCCCAGGTTTTCGCGACGCCGGGTCTTGGTTCAAGTGTTTTTCTATCTTTAAGGACAAGCCCTTCCATAACGGCGGAAATAACATGATGCTCAGGAACTCCTGTCGCAATTTGCGGGTCTAAACTCTGAGGCTCAGTACCATTCCCCCAGTAAAGGGTTCCGCTTTTATTTCCAGCGACAACATTCGTTTCACTGCTGCCGCATCCAGTTAATGTAACGCAAGTGGCGAGGAGTATTGATAGGAATATAAAATCGCATTTTTTATGTTTTGAAGCTTTGAATACGGTGTAATGATCGTTTTTTAAGTTCATCAAACATCCTCTCGGAATAAATGTCTTGGTAGCGTATGGCTCAGCAGTTTAGACAAGCAAGGGCTATATGTGAAGAGGAAAAAGATCTGATTGCAAAGTTAGCTATTTCTCTCAGCTTTTTCTCACCAAATAAGGTTTATTAAAACAGCCCTTCTGTTGCAAGTAACAGTCAAACCCCCGATAATCTCCCATCCAAGTAATGGTAACTCTCTCTGGTCCCTTCGCAACGGCCAGTCGTAAACCCCGCCAGGCCCGGAAGGGAGCAACGGTAGCGATGAAGTTGTGTGCCGAGGTGTGGCTAGGGAGAGGAGCCACCATTAGTTCTTTGAGCTCGAGTAGTATCGTCCTATAATGTATTTTTAATCACACATCAGTCATCATGAGCTACCAAGTCCTCGCTAGAAAATGGCGTCCGAAATCTTTCTCTGAAATGGCGGGACAAGAGCATGTACTCAAGGCGCTTATTAATGCTCTGGATAACGATAGACTGCATCATGCATATCTGTTCACAGGCACAAGGGGAGTTGGAAAAACCACGTTAGGCCGCATCATGGCCAAATGCCTCAATTGTGAAGTGGGCGTATCGTCCTCGCCGTGTGGGAAATGCCAAAGTTGTCTTGAGATTGATTCAGGTAGATTCATAGATTTGATAGAAGTGGATGCCGCATCGCGGACTGGCGTCGACGACATGCGTGATCTCACGGATAACGTTCAGTATTCTCCCTCAAGAGGGAGATTCAAGGTATACCTCATTGATGAGGTTCATATGCTAACTAAAAATAGCTGGGCAGCCCTGCTCAAAACTCTCGAGGAGCCACCTCCGCACGTTAAGTTTCTATTTGCCACAACAGATCCGGATAAGGTACCCATTACAGTCCTCTCAAGGTGCTTACAATTCAACTTAAAGAACCTAAGTGCTCAACGAATAACTGAGCATCTTAAATTTGTGTTGGGAGAAGAGAAGACAGTCTTTGATGAAGCTGGCTTGTGGGCTCTGGCCCAAGCAGCGGACGGAAGTATGCGGGATGCACTAAGCTTGGCAGACCAAGCTATTGGCCATGGTGGAGGTAGTATCTCAGAGGTTGATGTGATTTCAATGCTTGGCTCAATTGATCGACAATTCGTCATTGAGATATGCCGTGCAATGGCGAGTAATTCTGGCGATGATTTACTGAAAACTGTTGACAGAATGTCAGAACAGTCGCCAGATTATGAGGTCGCACTGAGCGAGATTTTATCCGTTTGGCATCAGGTAGCTATTTTGCAAACTGTTCCTGAAGCGCTTGATAATAATACACGTAGTTTCAATGATTTAATGGATTTATCTAAAGTAGTTAGTGTTGAAGATGTGCAGCTTTTTTACCAGATTTGTTTGTTAGGTCGCAAAGACTTGCCGCTAGCGCCGAGCCATCGTTCAGGCTTCGAGATGATAATGCTCAGAGCCTTGGCTTTCCGACCGATTATAGATGGCAAGCCAAACTCCCAGATCAGGTCTCCCATGGAGGTGGAGCCTCAGATAAAAAAGTCTAAAACCGATCAATCGGTCGAGGTGATTACTGACTCGGCCAGGGCCAAAAGCGAAAGAAGTGTTGTGGGTAACACTTCTAGAATTCCAGATAACCCAGCAGAGAGTGCTGGTTGTCTCGAGGATAAATTAAAAAACTTGGATATAACCCTACTTGATGATGAATCTGAGCCTGTTCACGAGCCGTCTAAAGACAACGTAATGGTAGATTCCAAGTCCTCTCTGAATATTTTAAACAAATGCAATGGTTCTGATCACATTAACTTAAGCGATTTTGAACCCAACAATTGGATAGATGTAAGAAATAAAATAGACATTGGAGGGTCGCTAGGTGAGATTGCTAGTCATTGTATGTTTAAGAATCGTATCGAGGATACGCTTTATTTTATGCTCGATCACGCTGAGGATAGCCTTTTTGATAGCAGTCATAGCTCCGGTCTAGCTGAGGTTCTTAGTGCTTACTTTGGCCAGACTGTTTTTGTTGAGATTGATTCTGGCACTGTCGCTAGGGAAACACCCCGAGCTGCGGCTATAAGAGAAAAATCTGAAAGTCACGCAGCAGCAGTCCAAAGGTTGAACGCTGATCCTGCGGTGAAAAAATTTAAAGAATTATTCGATGGAAGTCTCGATGAGGAGTCGGTCGAATCAATTGACTGAGGAATTTATGGATATTAATAATTTGATGAAGCAAGCGCAGCAAATGCAAGAGAAGATGGCCAAGATGCAAGAGAAGGCCTCAAATGCTGAGGTCGCAGGAGAATCTGGTGGAGGTATGGTCAAAATAGTTATGACAGGTAGGTATGATGTAAAAAAAGTAACTATAGACCCTTCTTTACTTGAGGAAGACAAGGCGCTGCTTGAGGACCTGCTTGCCGCTGCAGTAAACGATGCTGTGCGTAGGGTTGAATCCCAAGCAAAGACGGCGATGAGCGATATGACTGGTGGGATGAATTTTCCTCCAGGCTTCAAAATGCCATTTTAGAATTGATTCCGCTTACCATAGAGGTTTACGTGTGTACGGAAATTTAATCGATCAATTAATTGACGCTCTAAGATGTCTCCCCGGTGTTGGGGCGAAGTCTGCACAAAGAATGGCGTTGCAGCTCCTAGAACATGACAAAGAGGGAGCGGCTCATTTGGCGGGTACAATTTCAGAGGCTATCCTTAAAGTTGGGCGTTGTGAGAGATGTCGAACGTTGACTGAGGACACTGAGTGTCGTATTTGCTCAAACCTTTCTCGGTCTTCATCGCAAATTTGTGTTGTTGAAAATCCTGCTGACCTATACGCAATAGAACAAGCAGGCAGTTTTCGTGGTAAATACTTTGTTCTGCTAGGTCACTTATCTCCCATAGATGGGATTGGGCCTGATCAGTTGGGAATTGATAAACTAATTAATAGATTACAGACTGAGGCCATAAGTGAATTGATTTTAGCTACTAATTTAACAGTTGAAGGAGAGGCTACAGCTCATTTTATTGCAGATAAGGCGAAGGCCCTAGGTGTTTCCGTCTCTCGCATAGCTTACGGAGTTCCAATGGGTGGTGAACTTGAGTATGTTGACGGGGGCACCCTCAACATGGCGCTGCAAAGTAGGAAGATTATTTAGTTGGCGCAATGGATTGATTCAGACGACCTTTTAAATCATGCAGTAAATATGATGGGCAAGGGGAGCACTCTTGCTGTCGACACGGAGTTTATTCGAACTAATACCTTTTATCCGAAGCTAGCGTTAATTCAAATTTCAGATGGAAATGAGTTCTGGTTAGTTGATGTGCCGGCCATTAACAATTTTTCTAGTCTGAAACAACTACTTGAATCTCACAGCATAACTACTATCTTTCATGCCTGCGCTGAAGATTTGGAGGTTCTTGAACATGCGTTAAATATAGTGCCAAGTAACATCTTTGACACTCAAATAGCAGCGGGTATTGTTAATCGCGGATTTTCAATGGGCTATGCTAGGTTAGTTGAGCAAGTTTTTGATTTGGAACTTGATAAGCATGCAACTAGATCAGACTGGCTTGCTAGACCCTTGACGGAGCAACAGGTAGCCTATGCCAAGGAAGATGTAGCTTACTTGCACAAGCTATATGATCTATTGTCAGGAGAATTAGTAGATCAAGAACGTGGGGAATGGTTTATCGAAGAGTGTGCGGCAGCTTTAGAGGCAGCCTCTGCGAGGAAGGAATCAGATGACTATTTTAGGAGAGTGAAGGGGGCATGGAGGCTTAACACACAGTCGCTCACGGTGTTGAAATGTCTTTGTCAATGGAGGGAAGAGAAGGCTCGGCTCAAGGATAGACCGAGAGGACATGTTGTCAAAGATACCGTGCTTCTTGAAATATCTAAGCGGCTCCCGTTATCTATAAGGCAATTAAGTGACATTGGCGATCTGTATTCCGGTCAAATTAGACGGTACGGAACAGAAATAATCGATTTAATTGAATCTACCGATGCGGACTCCTCAATTGCTAGTCTGCCAAAACCACTAAATTCTGTTCAAAATGATTTATTTAAGGCTATGAGATCCAACCTCAATCTTGTAGCGGAGGCCGAAAAAATACCGAAGGAGTTTTTAGCCAATAAAAAGGAGCTTGAGGCTATTGCTCGAATGTCAGTTGAAGGCTGTTTTAAGTTGCCTCATCGACTTAGTCATGGCTGGAGAGCAAAATTCGTTAAGCCATTACTGGCTAGAGTAATCAATTCTGGAGACGAAATATGATGTCGTCTACGAAGCTTATTTGTGATATTTTCAAGGGAAGTAAAAAAGAAGAGACATACCTTTATGTTTCTCGCAACGAGGGAGTGGCTCTAGTACCATTGGAACTACTTGATAGGCTTGGGGAGCTGGAACTAGTGACAACTTTAATGCTTGATAGAACTAGGAAGTTGGCAAGAGCTGATGCCTGCAGAGTGATGTCTGATATTCATGAAAAGGGATTTTATTTGCAGTTACCTCCAAAAATCTTCAATTTGGATAACAGTTTGAAAGAGAATAATAAGTTACCTCGGTAAAGTTTATGGGTAGATTTTGGCAGACAAAGACACTCGAACAGATGTCCTCTCACGAATGGGAACAGTTGTGTGATGGCTGCGCTAAATGTTGTCTTGTTAAGTTAGAGGACTCCGAAACAGGAGAGATAGAACATACCAACATCACCTGCCAACTTCTTGATATCGAGACTTGCAGGTGTAGTATGTACAAGGACCGACACTCGGTCGTTAGTGACTGTATATCATTGGACAGAGATAATATTCGTTCCCTAAGCTGGCTGCCTGAAACTTGCTCTTATAGACTTATTTCAGAGGGAAAACCCCTGCCTAGCTGGCATCATTTGGTCAGTGGAGACATGAACACCTTGCACGAATATGGAGCCTCATTACGTGGATGGGTAATCTCGGAGCGAGATGTTCGAGATGAAGATATTCAAGACCATATAATCCAGTGGGTGGATTAGATATGTTTAGCGCAGAGGATTATTTTTGGGGCTGGATTGCATACATATCAGGAGCTTCCAGCCTGATATATGTAGCCTGGTATCTTCTAAAAGATATCCGTCTTGTAGCAATTCGACACATAGTGCTGATTCTGATTGCTGTTTTCTTGTTAACGCCGGTGTCTGCGTACACTGATGACCCCAGGCTCGCGCCAGCTTTTTTTGTGAGCATATACGAAGGGATTGTTAACAACCCTGATTCAGGATTTCAGAGGGGTGCTGCACCCATCTTGGCCTTAATGGTTGTCAGTCTGTTTGGATATTTGGTTCTCCGAGTGATCGCCTGGTTTGTAAGGAGGTTAAAAAAACCTCCAGTCAATAATGGATAGGGTCGTAGAAGAATAGCCCTGTCATATTGTGCGCTTAATCTTCTAAAACAAAGTATGTAAAGTAACAAAGACCACTAGACAGTCCCACCGCCAACATTATCGATGTCGGGTTAATTACGATTGAAGCTGGGATCTTGCTTAATAATAAATGCAAGGGGATCTGAGTGTTTATTGTAATTATTCCAATTAAGGCCGCAATTATCATAATGCTGCAGCTTCTGATTCGAGACAGTAGCCGCTCGCGTTTGATGCCTACATCGACCTGACTTGTAAAGCTTGCATTTGAGTAATTGGGTTCTTGCTGTCGTGCATGATTAAAAATCTCATTTACTTTTTGTGTATCATTCATTATCGCTCCTCAATATTCCAGCTATCAAGAGATTCACGTAAGGCTAATTTCCCTCGATTAATGACAGTCTTTACGGTTCCTAGAGGCAATTCCATGATTATCGAAATCTCGTTTTGAGTCAAATCTCTATGTAAGCTCAGATGCAGGGCCATCCTTTGCTTGATTGGTAGGACGGACATCGCCCGTGCCAAATCTCTGTGAAGGTCAATTGAATGACTTGCTGAATCCGCAGAGCGCGTTGAAATCTCTCTATTTTCTAACCCTGAAACCTCTTTATTTTTCTTCAACCTGAAGTGGCTGGTCATTAAATTATATGCTATTCGATATAACCAGCTACTAAATTTAGCTGTCCCCCTATATGTGGCGATAGATAAATATGCTTTGATAAAAGTCTCCTGAGCCAGGTCATCTGCCAGCGATTCATTCCAGCCAGTCATTTGCCTTAACGAATAGCGGAGTTGAGATTGATGCCTAAGAACTAGTGTATTGAAAGAGCTCTGGCATTTAATTCTCTGAACTCGACCTACAAGTACCTTATCCGATAGGGCGGTCATACTTTATATATTCTGTGGCCTAGATTTTTGCGATATCTTCCATATGATCAACCTAGCAATACCCAAAAATAGGGGTATAGCGGCGATTAATGCGACATCTGCGCCGACAAAAAAATACAAGAATATATAAAGGCCAAGAGAGACGGCGATAAGTTTAATTCCTTGATGCAGTCTGCTGTCGGACTCATCTGGATTAAGCTCCCACGACGCTAGTAACTCGGCCGGTATATCTTTACCAGAGTTAATGAATTTCTCTATAACGGCATCTCGCTGTCGACGCTTACGATGCTTATAGTAAAGTATTATTACGATGACTATGACCGGAAGACCCAAAGTAAAGCTTACAGCCATAATTGCAAGGATGGCATAAAAAAAACCGGTTTTTGTAGCAACATCGATCTCTATTCCCTCTTCGATTTCACTCAGGGCTGATTGAATTTGTTCCTTTTCATCCTGTGTCAAATCATCCCATTCTGTTTCCGTTAGCGTGCTAATTATTTTAAGAACCCCACCAACAGTTTCGTCATCTCCAGATAGAGATATTATTACCTGATTTTCTAATTTATCTCCGGGGTTTGTTTCAGCACTAGAAACGTCCGTTTGATTACTGCCAAGTTCGATTTCTCCGTTCTCTAATTTAAATCTAAATTCCTTATTAACCATTGAATCTTGATTAGAGTCAGTATTCTCCGAAGTTGCTGTGGATATGAGTATTTCCACATAGTCATCCTTTTCAATTGCCTCATCAGCAATCGCGGTGGCCCCAAAAGATAGTGCTAGTATCATTGACCATATTAGATACAGGAAGTGGCCTCGTTGTTGATATTGTTTTGATGACATAAACTCCTCCATAAATTGTTTGCAAGATCTTTAAAATACGTTCTAGTGATACTTTAACAAGTACTGCCGAGTCATATTTAGCTGGTTATATATTATCTAAGACGCCCTTACTTGCTAAATTAGATTCAAAAAAAATTACAGAATAGACTAAAATAAAGCCGACTCTTACAAAATCATTTCTAGATGGCGGAATAATTAAAATGAAATTTACAGGAACTGATAACTATGTTGCCACTGAGGAACTTCAGATGGCAGTGAATGCGGCTGTCACATTGGAGCGTCCACTACTGATAAAGGGGGAGCCAGGAACAGGAAAAACATTGCTAGCAGAGGAAGTTGCAAAGGCCCTTGGAAAGCCTTTATTAGCTTGGCATATAAAGTCTACGACGAAGGCGCAGCAGGGCCTCTATGAGTACGATGCGGTTTCAAGGCTTCGAGACTCCCAGCTAGGGAGCGAGAAAGTTCAGGATATTAAGAACTATATTGACAAGGGTAAGCTCTGGGAGGCTTTCACAGCTGATGAGCAGGTCGTTCTATTGATAGACGAAATTGATAAGGCTGATATTGAATTTCCTAATGATTTATTGCTTGAGCTAGATCGAATGGAATTCCATGTCTACGAGACAGGAGAGACGATCAAAGCGGTTCAGCGCCCAATTGTGATTATAACGAGTAATAATGAAAAAGAACTGCCAGATGCTTTCCTTCGCCGCTGTTTCTTTCACTTTATCAACTTCCCAGATCGAATGACAATGCAGAGAATTGTAGATGTCCACTTCCCCAAAATTAAGAAGAATTTGGTTGATGATGCCATGGACATTTTCTTTGATGTAAGAAAAATCCCAGGGTTAAAGAAAAAGCCATCTACGTCGGAGCTGGTAGATTGGTTAAAACTCATAATGTCTGATGACATACCAGAGGATATCCTGACTAACCGTGATCCTACAAAGGCTATCCCTCCGCTTTATGGTGCGTTGTTAAAAAATGAGCAAGATGTCCATCTTCTTGAGCGCTTGGCGTTTATGACAAGGCGAGAGGCTCGATAGGCTTAGGTTTATCTTTATTTTATGCTGATTAATTTTTTCAACACACTCAAGAAGGCAAGAGTTCCCGTTTCGATAAAGGAGCTCCTTGATCTTATGTCGGCCATGGAAAAGAATCTCGCTTTTGGTTCGATCGATGATTTTTATCTTCTTGCTCGGACATGCATGGTCAAGGATGAGAAGTATTACGATCGTTTTGATAGAGCATTTGGCGCCTATTTCAAAAACTTGGAAAATATAGACGGCATTGTAGAGGCCTTGTTGCCAGAGGACTGGCTTCGCAAGGAATTTGAAAAACACTTTACAGACGAAGAGAAAGCGAAGGTTGAGAGTTTAGGTGGCTTGGAGAAACTAATAGAGGAATTCAAGAAGCGACTTGAAGAGCAGAAGAAAAGGCACGAGGGTGGCAACAAATGGGTCGGAACCAACGGGACGTCGCCCTTTGGGCATGGAGGTTTCAATCCGGAAGGTATTCGAATTGGTGGTCCTGGTGGCAAGGGAACGGCGGTAAAGGTGTGGGATGAACGTCAGTACCAAGATCTAGATGACTCCGTTCAAATTGGCACGAGAAATATAAAAGTAGCTCTCCGGAGGTTACGTAAATTTGCGAGGGAGGGCTCGGCTGATCAACTTGATTTGGATGATACGATACGAAGCACCGCTCGTAATGCGGGACTACTCGATATCAAAATGGTTCCTGAGCGTCATAATGCGGTAAAAGTACTCATATTTTTCGATGTTGGTGGGTCAATGGACCCATACGTCAAACTCTGTGAAGAGCTTTTCTCGGCTGCTAAGACGGAGTTTAAACACCTTGAATACTTCTATTTCCATAACTGCCTCTATGACTATGTTTGGAAAAATAATTATCGACGTAGAGAGGAGCAATTAGCGACTCATGATCTTATCCACAAATACTCCTCTGATTATAAGGTCATCTTTGTAGGGGATGCGTCTATGGCTCCCTATGAAGTTACAAGCCCGGGTGGCAGTGTAGAGTACAACAATGAGGAATCCGGTGCGGTTTGGATGCAGCGTATGGCGGACACGTACGATAAATTAATCTGGTTAAATCCCGTGCAAGAAAAGTACTGGGATTACACACCTTCAATCCAGATGCTAAAGGAGTTAACAGAAGATAAAATGTTTCCGCTGACTCTTGGCGGGTTAGAGAAGGGTATGAGCCTTCTGTCTAGATAAATAATGATCGGATAGCTTCAATTAAGTGCTTCGACAACTCCCCAAAAAGCTGGCTTAGGAGCTAAGTTGTCATCATATATGGTTGGCCAGTCCTGCATATCAAAAAATCGTCTTATCCAAGTATCTCGGTCATTAAAGCCCCAAAAAGTTATTCCATACTGCTGAGATTCGGGCACCACTTTCCGATAGATAGTAACTAAATCATAGTACTTTTTCTTTTGAGCGACCCTCATTTCCGGAGTTAAGGTATCAAAACGTTGAATCCCACCACCTCGGGAGTCGTCATGAGTGTTAAAGATGATATCAACCTCCGAGAGATGAATCTGTAACCCTGTATCAGCAGCTCGTTTAAGCGTTTCAGCGATGATGCTGTTCGGAATATCCATTCTGATATGCATTTGAAATCCTATACCCGAGATAGGCACTTCTCTGGATTGGAAATCTCCCACCATAGACATCATTGATTCGAACTTGTCTAAATCTCGTTCTAAATTAAAATCATTATAGAAAAGTACAGCATCTGGATCCGCCTCGTGAGCATATCTGAATGCCATTTCAATATACTGAGGGCCAAGGGTTTCATACCAGATGCTGTCAGTTCGATATCCACTCCCAGCGGTCTTGAGACCCTCATTAACCACATCCCATCCGTGAACTTTTCCCCTGTATCTTCCAACGTACTCGTGAATGTACTCACGCATAAAGGAAGCAAGCCATTCGGGATTTTTCTTGGCCTTATTCTTAACCCATGTGGGAGTCGAACTGTGCCAAATTAGATTATGTCCAAATAATCGCTGCTCATAGTCTTCCGTATGCTGCACGATGCTATCCACGACCGAAAAGTCAAAAGAATTCTCCATTGGCATCACTTGATGCATTTTCATATCCGATCCTGCGGTATAGCTTGAAAAATGCAGCTTTTGAAGACTTTGAAGGCGAAGATCTTTTTGAAAAGGTAAGTACCTAATGGAAGAGCCGATAGGGAACGGCGAGATTGACCTCAATGCAGGCTCTTCTATAACATTTGCTGATTGATTTTGTACCGCACAGCCTGCAGAGAAAGGGAGAGCAATCGACAGAATAAAACCTATGATGGCTCTGTGCCGACTACTTCTCAACGCTATTTCTCATATTATTAAATTCATTTCTATACTTTAGACTTTAAAGTCTGTAGAGCACACAGTATAGGCCGACGGAAGTTAAAACGATTGTGTATGGAAGCGCCATTAGGACCATACGCATATATGACAACCGAATAAGGGGTGCCAGTGCGGAGGTAAGTAGAAAAAGGAATGCCGCCTGCCCATTTGGTGTTGCAACACTGGGTAAGTTTGTGCCGGTATTAATAGCAACCACGAGCTTGTCGAAATGATCTCTGGTAATCTCTCCAGCATCAAATACTGTTTTCACCTCGTTGATATAGACTGTGGCTACAAAGACGTTATCGCTTATTGCGGAAAGTAAGCCATTGGCCAAGAAAAACATACCAGGCTGTACAGCAAGGTCTTCGGCCAAAACCCAACCGATTACAGGAGAAAATAGGTGTTGTTCGTGAATGACGGCAACAACTGCGAAGAAAACCACGAGGAGCGCAGTGAAAGGTAAGGCCTCCTCAAAGGCATGACCAATCCTATGCTCATCAATTACTCCATTAGCAGCGGTCAGCAAGATAATTACCATGAGGCCTATAAGGCCTACGGCAGCCCAATGGAAGGCAAGTCCTAAGACCAGAATAATAGCGACAACAAATTGTACCAACAGCGTGGCGTTGTCGTGTTGCGTTCGTTTGCCCGACTCATGGTCACTTGAAGCTTGCAGAACCTCTCTAACCTGCTGTGGCAACTGAGCCCCATAGCCTAGAATCTTGACTTTTTCTAAAAGTATGCAACAGGCTAAACCACATACAAGGACGGGCATGGTAACTGGAGACATTCGTACAAAAAATTCAATAAAATCCCAACCGGCTCTCTCTGCAATAAGCAAGTTCTGTGGTTCTCCAACTGTCGTGCAAACCCCACCCAGAGCAGTTCCGACTGCGCCGTGCATGATTAAGCTTCTTAGAAACGCTCTGAAGTCCTCTAGGTAAACTTGATTTTCTGGCAGTACCGAGGAATCTGAGGTGTAGTCATGAACTGAGTCGGTTAGTTGCTTACCAGAAGCCACCTTATGGTAAACCGAATAAAAGCCAACAGAAATGGTAATAAGTACTGCAGTGACGGTTAGGGCATCTAAAAAGGCCGATAGAAAGGCGCCGCTGAAGCAGAACATAAAGGATAGAACTGTTTTTGATTTCACACTCAACAGAATTTTTGTAAAAACAAATAACAGCATATCCCTCATGAAGTATATTCCGGCTACCATAAACATCAGTAATAGAATAACTTGGAGATTAGCTGATACCTCCATGTAAACCGCATCAGGAGAGGCCATGCCCAAAACGATAGCCTCTATAGCAAGTAAACCTCCCGGTTGCAGGGGATAGCACTTTAAAGCCATGGCTAAGGTGAATATAAATTCCGCAATTAGGGCCCATCCGGCGACAACGGGGCCAGCGGTTACGAGTATTAGTGGATTGAGAACAAGGAACGCAATAATTGAAGCCTTGTACCAATCTGGTGCATCACCTAAGAAGTTATCTCTCAATGCTCGAGGTAGTGTGGTGGTCATACTTTTTCCTTTGTTTAAGGTATCAGCCAAGTGCAGTGCTAGATATGCTAACTCATAAATTTGCTAGTGAATAGGTAAAAATTCTCTAGAGCATGTTAAACTTTGCGGTCTAAAACTGCCCAGAAACTTTATCTTTACGCATGCTATTTTGCAAGGAGAAAGGGATGATGAGCGGGCCTGCAATGAGGATTTTTTATAATTGGAAACCCCAGAGAGTTTAAATGGTTTTTTTGCATCCTCAGTCAAAATAAATAGTAAGAAAATATTTATTATTCCTGTGGTAGGAAATCAGATTTTATTACGATTGAGTGATAACCAGGCGCAGCCGTTTCCTATAGAAGAATCGGACGGAGGTGTCTTAAAGTTTTTTTGCAAAAATCGCCTTTGTATTGGTCAATGGCAAGGGTCAGACTGCGAGGTCTGGGACTTAATGAAGGAAGCTGAGGCTTGTGAAGGTTTTGTTTGTTCAGAATTGCGTTCTCTACTGGCTTCCTCCAATGATCCGGAGTTTTCCCTTGCCAGCCGTGCTATACAGATTGTAGATTGGTATCGAAAAAATAAATTCTGTGGGCAATGTGGAGAGCCTAATGAGCTCTCATGTACAGAACATTCTTTGACATGCGTAAAGTGCGGTATCAACCATTATCCACGGATATCTCCTTGCGTTATCGTTGCCGTCGTTTACGAGGATAAATGCCTGTTTGCACGTCATCCAAATTGGCCGGTAGATCGATTCAGTACACTGGCAGGATTTATTGAGGCCGGAGAGAGTGCGGAGCAAGCCCTTCATAGAGAAGTTTTCGAGGAGGTGGGCATTGAGATTGAAAATATTCGTTACGTTGGCAGTCAAGCTTGGCCGTATCCTGGGCAGTTAATGCTCGGATATATGGCTTCTGCCAAGCAGGATATAATAACAGTTGATGGAGTTGAAATAGCAGAAGCCTTTTGGTTTAGATATGATCAACTTCCACCTATAATTGCACCCCCAACGATAATGGCTGGCAAGTTGATAAAAAAATTTGTCGAAGAGGCATCGGAACGTTACGGCTAATACCTATTTGAAGTGCTTAGCACTGACTGGTGTTAATGTTTGAATCTTAAATTATGTGGAGTTTGTTTTGGAATTTTTATTAGATTATGGATTATTTCTTGCGAAAATAGTGACGTTTGTTATCGCCTTAATGATTGTTATATCAGTGATAGTTGGTGGCAGTAAAAAAAGCAAGCAGGGTAGCGAAAAAGGTTATCTGGAAATAACACCTTTAAATAAGCAATTTGATGAACTCAAAGAAGCTATGAAGCTCGCTACTGTAAGTGATGCCGGTCAGAAGTTAGAGCAGAAAAAATTACAGAAGGAAAAGAAGAAACAACTGGCAGAGGATAAGAGGGCGCTTAAAAAATCAGATGCTTCCAGCAGTACAGTTAAAAGTAAAGTTTTTGTATTAAAATTCGATGGAAATATGAGTGCCTCTGCTGTAACTAATTTGCGAGAAGAGATTACCGCCATATTGACTCAGGCGACTATACAAGATGAGGTTGTTGTGCGACTAGAGAGCGCAGGAGGTATGGTTCATGGTTATGGATTGGCGAGCAGCCAACTGGATCGCTTAAAGAAAATGAACATACCATTAACTGTCTGTGTTGATAAGGTGGCCGCGAGTGGAGGTTACATGATGGCTTGTGTCGCAGATAAAATTTTAGCGGCCCCATTCGCGATTATCGGATCAATCGGCGTTGTCGCCCAGATGCCAAACTTTAACAAAATTCTGAAAAAAAATGATGTTGACTTTGAGCTACTTACTGCTGGAGAGCATAAGCGGACTTTGACGATGTTTGGAGAGAATACAGATAAAGGTCGAGAAAAATTTGTTGAAGAGCTGGAAGAAACTCATAGATTATTCAAAGAATATGTTTCATCTCGCCGACCTCAGATCGATATCGATAGAATTGCTACCGGCGAAATATGGTATGGCTCTAACGCACTCAATATGGCTCTTGTTGACGAAATAAAAACTAGTGATGAGTACCTAGTGTCCAAAATAGAGAGCTCTGATGTCTTTGAGGTATGCTATGTGCTGAAGAAAAAGCTTCATCAGAAACTTGGAATAGCTGCAGAAGAGAGTGCTGATAGATTATTGATTAAATGGTGGCAACGTCTCACCCAAGATTCAAATAAACATATTTGACGTAACTCAATCATTGGTTTCATTTTGTGTGAATCCTAATGAAAGTTTTAGAGGAATTTCAGGTTTAGATAGGTATTTAAAACATGGTAGATTCAGAAAAATCAAATGAATACGAAGAAGACAATGCAAAGGCAGATGCTATAGCGATTACCGCTGTGCTGATAATTGTTGTTACCGCCGTTGTATATTGGTTATCGCGCTTTTAGAGAGAATATATGAGGTCTTCGTCTAATGACTGATTCTCAAAATAATGTCCTTCATCTCGTGGAGGAGCAAAGGCAGGTCGTTGAGGATTATCTGAGCACACTAGCGTACCGGAAGGCAACTAGTGTCAGCAATCAGGATGCGCTTAGAGATGCAATTAAAGCCGAACTCAAGTCAAAAAATGCTGTTCTGATAGCCCATTACTATACCGATCCATCGATTCAGGAGTTGGCTGAGGAGACGGGCGGCACTGTGTCTGATTCTCTTGAAATGGCGAGATTTGGCAATAACCACGAGGCAGAAACCCTGGTTATAGCTGGGGTAAAGTTCATGGGAGAAACTGCAAAAATTTTAACGCCTGAGAAACAAGTTTTGATGCCTACTCTTGAGGCAACATGCTCCTTGGATGTGGGATGTCCAGCGGAGGAGTTTAGTAAATTTTGTGATGAACATCCTGACCGAACAGTCGTAGTTTATGCGAATACTTCCGCAGCAGTGAAGGCCCGCGCTGATTGGGTTGTGACCTCAAGTATCGCTTTAGAAGTTATAGATTATTTGGATGCTAAAGGAGAAAAGATTCTTTGGGCTCCTGATAAATATCTAGGAGATTATGTTCAAAAGCAGACCGGCGCAGATATGTTGCTGTGGAACGGGAGCTGTATTGTCCATGAGGAATTTAAATCCAGAGGTATTTTGGACCTGAAGAATGTCTATCCCGATGCAGCTGTGCTGGTGCATCCGGAATCTCCGGCATCTGTTATTAGTGTTGCTGATGTTGCTGGGTCTACGTCACAGCTCATCGAAGCTGCAAAAGTATTGCCTAATCAGCAGTTAATTGTGGCAACTGATCAAGGTATCTTTTTTAAGATGCAGCAAGCTGTTCCCCATAAAGATCTTATTGTTGCGCCAACAGGTGGAAGTGGAGCGACTTGCAGAAGTTGTGCGAGTTGTCCTTGGATGGGCATGAATAGCCTTGATAACTTGCTACTCTGTATTAAACAGGGGCTAAACGAGGTGACGGTAGATCCACAGCTTTCATTCCTAGCGAAGAGGTCATTGGATAGGATGATGAACTTTAAGAGAGAGCAGAAAAGTTAAAGTCTCTCCATCCTTTCTTCCATATTGACTACATCTCTCAGCCGCTGCCTAATTACTGATGAGCGCTTAAAATCAGCAAGAACTAACTTTAGAGCCAAGCTTAATTGCTCCCTGGCTAGCTTGAATGCGCCAACCAATATGAAATATTCGGCACGAGCCTCGTGTACGCCGGAAATGTTGCCCGCTAACCCGCGAACTTCTGCTAATCGGTACCAAATCATAGGATCTTCCTTTCTTTGTCTTGAGAGTACTGTTAAGACATCACTTGATCTCTCATATTGATGATCAAGCCAGAGTGCTTCAGCCTTCAGAGAGAGCAATGGGTAGTTTCCCGGATTTTGATTAATTAAATTTGTAAGTTTCGATAGGGCACCTTTATAGTCTTCCTGCGCAATATCTAATTCGATGTCTGAGTATTGGAATGCTAATTGGTATGGGTTGTTAAATAACAAACTGCCAAGTAATTCACCCGCTGCTTCGAAGTTATTTAGTTTTATGTAGGTAAGAGCCAGCCCATAGTGCGCTGCGTCTTTTTGTTGAGTATTGGCTTCCAGTAGAGCGTTAAATCTCTTCAGGCTATCTCTATTATTACTCTCCATGGCCACCTGAGCTCTCGCCTTAATTAAATAATAATCAGGGTGGTCAGGGTAGTGACGCATTGAGCCGTCCATTGTTCGTCCACGGGCATCGGCAATTCGCTTTTCTGTTACAGGGTGAGTTAATAAAAATTCAGGAGGGCGGTCTCCAGCATATCTGAGCCTTTTAAGCATTGTCTCAAACATATCCGCAGCCGCTCCAGGATCGCGTCCAGCTTTTTTCAATGTTCGAAGACCAAATTGATCGGCCTCCTTTTCGTTAGACCTACTGTATCTAAGTTGATTTTCCATGGTTAGCGCTTGAGTTGCTGTGATGGCAGCCATTCCCGCATCACCTCCAACAGTTGCGCTGAGAGCAAGTCCTGCAAGCAATCCCGCCAGACTGAGAGTAGATGAAGCTCTTCGCGCCTCCAATCCTCGAGCGAAGTGTCGTTGAGATAAATGAGCAAGTTCATGCGCAAGAACAGAAACCATCTGATCCTCATTTTCAGCGTACGAAAATAAGCCTGTATGAATTCCAACTATCCCACCGGGCACTGCGAAGGCGTTCATGGTGGGGTTTTTAACTATAACGAGCTCGATATTTGGATTTTCAAGCTCACTATAAGTAGCAAGATTATAGATAATTTCCTCCAAATAATTTTGCATTAGAGGGTCGTCAAATTCACGCACACGACCTCGGAATGCCTTTAACCAGGCGCGCCCTAGGTGATATTCTTGCTGCTTCGAGACAATCCCGGAGGTAGTATCTCCAAGAACAGGTAATTTTATTTCTTTTGACAGCACTTGATGGCTTGCCGGTAGAGCCAATAAAAAAAATAACAGCAGCGACTTTAAGTAGAATCTCAGTGCTTTAAAGTGACTAAGATAGACTGTACTGATTTGAAGTTTCAATATATTCTCAGAGAGGTGAATTGCAAGACATCTTACTTTAACGGATTATGTTTGAGACTTCGACAGTTGAAAGTTTGCCCAGTTTCATGTCTCATACGTCAACAAAAGAAATTACGTTTAAACTCGTGAAATTAAGCTCGTTAGAGGGTGGAAAATGAAACAAGTTGTTAACAAATGGCTCGGGCGCTATTTCGGAAGTGACGAAGCTGTTTTACTTGCAGTGATGATTGCTGCCTTTGTTGTGTTGGTAGCTACTGTCGGTACGTTCCTAGGTCCTGTCTTTACAGCTTTAATCATAGCCTTTCTACTGCAGGGAGTAGTTAACAAGCTCTCTCATTTGGGTCTGTCTCATCGGCTATCTATCGTTATTGCCTATGTGATCTTTCTTTTTGCTTTGATCTCTACTGTTATGGTGCTTGTGCCTATTGTGGGGAGGCAGTTATCGCTTCTTTTAGCAGAATTTCCATCAATATTGGCTAAACTACAGGCTCTTATGATTGCTCTTCCAGAGCAGTACTCTGACTATATTACCGCTGAACAATTTCAAATTTTATGGGTAAGAGCCTCGGAGGAGGTCGCTAAACTTGCTGAGCAGATTTTGACTTTTTCCTTAAATAGTTTTCCCAGTCTCTTTGGGGTAGGGATCTATTTATTACTTGTGCCGGTACTCGTTTTTTTTATGCTCATTGATCGAGAAAACCTAGTAAATTTCGTTGCTGAGTTGCTGCCTCGTAAAAGACCAGTGATGTCCAAAATTTGGGTTGAGATGGATAACCAGTTTGCGAACTACATTCGAGGCAAGGCTATTGAAATAATTATTATCGGAGTTATTTCATATCTGGCTTTCTTATTTTTGGGGCTTAATTATGCAGCTCTCCTCGCACTTTCGGTGGGCTTGTCCGTGTTGATTCCTTACATTGGAGCAACGGTAGTTACCTTTCCAGTTCTTCTTATCGCTTACATCCAATGGGGCTATTCATCTGAATTCTTTTGGTTGTTTATTTTGTATGGAGCCATTCAGATTTTTGATGGGAATATCCTAGTCCCATTGCTGTTTTCTGAGGTGGTTAATTTACATCCCATATCGATTATCATAGCTGTATTACTTTTCGGCGGGATCTGGGGTTTTTGGGGCGTGTTTTTTGCCATTCCTCTTGCGACTCTAGTGAAAGCTATATTCAATGCTTGGCCCGTGACTTCAACTAACAGCTAACAGATAAATTAATTAAATCTTGATTGGTCCCAAATTTTTTGGGGTGCGTATTTTGGAATGTCAGCGCAGTTATATACCAATACATATCAGCAAAATTCGGCAAATGATCACTACTCAAATTAAAGATGGTAAAACAATCATTAGCCTGGAGCCTAATCGCTCAGCTACATGGTTGCAAACAAGAAATATGATTCTCGCCTTAACTGGCTTCATGCTTTTAATCGGTGTCGGATGGCTCATTGCGGGCGTGTGGATGATTTTGCCATTTGTATTTCTGGATATCTGTGTATTCTCTTATTTCTTTTACCGAGTCTGTAGAGAAACATATCGGCGGCAGCTCATTGTTATCGATAAAAGCAAAGTTATTTTTCGCTCCGGTATTCATAGATTTGGTTCATCAAAAACGTTCTCTAGGCCCTGCTATCTTCTCATCCATAAAAGGCTCGCCCGCGTCCATCTTGATGCTTTCTCGCTTTCAGATGATCTTGAAATAGAGAGGATTGGGTCATTCCTAAACGAAGATGACCTCTCTATTCTTAGAGATCAGCTCAGTGCGTGCGGATTGATAGAACTCAACCAACAATGGTGGAAGAGGGAGCCATCTCAGTATTAGTTTGACTGGATTCAGGTATTTTTAAAGGTGAGAAGTGTAAGATAAGAGCGTTATTTGTAGTTTAATTAATTTTAAATAAAGCGATTAAAATCAGTAATTTATTGAAAATATATGTGAATATATCATCGATGATAATTTTATCTTGTCCTTTATTTTGTAGTAATTTGTAGTTATACTACACGTAGAAGCGGTTTTTGAAGTTTTCTCTACAGATTTGTTAGTAATATCAAAAAATGTCAGCAATCAGGAGCGGTCAACCGAACCCTATTTATGGAAGATATAGATCCTACCGAAACGAAAGAATGGCTCGATGCCCTAGATTCTATTTGCAGAATTAATGGAGTAGACAGGGCAAGTTTCATACTATCTCAGCTAAATTCCCAGGCTTACGATCAAGGGGTTGAGTTACCGCAATCGGTTACTACACCATTTTGTAACACAATTTCGCCGATCGCCGAGAAAGTAATGCCAGGTGATTTATTCATGGAGCGTCGCATCAGATCGCTTGTACGTTGGAACGCTCTAGCAATGGTTATGAGAGCCAACAGCCAAAGCGAGGGAATTGGAGGCCACATAGCGAGCTTCTCATCTGCAGCTACTTTATATGACGTTGGGTTTAATTATTTCTTCAGGGGAGCTGATAAGGATAATTTAGGAGATCTGGTGTTCTTCCAAGGCCATAGCTCCCCCGGAATGTATGCTAGATCGTTCTTAGAAGGTCGGCTAAGTGCGGAACAGTTAGACAAATTTAGACGAGAGGTTGACGGGCAGGGCCTGTCATCTTATCCACATCCTTGGTTAATGCCTGATTATTGGCAGTTCCCCACTGTTTCAATGGGTTTAGGTCCTATTCAAGCGATTTATCATGCCCATGTAATGAGATATTTGTCAGCAAGAGGTTTGGTGCCTCGAGGAGATAGGAAGGTATGGGCATTTCTCGGGGATGGCGAATGTGATGAGCCAGAAACTTTGGGAGCTATTTCATTGGCTGGTCGCGAAGGACTCGAAAACCTTATCTTTGTGATTAACTGTAATCTTCAAAGATTGGATGGTCCAGTTCGGGGGAATGGAAAGATTATTCAAGAGCTTGAGGGTCAGTTTAGAGGAGCCGGTTGGAATGTAATCAAAGTTATATGGGGACGTCACTGGGATGCACTGCTCGAAAAAGATACGACCGGCTTACTATTGCAGAGGATGAATGAAGTCTGTGACGGGGAGTTACAAAATTACAAGTACAATGGTGGCGCATATACTCGAGAGCATTTCTTTGGAAAGTATCCAGAGTTACTCGAATTAGTAAAAGATATGACTGACGACCAAATCATGGCGCTTAATCGAGGCGGCCATGATCCATACAAGGTTTATGCGGCATACTCTCAGGCTGTCGAACACACTGGGCAACCAACCGTGATTCTGGCCCACACTGTGAAGGGATATGGCCTCGGGCATGGGGGGCAGGCAGCTAATGATACACATTCTGTAAAGAAGCTTGATATTGATAGTTTGCGGACCTTTAGAGATCGATTTGGTATACCCATTTCTGATGAGCAATTGGAAAAAGTTCCATATTATCGTCCAGAAGAAGATAGCGCAGAAATTGCCTACATGAAACGAATGCGTGAGTCACTTGGCGGACCATTACCCTCCAGAATTTCAGATTTTGCTCAAATGAAAGTTCCTTCAATTGATGCTTTTGCCAAGCAGCTTACTAGTACGGGAGACAGAGAGATCTCTACAACCATGGCATTCGTGCGAGTTTTATCAACTCTCGTCAAGGACAAAGATATTGGCCAATATGTTGTCCCTATTGTCCCAGATGAGGCGAGGACATTTGGTATGGAAGGAATGTTTCGACAACTTGGCATCTATACATCTGCAGGTCAAAAATATATACCTCATGATCGTGAACAGATCATGTATTACAAGGAAGATAAGCAAGGTGTAATTTTGGAGGAGGGCATTAATGAGGCTGGAGCTATGTCAGCTTGGCTAGCGCTGGCAACATCATACAGCACTAGTTCGCGTCCAATGATTCCATTCTATATTTTCTACTCAATGTTTGGATTTCAACGTATTGGAGATTTGGCTTGGGCTTCTGGGGATTGTCAAGCAAGAGGATTTCTGATTGGGGCAACCGCGGGACGTACAACACTCAACGGAGAAGGCCTGCAGCATCAAGATGGGCATAGTTTGATTTTGGCGAATACCATTCCAAATTGTAAAAGTTATGATGCGACATATGGTTATGAGCTTGCCGTAATCATTCAGGATGGACTTGAGCGCATGTTTAGGAAAAAAGAGAACTGTTTTTATTATCTGACGACAATGAATGAAAATTATATTCAACCTGAAATGCCAAAGGGTGTTGAGGATGGTATTGTCAAAGGCTTTTATCCACTAGTTAAATCAAGTAAGAGGAAAAAGAATTCTGTCGCAAAGGTCACGCTCATGGGAGCAGGTACTATCTTAAACGAGGTTATTGCGGCTTCTAGTATTTTGAGTGATCAGTATTCTGTTGATTCTGATATTTGGAGCCTTACAAGCGTTAATGAGCTAGTTAGAAATGGTCAGGAGGTGGATCGCTGGAATCTTCTTCATCCAGATGAGGATCCTCGAATAAGTTATGTTGAATCTGAACTAGGAGATCTCACCGATCATGTTGTTATTGCGACAGACTACATGAAAGGTTATGCAGAACAATTAAGGCGTTATATACCCTCATCATTACATGTGCTTGGTACGGACGGTTTTGGCCGTAGTGACAGTCGGGAGTCGCTTAGAAATTTCTTTGAGGTGGATCGTTATTTCATAGTTGTCTCAGCGCTAAAGGGATTAGCTGATAGAGATGAAATAGACAAATCTATTGTAAAGAGTGCCTTGCAAGAATTTAGTATAGATCCAGAGAAAGCAAATCCATTATATGCTTAATTGTTGTCTCAGCTACTGGGACTGATGTAGCATGGAATTCAGTTTGATGAGGATGAATGCGTGTCAAAAGAAATTATCTTAGTTCCTGATCTTGGTGGTGCAGAGACAGTTGATGTTATCGAGCTTGGCTTGTCTCCAGGTGACGTGATCGCCGTCGAAGATGCATTACTAGTTCTTGAGTCAGATAAAGCAACCATGGATGTGCCTAGCTCGCATGCTGGCACCTTGATTAAGTATTTAGTTGCTGAGGGTGATACTGTAAAGGTGGGAGATCCAATTGCTGAAATAGATCTTGACTTAGCCAGTTTAGAGGCAGAACCTGAAGAGCTGAATGAGGCTAAGATTGCTGATACGTCCCATGAACATGAACATGAAAATCATGATGAGGTCATAAAAGCAGAACAAATGGAGGATACACTGGGGCGTTCAGAGAACCTAGAAGGCCCGGAAATAGCCTCTTCCATATCATCAAGTGATCAAACTAATAATCTCTCATTAACTGATCTCAGTGATTCCGATGGTGTTTATGCGGGCCCCGCGGTCAGAATGCTTGCTCGAGAGCTAGGAGTATCTCTCAAGAAAATCACCGGTAGAGGTCCAAAAGGTCGGATTTTGAAGGATGATGTAAACGACTATGTAAAATCTGCTTTGAATTCTTCATCAGCCGCCACAGGACACAGCATTCCGAATATGCCGGATATAGATTTTAGTCAGTTCGGCGCTGTTGAGATAGTAAAGATGTCTAAGATCCAAAAAATAACATCTTCGAATATGCAGCGAAGCTGGCTAAATGTTCCGCATGTCACTCAGTTTGATGAGACTGACATAACGGATCTAGACGCTTTCCGAAAATCCTTAAAATCGCAAGCCGAGGCAAGAGGAGTTCGAATTACTCCTGTTGCTTTTTTGCTTAAGGCTATTGGGATTGCGCTTAAAGATAATCCTGAATTCAATCGTTCACTGATGAATGATGGCGAGAACTTTGTCCAGAAAAATTATTGCCACATTGGGCTTGCGGTAGATGCTCCAAAAGGTTTAATGGTGCCCGTGATACGCGATGTTAATGATAAAGGGTTATGGGAAATTGCCGAAGATGTCGGTCGAGTCGCAGGCCTTGCAAGAGATGGAAAATTAAAGCCTTCTGATATGCAGGGGGGATGTTTTACGCTTTCTAGTTTAGGTGCTATAGGGGGCAACGGATTCACTCCCATAGTCAACTCACCTGAGTTAGGGATACTTGGTGTATCAAACGCAAAAATCCAGCCAGTTTGGGATGGTGCAGAGTTTAGGCCTCGACTTATGTTACCCCTTACGCTGTCTTATGATCACAGGTTAATAAATGGTGGCAGCGCAGGAAGATTCCTGACGCAAATCAACAGATTGCTCAGTGATATAAGATTGATGTCCCTCTAGTAACTTTAAAGAGAAAATTTAATATGCAATATCTCCATACAATGGTGCGTATCTCCAGCATAGAAGAGTCATTAGATTTTTATTGTACTGGCTTAGGAATGGTAGAAGTTACTCGAAAAGAAAATCAACTAGGTCGTTTTACCCTGATTTTTCTTACTGCGCCTCAGGACGTCGAATCGGCTTCTCGAATGGGAGCGCCAATGTTAGAGCTCACCTACAACTGGGATCCAGAAGAGTATGACTCTGGGCGAAATTTTGGACACATGGCCTTTAGAGTGGATGATATCTATAAAGTATGTGATCATTTGATGAGTTGTGGCGTTGTAATTAATCGTCCCCCAAGAGACGGTTACATGGCTTTTGTTCGCTCTCCGGATGGCGTTTCTATTGAGCTGTTACAACGTGATGAGCCGAAATCTCCAGAGGAGCCTTGGGCCTCTATGCCCAATGAGGGTAAATGGTAGATTTAGGG
>ERZ802830.233-NODE-233-length-54801-cov-11.505_pt1 | contig 54801 bp, 51 predicted proteins | sample MGYA00345654_ERZ802830 | MGnify/ENA primary metagenome ERZ802830 (study PRJEB30503, sample SAMEA104212375) | marine metagenome | biome: Westerlies Biome; feature: [SRF] surface water layer (ENVO:00010504) within the epipelagic zone...; material: water...
CCTACCGCCAGCGTTCAATCTGAGCCATGATCAAACTCTTCAATTAATATCATGTCTGTTGATTTTTAAATAAAAATCTAAATTTTATCTCGTATTTTGAACACCCACACGAGTAACCAAATATTTTAAAGAACAACCGTCTCGGTGGACGGGAAACGTATTCTAACGGAGATATGTGTAAGAAGATACCTTTTTATTTAATAATTTTAATTAATTTTTTTGTTTATCTACAAGTTTCTCAGAATTAAGAAATTTCATCTTTGATCTAAGCTCTTTTCCAACCTTTTCTATAGGATGATTTAACGTAGATTGTCTATTATTTTTCATAAATGGACCACCTGAACCATCATTACTTTGACGACAATCGTCTAAAAATTCGTTAGCAAAATTTCCGGTCTGTATGTTTTCAAGAATCTTCTTCATCGCTTTTTTTGTATCATCTGTTATTACCTTTGGTCCACTGAGGTAATCACCATATTCTGCTGTATTTGATATTGAATAGTGCATATTAGCAATTCCGCCCTCTTGAATTAAATCGGTAATCAATTTGGTTTCATGCAAGCATTCAAAATATGCCATTTCTGGACTATATCCTGCCTCAACAAGTGTTTCATATCCTGCTTTAATAAGCGCAGTAATTCCTCCACACAAGACAGCTTGCTCTCCAAATAAATCAGTTTCAGTCTCTTCTTTAAAAGTTGTTTCAAGAACACCGGCTCTGGTTCCACCATTTGCCTTTGCATATGATAGAGCGATTTCTTTTGCAGAAAATTCTCCTTCAGTTGAATCCTCAAAAATAGCAATTAACGATGGAACGCCTCCACCATTTACATATGTACTTCTTACGGTATGTCCTGGTCCTTTTGGAGCAATCATAATTACACTGTTACCATCTTGAGGAATAATTTTTTTAAAATGAATGTTAAATCCGTGAGCAAAGCCTAGAATTGCATTCTTCTTTAAATTTGGTTTGATTTGATTTTCATAAATTCCTTCTTGAAATTCGTCAGGAGCCAAAATCATAACCAAATCTGCATTTTTTACAGAGTTAGATACTGAAGTAACATTTAAACCAGCATCTTCTGCTTTTTGCCATGATGCTGATCCTTCTCTTAAACCAATCGTAATATCTACCCCTGAGTCCTTTAGATTATTTGCATGAGCATGGCCCTGAGATCCATATCCTATAATCGAAACTTTCATATTTTTAATAATGTCGATCTGAGCATCATCATCGTAATAAATTTTCATTAAATCTCCTCTTTGGCTATTAAGACGTCAATAAGTTTATTGATTTGTCTTAAAATTTGTCTTAGTAAATTATCACTAACAGTTGTTGTTATAAGTAATTTTGAAACTTCATTTTCTTTTAATTTAAGATTAAGAAGATCTTCAATATCTTTATAGTTTTCGATATCTGAGACAGGATCAACATGCAAGCTTTCAATGTTATATCCTCTTTGATGAAAAAGCCCAACAATTCTTACAAGAGCACCAGGCTTATTTTCTAGGATAACTAATATTTTTCTTTGCATCATACTTTTTTATCTTTACTTAGCCACATGTCTTTTAAGCTTCCATTTGGAGCTACTAACATAGGATAAACATGTTCTCCAGGATCTACATAGATATCTATAAATACTAATTTATCTTTTATTGAAAATGCTTTTTCGAGAGTTGTCTTAAGTTCTGAGTTCTTTTCAATTTTAAAGCCAACATGGCCATAAGATTCAACAAGCTCAACAAAGTTTGGTAGTGAGCTTTTATAAGTGCTTTCTGAGTGTCGGCCACCATAATTCATATCCTGCCATTGTTTAACCATTCCCAAAGCTTCATTATTGATATTAATAATCTTTACAGGCAAGTTATATTGAGTACAGGTCGATAATTCTTGAATGCACATTTGAATGCTTCCTTCACCAGTTATACAAACAACCTCTTCCTCAGGATAAGCTAATTTAACTCCCATAGCTGAAGGTAGTCCAAATCCCATTGTTCCTAGTCCACCTGAATTAATCCAGTATCTAGGTTTGTCAAAATGATAATATTGGGCTGCAAACATTTGATGTTGTCCAACATCTGATGTTACAAAAGCCTTGCCTTCTGTAATGTTGTAAACATGTTGAATCACCGCCTGAGGTAGTATCATGTTTGTATCAGAATTTTCTTTATATAGTTCATGATTTAAACCATGAAGTTCTGTCCATTTATTAATTTCTTCAAGCCATGGTTTGATAAGATCTCCATTTATCAAATCAGTCTTATCTTTTAATTGTTTTATCAACTCGATGAGTGAATTTTTTACTTGTCCAAAAACTGCAATATTTGCTTCAATTATTTTTGAGACAGACGACTGATCAACATCAAAATGTATGATTTTTGCATTTGGAGCAAAAAGATCAGGAGTATTTGTAATTCTGTCATCAAATCTCGCCCCGATAGCAATAATTAAATCTGCATTATGCATAGCCATATTTGATTGATAAGTACCATGCATACCTAACATGCCCATAAATCTTTCATCCTTGGCAGGATATACACCCAAACCCATCAATGTATTTGTTACAGGAAAGTTTAGAAGTTGATTTAGCTCAAATAATTCTTCAGATGCATTACTATTTATTGCCCCTCCGCCAGCATAAATAACTGGTTTTTTTGCTTTTAAGATTTCTATTACTGCTCTTTCAATTTGTTTTGGATCAGGCTCAATTGGTGGATTATATGATCTAATTTCAACAGACTCAGGAGGATTAAAATCAAATAATTTATCTGGTGCTGTTGTATCCTTTGGTATGTCAATTACTACAGGGCCAGGCCTACCTGAAGTAGCAATGTAGAAGGCTTCTTTAATTATCTGTGGTATTTTTTCTGCACTTTCTACAGTAAAGCTATGTTTTACGATGGGTCTTGATATGCCTATCATGTCTGTTTCTTGAAAGGCATCAGTTCCAATAAGGTGAGAGGCAACTTGACCTGAGATAACAACCATTGGAATAGAGTCCATAAAAGCTGTAGCAATTCCAGTGATTGCATTTGTTGCTCCTGGCCCAGATGTAACTAGAACAACTCCAGGTTTGCCAGTTGCTCTTGCATATCCATCTGCAGCATGAGTTGCGCCTTGTTCATGCCTCACAAGAATGTGCTGTAATTCATTTTGATTAAATATTGCATCATAGATATGCAAGGCAGCCCCACCGGGATATCCAAAAATATATTCAACACCCTCATTAACGAGGGATTGAATTAACATATCATTTCCAGCCAATTTCATAATAATTACCTAAGAGAAAGGTTTATACATTAATCTTACTTATAAAAACAAGTTTTTTTTATATTTTTAAATATGTTTTTTAAGTTTATTTATCAAGCTTTGCATATCTTTATGCATTGGAGCACAGTAAGAAATAGTTTCTTTAGTATCAGGATCCTCAAATGCTAATTGATAAGAGTGAAGAGCTTGCCTAGGAAAGTCTTTGATTACGTCTATCAAATCTTCTGGTGTATCTCGAGAGATATTCTTTGAAGGGTTATATGTTTTGTCTCCAATTATTGGTAATTTCTTACAACTTAAATGAACTCTTATTTGATGCGTTCTTCCAGTCTTTATCGAGATATTTAACAAAGAATAGTTTTTGTAATTTTCTTCCAATTTTACAAATGAATGGGCTTCCTTTCCATCAGGTCTAGCTGACATTTTAGTTCTATTATTTTTATCCCTACCTATTGGGTCAGTGATTTCAAAACTTCCAATGATTTTGCCTACCACTATAGCTTTATAATTTTTTTTTACCTTTCTTTCTTGAAGAAGATTAACAAAGTAATTTCTAAACTTCTCAGTCCTTGCAACTAAAAGTATTCCTGAGGTATCTTTATCCAATCTGTGAACAATTCCTGCTCTAGCAATTTTTTTTAATTCGGGAAATCTATACAGAAGCCCATTTGCTAGAGTTCCTTCAAAACAGCCTGCTCCAGGATGCATTACTAAATTAGAAGGTTTATTAATAATCAAATAATTTTCTTCCTCTTTAAGAACTTCAAACTCTATATTTTCTGGCTCCCATGATATTTTAGTTTCAGCAATCGGATTAATTTCTATTTCATCATTAATTAAAACTGTATCTTTTGGAGATGCAAGTTCATTATTTAAAAGTATTCTTCCTTCGATAATCCATTTTTTATGTTGAGTTCTAGAGAAATCTTCAAAAATTATTGAAGAAACCTTGTCTAATCTCATTCCTGATAACTCTTCAGGTACTTTTTTTATTATTTCCATATGAACTTATTAAAAAAAATTTGTTCTAATTTTATGTTTTTAAGACCTAAATGTAATTATGCAGGTAAAATAGTTTATCAAATAATGAAACATATAAATCATTCTCATAAATATACCATTTTGGTTGTCCTAATATCTTCTATTTTAGTTGGGTGTAATTCTGATGGGCCTGAAATTGAGCAACCAGAAAAGATTTATTATGACCAAGCTCAAAAAAGGATGAACGCAAAAAATTATTATGGTGCAATAGAATCTCTTGAGGCTATAGAAAATAGATATCCATTTGGTAAGTATGCTGAACAAGCTCAGGTGGAATTAATATATGCTCACTTCATGAACTCTGAAACTGAAGCATCGCACACTGCAGCAGAAAAATTCATTCGTCTTCATCCTCGACATCCTAATATTGACTATGCGTATTTTATGAAAGGATTATCAAGCTATACAAGAGATAGAGAATTTCTTAATAGGGTATCTGATACAGATCTTTCAAATAGAGATATTTCAGGTGCAAAAGAATCATTTGCTGAATTAACAGAATTCTTAACAAGATTTCCTGATAGTCAATATGCTCCATATGCAAAACAAAGAAATGTTTATCTAAGGAATATGATTGCAAAAAATGAATTAGCTGCAGCGGATTATTATCTTACTATTGATGCATATGTAGCCGCACTTAGAAGAGCAAACTACGTTGTAGAAAATATACCAAACTCTAGTGAAAATTATAGAGCGCTTAAAGTATTGGAAACCAGTTACAAAGCATTAGGATATTCAGAACTACTTAATGACTTAAGGGTTGTCATAAATATTAATTACCCAGACGAAGAATCAAAACAATCTTCGAGACAAAGAAGTTGGTCTTGGAATTTTTTAAGTGATTCTAGGCCTGAAAGATCTAATTAAGCTTGTTAGTATTTAAGCTATTGCCCTTAATATTACCTTTTATAATATATATTTTAATTAAATTAGTTAAATCCTATATAGCAAATATTATTTTCTCTAAGAAAAAAAATCGGTCTGAAAAAATGGTCAACTGCTCAGTCTGTGATACATATGTACATGAATCACTTGTAGTTAATAAATATGGGAAAAGTTATTGTTCTAACAATTGTTTTAAGTCTTAATTTTATTCAGCCATATATACATTGCTGGAATATATAAAAGAGCGGTTAAAGTTGCGCCTAATACTCCAATACTCATCGCCCAGGCTAAAGGTTTAAAAAATATACTTGAAAAAATTAATGGCAGGAATCCACCTAATGTTGTTAAAGAAGTAGTGATAATATGTCGTGTTGATCTTATAACAACTTCTATAAGATCTGCTTTTGACATTGATATTTCTCTTGCCCTTTCTTTGATATGAGATAAAACAATGATTGAATCATTAATAGATAAGCCTATTAAACCAATAGCTCCCACCGTAGCAATAAAACCATAATTTTGTTGTCCAATGATTAAACCAATAAAGGAGAGACCAACCGATAGAATCGCAACAGAAAGAATAAGAGCTGTCTGTCTGAATGAGTTAAGAGCAAATACTAGTCCTATTGTTATCAAAATTAAATATATTAATGCGGAGGAATATATTTGTGATTGAGATTCTCCTCTAGTTTCAGCTTCTCCACCCTGTTGTAGCCAATAGCCAGGTGGAAGGCTTTGCTTGAAAACTTCTATGTCATTCTTAATAAGTATCTCTGTAGATGAAGGGAGTGTTCCTGTCCATACCCATCCCTCAACTTCATTGACTCTTTGGCTATTAATTTTTGTAATATCGCCTGATTTTTTATTTATAAAAGTTTCACCAAAATTTCCAATGAAGTCGATACTATCTCCTGATGGTATAGATAAAAAACTTGCATCCCCAGTAATATCATTAGAGTTTGCAATTCCCTTTATTCTTATGGGTATTTCTTTATTTGAATCAACCATAGACCCAACAATAATTCCATTATTGGCTGCATAAAGTTGTTGAGCTAAAATGCTGGTGTCTTGACCTGATAATGAAATATTTGAGCTATTAAAATCAAACTCAATATTGGTACTAGATATCGACGTTTGCGACTTTGTATGACTAATATCAGGAGCGTTATTAATAATTAGCTCTAACTGTTCTCCAAGACTTTCAAGTATAAATGGATCATCTCCATATATTCGATAATTGATATCTGAGAAAACAGGTGGTCCAGATTGGAAAGTATCAACATAGATTATGATGTCAGAGTTTTTTTCAGATAATAATTTTGAAAGTCTTGGAAGATTGTTTACCATCTCATAATAGTCATCTACAAAAAATACTGATTGGGCAACATTATTTTGCCCTTGCTTATCTTTGCCTCCAACAACATTCATAAGAACTCTTGGCATCATTCTTCCAACAAACCAATAATCTTTTTTTATTTCTATTAAGTTGCTGTCAATTACTTGTTTTCTTATTTCTTTTGCTCTCTCTAAAGTTTTTAGCGTCGAAGAATTACTAGGCAATTCAATGTTGATTTTGAACATATCTCTATCATTAGTTGGGAAGAAATCTTTTGGTATAAAGTTAAATAATAGAAATCCTAACACTGGTAATGAAATAGAAATTATTATTGCCCTTCTAGGTATTGAAAATGCCCAAGTTAAAAAATTCCTGTATTGCTTCAATATTTTTTTATTACGGTAACCCTCTTCATGAACTTTTATGTTTGCAAAATATGGTATGCGTTCCATATAACTCATTAGGACTGGAACCATTATCAGAGCAAGGATTAAGGATGAAATAATTGACATTATTACAGTAAGTGCCAAGCCACCAACAAATTCTATACTGGAGCCTTCACCTGTCACAATTGGTAAGAAAGCAAAAACTGTTGTTCCAGTGGCTGCAGCTAATGGAGTTGTTAATTGAGTTAGTGTTTGATTTATTGATTCTTTTATTGATAAATTTTTTGATCTACGATATTTGTAATCTTCGACAACTATAATGCCATTATCAATTAATAATCCTAGGGCAATTATAATTCCAGTAATTGATGTTTGATGGAGAGGTAAATCAATTAACCTACAACCAAGCAAGACCAAAGATACAGAAAAAGGAAGGATAGCGGTTACAATTATTCCAGGCCTTATACCTAGGAAAAAAAAGCTTAAACTTAGTACAAAAAAAGCAGCTAAAGAAAAACTTTTTATTAGCTCACTGAATTTATCTGCAACATAAAATGATTCATCGTAAATAAGCTCCAGAGAGAATTCATCTGGAAGAGTTAATTTCATTTCATTTACTACTTTTTCAGCTCTTTCAACATAATCAAAAACTCTTTGAGACATTGTCCCAGTTGTTGAAACTGCAATAACTTTCTTTCCGTTATAAAGATAAATATCTTCATAGGGTAAAGATGGCTTGATCGAAACTTCTGCAATATCTTGCAGCCTAATAAGCTGAGATTCATTAATTATCTTTATAGGAATTTCTGAAATCTTTTGAGGTGTGTTGATATTGTCTTTTAATCTAATTAAAAATTCTGAATAATTATCTGAAACAACTCCTATGGGCTTCTTGTTGTCATATGCGTTGATTGCATTAGAAATATCTTGATAACTCAAGTTAAGTGCAGACATTTTTGCTGAATCAACTTCTATTAAGATTTCTTCGTCAGTTTCTCCGTAAACAGCTGTTACTTCAGTTTCGCCTATAGAGCTAAGTTTTCTTTTGAGTTGTTGAGCAAGTCTAGACATCATTATAGTTGGCTCTTCACCATCTCCATTCCAAGAGATAGCATAATGAAGTGTTATTGGTGGTCCACTACTTATATCCAATAGGCTTTGAGCCCCTTCTGGAATATATGCTTGATCTAATTTATCTTGAATTTTTGACCATGTTTGATCTATTAAATCTGGAGGAACTGATTGCGCTAATTCAACCAAAGTTTTTGAATAACCTTGAGATATCATTGATCTCAATTCTTCTATTTCAACAACTTCTCTAAGTTTTATTTCCAGTTCATTGATAACTTGAGTTTCAATTCTATCTTGTGAGGCTCCAGGATAATAAACTTGAACAAAGCCCCATCTTTTTGCAAGTTCAGGATTTTCTTGAATTGGTACAGATAGTGCTGATGAGATACCAGCTAAAATAATAAATGCTAAGGTCAAAAATAGAATTCTAGGTCTATCAAGAAAAATGCTAATAAATTTCATTTTTTAATTTATTTTTTTGCCTGCAATTATTTTTGCAGCGCCGCCCAAAACAACCAAGTCACCATTATTGAGAGTGCCGTTAACGTATGCATATTCATCTTCAAAATAAATAATTTCTACTAAATCTCGCACTACTACTCCATCATCATTTATTGTGTATATACCCCATAGCCCCTGTTCGGATTGAGAAAGAGAGCGAAGCGGAACCCAGGTTCCTCTTGCTTCTTTTAAAATTTTTAGTTGTAAGTTTGCTAACGAACCTGGATTGAAAAATTCACCAAATCTAAATATAGCAAGTCTGCTATCCGAACCACCTGGTGACATTGGAGCTAATTTAGAAAAAATTGCGGCTACCTTTCTTCCATCAAAAATAAAACTATATTCTTCTCCAAGATTCATATCTTCCAAATAAATAACAGGCACAGAGATATGTGCTTCAACAAAATTTGAATCAATAATCTCAAGTATAGGGATTCCTGAGTTAATTACTGTGCCTGTATCTAAAAATCTATTCTGGATAACACCTTTAAATGGAGAAATAAGATTTGTTTGCTCTAATTTAACTTTATAAAATTCATATTGTGACTGAGCAATAATAAAGTCAGATTTTGCTTTATCTAAATCTTGGATGGATATATGTCCCTGTTGTCTTAGATTCTTAAACCTTTCAAGAACTTGATTAGATAAATCATAGCTAGCTTTAGCTTGATTGAGTTTAGCAATAGCTTCTCTATCATCTAATTTTGCTAATACCTGGTTCTTGGATACAGAATCTCCAACATCTACATTAATTTGTTTTATCTTTCCTGGAATTTCAAAAGCTAGTTTTGATTGTTCCAAGGGAAGTAGCTTGCCTGGAAATTCTTTAGTTATTGAGTATGAATTTAAAATTTTAACTTCAAGCACTTCAATAGAAGATATTTTAGATGAAACAAAAATACCTAACAAAATAATATATTTAAAGTTTTTAAAATTTGACATTGTTTTATAAAAATTCTAATGTAAGCAGTGTAAACATTAATGTATTATGTAAGCAGTGTCAACATTATGCTAGTGCAATGAAAACATATCATCACGGTAATCTTAAAAAAGAACTTATTAAGTGTGCTTGTAAGATGTGTGAAAGAGATGGCTATACTAAATTAAGCATCAGATCTCTTGCTAAGGAAAGTAAAGTCTCTCAGACAGCCCCATATAGGCACTTCAAAACAAAAGAAGATCTTTATGCTGCAATAGTTAAAGAAGGTTTTGAAAAACTTAATAAAGAAATGAAATCCATACAAACTAAAAATGCAAAAAACTATCTCATTAGTTGTGGTAAAACTTATATAGATTTTGGTCTAAAGAATGCAAATACTTATGATCTAATGTTCGGAACTGCTGTTGGAAATTATGCAGATTATCCAGATTTAAGTGAATCAGCAAATAGACTTTTTCAATTCTTAATGTCTAGTTTTAAAAGGTTATCTGATGATGACAATGAGATAATTGCTTTTAAATGTATAACCTTATGGTCAATGGTTCATGGTTTAGTTGGAATAATAAGAAAGGTGAACATCGCTGGCGATGGTAGTGAGGATGGTCCAATGCCTTTTGCTAATCAGATATCAAAGAATCTTGATTTTCATTTAGATAAAGTTATTACTGGTCTTATTGAAACAGACTAGCGCTTAACCATTTCTAGCGATATTCACCATCAACATAGGTTAATGTAGAAATATCACTAAGAGAATTTGCGCCTTCAACTAATCCAACAACTATAGTATGAGTATGATAAGAGGATAGCTGATCCACTTTGCAATGAATATTTGCCTGTGCATTTTCAAGGAATGGTACATTATCTAGATTCCAGTTCTCATCAGAAAATCTTTGCTCATATCTATCTTCATCAGAACAAATATTAGAAAGCTCTTCTTGATCCTTGTTAAGTAAATTAATGCAAAATTTTGATCCGATCTCTAAAGTGTCATGAATTCTTGAAGATTTGTTAATACAAATTAATAAACTAGGCGGATTCATTGATATTGATGTAACTGAAGAAACTGTTATGGCATTTGGATTTCCGTTTGCATCAACATTAGACATAACACTGACAGAGTAGATATATCTGCGCATTGCTAGTCTAAAATCTTCTTGGATACTCATAGTATGAATTATACTTAAAGAAAAATGATTTAGATGAAAAATAGTATCAGAATAACCGGTGGAAATCTTAAAGGAAAAAAAATTCCATTTGATTTTAAAAGTTCACTTAGGCCTACATCAAGTAAGTTAAGAGAAGTTTTATTTAATTGGCTTCAATTTGAAATCCAAGATTATAAGTGTTTGGATTTATTTGCAGGAACAGGCGCTCTAGGCATTGAAGCCATATCTAGAGGCGCTGAAAAAACAGTATTTATTGAATCAAATAAAAAAAACTATTTATCAATTAAAAACTCCATATCAGAATTAAATTTAAAAAATTACTCTATGGTTCTTTTTAAAGATGGTCTTAATTGGATAAAAGAAAATGACTTGTCTATGTTTGATTTGATATTGCTCGATCCACCATTTAATAAGAATTATGAAATAAAAGCATTGGAAATATTTTATAAAAATAAAAACCTTAAATCTTCATGTAAAATCTACATCGAATTTAGTAAATTTTTTGAATTTGAATTACCTGATTCATTTGAAGTTCTTAAAGAAAAAATAGTTGGCGATGTAAAAGTCTTATTAGTAAAAATAAAATGACAATAAAAGTAGGCTCAAGAAAATCGAGACTAGCATTAAAGCAAGTTGAAATTGTTATGAATTGTTTAGAGATAGATGACTACGAGGTTATAAAATTTTCTACAGAGGGTGATAAGAAAAGTGCAATGGGCTATTCACAATTCGATAAGCTGAATTTTGTAGAAGATATTGAGAGTAAATTACTTTTAAAAGAAATAGATATTGCAGTTCATTCAGCAAAAGACATGCCTGCTAATTTAAATATGAGTTTTGATAATTTCTTTATAACAGAAGAGGATGATTCTGATGCTCCAGGAGAGACTTTTGGAGATGATTGGAATAAAGATATTCTAATTTTTAGAAATGATATTGAGCCAATTTTTAAAAAAGATATGAAGCTCGGGACATCTAGCTTGAGAAGACAAATGCAAGCAAAGTTTTTTTTGGGTGCACAGAATATCTTTAATCTTAATGGTAATATCAATACAAGAATTGAAAAATTAGAAAGCGGTGAGTTTGATTGTATTATTCTTGCAAATGCTGGATGCAAAAGATTGGGTTTTGAGCTCAATTCAATATTATTAGATGAGCATATAACACCAACTCCACAGGGTTTAATTTGTATTCAAAAAAATAAAGACTTTATATTGCCTCATTCAGAAATAATTGAGAATATATTAATTCATAGAGAAGACGGGCTAGATCTTTATCTAAATAATATAAATATGGGGAATAAGTTTCTCAAAGAAATCGGCGCTGATTGTCATTCAGCATTGGCTGTTGAAGCATGGGGTGAGGATCATTCAGGGCATAATCCAGTCATTCATGCAGAGATATATGGTAAAAATGAGTATATCTCTATCAGTGATAACGGATCTGGTAGTGAGGATGAGGCTATTCAACAAACATTAGAAGAATTTTATAAAAAAGGAGGAAAAGATCTCTTAAATGAACATAATTGATACCAAAGCCTCTGATTTCCAGATGTCTTCAAAAAAAAGTTATATCAAGAATATACCCTTATACGAATTAAAGAGTATTGAATATAAATCACCATCTGACGACTACACAGATATAGTTTTTCAAAGTACAGCTGCTGTTGAGTTCTTTAAAGATTGCAATATCTTGAATGAAAAAAATATATATTCTATGGGAAGGTCTACAAAATTATCTTTGCTTCAAAAAGGATTCGATTCAAAAAATCCTGACGTACCTGGATCTGCAGGACTTATCAAAGTTATTGAAAATAGAGCTAAACTAGGAAAGTTTCTTATTGTTAAGGGTAAGGATGGTTTAGATGAGGTGTATCAATATCTTAAGAATAAGAAAGTTGAAGTTGATGAAGTTCACTGCTATGAAAGAAAAAAATTTGATAGCTATAATAATTTGAAAGAGCCCTATCTATTAGCTGATGCGATAATTTTTCCAAGCACATTTGCTGTAAGGATTTTTTTTGAAGAAATTTATTCAAATAAAACTAAAACAAAATTTTTCGGTATTTCCGATAGAATTGTTAAATCTATAAATAATTATGGTTATGAAGGTCTGCTTATAGATTATTTTTCAAGCGAAATAGAAAAACAAATAAAGAAATTTATTTAGATTTCTTGCCGTTACCATTCTTCATTGAGGAGAAGAATTCATCGTTAGTTTTATGCGTTTTAATTCTATCAATAAGGAACTGTATTGCTTGAGCATCTTCCATCTCATCAAGTATCTTTCTTAAAACCCACATTCTTTGAAGCTCATCATCGGTAGTGAGCAAATCTTCTCTTCTTGTGCCTGATCTTCTTATATTTATTGCAGGATAAATTCTTTTTTCAGCAATTTTTCTTTCTAAATGAATTTCCATATTGCCAGTACCCTTAAATTCTTCATAAATAACCTCATCCATCTTAGAGCCAGTCTCAACCAAAGCTGTTGCAAGAATAGTAAGACTTCCACCTTCCTCGAGGTTTCTTGCAGCTCCAAAAAATCTTTTAGGCCTTTCAAGCGCATTTGAATCTACCCCACCACTTAAAATTTTTCCAGATGCAGGTTGGACTGAATTATAAGCTCTGCCCAATCTTGTTATTGAATCTAATAAAATAACAACATCTTTCTTATGCTCAACCAATCTTTTAGCTTTTTCTATAACCATATTTGCGACTTGAACATGTCGAGTTGGCGGCTCATCAAATGTACTTGCGACAACTTCACCTTTAACAGTTCTAGACATTTCAGTCACTTCTTCCGGTCTTTCATCTATCAGAAGAACAATTAGTTCAACTTCTGGATTATTGCTTTTAATTGAATGCGCAATACTTTGAAGCATTAATGTTTTACCTGCTTTTGGTGGGGAGACAATTAAGCCTCTTTGTCCTTTCCCAATAGGTGCTATTAGATCAATTATTCGTGATGATAAATCTTCATTTGAACCACTGCCTTGCTCCAACATTAATCTTTCATTTGGGAACAGAGGTGTTAAGTTTTCAAAAAGAATTTTATTTTTTGTTTTAGCTGGCTCTTCCCCATTGATAGTATCAACTTGAATAAGAGCGAAGTACCTTTCTTTGTCTTTTGGAGTTCTAATTTTACCTGCAACAGAATCACCCTTTCTTAATCCAAATTTTCTTATTTGACTGGGTGAAACGTAAATATCATCTTCTCCGGCACAATAAGAGCCTTGAGGAGATCTTAAGAATCCAAAACCATCATTTAATATTTCTAGAACGCCGCCACCAAATATATCTATGCCTTCTGAAGCTTTATGCTTGAATATGCGAAAAATTATTTCCTGTTTTTTAAGACGGCCAACATCTTGAAGACCAAGTTCAGTAGCGATTTCAACTAATTCGCTTATTGGTTTATCTTTAACTTCACTAAGATTCATAAAATAATTCCGTTTTGTTTAATTAGAAAAGATTGTAACTGGTAGGTTTTTTTTACTCTGGAAGCAAAATGATAACTCTTTTTACAAAAGATTCAAAGTTATATGTAATAAATTTAAACTTTGGATCTTATGAATTCGTCTAATTGCTGTTTGGTTAGAGCCCCAATCTCAGTCCCAGTATTTTCTCCGTTTGCAAATATCATTAATGTTGGAATAGATCTAATGCCATATTCTGCTGCTGTTTCTCTATTTGCATCAACATCCATCTTACAGACTTTTATAACATCCTTGAATTCTTCTGCAGCTTCCTCAACAAGTGGAGCAAGCTGTTTGCAAGGACCACACCATTCAGCCCAAAAGTCTACTAAAACTGGTGTTTCAGAATTTATAACTTCATTTGTAAAGTCATCTTTACCTTGCACTTCTTTAACATTACTCATTTGTTTTGTATCTCCTTGGATATTTCTTTGGCAGCATATGTAAGAATTGCATCTGCTCCTGCTCTTTTTATACTTACGAGAGATTCTAACATAACCTCTGAGTCAAGCCAGCCCTGACTAATTGCTAATTTTAACATGCTATATTCACCACTCACTTGGTATGCAAAAGTTGGTATTTTAAAACTATCTTTTATAAGATGAATAATGTCCAGATATGGCATTGCCGGCTTAATCATAACAATATCTGCGCCCTCATTTATGTCCATAGCAACCTCCTGAAGAGCCTCTTGCTTATTGTTTGCAGACATTTGATATGAGGATTTCGAGGAATTGCCTATATTTGAAGAAGATCCAACAGCATCTCTGAATGGTCCATAAAATTTAGAACTAAATTTAGCTGCATAAGATAATAGGATTGTATTTTTAAAATTATTTTTTTCGAAAGCTTGTCTTATGTATCCAATTCTTCCATCCATCATGTCAGAAGGAGCAATAATATCAGCGCCTGATTCCGCCAAAATTAAAGATTGCTCTATCAATAATTTAATTGTTTCATCATTATCAACTTGACCATCAATAATAATTCCATCATGGCCATGATCTGTATATGGATCAAGAGCCACGTCAGCTATTAGAACAATATCAGGAAATTGTTTTTTAATAGCCTCAATGGATGTTGATATAAAATTATTATTTTTTATTGCTTCGCTGCCTTTACTATCTTTATTTTTGGGATCAATAACGGGGAATACAGCTATAGAATTTACCCCTGATGATGTAATATCTTCAATTTCTTTAAGCGCTTCATCAACTCCGTACCTATAAATATTAGGCATTGATTCTATACTCTCACTTCCACTTAAGTTTTCTTTAATGAAAATTGGTTGTATTAAATCATTTTGAGTTAAGGTTGTTTCAGCAACTAAATCAATAAGATTTGTATTCCTTCTTAATCTTCTCAATCTGGTATTTGGAAATTTTCTATCAATAAACATTTTAATCAGTGATAGCTCCTAAGCTTGCAGAGCCAACACTTTTTGCATACTTTGATAAAACTCCTTTTTTTGGCATCTTTATAGGTGACTGCCAAGCCAAACGTCTCTTTTCAATTTCATCATCATCAACTTTTAAAGTTAATTGATCATTTTTTGCATCTATTAAAATTAAATCTCCATCTTCAACTAATGCCAGTGGACCTCCATCAGCTGCCTCAGGTGAAATATGGCCTACAACAAATCCATGAGTTCCTCCAGAAAATCTTCCATCAGTGATGAATGCAACTTTATCTCCTAAACCAAGACCCATAATTGCAGAAGTTGGTTTAAGCATTTCTCTCATACCTGGGCCTCCTTTTGGACCCTCATACCTTATTACAACAACATCACCTTCTTTAATTTGATTATTTAATATTGCATCAACTCCCTCTTCTTCTGAATCGAATACTTTAGCTTTTCCTTCAAAAGAAGTTCCTTCTTTACCTGTAATTTTTGCTACAGCTCCTTGATCAGCTAAGTTTCCATACAGAACTCTCAAATGACTATCTCCCTTTACAGGACTATCGAAACTCTTAATGATTTCATTATTTTTATAGGGTTGAACTTCTTCAAGGTTGTCTTTTAGAGTTTTACCAGTAACAGTAATGCAGTTTCCATTCATAAGCCCTTTCTCTATTAAAGTTTTCATCAATGGTTGAATTCCGCCATTGGCATTAAGTTCTGACATATAGTGACTTCCAAATGGTTTAAGGTCAGCTAACACAGGTGTTTTTTTACCAATTCTAGTAAAGTCATCTAAGCAAAGTTCTACTCCAATAGAATGAGCCATAGCTAATAAGTGAAGAACTGCGTTTGTAGAACCTCCCAGGGCAATAACAATAGTTATAGCATTTTCAAAAGCTTCTTTAGTCATGATATCAGATGGCTTGATGTCATTTTCAAGCAAGTTCATTATTGCTTTTCCAGCATCAATGCAATCTTGATCTTTGGATGATGAAGTTGCATCTTGACTACTACTTCCAGGCAAACTCATGCCCAATGCTTCAATTGCAGAAGCCATTGTGTTGGCAGTATACATGCCGCCACAAGACCCTGGCCCTTCGACTGAAATTTCTTCAAAATGTATTAATTCTTCCTGGCTAATTTTACCCTTAGAGTATTCTCCAACTTTTTCTGAAACAGTTACATAATCTGTATTCTCTTTACTTGGTTTAATAGAGCCTCCGTAAATAAATATTGATGGTCTATTAAGACGAGCTATTCCAATCAAACAACCTGGCATATTCTTGTCACATCCACCAATGGTGATTAACCCATCATAACCAAGGCAGCCAACAACTGTTTCAATAGAATCTGCAATTACTTCCCTTGAAACCAAAGAATATTTCATGCCTTGCGTGCCCATAGAAATGCCATCTGAAACTGTAATAGTGTTGAAAAGAATTCCCTTACCATCGGAAGAATTAACGGAATCCTCAACTATTTCTGAAAGTTTATTTAAATGCATATTGCATGGAGTAACCTTTGCTCCTGTTGAGGCGATGCCTACAAAAGGTTTTGAAAAATCTTTAGTCGTGAAACCAACACCACGAAGCATAGAACGAGATGCAGCCTGATTTGGTCCATCAACCAATTCTTTTGAATATTTTCTAGAGCTCATTTTAATGTCATTTTCTCAATCGGATGCGTATCTTAACGCAGCTGAGAGTAATTTTTTAGTATATTTTTCTTTTGGGTAGTCAAAAACTTCTTTTGAAAGTCCAGATTCCACTATTTTTCCATCTTTCATAACAAAAATGTAATCTGACATTGATCTTATAACTTTTAAATCATGGCTGATAAATAGATAAGTTAATTTATATTCCTCTTGAATATCTTTCAAAAGATTAATTACCTGAATTTGTATCGATCTGTCCAATGCTGAAGTTGGTTCATCTAAGATCATGAATGCTGGATTCATTATCAGCGACCGTGCAATTGCTATTCTTTGTCTTTGTCCGCCAGAAAATTCATGAGGATATTTATTTTTTGCACTAAGCTCAATACCTACATCAGAAAGAACTTTATCTATCCTGTTTTGTATTTCATGACTTTTTAGTTTGAAATGAACACCAAGACCCTCTCCAACAATTTCACCAACTGTCATCCGAGGAGATAAAGAGCCATATGGGTCTTGAAAAACTATTTGAATATGTTTTTTAATCTCTTTAGAAGAGTCTTTAATTTCTTTACCATTAAATTTTATCTTCCCTTCAAAATTAGTAAGGTTTGCGATTGCTTTTCCTAGTGTGGACTTTCCTGATCCTGATTCGCCAACCAAACCTATAGTAGTATTCTTATAAATATTTAATGAGGTGTCTTTAACAGCATGAAATCTGTTTTTTTTAAAAAGATTTATATTTGGCATATCATAAAAAACATTTAAGTTCTCAATCTCAATAAGAGGCTCTTCGTTATTATTTATATCTTCCTTTGGTTGTGGCTCGGCACTCAATAATTTTTGTGTATAGCTATGTTGAGGATTTTCAAATACATCATTTGTATCTCCACTTTCCACAATCTTTCCACTTTGCATTACACAAACTTGATCTGAAAATTCCTTAACTAGACCGAGGTCATGTGTAATGAATAAGATAGACATCCCCAATTCTTCTTTTAGTTTTGACATTAAGTCAAGAATTTGAGCTTGTATTGTCACATCTAATGCAGTTGTTGGCTCATCAGCAATTAATAACTTTGGTTTGTTTACTAGTGCCATTGCTATCATGATTCTTTGCCTCTGACCACCTGATAACTCGTGCGGATATGAACTAAATCTTCTTTCGACGTCATCTATTTCAACTAGTTTCATTAATTCTATTGCTTCATCTTTAGCTTCTTTTTTTGAAGCATTTGTATGCAAAAGAACCGATTCTGTTATCTGATTGCCAACCTTATGATATGGATTAAGTGATGTCATTGGTTCTTGAAAAACCATTGATATGATATTTCCTCGAATTGATAATAGTTCTTTTTTGGAAGCACTAATAATTTCTTTTTGATTAAAGTGGATAGAGGATGCATTTCCATAGGTTGCTTGTGGCATTGGTAGCAGCTGCATAATCGACATTGCAGTAACTGATTTACCTGATCCTGACTCACCTACAAGTGCAAGAGTTTTATTTGTTTCAATATCAAAACTTATATCATCAACAGCCCTAAATGAACCATCTCTAACTCTAAAATCAATACTCAAATTTTTTACTTCAACAATGTTTTTCATAGTATTTTTTTATATTCTGATAAAAAATCATTAACTGCTTTTCTCGCAGCTTTTAAACGAGTCATTGATGCAAAGCCATGGAACAATGACGGGTAATGTAATTGTTTCACAAAAGTACCATTTTTATGAAGCAAAAAAGCATAATTTTCTGCTTCATCTGATAGTGGATCAAAACCAGCTGTTACTATGATTGTTTTTGGTAAATTAGTTTTTTCTTTGTATTGCATCAAATTAAAGGTGTTAGTATCGTTATCTTTAATATTTGACCGAAACTTTTCCCAAAACCAATGCATTGCTTTTTTTGTAAGTAAATAGTTCTCTTTGAATAATTCATGTGACTCATAATCACAGCTTGGATCACACATAGGATATATCAAAAATTGACTATGAACATTTACTGTATTTTCATTTGCTAATTGATGAGTTATTGAAGCAGCAAGATGTGCTCCTGCGCTATCGCCACATAAACTTATATTATTGATACTGATTCCAGTCTGCATTAGCCATTGAATAGCAGCTATACCCTCATTGAGTTGAGTAGGAAACTTATGCTCAGGTGACAAAGAATAATCTAAGGAATAGATCTTTGTTCTAAGTTTCTCTGCAAAATATGCAACCGTTGGATCATGTGTTTCAATTGAATTTAGAACATATCCACCTCCATGAAAAAATAATATTATATTTTCATTATCAGTTTGGTAAGGTATGTATTCTCTAATTTTAATGTCTTTATCTTTTCCTATTTGATGGTCTATTTTTTGAATTCTCTTTTTAATATTCTTAAATAATCTTAAATTTCTTCTTTTTTGTTCAATTAAATTTCTTATCTCAGGAATATTTTCATTTGATACCTCGTGGATATTAAATTTCGGTATCAAGGACAGGAAAAATTTAGATTGAATATCAAAAATAAAATTTCTCTTAACATCTTTATTAAAAATGCTAATTAAGCTTAAAAACCAAACTGGAATTAAGAAAAAAATATTTATTAAAAAATTTCTAAGCATATTCATGTAATTATAAGTAAAGTATGACTTCACTTTATATTTGGTGAAGTTTATCCTACATATTAATGAAAAAGATATTATTTATAATAATTGCGGTTATATCTAGCATTGAAATACTAGCTGATCAAAATAATCTATTTTCTAAAAAAAATAATCAAATTCTTCCAGCGGAAGAAGCTTTTGGCTTTAACTTAAAAAAAATGAATCAAAACATTATTGCTACTTGGGAAATCAAAGATGGTAATTATTTATATCTTCAATCTGTGCTTGTTAAAATAGGTGATAACGAGGTTAAGTATAAAGTGATAGAAGGAGTTGCTTTGGATTATAAAGATGAGTTTTTTGGAGAAACAGAAATAATCAAAAATATATTAAAGATTGAATTTAAAAATGATGTTTTAGATATGGAAGCAAAGATATATTACCAAGGCTGTTCAGAAAAAGGATTTTGCTATCCGGTACAGGAAGTAAAAATATAATAAAATCTTATAAAATACAGTAAAATCGTTTAAAATCTGTAATATGAAAATATTAGTCTTAAATGGTCCTAATCTTAATTTGCTTGGCTTGAGAGAAGAAAGTATTTATGGATCTGATTCACTTAGTGACGTTGAAGATAAACTCAAAGAGATTGCAAACAAATCTAACTGCGAGATAGGTTTTTACCAAAGCAATGCTGAACATGAATTAATTGATGCAATTCACAATGCTTATCGTGATAAAACTGATGCAATTATTTTTAACCCAGCTGGATATACTCATACTAGTGTTGCTTTAAGAGATGCTCTTTTAGCCGTTAAAATTCCTTTTTTAGAAGTTCATATCTCAGATATAGAATCAAGAGAAGAATTTCGACAAAAATCCTATTTTACCGATATTGCTGAAAAAACTATAAGCGGTAAAGGGACTAAGGGATACGAAATGGCATTAGATGAGGCATTAAATATTAAAGGATAAAATTATGGATATAAGAAAAATTAAAACGCTGATTGAAATGTTAGAAGAATCAACTTTGAAAGAGATTGAAGTAAGTCAAGGAGATGAATCTGTAAGAATTTCAAAACAAGCAAATGATGTTAGTATCGCTGAACAAAATAATTCAAATGACTCTTCAGATCGATTCAAAACAAACGACTAACAACTTCTGACAAATTTAAAAACAAAAATGAGTTCAAACTATAATCCAAAATTAATTGAAGAAACTATTCAAAAAAACTGGGATAAAGAAAATAGATACGTTTCTAAGTTAGACGATAGAGAAAAATATTATTGTTTATCTATGTTTCCATACCCTTCTGGGAAACTGCATATGGGTCACGTTAGAAACTATACGATTGGGGATGTAATTTCTAGATATAAAAGAATGAAAAATTTTAATGTATTTCAACCTATGGGATGGGATGCATTTGGATTACCTGCAGAAAATGCCGCTATTGCTAATAAAGTAAGTCCTAAAGAATGGACAAAACAAAACATTGAGAATATGAAGAGTCAGCTGAAATCTCTTGGATTTAGTTATGACTGGACCAAGGAACTTAGAACGTGTGAATCAAGTTACTATAAATGGGAACAGCTTATATTTAAGAAATTTTATGAAGCTGGTTTAGTTTATCGAAAGAAGTCTATGGTTAATTGGGATCCTGTTGACGAAACGGTCTTAGCAAATGAACAGGTTATTGATGGCAAGGGATGGAGATCTGGTGCACAAGTAGAAATAAAAGAAATTGATCAATGGTTTATAAAAATAACTAATTACGCAGAAGAACTTCTTAACTCATTGGATGATTTAGATTGGCCAGAGAATGTAAAAATAATGCAAAAAAACTGGATTGGTAAATCTCGAGGTGCAGAAATTAAATACCAAATTGATAGCTCTGAAAGTTATTTGACAACATTCTCAACAAGACCAGACACAATCTTTGGTGTGTCATTTTTAGCAATATCACCAAATCATCCACTGGCAATTGAATTGGCTGGAAGTAATAACGGCATTGCAGAATTTCTTGAAAAATGTAAAGAAGTTAAAGCAGCGGAAGCTGATATAGCCCAAGCAGAAAAATTGGGAATAGATACTAATATAAAAGTTATTCATCCTTTAACTGGTAAGCAATTACCTGTTTGGATTGGAAACTTCGTCTTATTAGATTATGGAACAGGAGTGGTTATGGGAGTGCCTGCCCATGATACGAGAGATCATGAATTTGCTTCAAAATATGGTCTTGATATAAATCAGGTTATTAAAACAGAAGGTGATGAACTGCCTATCCTTGAAAAGGGCGAGCTTATAAACTCAGATAACTTCAATGGTATGGAATCAGATGCAGCGACCAAAGAAATAATAAATGAACTTATAAAATTAAAATTAGGTGAAGAGTTAATTCAATTTAGACTGAGAGATTGGGGAGTAAGCAGACAAAGATATTGGGGTTGCCCAATACCTGTAACATACAAAAATGGAGTGCCAACTGTTGTAGATGAAAAAGACATGCCCATTAAACTCCCAGAATTAGAAGAAAACTCGCCGCCTATTCCATTGAGTCAGAATAAAAATTTTATAACAATTGATGAAAAGACTTTAAGGGAAAGTGATACCTTTGATACTTTCATGGATTCATCTTGGTACTATGCAAGATTTACATCAGCTGATAATAGCAAAGATGTTTTCGATGAAAATACAAAATATTGGCTACCGGTAGACCTTTATGTTGGTGGTATAGAACATGCTATTTTACATTTATTGTATTCTAGATTTTTTCATAAGGCGCTGCGAGACATAGGGTTGGTTGAGGGTGATGAACCATTTAAGAGATTGCTTACCCAGGGAATGGTTTTAAAGGACGGTGCAAAGATGTCAAAATCAAAAGGCAATACTGTAGATCCACAATCATACATTGAGAAATATGGCGCAGATACGGTAAGACTATATATGATGTTCACTGCTCCTCCAGAACAAAGTCTTGAATGGAGTGAATCGTCGGTTGAAGGTGCATCAAGATTTCTAAAAAAAATATGGAATTTAGTCGAAGGAAGAAAATATAATAAACTTAGTGATCAAATTAAATTTTCTAAAGATGAGCTCGCGCTTAGAAGGAAATCTCATTCAACTCTAAAGAAAGTAGAAAAAGATTACGATGTAAGGTTTTCTTTTAATACTGCAATAGCAGCAATCATGGAATTATTAAATTTTATTCCAGAAAGTTACAAAAGTGATAATGCATCAGACACAGAAAAATATTGTCTAGACGAAGCAATATTATTTATATTGCAGATGCTCTCACCAATTGCTCCACACATTTGTGAATATTTATGGAAAAGCTTTTACGGTTTAGAGTCATGTATTGAGTCATCGTGGCCAGAAATAAATGAGGCATTATTGAAAGTCGAAGATTTTGAACTAATTATCCAGGTCAATGGCAAAGTAAGAGGAAAGATTAAAGTAGATAAAAATATTGATCAAATGGAAATTGAAAAAATAGCTCTTAACGTTGAGAATGTAAAAAACTATATAAGTTCTTCAAAAATAAAAAAAGCCATATACATCAAAGACAGGCTTATTAATTTTGTAATTTAGGCTCTAAATCTTTATTTCTTAGATTCTTGTTATAAGATAACAAAATGATACAAAAGATTAAATTTAGCTTTCTAGTATTAGCAATAATTGTTATTCAAAGTTGTGCTGTAAATCAATATCAACAAATAAAAACAGAAAAAAACTACTTCGTAACTTTTAGTTCTGATATACCCAAATCATTTCAAACTAGAGTTAATTCATCTTTGAAATCAAAAGAGAATGCATCCAAAGATAATATTATTAATATTAATATTAATAGCTTCATGTTCAATAAGTATGACGTATATTCTGGAAGTTCTTTGAGAGCACTTGAAAGCGAAGTGAAATCTTCCATGAAAATATCAATTAATCAAAATGACAATACTAAAAATAAAATGCTAATGAGTATGAAGAGATTTAGCTCTATAGAGTTAAATCCAATTGCAGAAGAACAAATGATAAGTTTTATTAAAGATGAAATGTTAGATGATCTTTATAATCAAGTGATTTTAGAGGTGAGTTTAATTGATATGTGAGGCCACATCTCTAACGAAATACATAGATAAGTCTCCTAGATTATTCTTTATATTTGGGCCTGAAATCATTCTAAAAAATACTTCTATAGATCAAATTAATGAGTTTTATAAAAAAAATGGATTTACCGAAAAAAAAGCTATATTTGAAAAAGATTTTAAAGATATTGAAAGAATATTAATCGAGAATGCCGGCGGGTCATTATTTGGATCAAAAACTATAATTGAGATATTTCATAATGGAGGGAAGATCCCAAAAGAAATAACAAATATTTTTGAAATTCCAAATATAAATAAAATGGAAAACATAGTTATTATCATAAGGTCTGCTGTAGAAAAAATTAACCAAGCAACTAAATGGGTTAAAAAAATGAATAGCATTTCGTTAATAGTTCAATGTGCGAAATTAAAACCTTATGAAGAAAAGGTTTGGGTGAAAGGTAAATTAACATTTATGAATGAAGAAGATGCTAAAAATTATACCGATAGAATTACAGATATGTTTTCTGGTAATTTAGTTGCTCAAAATAATGAGATAAATGTATTAAAACTTACTTACTCTGAAGAATCTAATAATGTCGATATTGGAATAGATGATGCTGAGTTTTTACCCTATCAATTAGAGGATAAGATAATAGAGTTAAATACAAACTATGCTTTAAGAATATCAAAATCAATTAAAAAAAATGATGATCATTATGGTCCACTATTAGTTTTTATTATGGGGAAAATAATTAATACATCAGTTAGCGCTTATCAAAATATTAATACTAACTCGAGCCTTGAAAAAGCTGGTATTTGGAAAAGTAAAATACCTGCTTATGTTAATTTCATTAAAAAAAATACCCTAAAAAAAATGATGCCGCTTCAAAAGAAAGTTTATGAACTTGATTTGGCTTCTAAAGGTTTGGCTGGAATTACCAAAGATCAATTTTGGCAAGAAATTGATAACATGATAATTGACTTAACCTCTACCTAAAAAACTTTTCAAAGAATATTTGTTCGCATTTTTGAAACAAACGATTATCTCCATTAAGTTGTATGTCCAAATCTAAAATATTAGTAACTTGTGCAAGTCCTTTTGTGGAACTTGTGAGCCAAACAGATTGAGCATTTTTGAGATCATCAACACTATAATCTCCTTCCTCAACCTTTATACCAAACTGCTTGATTTCATCTATGAGTAATTCTCTTGTGATGCCAGGCAAAATATTATTCGATAGAGCTGGAGTGAAAACGGTTTCTTCAATAGCAAAAAAGACATTTGATGCGCCACCTTCTGTAAGAATATTATTCTTATGCATAATTACCTCATGGCAGCCACTCATTCTTGCATTGTTCATACTCATTACGTTTCCTAATAATGAAGTAGATTTAATATCACATCTTTGCCACCTTAAATCTTCACAAGTCATTACTTTAAGTTTTTGAGATTTAAAAGAATGACTAACTACATAACCAAACGTTTCAGTAGATAGCGAATCATCAAACATATGAGATCTAATGCTGTCTATTCCCCTAGAAACTTGGTAATAAACATAACCATTTATTAAATTACTCTTAGCAATTAAATCAATTATCTCTTTAGATGTTTTATCCATATCTAAAGATAAATTTAAAGCTTTACAACTTCTTTCTAGTCTATTGATGTGGCTTTCGAAGGCTATCGAGTTAGAATTAAAAAAAGGTATTACTTCATATACGCTGTCTGAAAAAGTATAGGCCCTGCTTAAAGGAGAGATTTTTATTTCATCAAGATAGTTAAAGATGCTGTTATAAACAGCATGAATTTTTTCCATTTAAGCTATTCCGAATAAACTCATGATCCAAAGCACAAATCTTGACCAGAGCCTGCCAAAGAAACCTTTTGCTTCAACCTCTTCTAGTGCAATCAAGCTAGATGTTAAGACTATTTCATTATTACTGATAATCTCAAGGGTTCCGATTTCTTGACCTTTTGTGATAGGTGCCTGAATATTATTCTTTACTTTATAGTTAACTTTAATATCCTTAAAACTAGTTCTAGGTAATGTAATAGAGATGTCTTGTTGAACACCAAGGCTTAGTGTGTCAATTTTACCTCCCCAAACTTTTGAAGTTGTATATTCTTTGTTTATCTCAAAATATTTTTGAGTTGCATAAAACCTAAAGCCATACTCGAGCAATCTTTGGGTATCTGAAAAACTATTATTAGAGCTATCACTTCCAGCTACTACAGTTATTAATCGCATGTTGGCTCTTTTAGCTGAGCCTATTAAGCAGTAGCCTGCTGATGATGTATGACCAGTTTTTACTCCATCAGAAGTATCATCTCTCCATAAGAGTTTATTTCTATTAAATTTATTACCAGTGATACCACCATATTCAAATTCTTTTTCTTTGAACAAAGAATATATATCTGGAAAGTTTGTTATAAATTTTGAAGTTAAGATAGCTAAATCACTTGCAGATGTAAGATGTCCTTCACTTGGGAGGCCTGTTGAGTTTGCAAAATAAGTGCTATTCATTCCAATAGAACCAGCGTAAGCATTCATTAGATCCACAAAGCCATCTTCTGTACCACCAACATACTCAGCAATAGCTACAGATGCATCATTACCTGACTGAATCATTATTCCTTTTAAAAGATCTAAAACACTAACCCTTTTTCCAACCTCAATAAACATTTTTGAACCACCCATCTTCCATGCTTTTTCACTTATAAGGACTTCATCTTCAAGACTTATAAGATTATTCTTAATCTGATCTGCGACTACATATGCTGTCATAACTTTCGTCATGCTTGCTGGTTCTATTTGACCGTCAGAATTTGATTCAGCAATGACGGTGTTAGTATTTGGGTCAATTAAAATATAACTCTTTAAATTGAGCTCAGGTGCATTTGGGACAAAACTTTGACTTAAGATAAAGTTGGATGAGATTAAAGCTAATAGGAGTAGTTTTTTCATTTTTTAAATTCTTCTGACAAATAATACACTGCCATTGCGTAAACATCACTAATATTATATCTAGCAATGGCATAAAAGTTATCATCTGCAATAAAATGAAGGTCTTCACCATTCTCCTTGAATGATAATGGTAAAAATCTTGATAAAGATTCATCTGGTTTGAAGAATTTTCTTACATTATTAGGATAACTCCTCGTAACAATATTGCCATTCCTTTTCCATCCATGCCTTTTTAAATAATTTGCAATACTTCCTATTGCATCATCAACAGAGTTAAATAAATCTACGTACTCGTCCCCATCATAATCAATTGCATAGGCTCTATAACTTGAAGATATGAATTGTCCATAGCCCATTGCACCAGCATAGGACCCTTTAGTTTCGAGAATATCTAGATTATTTTCTCTAGTAAGAATAAAGAATTGTATAAGTTCACTTCTAAAAAATTTAGACCTTCTAGGGTCATCAAAACCTAATGTAGTCAAACTGTCTATTACCCTGTATTTCCCCATAACTCTTCCATAATCAGTCTCCACGCCCAAGATTGCTGTTACTACTTCCTTGGGAACACCAAACTCTTCTTCTGCTCTTTCAAGAGTTTTAAGATTATCATTTATAAACTTTTTACCATCTCTAATTCTTTTCTTCTTTATGAAGATAGCTTTGTAGTCATCCCATGTCTTAGTTTTTTCAGCAGGGTTTGCAACTGAAACTAGCATCTCATTCCTTTTTTTAGCATCTTTTAAAACTTCGATTACATATGACTCTTTAAATCCATATTCATTAACCAGTTCATCTATGACAGCTTTGCTATCTTTATGCATCGAATAATCTGCAAAGGTAAAAAAGCTAATTGATATAGATATTGATAATAATAATTGTTTCATTTTTGCATCAACTTTTTATGAGTAGCCATGGAAATTATAATTCCAAATGCTATATAGAATGATAACAAAGAAGAGCCTCCTTTGCTTATAAACGGAAGTGGCATGCCAACTACTGGAATAATTCCGACCACCATTGCCAAATTTATAAATATGGTAGAAATGAATAAAAGGCTTAAGCCACCAATTGTCAATCTACAAAATCTATCTCTTGCATTTATAGCTAAGAAGAAGCATCTAAGCATGATAAAGAAAAAAGTAGAAATAAGAATGCAAGCTCCAATGAAGCCAAACTCTTCAGCTATAACTGAAAAAATAAAATCTGTTTCTGTTTCGGGTAAGAAATCAAGATGAGCTTGTGAGCCCTCACCATAACCTTTCCCCTGAATCCCCCCAGAACCTATAGCAATTTTTGATTGAGTGATATTCCATCCAGATCCATATGGATCTGCATTAGGATCTAATAATGTAAGTATTCTTTGTCTTTGAAAAGGTTCCAAGAAATTATTCCAAATAAAAGGTAGAGATAGAATAAAAGTACCAAACGATATACCAATAAATCTCCAACTCAATCCTGCGAGAAAAAGAACGTAAAGACCTGCAATAAATATAACTAGACTAGTTCCTAGATCTGGCTGAATTCTTACTAAGTTAACTATGATAAGAATGACCATCATACTTATTAACGTATTAAGTAAGCTGATTGGGAGAGGTTTATCATATAGGTATGCGGCCAAGAAAACTGGTAATGCGATCTTAACAATTTCTGAGGATTGCAAAGTAAAAAATCCTAAATCTAGCCAACGCTTTGCTCCATTTACTTCTTTACCAAATATCATAGTAATAAGTATTAAGACAATTGAAAATATTAGGAAGAGTAAGGAATTATTCTTATAAAAGTCTGGATCAATTTGACTTAACAAAAACATTAAAATTAAGCCAAGTACAACAAATAATGACTGTTTAACTGTTGTTTCTATATTTCCTTGAGAAGCACTATATAAGAATACAAGACCCATTATTGATAACAGAGTTATTGATATAAATAAATATTGGTCGAAGTAAATCCTAGATTTAAATGAATTAAATAGCCTATTCATTATTGATAAGACTATTTAAAACACTAATAGCTACTGGTCCTGCAACAGCACCACCACTTTCTCCATTCTCAATTACTACACTTACTGCGTATTTAGGATTTGGCATTGGAGCAAAGGCTATTATGATTGCGTGATCTCTTTGACCTTCTACTTCTCTTATAATTTGATAATCTTCTTTCGTTTCTGTACTAACAAGCTCAACAGTTCCTGATTTAGCAGCAACAGCATAATTCTTTAAATCTCTTAATCTTCCAGCAGTTCCTTTAGGATTTTCTATTACTCCAATCATACTTTTATGAATATTTTTCCAATCATCATCTACAAGATTGTTACTCATAAAAGTGTCTTCCTGTGTTGTATTAATATCTTGAATAAACGAAAACTTATTGAGGGTTCCTTTCTTTGCAAGAAAAGCAGAGTAATATGCAAGTTGAATTGGTGTAGCGCTTAAGTAGCCTTGACCGACTCCCATATTGACTGTGTCACCCTTGAACCATCCAAAATTAAGAGTATTCATTTTCCATTCAGGATTTGGTAATAAACCATCATCAGGAATGAAACAATCTATACAAACATTCTTTCCAAAACCAAAATGAGACAAATGATTCACTAACTCATCAATTTCTGAATTGTATGCCAATGAAAAAAAGAAAGTATTTGAGCTTTCAATGATTGCATCCATAAGATTGATATTTCCATGTCCTCCCTTCTTCCAACCTCTATATATTCTATTATCTTCAGGAAGCACAAAAAAACCTGGATCGTCTATAGTATATTCCCAATCAATTATTTTATTTTCTAGCCCATATAGTCCAATAGCAGGCTTTATTGTTGACGCAGGTGAATATCTTCCTTGTCCAGCTCTATCAAAGAATGGTTTATCTTTATCATTAAGTAATTGGTTAAAATCTGCTTGTGACATTCCATTAGTAATTTTATTAATAGGGAATGATGGGGAGCTAACATATGTAACTATAGCGCCTGTTTCTATTTCAATTGCAACTACCGCACCTCTTCTTTTATCTAACTGTTCATATGCAATTATCTGACTACTTATATCAAGAGAGGTATATAGATCCTCTCCATTCTTGGCAGGTATTTCTTTTAACTCATTTAATAACTTTCCTGATGCATCAACCTCATAAATTTTTTTGCCAAAATATCCTCTAAGTTTTTTATCATAGGTATTTTCAAGACCAGTCTTGCCAACAATATAACCATTTGAGTACTTGAAAATTGTTTCTTTTGATCTAAGGTTTTGATCATTAAGTATTTCTTCAAGAGAATCATCACCCAAACTCCCAACATATCCAACAGCATGTGAGAATATCTCTGAGTAAAGGTTCTCTCTTGAGTACCTCTCATCAACAAAAGTAGCTGGAAATTTATATCTTCTTGATTCAAATTTAGCAATTTCTTCCATTGAAAGATTTTTCTTTAAAACAAGCTCTCTATTTAATTTAGCTTTTCTTTTAAAATTTTCTTTTGTATATAAGGTATCTTCCTCAGATAATTCAATATAATTACCTATCATTTCTATATGTTCATCGATATTATCAATTTGTGAGGGCTTCAAAATAAGATTGTAACTCGGTCGATTATTGACAATAATTTTTCCGTTTCTATCATAAATAATTCCTCTTCTTGGTTGAATAAGAATCTCTCTTGTTTTATTTTCTAATGATGCAATTTCATAGTCTGTAAAACTTGAAACTTGCAAAGAAAAGGTGCGATATAAAAAAAATAAAAAAAGCATACCAAAGAACAAATAAACAAAAACAAGTCTGTTAAAAAAATTTTTCTTTTCTATTATTGTTTCATTAAGATCAATCATTTGTGATAAGGCATATTATTTATAATTGTATGTGATCGGTATATTTGTTCTACTAATAATAATCTAAATAACCTGTGAGGAAATGTAAATTGTGAAGCTGAAAAAACTTTGTCTGCCCTTTGTTTTACTTCAAGTGACAAACCAAATGAACCTCCAATAATAAATGAGACTGAAGTCATAGATGATTGGCACTTCAGAATAAAATTACTAAAATTTTTACTGGTTAAAGATTCTCCAGTAGAATCCCACGAGACAACATAATCATTTTTTGAAATCTTTGAAAGAATTAGACTCGATTCTTTTTGAACAACTTCTTTTGTTGAATAATTTGGATTTTGTTGACTCTTTAAATTTATAAATTCTATACTTAAATTTTTTGGAAATTGTTTAGTATAGAATTCAATACCTTTAGACTCCCATTGATTAAGCTTATTTCCAACACTAATAATCTTTATCAACATTAATTAAATTTCTTTAAGAGACTGTTCTCTCCCCAAAGACCTTCCAAATCATAAAAGTCTCTTTGATCCTGTTTCATAATATTAACAACGATATCGCCACAATCTACAAGAATCCATCCAGAATCAAGCTCACCCTCGACCCCTATAACATTAATGTTATTTTTTTTAAGATGTTCTACTAGCTTTTGAGATACTGAAGCTGCATGTCTATTAGAATTTGCGGTCACAATTATTATTTCATCAGCAAAAGAAGATATCTCTTTTACATTAAGGCATAGAATATTTTCAGCTTTGCTATTACTTAAACTGAAATTACATATTTTAGAAAGGTTGTTATTAGACAAAATTAAGTAAATATTATTAATATAATAGTAGTTGATATACTAAATCATAATTGTTTAAAAAGGTAAGTAATTTTGGAAATAAACTTCTTTGATACAGCTAACGAATTCTTCTCAAGTTACAAAACATATATATTTTGGTTAGGAGTAGTCTCTCTTTTAATTTTTATTTTTAGTCTTATCAGCATACGATGGCTGGTAACTTTAATACCAAGTGATTATTTTACTAATAAAGGCACTTCAGAGTTTAAAAAAAGATACCCACTGACATGGCTTTTTTCAATTGTGATAAAAAATATAATTGGTTACGCATTAATTTTGGGAGGATTGCTAATGTTGGTTCTTCCAGGTCAAGGTCTGTTTACAATTTTTATAGGCTTGATATTAAGCAATTACCCGGGTAAATATAAGTTAGAAAGAAAATTGATATCAATTCCAAGTATATTTAAAATGGTGAATTGGTTAAGAGATAAATCTAACAAACCTCCACTAGATATTTAATTTTTAGTTTGACGAAATCTCATCGATATATTTTGAAAGAATAGAAAACCTTTGCGAGGCATCAAATGCTTCTAATAGGTTTTGTTTATGCGTCCAGGGTATTGGTATAAGTCCAGCAAGATGATAAGCAACAGAGTCAGCAGAATTAAAGTCAACATTAATAGACATATTCGCTATTCTTGGATGTTTTATTAATTGAGAGAGAATATTTGAAATTTCTGGAAATTCAGCTAATAAAGCTTGGTCATCAACTTCAGGGTCTACTATGGGATAGGTTGCAGCTAAATTAAGACCATCCTCAAGCTTAACTATATCTTTAATGGATACTTTATTAATAGATTTTACTGTTATCCCAAGAAGACCATTAGGTAAATTATTAAAATCGATTATTTCTACATATGTGCCCTGTTTTGAAATTTCGTAATCGTCTTTATTAGATAATTTTTTTTGAAAGGTCATGACAAAACCATGATCATTTTCCATACAATTTTTAACCATATCTATGTATCTTGGTTCAAAAATTTGAAGATCTTGAATTGTTCCTGGAAGAGCAACTATACCCAATGGGAAAATGGGTAAATTATTTGTTTTCAATGTAACTCATAATTGGTTGTATAAATTTTTGGCTATCTTTATTGGTCATTACTAAAATAATATCATAATCAAAAATTGTTTCCTTAAGCTTTGAAGCTAATGATTCAATTGAATTAAAGGAATTTGTATATTGATATATCTGCTTGTGATCAAGTAAAAAAGTTTGATCAAGCAATTCAAATGAATCAATGAAATTCTTATGAAAGCCTGATGACATTGTATTTGATCCAAGCTCAATAATACCTAATATTTTTTTATCTAAATATTTTTCTCTAATTGCTTCACAAGATAGTCTTATTGCGGTCGGATGATGAGCAAAATCATCATATACTTTTATACCTGAAGCATCCACTACCAACTCCATTCTTCTTCTAACGCCTTTAAAAGTTTTTAACGACTCAATTGAGTCATTAATTAACACACCATCGAGTTTTGCTGCAAGAATTGCAGAAATATAATTCTTAAAATTATGCTTACCTATTAATGGTAACTCCTTAAGTGAAAACTTCTTTTTATCTACCTCTAACTCCATTAATTTGAAATCTGTTTTTATTGAGTGAGAATTGATCTCTATTTTATTGCACCACAAACCATCCTTGATAAGATCAGAACTGTTTTTATCATCTTTAAAGTAAATAATATTTCCTGAACTAGGAACAATCTTTATAAGGTGGTGAAATTGTTTTTTTATGTCATTAATATCATCAAAAATATCAGCATGGTCAAATTCAATATTATTTATAACTAGGTTGTTTGGTGAGTAATGTATAAATTTGGATCGTTTGTCAAAAAAAGCTGAATCATACTCATCAGCTTCTATAACAAAAGATTTATCTGTGCCAAGCTTTGCAGAATTTTCAAAATTTTTAGAAATACCTCCAATTAAGAATCCGATGTCTTTCCCTTGATTTTCTAAGATATGAGCAAGCATATAAGAAGTGGTAGTTTTTCCATGAGTTCCCGATACAGCAAAAACATTTCTATTTTTAAGCTCTTTCCCTAACATCTCAGGCCCTGAGACAAATGGTAATTTTTTATCTAAAATCTCTTCAATGCACTCATTACCTCTTGATAACGCATTGCCAACGACGTAAAGATCAGCCTTTGGTAATTGGTCTTTTTGATACCCTTGAGTTGTTTCTATGCCTATCTTCTCAAGATAGTCTGACATGGGAGGATAATATTGAATATCTGATCCTGAAACTTTATGTCCAGACTCCTTTAAGATTTGAGCTAACCCAGCCATAAAGGTTCCACAAACACCTAGGATATGTATTCTCATATTAGTTATAATACGATACTTGAATTTTATTCAAAGTATAAGCGGGGAAATAATGAAAAAAAATGCTTTTTATGCACAATCAGGAGGTGTTACTTCGGTAATAAATTCTACTGCTGCTGCTTTAATTTTGGAGGCTAAAAAATATAAATCTAAAATTGGGAAAGTGTATGCAGGAAAAAATGGAATCCTCGGTGCATTAAGAGAGGAGCTTATTGATACATCAAAAGAAAGCATAACAGCCATCGAATCCTTGAAAGCTCGACCAGGTGGCGCTTTTGGATCTTGCAGATTAAAACTAAAAGATCTTGATGAAAATAAAAGAGAGTATGAAAGACTTGTCGAAGTTTTTAAAGCTCATAATATTGGTTATTTTTTTTATAATGGAGGAAACGATTCAGCAGATACTGCATATAAAGTTTCCCAAATTAGTAAAAAATTAGGGTATCCCATCAATTGTATTGCTATACCTAAAACTGTTGATAATGATTTAGCAATTACAGATTGTTGTCCTGGATTCGGATCTGCTGCTAAATATATTGCAATTTCAACTATGGAAGCAGCTTTGGATGTTGAATCAATGTCAGAAACTTCTACCAAGGTCTTTATCCTTGAAGTGATGGGTCGAAATGCAGGCTGGATGGCTGCCTCCTCTGCTTTAGCCAAAAACTCTTCAACCGATGCACCTCACATAATCCTTCTTCCCGAAGTCACTTTTAATCAACATAAATTTTTATCTAAAGTAAAAAGCATAGTAAAGACCAAAGGATACTGTGTAGTTGTTGCTTCAGAAGGTGTAAAAAATAGCAAAGGAAAGTTCTTGGCTGAATCAGATCGAAAAGATGCCTTTGGTCACGCCCAGCTTGGTGGAGTGGCGCCATACCTTTCATCATTGATAAATTCTAAACTTAAACTAAAGAATCATTGGGCAGTATCAGATTATCTGCAAAGAAGCGCTCGTCATATTGCATCAAAAACTGATCTCCTTCATGCTGAGGCAGTTGGAATTCATGCAGTTAGATATGCAATCAAAGGCATGAATGGTGTTATGCCTGTTATTGTTAGAGGCAAGAGTGATAAATACACTTGGAGTATAAAGCCAGCATCTCTATCAAAAATAGCTAATGTGGAAAAGAAACTTCCTAAGTCTTTTATAACAAAAGATGGGTTTAATGTGAATGCCAGAGCAATAAAATATCTACAGCCTCTGATTTTGGGAGAAGCTTACCCAAAATTTTTTAATGGAATCCCAAAATTAGAAAAATTAAAGTTAATTGAAGTTGAGAAAAAACTGCCAAAATGGAAACTTTAGTAGATTTTTAGATTAAGACTTTCAATGATACTTGTAATTTCATCTTTTAAGATTTTTTTATCATCTTCGTTCAAAAATTCTCCGATAAAAATGTCTTCGCCTTTTGATCTAAAACTTAGTCGAATAGTCTTATCTTTTTCTTTTTTTATTTTAAAGTAAGTGAATGTTCTGAACTCTTTCCATGAATATTCAGCTTTATTTATACCTCTTTCAACTTTCACAATATCTTGCGAAATATAAATTTTTTCTTTCTTGCTGCTCCACTTAAAACTTAAATAGAATGCAACGAATAGAATACTTAGTTCGAGCCCTGCAAATGGAAGTATTAAAGCTGCTCCTAAAAAATAGAATATTACCCCAATCCCACCGCATACTAACGTGATGCTTGCTAAAAAAATAATTCTATATATGCCAACTAAAGAACTATTTGGGCTAAGTGATATTAAATAATCGGAATCATTAACTTTTTCAACTGTTACCAATTTTATATAATCCTTATGTAATTATTAGTCTGCTTGAGATATTTTTATTTCTTCAGTAAGTCTTTCTATATTGATTAACTTACCAACTTTTTTTCCTCTTTTAGCTCTTGAAAGAATATATTCAAACCAATCTTTTGGTTTAAGAGAAACAAATCTTTTACCTACCTCGATTCTAAGAGAGCTATCATTTGCTAAAAGTTGTGCATGTGCCATGAATTCTTCACCACTCGCAAGCTTGTCTTTGGGTATATTAATAATTTTGTTGCCTTTCCCTTTGCCGAGAATAGGTAGCTCACCAATTTCAAATATGAGGAGTTTGCCAATGTTTGAAACAGCAGCGATATGCGTATGATCCTCTCTTACTGGAATAGCTTTTAGCATTTGGGCATTTTCTGGTAATTTCATAAATGCTCTTCCAGACTTCTTATTAGAAGTCATATTTTCATATGAAGATATATACCCATATCCTCCTGAGTTCATTATTAGGAATTTATCTTGGTCTTTTCCGATAACTGAAGAAATGAATTGAACACCTGAATCAGCATTCAGTCTTCCTGTTATTGGCTCACCCATTCCTCTTGCAGAAGGAAGAGAGTGGCTAGGTATAGAATAAGCTTTTCCATTTGAATCTAAAAATACTGCAAGTTGATTGCTCTTACCTCTAGCAAAATCCTGTAAAGAATCATCTCCTCTGTAAGATAATGAAGTAGGATCAATTTCGTGTCCTTTAGCACTCCTAATCCAACCAGCCTTTGAAAGCACCACTGTAATGGATTCAGTGACTATAGTATCTTCTTCAGAAAAAACTTTTGCATTAGAAGATTCTATTATTGGAGATTTTCTATCTTCTCCAAAATTTTCTTTTATTTCTAGCAATTCATTTTTAATAAGAGTCTTTAATCTAGTCTTCGATTTCAGTATTTTTTCAATATCATCTTGCTCATTTACTAACTCGTCTCTTTCATTTTGAAGTTTAATTTGTTCGAGCTTCGCTAGTTGCCTCAACTTAATTTCTAAGATTGCATTCGCCTGAATTTCCGATAATTTAAATATTTTTATAATATCTTTCTTAGGTTCATCTGACTGTCTAATTATCTTTATAACTTTATCTATATCAATAAAGATTGTTAATAAGCCTTCTAAAATATGAAGTCTGTCGTTTACTTGATCAAGTCTATGTTCAAGTTTCCTTCTAACAGTATCCTTTCTAAATACTACCCATTCTTTTAATAAATCAACTAATGAAAATACTTTTGGGCCACCTTTTAATGAAATAAGATTCATATTAATTCTGTACGACTTTTGAAGATCTGTTGAAGCAAATAAATGATTCATTAGATCTTCAACATTTACCCTATTTGATTTAAGCGTAATAGCTAACCTTATAGGGAATTCATGATCCCCTTCATCAGCCAAATCAATAACCATCGGCAGTTTTTTATTAAGCATTTGTTCAGCGATCTGTTCTAAAATTTTTGATCCAGATGCTTGATAAGGCAATGCATTAATAATTATTTGGTTCTTCTCTTGTTTCCAATTTGCTTGAATTTTAAAGCCCCCCCTACCTGAAAGGTACATTTCTTCAAGCTCCTCTTTACTGGCTATAATTGAAGATTCGTTTGAGAAATCTGGGCCATTTATAATCTTTAAAATATCTTTTAGTTCTGATTTGGGTTTATCAAGAATACTTATTGTTGCATCAATGACTTCATTGATATTATGTGATGGTATATCAGTTGCCATTCCAACAGCGATACCTGAAGTCCCATTTAATAAAATCATTGGTATTTTTGATGGGAAAATTACAGGTTCTAAAAGTGATCCATCAAAGTTGGGTTGCCAATCAACAGTTCCGGATTTTAATTCAGAGATAAGAAGATTTGCAAAGCTTGTAAGTTTTGACTCTGTATATCTCATTGCTGCAAATGATTTTGGATCGTCTTGTGATCCCCAGTTTCCTTGTCCATCAACTAAAGGATATTTAAACGAAAAATTTTGTGCCATTAGCACCATTGCCTCATATGCAGCACTATCTCCATGCGGATGAAATTTTCCAATAACATCACCCACAGTTCTTGCTGATTTTTTATATTTAGATGATGCATCTAGCCCTAATTCAGACATAGCATATAAGATTCTTCTTTGAACAGGCTTTAAACCATCACCGATATTTGGAAGGGCTCTATCAAGAATTACATACATAGCATAGTTGAGATAAGACTCTTCAGCGTACTTCTTTAAACTTATTGAATTGAACTTGTCATTTGCCATGTATTTACACCCTCACTAATGAACCTTTTTTTTCAAGCCATTCTTTTCTTGCAGGAGCATTCTTTTTAGAAAGAAGAAGGTCCATCATTGCATTTGCATTATCTGTTGCTGATATTGACAATCTTACCAATTGTCTCGTTTGAGGATCCATAACAGTCTCTCTTAACTGGGATGGATTCATTTCACCCAAACCTTTAAATCTTTGAATATTAATTTTTGGCTTTCCTTTTTTATTTTTAAAATCTTTTACCGCTTTATCTTTTTGTGTTTCATCTAATGCATATATAACTTCTTTCCCGCAATCTATTCTATAAAGTGGAGGCATTGCTATAAATATTCTTCCCTCTTGAACAAGATTCCTAAAATGTCTTAAAAAAAGTGCACAAAGTAAAGTTGCTATATGAAGACCATCAGAATCTGCATCAGCTAAAATACATATTTTCCCATATCTAAGAGATGAAATATCTGCATTTCCTGGTAAAACTCCTATTGCGGTTGAAAGATTTTTTATCTCTTGAGACTTAATTATTTCATCGCTTTCAAGATCCCATGTATTAAGTATTTTTCCTCTTAATGGCATTATTGCTTGAAAAGACCTTTCTCTTGCTTGTTTTGCTGAGCCTCCTGCAGAATCACCTTCAACGAGAAATAATTCAGTTTCATTTAAATCTTCGCTATTACAATCTGATAACTTTCCTGGCAATGCAGGCCCTTTAAAGGTTTTCTTTCTTTCGACTGTACTTGATGCTTTTGCTCTTGCTTGGGCAGAAATTATTGCAAGTTCTGCAATTTTTTCACCCTCTTCTGTGTGTTTGTTGAACCAAATACTTAGAATATCTTTTGTTGAAGTACTTACAAATGACATATGATCTTTAGAATCAAGTCTCTCTTTGGTCTGTCCAGCAAATTGAGGATTTTGCATTTTTGAAGATACAACAAAAATAGCATTTGTAATAACATCTTCTGCATTTAGTTTTAAGCCTTTTGGAAGAAGACTTCTGTAATCACAAAACTCTTTTAGTGCTTCTAATAGTCCAGATTTGAAACCATTAAGATGAGAGCCACCTTGTGCTGTTGGTATTAAATTTACATAAGTCTCATCAAGCTTATTTTTTGATGGTTTGTTTGACCAATTTATTACAAATTCTACTTCTTGTGCATCAGAGTCCTTTGAAGATAAGATTGATTCCTCAAGAATCAAATCAATCCCCTCTGAAGCATCTTCAAGATAACTTTTTAATCCATCCTCATAAAACCATTTTATTTTTTCTTTCTTTTTTTCATAATGAAAGTCAATAGTCAGTCCTGGACATAAAACAGCTTTTGCTTTTAAAAGATGCTTGAGCTCCTTTAAATTAATCTGATCTGATTCAAAGTATTTTGAGTTAGGCTTGAACTTTATAGTGGTTCCACTATTTCTAACACCAACATCTCCAACAACTTTCAATTCACTTTTTTTGTCTCCATTATCAAAATGCATTTCATGTTCTTTAGAATCTCTTCTTATATTTACTTGAAGTGAATCTGATAAAGCATTTACAACTGATACTCCAACACCATGCAAACCTCCAGAAAAACTATATTCATCACCAGAAAATTTAGCTCCTGCATGCAATTTACATAAAATTAATTCTACGCCACTTACCTTATGTTCCGGATGAATATCAACTGGCATTCCTCTTCCATCATCACTTACTTTGATATGACCATTTTTTTCAATTTTTATTTTGATATTTGAACAATGCCCCGCTATTGCTTCATCAACTGAATTATCAAGCACTTCTTGAATCAAATGATTTGGACACGAAGTATCGGTATACATACCAGGTCTTTTTCTTACAGGATCTAATCCAGAAAGAACTTCTATTGCTTTTGAGTCGTATGTATTCTTGGCCAAATTAATCTGCCTTTTGAATTAATTTATAAAAACTTTCTCTAATATAGTTTTTCATAAAAGTCTTTTAATAACTAATTTATTCTACTCTAAACAAATAAGGAAAGATGTTTTATTTAAACTTTTTAGATAATTTTATTGTCATATGTATAATTAGAATCTTGGTTGATTTCTATAATGTTTACACTGCACACATTAAATGGGTTAAAATATGTCAATGAAAATTAATTTTTACAGCAAATTACTAATAGTTGGTCTTTCATGCTCGTATTTATCTGCTGAAAATATTCTTGAAATTTATAACGAAGCTCTTGAAAACGATCCTACATATAGGTCAGCTGAATACTCATATCTTGCTGATAAAGAAATTGTTGTTCAAGGAAGGGCTGCCCTGCTCCCAAGCATTACTTTAAGTGGCTCAACTAATTGGAATGAATACTATCAAAATGATGTCTTGCAGCAGGAATATAACTCTTTTTCAAAGTCAGCTAGAATTACACAACCTTTGTTTAGATTGGACACTTGGTTTAATTTTAAGAGATCAAAGTCATTAACAAATGCTGCTGAAGCAGATTTTGCGTATGAACAACAAAGTCTTTTACTTAGAACTGCTGAATTATATTTTGGAGTATTGAGGGCAATAGATAATTTAAATGCTGCAATATCTGAAGAAAAGGCTATTAAAAAGCAATTAGATCAAGCTCAACAAAGGTTCGAAGTTGGCTTGTCTGCTATAACTGGAGTCCAAGAAGCTCAATTAGCATTTGATCTAAGTAAGGCTGCAAGAATTAGTACTGAAGGTAATTTATTTTCTGCAAGAGAAGCTTTAAATGCTTTAATTGGAAGAGAAATTTTTTCGTTGAATGAATTAGGTGATGATCTCAATGTTTCCTCTCCATATCCAAACTCTAAAGAAGAATGGGTTGAGTTAGCCCTAAAGAATAATTATCAATTAAAAGCATCATATTTAAGAAAAGATGCTGCTAAGAATAACGCAAGAAATGCTGCATCCAACCATCTACCCAAAATAGATATTGTTGGAAGTGGCTCAGATTCTGAAACTAACCAATTTAATTATGAGGGTTTTGAAATCAACGGACAGGGCATTCCAATACCGGCAGTGACTGGAAGAAGAAACTATGCAATACAAATGAGCGTTCCTATTTTTCAAGGCGGAGCTGTTAGTTCAAGACGAAAACAAGCATATTCTCAATACAATCAAGCAGATGAAAATTCATTATTTACTGAAAGAAGGGTCATTCAGGAAGTTCGATCACAATTCTCTAATGTTGCTACTTTGGTTGCAAATGTTACTGCACAAAAACAAGCAGTTATTTCGGCAACCAGTGCACTAGAAGCTACCCAAGTTGGTTACAAAGTTGGTACAAGGAATGTAGTTGACCTTCTGCAAGCTGAGAAAAATCTTTATAGTGCTGAAAAAAACCTTGCGAACGCAAAATACGACTACATCCTTGCTAATTTAAGGTTAGCTTTAGCTGCAGGAACAATTAGCCCAAGTGACATTGTAGATATAAATAATCTTCTAAAATAAATCATGCCTGAGCTGCCTGAGGTTGAAACAACCGTAAGAGCAATTAATAAATTTGAAAACTCTACTCTTAAAGAGGTTATTGTTCATAACAAAAATCTTAGATGGAAAGTTGATAAAAAAGTTGAAAGTTTTACCAAAAATAAACTTATACATAAAATTTCAAGACGAGCAAAATATATCCTCATATATTTAGATGAATATTGTTTGATGATACATCTTGGGATGTCAGGCAAATTGAGAATACAAAACAATAAAGATAATTATTTTAAAAAACATGATCACGCTGAATTTATTTTCAAAGATGAAAAAATAGTCTTTAACGATACTAGAAGATTTGGATCAATTCATTTATCAAAAAATCCTAATAAACATCGATTAATTAAAAACCTTGGTATCGAGCCTTTGTCAAATAGCTTTAATAAATCTTATCTGGCAAATGTATGCAAAAACAGTAATTTAAGCATTAAGAAACTTATTATGGATCAAAAAAATGTTGTTGGTGTTGGAAATATATATGCTTCTGAGAGTTTGTTTCTTGCAAAAATTAATCCAAAAAGGTTATCTAAGGATATATCAATTAAGGATTGTGAATGTCTAGTTAAGTCAATAAAAACAATTTTAAAGTACGCAATTAAAAAAGGGGGAACAACCCTTAAAGACTTTTATTCGGCAGACGGAAGTGAAGGATATTTTAGTCTTGAACTAAATGTTTACGGAAGAGATTCAATGCAATGTAAGAATTGTAATTCCAAAATTGTTAAAACTATAATTGGTCAGAGAGCGACCTATTTATGTACAAATTGTCAGTCTTAGGATGCAAGCTTTGCTTTAAGAGCTTGTTCTACAGATGGGTGAACAAATTTAGTAATATCTCCTTTTAAATCACAAATCTCTTTGATTAGACTTGATGAGACATATATAAGGCTTTCTTTAGGAGTTAAAAAAATACTTTCAATGTCTGGAGCAAGGGATCTGTTCATTGTGGCAAGCTGAAATTCATATTCAAAGTCAGAAACAGCTCTTAGGCCTCTTATGATTGCACAAGCATTCTGTTCTTTTGCAATATCGACAGTTAATTGTCTTGGAAACCCAACTACTTCAACTTGGGTATTATCTTTATAGATTGAGGAAGCTAATTTAATCCTATCCTCTAGACTAAAGAGTGGATTTTTAGCATCATTTTTGGCAATTGCTATAACTATTTTATCAAACAAACCACATGCTCTATCTATAATGTCCATGTGACCATATGTTATTGGATCAAAGGATCCTGGATAAATAGCAACTTTCATAATTAAGAATCATACTAAATATTAGTGTTTAATGAAAATTATTAATAATGCTCATTCTTTTAATTACGCATAAATTTGATACATTTTTAAGTTTTTTGTATGATAGACACTTGTATATTTCAGGGGGGAGTAATTTTACTCCTACTTACTTATAAGGAGTTATATATGAAATTTTTATTAACAATGGTTAGTGTTCTTGCACTACCTGCATTTGCTGCTGACTTGCAAACAAGTGATATAACAGGAGTAACATTCTGGCTGGTAACAGCTGCTATGCTTGCTGCTACTGTATTTTTCTTTGTTGAAAGAGACAGAGTTCATGGCAAATGGAAAACATCATTATCAGTTGCTGGTTTAGTTACTGGTGTGGCGTTTTGGCATTATCTCTATATGAGAGGTGTTTGGGTCGAAACTGGAACATCGCCAACTGTATATAGATACATTGACTGGTTAATCACAGTTCCACTTCAAATTATTGAGTTCTACTTAATTCTTAAAGTGTGTACTAACGTTAGCTCAAGCGTATTTTATAAGCTTTTAGGAGCTTCATTAGTTATGCTTGTAGTTGGTTTCATGGGTGAAACTGGTTCAAACGCAATGATTTGCGGAATAGTAGCAACACTTGCATGGTTATACATTATCTATGAAGTATTTTCTGGCGAAGCTGGAAAATTAAATGCTTCAAGTGGTAATGCTGCAGCACAAAGCGCATTTGGAACAATCAGATTGATTGTTACTTTTGGTTGGGCTATATATCCAATAGGATATTGGCTTGGCGCAATGGGCGGTGGTGATATGGCTGGTGCAAATACAATATATAACCTTGCTGATTTTATAAATAAAATCGCGTTTGGTTTAGCTATTTACGTTGCAGCTGTTAGCGACTCAGAATAATTTAATTTTTATTCATAAAACCCAGCTTTATGCTGGGTTTTTTTATGGTTGAATTTCTTCACCATTCCAAGCAAAGATCTTGCCTGTATCTTCGATATCAAGATTAGCAATAACTTCGAGTAATTTTTTTGCGCTATAGTCTGGAGTAAAAAGACTATTGCTCTTAACATTTTTTTCAAATGGCTTACTCAGATAACTTTTAACTGTCCCTGGTTGTAGCCCAACGAAAATAGCTTCAGGATTAGACCTTTTCACTTCAATGCTAAAATTTTTTATGATCTGGTTGAGAGCAGTTTTGCTTGCTCTGTATGAATACCAACCTCCTATTTTATTATCAGTGATGCTCCCAACTCTTGCACTTAAAAATGCGAAAGTGCTTTTGGTACTTTTTTGTAATAGGGGGATAAAATATTTGCCTACTAATGTTGGGCCAATAGTGTTTACTAACAATACTTTCTTAAGTTTAATGGAATTAATATCTCTGATGCTTTTCTCTGGAAATATATCATCGTCATTATGAAGTATTCCAGTAGCTACAAAGACTAAATCAAATTTAATATCATTAGGTAACTTTTGAACAGCTTGTTTTATTGAATCCTCATCTTCTATATCAATAACAATATTCTTTACTTTATCAGTATCTTTATTATTAATTTTCCTTGAAAACTTATAAATACAATCAACTAGATCATCTTTCAAAAGATTTTCTGAAATTGAGTTTCCAATAGCTCCATTGGATCCTATGACAGCAACTATTTTTTTCATATTTATGGTTTTCTTATTTCATCTATCATCTGATAGATTTCCTTAGGTGGTTTACTATAAAAATTTGAAACAATTAATGCAATAACAAAATTCATGATCATTCCTAAGAATCCGATTCCTTCTGGCGATATGCCGAAAAGCCAATTTTCAGCAACATTTAATTGAGGATTGATAAACTTAAAATAAGTTATATAAGATGACGTAGCTATTAATCCAGAAATCATTCCAGCAATTGCGCCCTCTTTATTAAGTCTTTTGTAAAAAATTCCAAGAAACAAAGCTGGGAAAATAGTAGAGGCAGCCAATCCAAAAGCAAATGCAACTACCTGGGCTACAAATCCTGGTGGATAAATTCCAAATAATCCTGCAATAATAATTGCTGCTGCTGCTGCACATCTTGCAAAAAATAACTCCTGTTTTTCTGTTATCTTTGGCATCAATATTTTCTTCATCAAATCATGAGATATTGATGCTGAGATCACAAGTAACAATCCTGCAGCAGTTGATAAAGCTGCAGCTAATGCTCCTGCTGCAACTAATGCTATTACCCAATTTGGTAATTGTGCTATCTCAGGATTTGCAAGCACCATTATGTCATTATCTATATATATTTCATTTGAATTTGAAAAGTCGGGACTATTTGTTGTAATCCTTTCTCCATAATCACCCTCTTTATCATCAAGATACTTTGGCTTAACACCTTCTAGAGCATTGCCTTTTGAATAATTTATAATTCCATCATTATTTTTATCTTTCCAAGCTATTAGGCCTATGTCCTCCCAATTTTTGAACCAATTTGGAGCTTGTTTATATTCAACCTCTTGCACCGAATTTATAAAGTTAATTTTTGCAAATGTTGCTACTGCAGGAGCTGTTGTATACAAAAGCGCTATAAATACTAGTGCATATCCAGCGGACTTTCTTGCATCGCTTACTTTTGGAACTGTAAAAAATCTTACTATTACATGAGGAAGTCCGGCTGTTCCAAACATTAACGCAGCTGTTATAAAAAATATATCTATACTACTTTTGCTATATTCGGTGTAAGCATTAAAACCAAGATCTATAGAAACTTGATCTAACTTATCCAACAAATAAGTTGACGATCCAATAACTTTATCTCCAAACCCCAATTGAGGAATAGGATTATTAGTTATCATTAAAGAGATAAATATTGCTGGTACTAAATAAGCGAATATCAACACACAGTATTGTGCAACTTGTGTATATGTTATTCCTTTCATGCCTCCTAGGACTGCATAAAAAAAGACAATACACATCCCAATAATTACCCCAGTATTTATGTCGACTTCTAAAAATCTAGAAAAAACAATTCCAACACCTCTCATTTGACCAGCAACATATGTAAATGAAATAAAGATTAAGCAAATAATTGCTACTAACCTGGCTGCCTTAGAATAATATCTAGTCCCAATAAAATCAGGTACTGTATATTTTCCAAATTTTCTTAAATATGGTGCTAATAAAAGTGCTAAGAGAACATAACCACCTGTCCAGCCCATTAAATAGACTGATCCATCTTTACCAAGAAATGCTATTAAGCCAGCCATAGAGATAAAAGAGGCTGCTGACATCCAGTCAGCTGCTGTAGCCATACCATTTGCTAAAGGGCTGACACCTTTTCCAGCAATATAGAAGTCATTAGTTGATTGAGCTCTTGACCATATAGCTATGCCTATATATATCGTGAAGGAAATTCCTACAAACAAATAAGTTAATGCTTGAAGGCTCATTCTTTATCTATTTCTTGAGAGTCTTTTGAATTTTTATAGAATTTTTTGTCTAGCTTATTCATTAATAAAACATAAATAAAAATAATTAATACAAAAAAATAAATACTTCCTTGTTGCGAAAACCAAAAGCCTAATTTAAATCCACCAATCTTAAATTGATCTAATTCTTCAGACCAAATTATTCCAAAGCCAAAAGAAACAACAAACCAAATCAAAAGTAAGAATGAAAGAATTATTAAGTTAATCTGCCAATAAGTAAGTTTCATATATCTATTATAAGTCCAAGAATAGTTTAGATATAAAAAAGGCGAAGTTATTTACTCCGCCTTTCTTAAAAAAAGTGATTTTTTACTTTTTATAATTTGCAGCTTCTTCAGATCCGTCAGTAGCTGTACCTTTTGTGTAAGAATGAGCCCCCATGCCAGCTAAATCACCATTTTGCACTATCAAATATGGCTCTCTTATTGGTTTGTCATCAAAGAAACATTCAAGAATCTCTCTAACACCTGCAGCATATCTGGTTTGCGCAGAAAGAGATGTTCCTGATGTATGAGGTGTCATTCCATGATTTGGCATTGTTCTCCATACATGATCATTTGGAGCAGGTTGCGGGAACCATACATCTCCAGCATAACCACTTAATTGTCCGGACTCTAGACCTCGAGCAATAGCATCCTTGTCACAAATTTTACCTCGAGCAGTATTAACAATATAGGCACCACGTTTCATCTTATTAATCATCTCATCATTAAATAAATGTTCAGTTTTTGGATGAAGTGGACAACTTATGTTGACTACATCACAAACAGCAACCAAAGATTCAACAGAATCATGATAAGTAAGATTTAGTTCTGCCTCTACTTCATCTGAAAGTTTATGAATATCAAAATAATGAAGATGAACATCAAAAGGCTTCATTTTTCTTAACATATCAATACCAATTCTTCCTGCGGCTACTGTACCAACATGCATGCCCTCAACATCATATGATCTTTGCACAGCGTCAGCTATATTCCATCCACCCTCTTTTACTATTCTGTGCTGATTGTGATAGTCCCTTACCATTGAAAGAATCATCATTACGATATGCTCAGCAACAGATCTCGAATTACAATAAGTAACTTCAACAACATCAACATTGTTATCCATAGCAGCTTGTAAATCTACGTGATCTGATCCGATGCCTGCAGTAATAGCCATTTTTAGATTTGGAGCAGATTCCATTTTTTCTCTAGTTAAGTAGTATGGAAAGAATGGTTGAGATATAACAATATCTGCATCAACAAGTTCCTTATCCGCGTCACACCCATCACCATCTTTGTCAGAGGTTACAACAAGAGTATGTCCAGCATCTTCAAGAAATTTTCTTAATCCTAATTCACCTGAAACACATCCCAAGAGTTCACCAGGTGTAAAATCAACAGAACTAGGTGAAGGCAAGGTCATTCCGTCAGGATATTTATCTAGTTTGGGCAAATCATCACGGGCATATTGACTTGGCATCCCATTAATCGGATCGTCATAAAGTATACATAATATTTTCATTTAAATTCCCCTTTGAATATTTAACCAACCAATGGTAAATCAAAAAAAATTAAACACAACAAATAATTAAATTAATACAATAAATCAAAATTAATAGAATTTAATTAAATCTTCATAAAAATTGTAGAATTATTAAAAAACCATGAGTACAATAGTATTTATGAGTACAAAATCATAAATATGAGTACATAAATTTGCAAAAAAAAATAAAAACATATAAAATTATGAGTACATATGAGTACAATTAATGATAAATATCTTATATTAAGAGGTAAAAATAAAGATATCTATTTTATACAGAAAAGGCTATCAAAAGAAGCTGCAGCTATATTTGGTAAAGGTTTTATCAAAAAATCATTGGAAACTACTGATATTCAGGTTGCTAGAGCAAAAAGAGATAAAATTCTGCATAATATCGATGAAATGATCAGAAATAACGCTGTAAATAATGGCTTATATAAGAACAATTCTTCAGATTTTACTCAAAACAAGGAATTTGAAACTAAATCGGTTAATAAATCGTTAGAATCTAAAAATATGTATGTACCCATAAAAAATTTTGCAGATTCAAATGCACATGAGTACAGTAAAAATACTAATTTTAACTTTTTTTCTATTAAAATACCTAAACTTCCTAAAAAAGAGGAGATTATTATGAAGATTGATGGATTTATACCAATAGCTATATTGATTCTTACTTTATTTATTGCCTTTATTGTCTAATTTAAGCTCTAAATTACTTATAAAATCGTCTTTTATTGATCCTTTATGTATTTTATTTATAACATAAGCCCAAATTAGATCTAAATATGAGTTCATAAGCCTCCAGTCATTAATATTATCAATAACTGTTGAATCATTTTTAATACCATAAGATCTTATTAAAATCTTAATTTCTTGTCCTTTAAGGTTAAAAGATTCTACTATTCTAGAAATGTCGCAAAATCTACTATTCATCCCAGAATATTCAAAATCTATAAAGCACATATCTTTTCCACTACACAATATATTAGTGGCATTCAAATCATTGTGTGAAAATATTTTCTCGCCCTTTTCATATGATTCTATTTTTTTAAATAGATAATTTATTTCTTCTACATATTTATTTTTCTTATTAGATTTTAAAATTTTATTATATGCAGATAGTTGATCTTCAAATGTTTTAATATTTTTATTTGGTTTAATTGAATGTAAATTGCTAAGAGAAATTCCTATTAATTCTATTAACTTGTTTCTTCTTAATTTAAGATTATTTTCTTCAAAATATTTATAAATTAAGACTCCTTCTTTTTTATCATAGTAAGTAACCTCTGGAAATAATTTTTTCACTACCATCTGGTCTTGAATTGAATTGATTAAAAATTGGTTGGTAATTAATTTATTTTTTTGATTTTGTTTTTTAAATACTTTAATTATTGATTTATCTTTTTTATATTTAGCTAAATAGGTATTAGCTGTGATGCCACTTCTGATTTTGTTTAGTATTACAAACTTTACCTTAGAACTTTTAAGGACTTCATCAATTTCAGTCATATTTTTCGCGTAGATTTTTTTTCCAAGAGATATATCCAAAAATAATTATTACCAAGTAAACTGAAAATAACCCAGCTGTTAAAAAAAGCTCTCTAGACACAAAGATGTATATTGAAATAGAATCTATTACAAACCAATATAACCAATTCTCTAAGACTTTTATAGCAACCATATATGTTGTAATTATTGCACCAAAAGTTGTTATTGCATCAAGAAACGGTAATGCTGCATTAGTATATTTATTAAGTAGTAATCCTGATAATAATGAGATGATTAAAATAATGCTTATGACATAAAAATGCGTTTTTAATTCCCATGTTTTTATTTTGATTGACTGATTTCCAGCATATGACTTCCTCCATTGATTTAAACCAAATAATGCCATACCTATGTAGAAAATCTGGAGGCAAGCTTCCATGATTAAGTCAGCATTTATCATTATAAAGAAATATAATGATGAACTAATTATAGCGGCATACCAGCATTTTACGTCTTCTTTGGCAGCAAGAAAAAGATATAATAATGCCGTGGTAACAGCTAAAATTTCTATAATAGATGTCATTTTAAATTAAAATTTATATCTTATAGTAAAGCCAATGTTTCTAGGATCTCCCTGTCTTTTATAGAGAGTTTCAGTAAAATCTGGGGCCTCGTTTCCAAAGAAAAAACCTCTAGTTGAATAGTATTTATCAAAAATATTTCTTACCCAAAACTCTGCAGATAAATTAGCTTTTGAATATCCTATCGTTGCATTAAGCAGTTGGTATTTTTTAGATTTATTATCATGAGAATCAGAGTAATAGAAACTACTTTTACCATTAAAATCAATTTTTACATATAGGTTATTTTTTAAATCTAAGTTAGCTCCAACTGCATATGTCTTTTCAGGAGCGTGTGCTTGAGCTCTATTCTGAAGATCAGCTCTAGACTCCCAATTTTTAATTTTAGTTTTTAAGATACCTAAATTGGCAAATAAATTTAAGTTATTATTTATAGAATAATTTGAGTCGATTTCTAATCCATAATTTTCTCCCTCAGCAGCATTTTGAGTTAAGAAAGAAAAAGTATTTGGATCAGTTGGATCTACTTGCTTTGATATTAAAACTTGTTGATCTTCTCTCTTTGAGAAAAATATAACTAAAGAATAATTTAAATCTGTCATATTTGAATTAATTCCAATCTCGTAGTTTGTTAAAAATTCTGGGTCATACAAAAGAGAATATTTATTTGAATTATCAGTAGCATCAAGTCCAAGATTGAATCCACCTTGTTTATATCCCCGAGCGATTGAGACATAAATATTTGAGTTATTTTTATTATTTTTAATTAATGAAATCTTTCCTCCGTTCATATTATCTGACGGATTAAAAGATTCATTATTTGAATCCTTGTATTTCGATTCCCAAGTCTCATATCTCAGTCCAAAAGCAATCTTATAATTATCTGATAAAAAATAATCAAAATTTCCAAATATTGATACGTTTTCAGAATCATAATTTCTTGAAACTATTGTTTCACTTGCATATGGGCCATAGGGATCAGATGGATCACCATAAATTCCATCATCTTTGGTTATATTTGTTTCTTCCAGTTCACTAAAATTAAAACCAAAAATCCATTCAAATGGGTTATTTTTAGAAAAATCAGTATTTTTTGACAAAATACGTAATTCTTGGTTAAAAGTATCTCTTTTTCGTAGTGTTTCTGAAAAATAATCATATGTATAAGGGAAATGAGAGTCATAATTTCCCCAATCTGCATCATAACTAAAAATAATGTCGGTTTTGGTGGAACTTGTGATGCTTTGAAGTTCAAAATTAGCAAAATTCTTAGAAATTTTTACTTTAAATGAATCAGTATTTTGAGAATCCATCCCTGGACGATCTGATAGCGTATTTAGACTACCATCAATAGCCCAAATATCAGCCGGGTCGTCCATATCAATTTTTGAAATTAGAAAATCTATATTTGTAGTTTCATTAAATTCCCAATTTAATTTATATCGCAATGTCAGTTCATCTTTTTTTGAAGTATCTGATTTATTTAGGTAAATATTTTTTCTAAAGCCATCTGCATAATCAGTTCTGAAAACAACACGATATTTTAATTTTTTATTTTTCATTGGTCCGCCAAATGCAACGCCTATATTTTGTGTTCCATAATCACCAATAGTTAATTCAGAAGTGCCTTCAAATTTATCAGTTGGTTCTTTAGTTTTAATATAAATTAATCCTGCAAGAGCATTTGCACCTGCTCGTGAACCTTGTGGCCCTCGATAAACCTCAACCTGATCAACATCAAATAGAGTTGCAATTCCACCTTGTCCAGAATAATCAATATCATCTATTAAAAATCCAACAGAAGAGTTGGGTGTTCCTTGGTAGCCAGATCTCTCTCCGATTCCACGAATCTGAAAATATCTTGCTCTAGAATCTGAAGCAGCATAATTTAGATTAGGTACAAGGTATGAGAGCTGTTGAAAATGTTTTATTGCTTGCGACTCAATTTTTTTTGACTGAATAATTGTGATACTTGAATCTTCTTCATTGATAGGTTTTTCTCTGTATTCTCCTTTAACGATGATCTCTTCTACATCTTGTGAAAAAATAGAAATAGAAAATAATATTGGTAAAAGAAATAAAAAAAATTTTCTGATATACATATGCAATTCCTCCGCAACTATTGTGTTGATCAGGTTCAAAGAGTTTCCTAAGATCTCAGACTTTCAAGCCACCCCTTTGCATCTAAAGCCTATATTAATAGATATTCATTTAATTTAGTAGTGTTGATTTTAAATAAATTCTGAGTATATATGATAATATATTTAGTACCGCATATCAGTTATTTATGACATTTAATGCATAGCCATATATTTCAGATATTTGATTTATTCTTTTGTCTTTTGGAGTTCCTGCGCCATGACCAGCTCTATCTTCTACTCTTATCAAAATAGGGTTATTACAAGATTGTAATTCCTGTAATTTTGCAGCAAATTTAAATGAGTGAGATGGTACAACTCTATCGTCACGACTTGCAGTTGTAATAAGTGTTGTTGGATAACAAACATCAGATTTAATATTATGAAGAGGCGAATATGCTAATAAATTTTCAAACTCATCTTTTTTTTCTGAAGAGCCATAATCGCTTTCCCATGCCCAGCCAATTGTAAATTTATTAAATCTTAACATGTCTAATACTCCAACCTGAGGAATGGCAACTTTAAATAGATCTGGATTTTGAAGCATGGTCGCTGCCACTAAAAGTCCACCATTAGATCTTCCATCAATAGCTGTGGTTTTTGGTGAACCAATTTTCTTAGCATGTAAAAATTTTGCTGCGTAAGCAAAGTCGTCAAAAACATTTTGTTTATTGAGTAACATTCCAGCCTCATGCCAAGCATCTCCATACTCTGCTCCACCTCTTAAATTTGCAACAGCATATACTCCATTTTGATTTTTCCATGCTGTTTGATTTTTACTGAAATTTGGAAGTATCGAAATATTAAAACCACCATAACCATAAATTAATAATGGCGTGCTCTCATTAATAATTAAATCTTTCTTATGACTAATATGAATTGGGATTTTTGTGCCGTCTTTTGATACAAAGAATTCCATACTTGAAACATAATCATCTGAGTTATAACCATCGAGCTCTTCTTTCCAAAATAGTTTAAAAGATAAATCTGTTAAATCTATCTCATATATTTCTCTAGGAACAACATAATTGGTAATTGCGAAATAAGAACTGCTATCATCAATTCCTCCACTAAATCCACTAATGGTTCCTTTTGCAGGTAAGGATAATTTAGAAATAAATTTCCCAGATAAGTCAAAAACACTAATTTGTGAGAAAGTATCCTCTAAATAATTAATTACAAATGAACTATTTATAATATTTGCCGATCTTATAGCCTTTTTAGATTCTGAGATGACTTCATTCCAAACAAAAGAGCCATTTTTTACCTCTAAATTAACAATTTTGCCATTTGGGGCATTTTCAGTAGTATAAAACCACAAAATATTATCTTTACTATCAATAAAGCTATATGTTCCAATCAAACTATCAATAATAGGTATAAATTCGCTATTTTTATTCAATTTTATATAAATTCTATTTCTATCATCAGTTCCTTCTGAAATAGATAGCAATTTCATTTCGCTATCTTTTATTACAGTTATCCCAAATCCCCATCTTGGATTATCAGGATTATCATAAATTAGGATATCTTCAGACTGATTTGTTCCAATCTTATGAAACATTAATTTAGGAGATTCATTTAATTCCTTTAAAAGTTCTCCGTCTGGTTCTTCATATCTTCGATAGTAAAAACCGCTATCATCATTTTCCCAGGATGCACCAGAAAACTTTGCCCATTTGAGTTCATCTTCAAGCACTTCACCAGTTTCTATATTCATGACTTTCCAGGTCCTCCAATCAGAACCACCATCAGAGATTGAAAACGCCATGAGAGTTGCATCATTACTTACACTTGTTCCGCCAAGAGATATAGTTCCATCTTCTGAAAAAGTGCTTGGATCTATTAAAACCCTTTCCTGGCAATCTTCACAATCTCTGATCATCAGTTTGCTTTGCTGGAATGTGCCATCATTGAAATAATAAAAAGTTTTATCATTGATTTTATATGGAGTTGATATTGATTCATTTTCCCAAATTGTTTCTAGATAATTTGATATATTTTTTTTGTATTTGTTTTTTTTAAGATATTTCTCAGAGAACTTATTTTGTCTTTGAACCCAGTCTAATGAATCTTCACTTGTAAAATCTTCAAGCCATCTATATGAATCTGTGATTTCATAGCCATGAAGTTTTTCAGCAAAGTATATTTTTTTTGATTCAGGATAATTTATTTCCTTGTCATAATCACTGCAAGAAATTATTAAAAATACTAATAGGTAGGTGGATAATTTATACATATCAAATATATTACTTTACAATTGAGGCATGAATCAATTTAAAGCTGCATGGGGATTTGCTTTTGCAAATTGGAAATTCTTCTTAATATTAGGACTTCCAATAATTGCAATGGAAACTATCCTTGGTTATCTAGTTATGCCTCTAAATGAAATGACACAACCTGAAGATTTTTTTGAGTTTTTTGAAACTAATTCTCTGATGATTGGATTGGTTGGATTGATTGGTCTGATTGTTCAGATATCATTTTTAGGTGGTATATGGGTTGCATATATGTCAATTGATGCTGGTAAGGAAATTAATCCTATAAGTGCTTTGCAAGCTGGTTTAACAAAATTTTTTCCTCTATTTGGCGCGTATTTGTTGGTAACAATAGTTTCAACTTTTGGTTATTTATTGCTAATACTTCCTGGAATTTACTTATCTGCAAGATTTGGATTATTTGCTGCACAAATAATGTTTGAAGATAATAAAGTTTTAGAGTCAATAAGTTCTTCATGGGAAAAAACAGACGAGCATGGGTCAAAATTATTTATGTTCACTTTGGTCTTTATATGTTTAATTTTTATTTCTGCACTGATACTAGGCGCTATCATTCCTGATGGAATCACTCAAATCATTATTCTATCGATAACTGAATATATTTTTATAATTCCACTAGGTTATATTTTCTTTACTCTTTATAAGTCTCTTAAAACTGAATAGAGTAATTGTCGAAAGGCTAATTCAAAGGTAGAATGCTCATTCGTAATTAGGGCCTGTAGCTCAGTTTTGGTTAGAGCGTTCGACTGATAATCGAGAGGTCGG
>ERZ802830.234-NODE-234-length-54661-cov-8.82137_pt1 | contig 54661 bp, 42 predicted proteins | sample MGYA00345654_ERZ802830 | MGnify/ENA primary metagenome ERZ802830 (study PRJEB30503, sample SAMEA104212375) | marine metagenome | biome: Westerlies Biome; feature: [SRF] surface water layer (ENVO:00010504) within the epipelagic zone...; material: water...
TGGCCGTCGCTGGGACTGGGGAATCTCCGTTTGAGCTATTAAATCTTGCGCCTGGAGAATTAACCGAGGCAGCGTTGCGTCAAAGTGATGTATTGGTATTGCTAAATGTAGGAAATCTAAGCGATACACAAGCAGGCATGATTGCTGCGTATGTGGCAGATGGAGGGGCGTTATTGGTAGCCCCAGGTGATCGAGTCGAGCGCGACAGATTCAATGAACAGTTTGAATCTCTGGCACCAGCTTTGCTGGAAAATCAGGACTTACCAGATGGGAGTGATTATCTCGTAATTGCTGACTATGATAGTCGTCATCCAATTTTGCAGCCTTTGGAGAGCGAATGGTCAGCGCGGTTTCAAGGTCATTGGAGACTGACGCCTACTGAAGGTGCCGAAGTTCTTATGCAGTTTGACAATACTGAACCAGCCCTAGTCGAAAAGGAATTTGGGCAAGGCAATGTAATTTTTTTCGCTTCAACAATGGACCTAGAGTGGAATAATTTACCCTTGCAGGGGCTTTTTCTGCCGTTTGTCCACGAAACGCTTCGCCACTTAGTTCAGCCTGAATTGAAACAGAGGGCTTATAGTATTGGAGACAGCTTTTCGGTCAATTCTAGCGAAGATGATGCAGAGGTTAGCGCTCGCGATGTTAACGGCGACCAAATAAGCTTCACCAATAGGGAGTTTATTGTTCGGGCGAATATGCCTGGGTTCATAACTGCGGAAGTGGACAATACGGAAGCGCGCTTTGCCGTTAACATCCTGCCGGAAGAGTCAAATTTTGCGCGTATGCCTATGGAAAATTTGTTTGATTCGATTATTAACCCAAATACAAACCCGATTAAATCTCGAGACGTCCAAAATGCGCAGTTGGCTGAGGAGCTCGAGGGACCTCAAAGGCTGTGGTGGTGGATTCTGAGTTTAGTCATGGCCCTGATTCTGCTTGAAGCTGTGATCGCAAATCGAACCTATCGCTAAATCCAAAAATATTTAACCCGACTGACTTAGGCTAGATCTGCATTATTACCTTGAGTCTTTAATCCTGCTCGAATTTTGATCGTAACCTATAAATGACATTATATTTACATTACAGTAATATTTAAAAAATTATGCACTTATTTGGGGCAATGATTATATCTTATTGATTAATATGGAATTAAAAAGTCAGTTTGTAACTATATGGTAATATTAATGTAAATAAATGCTGTTTTTCATTGAATATTCTGCGGTTTTGGGCGATATTACCCCTAATGACTGGCGCAGCATCGGGTAGTTTTAACGCAAACCCGCCCTAAACTATCTCTCTTATTTGTTTTGTTGCTGCTCCTCCTCTGTTGAAGCTTGGTTGCTAACTATGATCAAAATCACTAGGTATATGACAAAATCGATTGCTCTATTTTGCTTACTCTTCCAAAGCGGTGTCATATCGGCACAAGCTTTGTACTTTGAGCCGGAGGCTGCTGCTAATGGGGCCGGTGCAAATGCACTCGCTCGGCCCTATAGTCCTTTCGATACTGACCAGTTGGATCCTCTTATATCAAGCGGGATACGTTCGCAAGAATTGGGAAACCATGAACAAGCTTTAGTAGCCTTCCAGAAAGCTTTTGAAGTAGCGCGGATCCAGAATGGACTTTTTAGTGAATCGCAAGTTCCGATTATAGAGAGCATAATCTCGAGTGAGATTGAATTGAAACGGTGGGAAGCTGTAAATAAAAATTACGAATACTTAGAGCATTTATATGGAAAGATATATACCGTTAATAATCCAGAATTTAACTTAGCCCTTCAAAAAATCTCTTCATGGCACGTCAATGCTCTGGATTTAAATCTGGATGGGCAGCGAGTAAAGCATCTTAGAGAAGCACACAAGATATTTAAAAAACGTTTACAGATCGCTGAGGTTACCGCTGCACCCGAAGATCCGATCTTTGAGATCCTTAATGAGAGTATTGGTTTGAGTGAAAAGATCCTTAATGAGAGTATTGGTTTGAGTGAAAGAGAGCTTTACCTTTATTCTGGAGCAGAAAGCGTAATTTTCCGAGCTAGGTCACTTTAACCACGAGATCGTTTCTTAATCCGTCTCCATTGAGTTGGGGCCGATCCTTTGTGGTTCTATATTGACTTGATTTAATGAGAAGGCTTAGGCGCTAAAGAGGAAACTTGAAAGTAACTCGATGCTATAGAAAAGGGGGGGAACAAAGAAAAACTTTCAAGCTCCTGTCTTTAGCTATTTGAAAGTCACGAATCATTTCCTTAATGACGCAACATTCAAAGTATAGAAATCTTAACACAGTCAATTCAGATATAAAAATTTTTAAGTACAAATTTTCGACTTAAATGGAAAAGTCTTAAAAATAAAAACGAGCGATCGCTATATGTTTATCACTCTATTGAATCTTCTCCCGTGGTGAGTATTCCCATTCGCTTAGCTCTTTTCTCCCAATTTTTTCTCGCGAGTGCTTGCATGTCTTCGGTGTTGTCAGACTCGTCAACGATTTCTAAACCCAGTAAGGTTTCAATAATATCCTCCATGGTCACAATGCCTTCCATCCCCCCGAACTCATCAACAACAAGCGCCATATGTTCTTTTTTATTTATGAACATATCTAACAGGTCTGGGATGGGGAGCGAAGAATGGACGATGATGATATCACGCTTGATCTCACGAAGTGCTATATTGTAGTCGTCTTCTACGAGCTTTAATAAAAGATCATCCTTTAAAACTAAGCCGGTAATGGTATCACTATTATTTTTATAGATCGGAATCCGTGAGAATGGAAGCTTCTCATGCTCTTCGTGAAATTTTTCAACAGTTATGGATTCATCTGCGGCTACCACAACGATTCTTGGAGTCATTATGTCTCTGACAAGCACTCGGCTGAATCGAAGAAGATTTTGGATTATCTTCTGTTCATTTTCTTGCAAAGCTCCAGTTTCTTTTCCTAAGTCTGTCATCACGGAAAAATCTGTCCGGCTTAGAACTGGCTTATTTTTTTCTTTCTTTAAGTTGCGGGTTATTGACTGGCTAATCCAAATAAACGGAGCCAGCAGAAAGAGCATTATCTTCAGGGTTTGAACGGTTAAGGGAGTAAGCCGTTCCCAATTATTGGCGCCAATGGTTTTTGGTATTACTTCCGATAAAATAAGGATCGCTAGGGTCATAATCCCAGCAATCAGCGCCTCCCAACTAATTAATTCAAGACCAAACACTGTAAGTGAGGTGGATCCAAAAATTGTCGTCGCCTGAGACCCGACTCCGATCGCACCAACGGTATGTGCAATAGTGTTTAATGTCAGTATCGCCGCTAATGGCTTATCTATATCTTCTTTAAAGTAGGCAAGATCATTCGCGATCGGCGTTTTCTCCTGCTCTTGAAGACCAACATAAGCGGGTGTGATGCTCAATAAAACAGCTTCTAAAATTGAGCAAAGGAAAGAGAAAAAAATACTTACACAGAAAAAGGTGAGTAGAAGTCCCATCTATAATATCCAGTTGCACACTATGTCATTCTTACATAAATACGTGGAATTACACAATCCACTGGATTAAACCAAATCAACGTGGACGTTTCATCGACTTTGCAAGCTTTTGGCAGCTAATTTGGCTCCGAAACTTATCCCACGAAAATTCCTTTTGAAAAGCGAGCGCAACCTTTCGGGCAGAGCTAACATCGCTGGTGTAACAACTAGGGTCAAGATCGTCGCAAATGACAGCCCGAAGACAATTGTAGATGCTAATCCAGCCCATTGGGAGGCAACTGGGCCGCCAATTTCTATCTCTGCGTTGATAAGGTCGACTGACACTCCCATGGCCAGTGGCAACAGACCAAACCCAGTAGTGAACGTTGTTAGGAAAACTGGGCGCAAACGCTGAATACCTGTCTGGACAATAACTTTTTGCAAAGGCCAATTAGAATTCTCTCGCTTGAGGACGTTGAAGGTGTCTACAAGAACGATATTGTTATTCACGATGATTCCAGCGAGAGCAACAATGCCAATGCCCGTTAGCAGCACGCTGAAAGGCTGGCCGGTGGTCAAGAGCCCAAGGAGTACGCCGGAGGTTGATAGTAGAACTGAAGATAAAATCAAAGATGCCTGGTAGTAGCTATTGAATTGGGTGACCAGAAGGATAGCCATCAAGGCCATAGATAGGGAGAAAGCCTGGACTAGGAAAGCTGCCGACTCCTCTTGTTCTTCGTTCGCTCCTCGAAATTGGAACCTAACGCCTGATGATGTTGGATTTTCTTCCAACCAAGCCTGAATCTCTTGCAACTTGTTACTTGCCACCACGCCAGGAGCAGGATTTGCTCTCACATAAATCACTCGATTGCTGTCAACTCTCTGTATTGAGCTTACCTTCTGCCTAGCTTCTCGGGTCACAAAACTACTGATGGGAACTGGTCCATTTACCGTGCTGATGCGGATTGTATCAAGCTGGTCAATGCCCCGATATTCAACAGGGTATCGGACTCGAATGTCGACCTCCTCTTCGCTATCATCAGGGCGATAGTCGCCCATGAATATACCGTTAGTCACTAATTGAATCGCAGCACCAATCTCCGACATGTTTGCGCCAAGCATTGCAGCTCGGGCCCGATCTACCTCAAGTTCCCACTCTATACCTGGGATTGGAATAGTGTCATCGATATCAATGAGGCCCGTCATTTCATTTTCCATAAACTTGCGGATACGATCAGCTTCGAAAAATAGAAGTTCGAGGTCTTCACCGGACAATTCAACCTGAATCTCTTTCCCTACTGGCGGACCTTCCTCAATAGTTACGACTTCTCCTCTTACGCCGGGAATGTCAGCAATGGCCTCTCGGTAAAGTTCTTCTATTTCGAAACCGCTGACATCCCGTGTTCGCCTGTCTGTTAATTCAATGAAAATTGTTCCCACGAGGTCCGGGGCAGCCTGCTCTGGGCCAGACATTTGTTGACCAGCCCCTGATTGTGTAACTATTCCCTTGTAATGGCCCACGCCCTCAATCCTATCCTCGACGTCTAATATGATGTCTCTTAATTCCACCGGAGAGAAGTTTCCGCGAGCAAAGACTTGAACTTGGGTCTGCAGTGGTTCTGGGGATACGAAAAATTCTACGCCGGCCCCCCAGCGAGAATAAGCCAAAACTATTGCTACGAGAGTGGCTATACTTACTAAAAAGACCGTTATAGGAATTCGAACCGCAAACGCCAAAACCGAGGCATATAGGGAGGTGATACCCTTCGCGTGAGTTGCTTCAACTTCCTGTTCTGATGCATTGTTATCTGCCTTACGTTTACCCACGATAGCACCCAGCGCAGGTGCAAATAATAACGCATAGAATAGGGACCCTATTAGAACCGCGAAAACGGTTATAGGCAGGTAGCTCATAAACTGTCCGGAAACACCTGGCCAAAACATAATTGGAAGAAAGGCGGCGAGAGTTGTCGCAGTGGATGCTGTGATAGGCCAAAACATTCTTTTTACTGAAGCTCGGTATGCATCTCGAGAATTAAACCCCTCTGTCATTTTTCGATCAGCGTACTCCACCATCACAATTGCACCATCGATCAGCATGCCGAGTCCTAGCAATAATCCGAAAATCACCATAAAGTTATATGTAAAGTCCAATATGTTGATTACTATAAACGCAAAGAAGAATGAAAACGGCACCGCGAGTGTGACTAGTATCCCTGACCGAACTCCTACCGTTGCAATTACGACTAAGAGTACCAGTGCCATCGCTGTCGCCATATTGCCAGAAAGACCCGCATTTTGTTCTAGAACCAAAGGTACGGAATTGTTTATATAAGTTAAATTAACTGCCGAGGGCAGGCCTGATCTTGTCTGCTCGATGATGTTGTCAATTTCCCCCATGGTTTCAACCAGATTCGCACCTTTGCGTTTCATGACGTTCACGGATATAGTTTGCGAGTGATTTGAGTAGGAAAAGCGTGTAGCGTCCTTAAATGTCCTCCTTACGTCTGCTAAGTCGGACACAGTCAGCACGGCCTGATCGTTTGCTGCAAGTGGTAGTTCAAACAAGTCGTCAGCATCCTCAATTAAGCCTGGGACTTTGACGGAAAAACTACCTTGCCCGGTATCCACTTGTCCTGCAGCTATGAGTCGATTGTTGGTTGTGATAGTCTGAATTAAGGAACTGTTTGGAATACCATATGTTTCAAGCTTTGCAGGATTAATTATTGCTTCCAGCAACTCTTCTCGATTTCCTACCATAGGAGCCTCAAGAATCCCCGGTAACAGCTCGATTTCACGCTTTAAGTCCTCTGCTATCCGCAAAAGTGTTCTTTCCGAAACGCCTTGCCCGCCAATTGCTATCTGAACTATGGGAAGCGATACAGCATCAACCTCTTGAATGATAGGTTCTTCCGTTGCTTGGGGAAAGCGAGCCTTCGCTCTGCTGATTGCTTCCCTGACTTCAGCGAGCGCCACTGGAGTTTCGGTATTTATGTCAAATTCCGTCATTATCGTAGAAGCGCCTTCACTCGAAAATGATGTCACCTCTACTATACCGTCAACGAGCTTTAGCTCTAGTTCAGCTGGTTTGGATAAAAGCCGCTCAGCATCTTCGGGGGAGATGCCCTCATGAATAATCGTGGTGAGAACTAACGGGAATTTGATGTCGGGATACATCTCTATCGGGATAGATACATATGACGCGTACCCTACCAAGAGTGTTACGACAAAAATGCTGATAGTGGTTCGGGACCTAGATATTGCCGCGTCTATATATGATTTCATTTTTTAATAGTCGAGAAGGTTAGAATTAGTTATCCCAATCAAAATTGGGCTCTACAATTTGACCGGGGAAAACGATTTCTTGTCCTACAGTCACTAATGTTGCTTTTCCGGATAAACCAGTAACCCAGATACTTGGATCTATTTGATTAGTTTCATCGCCAACAATTTCAACGTTTTTGAATTGTACTACGCTATTTGAGTTGATGACTTTGACACCTACAATTCCTTGATCATCCAGAGTAAGCGATGAAGATGGAATACGATAGGCAAAGATTTCCTCTCCGTCGACCATTAATTCCGCGGTTATACCGTCTCTTAAATTCTCGTACTTTTCATCAACCTCAATTTCTATGCGATAACTGCGCGAAATAGGATCAGCTGCTCTGGCGACATATGTCACTAGGCCGTGGACAATCTCTCCAGTTAAAAGCTTTCCGGTTACGTTCGAGCCTTCATTCAAACCCTGAACATCCTGCTCGGGGACCAGCCCTATAAGAAGCATTGGCGTATCATCAAGTATAGAGGCGCACACAGTGCCGATGTTTAGAAGGTCACCCATCTCTACAGTTCTAGTTTCAACTATCCCATCGAATGGAGCCACTATTTGAGTCTTCTCAATAGCAAGTTCAGCTCGCGCGACGGCCGCTTTTGCGGACTCCAATGCTGCTTTTAGTTGCGCCACCACAACGTCAGATTGCAACCCTTGTACCTGCAGATCTTGCGCTGCAATATACTCAAACTCGGCTTGCTCTTTTCGACTGAGGGACTCTTGGAGATTTACTCCTCGATTATCAATCGCTATCTGGCATAAAGTGTCGCCTTCTTTTACGCGAGTTCCTCTGGTTATCGGCTCAACTACTATTCGTCCTGCCTCCTCGGCCCTTACTTCTACATGCCTGAAGGCTTGCGTACGACCTCTAACACGAAGCTGCTTGACGTATCTCTCTGGAGAAATACTCTCGGCGCGCACCGATAGTCCGTCATTGTTTTCCGGGACAGATATCCCGTCGGTTGCGGAGATGACCCGTGAAACAGGAGACTCGATCGATGCAGATTGAGTGTCGAAGTTGTTTTCTCTGGGGATTACCATCCAAGTTAGTAGAGACGCGAATATCGCAAGCGCCAAGAGATGTTGCTTTTTCAATTATGCCCCCTGTTCGTAATACTTTATTCTTCAATCAACCTTGCTACTTCATTGTGTAAAAAAATCTAGTTAATCCTGTTTACGTTAACGGCTGTTTGCTAGATTGGTGACCTATGGCAATAGGTCTTAATCCCGCGAGATTTTTTTTAAACTGCATAGCTAGAATAATGAAAACGTTACGCATTGTAACGGGGCCAGATCCTATTGCAATGCGTTTCATAGCGGGCTATCACAATTTAGCGGTATTTCAGCGTATTTGTGGTAATTTTCACTATTTAGGCTAAATTTTTGGGAGCAAATGAAAAGTGAAAGATTTAAAAGGCAAAGTTGCGATTGTCACCGGCTCGAGTAGTGGTGTAGGAGCAGCGACCGCCAGCATGTTAGCTAGCAAGGGCTGCAACGTGGTAATCAATTTCAACTCAAACTCGGCGGGCGCAGAGTCGGTTGCCAAGGAATGCGAAAAGCAGGATGTTGAAACATTGACTGTGCAGGCGAATGTGGCGAACGATGCTGATTGTAAAGCGCTTGCTGAGGCAGCCGTCCAAAAATGGGGTCGTATAGATGTATTGGTAAATAATGCTGGTACAACTAAATTTATGGATCACTCTAATTTGGATGGCTTGACAGCTGATGATTTTCAGAAAATTTATGGAGTCAATGTAATTGGGGCTTATCAAATGGTCCGCGCTGTTGCTGAGCAAATGAAAAGCCAGTCAAGTGGTGGCGCCGTGGTTAACGTGGCTTCCATAGCAGGTGTCGCAGGCATCGGCAGCTCCATTGCCTATGCGGCTTCCAAAGGGGCTATGATTACGATGACACTCTCGCTTGCCCGTGTCCTTGGCCCCTCAATTAGAGTCAACGTGGTTTGTCCTGGATTTATAGAGGGAGAGTGGTTAAAGGAGGGGCTTGGGGAAGACGGTTACGAGAGGGCTCGCGCAGCGGCAAGAAAAGGAGCTCCTTTAGGGGTAACCGCGACCGCGGAAACAGTCGCCGATTCCATACTTTATTTCATAAGTGGCCCTCAAGTCGTGACCGGTGAATCAATGATAGTTGACGGTGGCCGTCACTTAGGTATGACACCTTTAACTCGAAGATAAAAAGAAAGGGTCTAAACTTTTGAAATCCGCAATTCGATATTTTCCTAATGTTTACTTATTCGTGAATGGGTTCATTTACCTAACTCTGGCTTATGTTTTTATTGCTGATTCAAACGGCTGGTTTATGAAACTTGGGATTTTCCCAAGCCAAGAAGTTGGATTTACTGAACTAAAAACCATGTATATTGGTTTAATGTCAGGGATAGGCTTGTTTTTAATTATCGCGTCGGGGCTTCCAGCGTTTCAGTTGCCCGGTTTGATATTTTCATTTATTAGCTACACCATGTTGGGGGTTGTCAGATGGCATGGAATCTTTATCGCAGGGTTCTATAACGAGCTCATGCAAGATTTGTTGCTGGCCGAAATCATCAGCGCCCTGCTTGCAGTCATAGCTTTATACTGCCTGGGAAAAGGGCGCCAAAGTATCCAATGATCTGCACGTTTACTTCGAAACTGGTTTCTTCTGCAGCTTTCTTTGTAATGTTCGACGATGCATATTTAGCTGACGCGCAGTAGCTGATATGTTTCCGTTATTTTCCATTAGTACACGCTGAATATGTTCCCACTCAAGTCGGCGGACGGACATAGTTTCTAGTTTGTCTTCAAAGTTATGGCTGGTAGATTCTTCGCCAAAATTTGCAATCATTGCCGATAGGATTTCGTCAGTATCTGCGGGTTTTGCGAGATAGTTATCGGCGCCTAATTTTATTGCCTCAACGGCGGTCGCAATGCTTGCATACCCTGTCAGAATTAAAATTCTAATTTGAGCGAAAGTATCTTTTAAGACCGGTATTAATTCTAGTGATGATTCGCCCCCCAAATTTAAGTCTAGGATAGCGAAGTCAAAATTATCGTCTTTTATAATACCTTTGGCTACTTCGACGCTTGAGGCACAGCTACTATTAAACCCTCGACTTTTAAGAGCCTTAGACATAACTCTAGCGAATAGCTCATCGTCTTCAACTATCAAGATATTTCGGTTGGGGCCGGTCATTTAAATTCTCAACTTGGTAAGGGCAGCCTAATAGAAGTTTTGGCGCCGCCGAGTTTGAGATTAAACGCCTCTATTTGTCCACCTAATTGCGTAATGGCAGCATTTGCTAAGAATATTCCAAGCCCCATGCTTTCGCGATGTGTTGAAATAAATGGCTCTCCCATGTTTTCCATAACCTCTGCCGGGATTCCAGGCCCGTCGTCAGTAACCGAAATTTCAATTTGCTGCGTATGTTCCTCAGAAGCTTTGAAGCAGATTTTTACGCTAGTTCTTGCAACCTTTATGCTATTTTCGATGATGTTTATAAGAGCATGTCTGAGGCTTAGGCTGGATCGAATTTTTGTATCTTTCGAATATTCATTTTCAAAGTCCAGCAACGACGAAGGATGCATATTAATCAAATATTCTTTGATATCGTTAATAAAACTTTCGATTGTTACTTCGTTTTGATTTTCCGCACTGTCCTTATTGTAGAATTGTGTTAATTCGGTTAGAGAGTGCTTACAGCGAAGAACTTGCTGTCTTAGTGTAGAAATATCTCCTTTGATTTCCTGTGATTTTAATTGAGCTTCATCAAGAGCATCTAATTCCGCCAACAGAATAGCCATGGTTGACAGAGGAGTGCCAAGAGCGTGAGCTGTGCCAGCAGCCAGAGTGCCAATTGCAACAAGTTGTTCGTTTCGAATTGCATTCTCTCGGGCTTGCGCTAAGTTGATTTCACGAATTTTTATAGCATTTGCCATTTGAGTGATAAACAGCGCAATGAGAATTGCGCTAACTAAAAATATTGCCCACATTCCCACTAAATGTTGTTGCATATTATGACCTGGGTCCACCGTGGTAAGTTCTCGCTCAAATTGCAAATCCAAAACTAAAAATGACGTATAAATCGCTATACAGGTAATCGCGAAAACGTTCACATAAGCGCGCGGTAAGATGGTGGCTGCAATAGCCAGTAATACGAGCAAATACGAAATCAGCGGATTATTTGCGCCGCCCGTATTAAGTAAAACAACAATTAAGATTATGGCGTCGATCAACAAATGACAGAATAGTTCGTTTATACTTATTATTCGACTTGATTTAAGTTGCCAGTAACCAATGCCGGCAGAAATCGTAATCGTTAAAATCAACCATGTGTATAAAACCAAGGGTAAAGCTAAGTCAGAGAAAATCTGGAAAGCGAGAAGCCCGGGAAATCCAATAGAGACAGTAATAGTGCGGAGGAGCATTAGTCTCCGTAGCCCCTGTCTTGCGGAGCTTCCATTAGAACCAGAAATTGGGGTAAAAAGATTGAAAAGCTCTAAGAATTTTTCCATGAGTTATACTCTACCTCCTAATTACCAGCTCAATTGAAAACTGTAAGTTGTCTCTAGGCAAATAGCAGCTGGCGGGTTATATTGCGCTGCTTAATCCCCAACTTTCTGTTCATTACGAATTTTGACTAACTCAATAAACCCCAACAGTTTAACAGGCTTACAGCGAGGCCTGGCAAAAATATTACATAGCAAATTCGGGTCATGTGAGTTTGTCCATTATGCACTTCGTTGTCAAAATGGCCAAGTTCTCAACTTACAGGAGCAACAGAAAGAGTTCGCAAATAAGATCGTAGATTGTGTAAAGGTATCTCTCGGGCCTAATCCATCGATATTGCTGCATGGCCCCAGTCTGCAATATGTCGCTAAGAGGCTTTCCAGCCCAGATCATAATGTTGAGTGGCTTGATTCCGCCCATGAGAGGACCTGTGGAAAACAAGGAAGTGACGCCTCATACCTTCATGACCACTTGGTAAAAGCTTATCAGGAGCCCAATAGATTTCAAGTTATGGTTGTAGAGGGGAGCTACCCTTATCTTGAGCAGCTAAATTTGCTGCAAAAATGTAAAGAGCTCATGGTAGATGGCGGTTCACTAATTATTTTTGGCGAATATTTGGATGATGACTCTCAAAGACAATACTCAGTATTACCTAACCTCTCAAGCCTAAGACAACTATCAGAGCGGCTTGGTTTAGAGTTGTTAACTGAGACTGATTACACAGATGATGCAATTTCAACTATCCATGCCTTCCTAGATATTTTAACGGAAGGGGCAGCGGATAATTTTAAGGCAGAGGATCGAGCTGAAATTATTCAGTCGCTTGGTGAAATCCAGTCGGAATTTGAAATTAAGCGTCGCTGTTATAAGGTGTTCCGTTTTATGAAAGTTATTAAGGATTCTGGTGATTATGCAGCGGCTCATTATGGAAATGTGGAAAGCTTTCATCCTAAAGAGATCTCTCAACTTTTTGAAAAAAGTTTTGAAACGATTTTTGATGAGGAGATTTGGCGCTGGAAATATGAGATGGGCAATGGCAAGTGCGTTGTCGCCAGATCTAAAAAAGACGGTGCAGTAGTTTCCCATTACGGTGGTGCTCCAAGAAAGATTCAATACTTTGGTGAACCGAACACAGCGATACAAGTTTGTGATGTCATGGTCTTGCCAGAGGTTCGCCTTCATTACGGTAAAAATAGCTTATTCTTCAAAACTGCGGCAACCTTTCTTGAGAGGGAAATAGGGAATACTGTGGGTCATCTGTTAGGTTTTGGGTTTCCTAACAGGAAAGCAATGAATATTGCCCTTCGACTCGGGTTGTATGAAAAAACTGATGATTTCGTCGAGATGATTTATCCGTCTGCGCCAGATCAAGCTGTCTCTAAATATAAATTTGTAAACATTGAAGAGGATAACGCCGAACATCAAGCTGCTGTCGATAGATTATGGGACTCTATGAAGCTTTCTTTCAGCGCGGGCGTTATTGGTAATCGTGACTGGAATTACATCAAGTATCGTTATTTTGACCATCCATACGGTAAATCTGGGAAGTTTAAACGCGTGTTTCTCGCGAATGAGTTGGAAGAGATCTGTGCAGCTTGTTTTATCAAGGAGCATGAACAGCGAAATCTATTGATGGATATAATCTGTCCAATTAAAGATATTGCTCAGCAAGTGATGAATCTAAACATATTGTTGGATGAGTCTGAATTAAAAATTTGGATTACTGAAGGTTGGTCCGAAACGTTAAAAATCACTGGGATGATCGAGAACAAGCTGGGCATTGAAATACCCTGCAATCAATGGAATCCAGGACCCAGCTCTCAGGTTCTATATGGAGCTTGGTGGCTGATGGCGGGTGACATGGATTTTATGTAAGGCACTGAAATAAGACTATTGTCTCCAAAAAGTGAAGACTAAAAATTAATGAGGAACTAGCTTGAACAATATTTATGAGCAAGACTTGGGCAAGAATTCTGCTAATTACGCACCTTTAACTCCTCTTAACTTTCTTGAGCGCTGCGCGAGTGTTTATCCGGAGAAGGCATCGATCATCCATGGAGATCGGGTGTATAAATGGTCGGAAACCTATCAAAGAAGTTGCTTACTCGCATCAGCTTTAAAAAAAGTAGGAGTGAGCCCGGGCGATACAGTTTCCGTTATGGGCGCCAATACGCCAGAAACTTATGAAGCGCATTTCGGAGTGCCGATGAGCGGAGCCGTTTTGAATGCTTTAAATATTCGACTAGATTCAAAGAGTATCGCTTTTATTCTCGATCACGCCGAAACGAAAGTTCTGTTTACTGATAGGGAGTTCAGTAAAACAATCAAGGGTGCATTAGATCTTGTCCAGGAAAAACCACTAGTTATTGATATTGATGATCGGTTATTTTTTGGTGGGGAGTTAATTGGTGATCAAACTTATGAAGAGTTTCTTAAAAGTGGAGACCAAGATTATCGTTGCTTTCAAATTGAAGATGAATGGCAAGCAATAGCTCTTAACTATACCTCAGGAACTACCGGAGACCCAAAGGGCGTCGTTTATCATCATCGAGGAGCATATCTTAACGCGCTCTCAAATGTATTATGTTGGGATCTGTCCCGGCACCCTGTTTACCTCTGGACTTTACCTATGTTTCATTGCAACGGATGGTGCTTCCCTTGGACTTTAGCGAGTGTTGCCGGAGTAAATATTTGTCTAAGGCACGTGAGAGATGAGGGCATCTTCAAAGCAATAAAAGAACAACGTGTTACTCACTTCTGTGGTGCGCCTGTAGTTTTGAATACATTAATTAATGCGGAGCCAGAACTAAAAGACGGCATTGATCATGATGTTTCTGCAATGACAGCCGGAGCTGCCCCACCAGCGGCCGTGATCGCAGGTATGGAAAATATGGGTTTCAGTGTTACACATGTTTATGGATTAACTGAAACTTATGGCCCTTGCGTGGTTTGTTCACCACAAGACGACTGGCAAGATATGTCGGTAAACTCCCGAGCTGAGAAACTGGCGCGTCAAGGTGTCCGGGCGCCGTTGCAGGATGAAGTGATGGTGGCGGACCCAGAGACAATGTTGCCAGTTCCAAAGGATGGTAAAACAATTGGAGAGATATTTATTCGTGGTAATTTGACAATGAAGGGTTACTTAAAAAACCCTAAGACAACAAAAGCATCCTTTGCTGGCGGCTGGTTTCACTCCGGCGACCTAGCCGTTTGGCATTCCGATGGGTATATTGACATCAAAGATCGCTCGAAAGACATAATTATCTCCGGAGGAGAGAATATATCTTCGATAGAAGTTGAATCAGTCCTATTCAAGCATCCTAAAATACTAGAAGCGGCAGTAGTAGCCAGCGCGGATGCTAAATGGGGCGAAGTTCCTTGCGCATTCGTAACCTTGAAACAAGGTGAGCACCTTACTGTTGACGAATTAATTGCGTATTGCCGAGAAGAAATAGCTGGATTCAAGATCCCAAAGAAAGTAGCCTTTGGTCCTATTGATAAAACTTCAACCGGCAAGGTTCAAAAATATTTGCTGCGAGAGAAAGCGGACCAATTAGAGTATTTCATTAGTAAATAAGATTAATCAGAGTTTTAAGGAGAAATTTGATGAAGAGATTAATAACTGCGTGTAGTGCAATTATCAGCTTGTGTATTGCCGGACAGCTAACCGGGCAGGACATGGAGGACACAATTTCGGTAACCAGCACGATTTTTGAACACCATGGGATGGTGCCAGAGGAGAACTCGGCTTATGGGGCAAATACTTCCATAGACGTAAGTTGGTCAAACCTCCCCTCAGGAACCCGATCATTGGCTCTTATTTGTGACGATCCGAAAGTTGTCGAAATAGGCATGATGGAAAGTCCTTTCGTGCATTGGGTGGTATACAACATTCCAGGGTCTGCATCTGGTCTACCTGGAGGATTGTCTTCAGACGTGGAGCCTAATGCGAGCGGGCTTGCCGGGATGATAAATGGTAACAATGGAACTGGGCGCCCTGGGTATTTTGGGCCACGTCCCCCAGCAAATGGACAACTGCACCAGTATGACTTTCGTATCTATGCACTCGATGCTGATTTGGATTTAGACTCTGGTTTGAATAAAGAGCAGTTGTTAGAGGCAATGGACGGCCATATTCTGGGTACAGGCTTGCTGATGGGCCATTACGAGAGAAAAGAATAATAGAACTTCATTGTTATGGCTGAGTAAAGCGGGCTAAAAAGCCCGCTTTTTCTTGGCTAGGAATTAAGTGCAATTCAGATATGCTCAATTTTTTGAGAACGTTAAGGCGGAAATAAAAATGAGACTTCTAAGATCAGTAATTCTATTAACACTAACTTGTTGCGCTCAAATCACTGCATGGGCGCAGGACCGAGTCGTAGAATCTGAAACGCATCGTTTTGTTGAAGTCGCCAAAGGGGTGTGGCACGTTAGCGGAAATGGAAAAATCCATACCATGAGCAACGCGATGGTGCTAGTGGGTGAGTTTGATACGCTGATCGTTGATTCTCATGTAACACCATCTGCAGCGAGGACGCTACTCGATTCGATATCTGCAATTACGGATAAACCAGTCCGTTATCTGGTAAACAGCCATTACCACTTTGATCACGCTCACGGAAATCAATCCTTCCCTCCAGGGATCGAGATCATAGGCCACGAGTTTACCAGAGCTAAGCTTAGTGGGGATCAGGGAAATGTTTTAGAGGAGAGGACGTTCCGCAGTTTTTCGGACTCAGTGCCTACGCTTGTTTCAACTTTGAGTAAGGAGATTGCTGAGGAGCCTGATTTGGTTAAAAAGGCTGAGCTTGAGGAACGTCTTCGTGTACAGACCGATTATATGAATGCGATTCCCGAAGTGGTGCCGACTCCGCCCAACATAACTCTAGCGGACAAAATGACGTTATTTCAGGTGGTGTCTGAGGGAAGTCGTGAGATACAGCTGCTGCACTTCGGTCGTGCGCACACCGGCGGTGACGTTGTCATTTATCTACCTAAGGAAAAGGTAGCATTCACGGGAGACATGATGCTTCCGGGTCTAGCGTACATGGGAGATGGACACGTAGATGAATGGCCAGCTGCACTTGAAGGTTTGAAAGGCTTAGATTTTGATGCATGGTTGCCCGGCCATGGGCCTGTAATGCGTTCAAAGCAGCCGATCTCAAACTTTCAAGAATATTTGCGCGACCTATGGGATAAATCTAACGATATGCATCGCTCAGGGATTGATTGGCAAGAGGCCGCTAAACAGATAGATATGACTAACCATGCTCGTAACTATTTCCAAATCCGAGGGCCAGGCGTCGATCCTCGGGCTATTCGACGTATTTTCGAATTGCTCGATAACCGTTAAATAGCCGCAGGCCTCTGAGTTATATCCTTTCACTTCTTTGAGGAAGTTCTACTTATTCAAGGACAGGATAACCCAGCAAAGGGGTATTTGAATCAATAATTGATTGCATTGCAGTAACCCCTAATTCCTGCCTTACGCTCAGATGTCTATATGATGTTATCTGGGTCATCATGATACCAATCATTTCTTCTACTGGGTCAACCCAGAAAATAGTGCCCCACGCGCCACCCCAACTGAAGGTCCCCGGAGTCAATGGATCGCGCGCTTTTCCTGCATCACTTACGATTCCAAACCCTAGGCCAAATGTATATCCGGGCCCGCGGATGTAGACATCACTATCACCGCTGTGATTTGAAATCATGAGGCTTACTGTTTTTGGGCTTAGTAATCGAGCACCATCTAGTTCGCCGCCGTTTAACAGCATCTGACTGAATCGCCAGTAGTCTTTTGCAGTAGAAAACAGTCCCGCAGTTCCACCGAAATAATTTTCCCCAAAGAAAGGTTTGTCAGAATATTCTTTAGTTCTGGACAGCTCGACTGTCTGATCTTTACCCGTTGGACTGTAAACTGAAGCGACCCTATCCCGTTTCTCTTCCGGCACGACATAAAAGGTATCTTCCATTCCAAGTGGCGCAAAGATTTCCCTTTGTAAATAGTCTTTCAGTGGTTCACCTGAGACTCGTTCAACCAATAGCGCAACGTAGTCTGTTGAGCTGCCGTATTGCCATTCATCTCCTGGGTGAAACGCCAATGGAAGAGAGGCTCTTTTTATAATTGTATCTTGCAAGTTGTCAGTACGAGCGAGAAGCTTCATTTCATCTTCATTAAGATAGTTACGATTGGGGTCCAATCCCGAAGTATGCGATAAGACATGTCGAAAATTTATGGGGCGATGAGCAGGGACTCTGTAGGTTCCAAACTCATTTTCCATGATCACTTGTTTTCCACCCAGTTCAGGTATCCAGTCTGAAATCGGATCTGTTAGAAGGAAGTGTCCTTCCTCATAAAGCATCATTAATGCAGTTGACACAATTGGTTTTGTCATCGACATAATAAAAAATATTGTATCGTCGGTCATTACCTCTTGGGTTTCTTTGCTTTTATAACCTTGGGACTCGAGATGAATGACTTCCCCTTTTCGGGCAATAAGGGATACTGTTCCTGCGAGTTTATCCGAATCTATATAACGCTGCATTGAGTCAGTTAACCTGTTTAATCTGCTCGAAGAAACACCTACACTTTCAGGTTCAGCCATCGGTAAATCACCTGCAGATGCATTTATGGCCGGGAATAAGGCTAAACCAAGAGTTAAACTTTGAACAAGGATTCTGTGAGCTATCTTTGATAGAGGAGATGACATTCTGCGGACCTTATTATTGTAGTTGTTTACGGTATTGGATTTTGAAGAAAAGAATAGCAGTATTGTGTAACAGAAACTAGTTTGTTAATTATTAGGCTATGATGGCGCACAGAAGCTGTTTAACTTTTGTATATATGGAATAGAAAGGAGAAAGGTCAATGGTTGCTGGACTTGTGACGTCTATACTTCTTCCGCCAGGGCATAATGCTGGCGACCTGGTTGAATCGTATAAGTGGAAGGTGACTAGGGAGGCCCCCGGAGAGTTAGAGGTTAAAGCGCATCTTCCTGAAAGATTACTAAATCCTCGAGAACAACTCTTTGGCGGTTTTCATGGTGTCTATGTAGACCTTATGTCTATCTATACCGCGCGCACGCTGCTCACCGATACTCAATCGTTTAAATGGTCAACTACGATCAATATGCGAATAGACTATTTTGCTCCAGTCGAAGGTGAGGCTTTTTTATTAAATTCTGAAGTAATTAACGACGGGAAATCGACATGCCTCGTAGCCACTACGTTCAAAAATGTGGAAGGAACAAAGCTTGTTTTTGCTATTGCTACCCTAAAAACGTCCATTTAAAAAAGCCGGCTTAAAGCCGGCTTTTTTAATCAGGGTTGCTACATCGAATAACCTTTTTCATCGTGGTCAGTGATATCACAACCGACTTGTTCTTGTTCATCGGTTATGCGGATACCGGAAGTGAGCGCTCCTACAACTTTGAGTAAGACGAAAGTCACAATTGCGGTATAGATGCCAGTTGCCAAAATACCTGTAACCTGAACTCCCAGTTGCGACCCTATTGTCATACCATCCGCTAGTCCGTTTCCGCTAAATATTCCTAGGTTGCTCGATACTAGAATGCCTGCGAGAAATGTACCGACCATGCCGCCAACACCATGGACTGGGAATACATCTAGAGAGTCATCGATTTTAAGATTCTGCTTTAAGTAGGTTGTCGCGTAATAGCAAACTACGCCGCCTGCTAAACCAACAAGCAATCCGCCGGCTGGTCCAACGGACCCAGAAGCAGGGGTTATGGTAGCAAGGCCTGCGACCATTCCGGTAATTGCTCCTAACCCGCTCGGCTTGCCGAATTTAATCCACTCTATAACCATCCAAGTCAATGCACCGGTGGCTGCGGATATGTGTGTTACAAAGAGTGCCATGCCAGCAGCTCCATCGGCAGCCAGAGCGGATCCTGCATTAAAGCCAAACCAACCAACCCACAGCATGGCGGCCCCGGTAAAACTCATCGTGAGATTATGAGGTAGAGTGGAGGGTTGTCCGAATTCTTTTCGTTGCCCGATCACCAAGGCTGTCACTAGGGCGCCTACACCTGCTGTTACATGGACTACGGTTCCGCCGGCAAAATCGATAAGGCCCATTTGTCCTAGCCAGCCGCCACCCCAAACCCAGTTTGCGACAGGGAAGTAGACAACCAGTGTCCACAACACGCTGAAAATCAACATAGATGAGAATTTAATACGCTCTACAAACGCACCAACAATGAGCGCTGGTGTAATGATAGCGAAGGTCATCTGGAAGGCAGCAAAGACTGTTTCAGGGATATCACCAGACATTGAAGTTATGTCTATCCCACTAAAGAACATTCGTTCGAGTCCGCCCCAATAAGCCGACTCTGATGGTCCGAATGCGATACTGTAGCCAACCACTAACCATAGAATAGAAATTGTGACTGCGATGGCGAAGCACTGCATCAGGACCGACAGTACATTTTTTGTTCTTACCAGCCCACCATAAAATAAAGACAAACCTGGCAGGGTCATAAATAAAACCAATGCGGTTGAGGTGAGGATCCATGCCGTATTAGCGCCATTAATTTCTTGAGCCGACGAAATCGAGGGTGCCATTAGAAGCGCCAAGCTAAAAATATACTTAAGATTTGAGAATTTGCTTATCATTATTATTGTCCCCTTAAAGAGCATCGTCACCGGTCTCGCCGGTTCGTATTCTTAATGTTTGTTCTAGATTTGTGACGAAGATTTTTCCATCTCCGATTTGTCCGGTCCCAGCCGCCTTGCAGATAGCTTCAATGGCTTGCTCGACCATACTGTCTGAGACTGCTATCTCCATCTTTGACTTGGGTAAAAAATCGATTACATACTCCGCGCCTCGGTAAAGTTCAGTATGTCCTTTTTGCCTTCCAAAACCTTTTACTTCTGTGAGCGTTACGCCACTTACTCCGATGTCTGAAAGTGCTTCTCTAACATCATCGGCCTTAAATGGTTTGATAATTGCGGTTATCAGTTTCATGATGTCTCTCCTGCCTTATATTGGTGCATATATTTATCAAATGCATTATTATTGTGCGCTAATTTGACCTTTGAAAAGGCCTGCAAAACTATTGTTGCTCTGCAAAGATTCCCTTTGAGTGGCAGCAAATCCGCACTATACATTATATTGAGCACTAAAAAAGCTCATCAATTTTGTTCTTTTTCCATAAATGAGCGGATCTAGTGCATCAATCTGATTAAAAATGTGCAAAAAGCAAACCAACTTTGTGCAATTGTGGTGTCGCGAGTTTTTCAGTCGAGGATGGTCACAAACATCCCGATTGTCAGGATAGTTTATTTCTCAGAATACTCACCGTCTCTGAGCACATACTCAAGGCTATCTCGCTTTTTGCCCCAGACAGAGGCAAGGATGGAACCGCTAACATTATGCCAAAGGCTAAATAAAGCCCCTGGCAAAGCAGCAGAAGGTGCAAAAAGTTGTAACGCCAAAGCTACGCCCAGACCTGAGTTTTGCATTCCTACTTCAATCGCAATTGTCTGGCTTTGACGTAAGGTAAACCCGAATAGCCGACTAAAATAAAATCCGCAAGCTAAACCGATACTGTTATGGAGTATTACGGCTATGACAATTGCACCGCCAATGTCACTCAATCGTTCAGCATTGAGTGCGACCACGACGGCTATAATGCATAAGATCAATAGCATGGATATTTTTGGTATCCATTTTTCGATTTTTGATACATATGCGGTTGCGTACGAATTAACAGAAATACCAAGCAAAACGGGAATGAAAACAAGTTGTAAAATGCTTTGTAAGAGTTCAAAACCATCGACATCGACCGTTTCAGACAGATAAAACTCGCAGAGTAGTGGAGTGGCTATAACTCCAATCAACGTGGAGACGATGGTCATCGAAATGGATAGTGCAACATCGCCTTTCGCGAGGTAGGTCATAACGTTCGACGCGGTTCCACCAGCGCAGCTCCCTACCAAGACCATTCCAGCGGTAAGCTGGTTTGAAAGTTGTAGTGTGTAGGCTAAAAGTATTGCGATTAGTGGCATCAGAGAAAATTGTAATAAAACTCCAATAAAGATAGCAGCGGGCTTCTCTCGTATTCTCAAAAAATCTTGCTTACTAAGAGTCAAGCCCATCAGAAACATAACCAAGGCCAGCATTACCACGACGCTATCCGCCGCGGCGATAAAAATTTCATCAAAATAAATTGCGATTACGGATATCAGAATTGCGCAGATCGGAAAGCTGAGGTGGTTCATTGTCAATTGCATAAGTTAATTAAAATGCTTAAATGGTTATTTTTGGCCAAAGAATGTTGAGTTTAACAGAATCTAAGTTATTGAATGCGCTAAGTGTAGATGGACTTGAGATCTCTTTAAATTTATGCTTCCACAATCTCTCTAACAAGCAAACGGCAGCGGGTGAACTTATGAAAGGATATTCTTTTATTCTACTTAATCTAATTTTTTTCACTAACTCACCCCCTATCTATGCCGCGTCTGAGGGCTGCAGTGATGATGGGGTGGTTAGCTTCTTATGCGGCCCCGTGAGCCCTGAGGACTTGCTAGAAATTCCTGGCTCCCCGTGGGTTATAGCTTCAGGGATGGAAGATGATGGTTATCTGTATTTCGCGAATAGCCAGGAGCTCACCTCAACTGCTGTGTATCCTTCTTCTGATATTGAACACAGGTTAGATAAAAACAGGTTTAGTAACTGCCCAGGGCCTCAAAGCACAGGCTTTCGGCCACACGGTCTAAGTATGGTGGTGGGTGATAATCGGATTCACTCGCTGCTGGTTGTGCGTCACGGTTCTCGCGAAGCGATTGAAGTCTTTGAAGTTGAGGAAACCCAAGAACTTCCCAAAATAACCTGGGTTGGCTGCGTGCTTGCGCCGGAAGATGTTGTGTTCAACTCAGTCGTTGCTACTCCAGAGGGAGGTATGGCTGCTACACATTTTCAACTCCCACTTGGGCATGTCTATGAATGGTCTGAAAATTCTGGATGGAGTCAAGTGCCTGGCAGTGAAATCGAGGGGCCTAATGGAATAGAGCTGTCAGCAGACGGAGAGTGGTATTATATAGCTGGTTGGGGTTCTCGGTCTCTTGTTAAATTATCGCGCGGCCGACCTGAGATAGTAAAGAGCAGTGTAGAGGTGTCTCATCATATTGATAATCTTAGATGGTCAATTGATGGATCAATCCTGGCGGCGGGTCATATCGGCCGCTTACCATCATCGATTTTTGGGTGCCTTAACCAGAGTGAGTGTGATGGCGTAAGTACAAGAGTCACTCGAATTGATGTCAATAATCTGACTGCCCGCCAAATAATAGATTATCCTTCTAACTCCGTATTTATGCTCGGTACAGTTGCAATTGAGGTTGGAAATGAAATATGGGTTGGTGGTATTGGGGGTGCAGATCGAATTGCTCGTTTTGAATACCGATAACTTTTCTTAATTGTAGAAAGCTGAGAATTTAGATTTTGGCAATTTTAGATCAAGATCAGTTTGTAAAAGAGATAGCGCTTGGGATGAAAGATGCTCCTGGCCCCTTAATTGAAATTCTTCATAAGGTGCAATTGGAGTTTGGATATGTCCCGCCGAAGTTAGTAGCGACTATTGCTGAATGTCTAAACCTCTCTCGTGCAGAGGTGCACGGTGTCATTAGCTTTTATCACTTTTTTCGTTCTACTCCGCCAGGTCGTCATATTGTAAAAATTTGCCGTGCGGAGGCATGTCAGGCGATGGGTGCAAGGCGGTTGGAGGAGCATGCGAAGCAGTCTTTAAATATTGGTTTCCATGAGACAACAAATGACGGTTGTATCACCTTGGAGCCGGTTTATTGCCTTGGCAATTGTGCTTGTGCCCCTGCGATTCGAATTAATGATGAAATACATGCAAATGTTGATGCAGAACTTTTTGACCAGCTCACCGGGGAGCTGACCTATGAGAAGTTAGAGGTGCGAGACTAAATGACAAGTCAAGCTATTAAACTCTTTGTGCCCAGGGACACGTCAGCGTGCGCTTTAGGAGCCGATGAGGTTGCTCGCCTCCTGGTGAAGCATTTTGAAGAAAGCAACGAGTCTGTCGACGTAATTCGAAACGGCTCGCGTGGCCTTTACTGGTTGGAGCCTCTGATTGAAATTGAATCGGAATCAGGGCGCGTGGCCTACGGACCGATTAAGCCAAGCGATGTTGAAGAGTTCATCGCCCAATCTTGTTGGATGATCAACACCTCGCACCCAAAATATCTTGGTCTGACAGAAGAAATTCCATATTTAAAGAAACAGAATCGAATTACTTTTGCCAGAGTAGGTTTGATTGATCCCCTTTCTGTTAGTGATTTTAAAAATTATGCCGGGTTTGCAGGGCTCGAGGTCGCTATTAATTGCGACCCGCAGAAAATCGTGAATTGTATTAAAGAGTCTGGGTTGCGGGGTCGGGGCGGTGCAGCGTTTCCTACCGGTATAAAGTGGCAAACGGTTTTAGATACTTCAGCTGACGTAAAATATATTGTCTGTAACGCTGACGAGGGAGACTCTGGAACGTACTCCGATCGTATGATAATGGAGAGTGACCCTTTGTGTTTGGTTGAGGGAATGACGATAGCAGGTCTTGCTGTCGGAGCTTCCAAGGGTTACATCTATTTACGTGAGGAATATCCGCTAGCTTACACGGTGCTTAAAGAAGCTATTGCTGTTGCAAAGGAGCAAAACTACTTAGGCGAAAATTTACTTCAATGTGGTAAGAATTTTGATATTGAAATTAGACTTGGTGCCGGCGCGTATATTTGTGGTGAAGAGACTTCCATGCTTGAAAGCTTGGAGGGGAAGAGAGGCGAGGTTCGGTTTAAACCACCGCTTCCGGCCATAGAAGGTCTTTTTGGCAAGCCGTCTGTCATTAATAACGTCATTTCCTTTGCGAGTGTTCCAGGTATTGTCGCCAATGGAGCCACGTCTTATCAACAATATGGTGTAGAAAAATCGAGAGGAACCCTTCCATTCCAGTTGGCAGGGAATATCAAGTATTCTGGGCTAGTGGAAATTCCATTCGGAGCAACTTTGAATGACCTTTTATTTGGATTTGGTGGGGGTACTCGAACAGGTCGCCCGATGAAGGCGGTTCAAGTTGGAGGCCCTTTAGGTGCCTACTTGGCCGAGGAGCAATGGGCGACTCAACTAGATTATGAAGCTTTTTCTGAACTTGGAGCCATGTTGGGGCATGGTGGCATTGTTGGTTTTGACGACACAGTAGACATGAGCAGGCAAGCTCAGTTTTCGATGGAATTTTGCACCATAGAATCTTGCGGGAAATGTACGCCGTGCAGGATAGGTTCGGTGAGAGGAGTTGAATTGCTGAAAAAAATTAGACAAAAGGAAAATGTTAATAAAAATAAAGATTTACTTTTTGAATTATGCGATACAATGGAATCCGGCTCTCTATGCGCAATGGGAGGAATGACTCCCTTTCCTGTGCGCTCTGCGATCAAATATTTTAGTGAAGACTTTGACTAATTGGACTCAGCTGAAAGAATAAGAAAATGCTGCAATATTATGAACCAGATAAAGACCCGCGATTTGGGGGAAGGTTAAACCCCTCAAAGGATTATGGTACGCCTGCTGTTTCATCTGAGTCTAGCGCTTTACAAAAACCTGTAACTCTCCATATTGATGGTTTAAGCGTCTCGGTGCCAAAAGGCACATCGATAATGCGTGCTGCTGCGCTAAACGATATAAATGTTCCTCGGCTATGTGCTACCGATTCTTTAGAACCCTTTGGATCTTGCAGAATTTGTTTGGTTCAAATTGAAGGAAGAAAAGGATTTCCAGCTTCCTGCACTACACCAGTCGAAGAAGGAATGATTGTGCGAACTCAGACTGATGCTGTTGCTAAGCTTAGGCGCAATGTCATGGAGCTTTATATTTCGGACCACCCTTTGGATTGCCTAACTTGCTCTGTGAACGGGGATTGCCAGTTGCAGGATACCGCAGGGGAGGTCGGTCTTCGTGAGGTAAGGTATGGGTATGATGGAGAAAATCACCTTGAATCAAAAAAAGATCAGAGCAACTCGTATTTTACGTTTGATCCGAGTAAGTGCATCGTTTGTTCTCGGTGTGTTAGGGCGTGTGAAGAAGTGCAGGGTACATTTGCTCTTACAATAGATGGGAGAGGCTTTGATTCAAAAGTTTCAGCAGGTCAAAATGAAAATTTTATGAACTCAGAATGTGTATCATGTGGCGCTTGTGTGCAGGCTTGTCCAACTGCAACGCTTGTTGAAAATTCGATTATCGAAAACGGCGTGCCAGAACATAAGGTAATAACAACTTGCGCTTATTGTGGTGTAGGCTGTGCTTTTGAGGCTGAGGTTAAGGGTGATCGAGTAGTTCGCATGTCTCCCTATAAAGGTGGAAAATCAAACCAAGGGCACTCATGTGTGAAAGGAAGGTTTGCTTTTGGGTACTCCACTCACAAGGATAGAGTCGCGAAGCCGATGATTAGAGATAGTATTGATGAACCTTGGAAGCAGGTTGACTGGGATACGGCTATACATTTTGCAGCTAAAAGAATCAAAGATATTCAGGCTCGATATGGTGAGGATTCTGTTGGAGGGATTTCATCTTCTCGTTGCACTAATGAAGAGACTTACCTTGTTCAGAAATTGGTTCGTGCGGCGTTTGGCAATAACAATATTGATACGTGCGCTAGAGTTTGTCATTCCCCAACTGGGTATGGTCTAAAGACTACTCTCGGAGAGTCGGCGGGCACACAAACATTTGAATCAGTCGAAAAATCTGACGTGATTATCGTAATAGGAGCGAATCCAACTGATGCCCACCCAGTTTTTGCGTCTCGAATGAAACGACGCTTACGCGAAGGTGCAAAATTAATAGTCGCTGATCCTCGGCGGATTGATTTGGTTAAAAGTCCTCATGTTGAAAGTGAGTATCATATTAGCCTTCTGCCGGGAACCAACGTTGCTTTCTTAAATGCCTTTGCTCACGCTATTGTCAGGGAAGGCCTAGAAGATAAACAATTTGTTGAATCCCGCTGTGAGACAGATTCTTTTTTAGAGTGGAAGAAATTCATCACTAAGAAAGAGAATTCTCCAGAGTCTTTGGCTGGAAAGATTGGTGTGTCAGCCGACCGTATTATCTCTGCAGCGCGTCTTTATGCGCAAGCAAAGAACGGAGCAATATACTATGGCTTAGGTGTAACCGAGCACAGTCAGGGCTCAACAGCGGTTATGGGGATTGCTAATCTCGCTATGCTGACGGGTAATCTCGGTAGAGAGGGAGTGGGAGTAAATCCATTACGAGGCCAGAACAATGTGCAAGGTGCTTGTGATATGGGTTCCTTTCCCCATGAATTGCCGGGTTATAGGCACGTCTCGGTAGAGAGCGTCAGGCGGTCTTTTGAGGATTTTTGGGGAGTTGAGATCAAAAGTGAACCCGGTCTGAGAATACCAAACATGTTTGACGGAGCGGTGGCGGGCAGCTTTAAGGGTCTGTACTGTCAGGGAGAAGACATCGCTCAATCTGACCCAAACACCCAACATGTCGAGGATGCCTTGCGCAGTCTTGAATGCTTAATTGTCCAAGACATATTTCTCAATGAAACTGCAAAATTTGCTCATGTTTTTCTTCCGGGAGCGTCTTTTTTAGAAAAAGATGGGACCTTTACCAATGCAGAGCGTCGTATCTCGCCAGTAAGAAAAGTGATGGCTCCGCTTAGCGGAAAAGCAGACTGGGAAGTTACCGTTGCGCTATCCGGGGCGCTTGGATTTGACATGAGCTACCAGCACCCATCAGAGATCATGGATGAAATAGCAGCATTAACCCCGACTTTCAGCGGGGTCAGTTATGAGCGCCTTAATGAAGAAGGTTCTATCCAATGGCCATGCAATGAGAGCGCGCCCAGAGGTACTCCTATTATGCATGTCGATGAATTCGTGCGAGGCAAGGGTTGCTTCGCAATTACAAAATATGTGGCGACTGAAGAGAAAGCTGGAAAACGTTTTCCGCTTCTCCTGACCACTGGTCGGATATTGTCGCAATATAATGTCGGTGCACAGACTCGACGGACAGATAATTTAAGATGGCATCAAGAAGATATTCTTGAAATACATCCTCATGATGCTGAGGAACGCGGTTTGGCAGAAGGGGATAGTTTAGAAATTACGAGTCGTGCAGGTTCGACCTCGCTCAGAGCGGCTATAACAACACGTGTCCAACCCGGAGTGGTTTACACTACTTTCCATCATCCAGAGACGGGAGCTAATGTTATAACTACTGATAACTCAGATTGGGCGACTAACTGCCCGGAGTATAAGGTTACAGCTGTTCAAGTTCGTAAAATGATTGGTAAATCAGATTGGCAGTCTAAATACGGGAAATTTACTCAACAGCAAGAATCTTTTGTGCAAGAACTGAAAAACTAGCGGGAATCATCTGTGGTCAATTCTATAGGGTCACAAAATCAGCTTGTCAAAATATGGACAAACCAGAAGTGCCATGAAGATCAAGATCAGATAGCGCGAGAAGTGCCTGTTGCATTAGTTTATAACGATATTTCGCATGTTGTTATGATGGCTACCCCGACCGATCTGGAAGCGTTCGCGATTGGTTTTAGTTTAAGTGAAAAGATAATTAAATCGGTCGGCGAGGTTTACAGTATAGAAGTAAGTGAGGGCGACTTAGGTATAGAGATTAGCCTAAAAGTCTCGAATCGTAGTTTTGAAAAGTTAAAGGAACGGCGTCGTAATTCTATAGGCCGCACAGGATGTGGAGTCTGCGGGGTCGAGTCTCTCAAACAAATAGAGTTAGCGCATGCTCCGGTTCTAGCCAATTGTGAATTATCACATGGTGCAATTGATGCGGCCGCGAGGCTAATGCAAAATTATCAACCTTTACAAAGCGCAACAGGTGCAGTTCACGGAGCCGCTTGGTGTGATGAAGGTGGAAATATTTTAAAACTTTTGGAGGATGTTGGGCGCCACAACGCGTTAGATAAGCTCATCGGAAATTTAGCGCTAGAGAAAAAACTTACCCAGCAAGAATTGAATATGGGTTTTGCGCTAGTTTCTAGTAGAGCCAGCTATGAAATGGTTCAAAAGGTAGCCTCGGTAAATATCTCAGTTCTTGTCGCGGTCTCGGCGCCGACTAATCTTGCTATCAATCTTGCAAACAAGGCAGATTTAACACTCGTGGGTTTTGCGCGAGATGGTCGTCATATCTGTTATACCAATGCAAAACGGTTAAAATCTGCATGAAAGATAACGAACTTCTTCGCCTCATCAAAATGGTAAATCAGATTGCGGAAAATTTCGATAATGGTGGAGCGGAAGATGAAGTCGCGACTCAGGTTTTAGATCACGTAAATCGGTTTTGGGCACCGTCCATGAAATTCAAGGTAGCGCGCTATGCTGAGAGCGATGGGAGTATGTTGAGTCCGCCTTCTAGGCTTGCGGTGTTATTAATTGATCAATCAAAGAAAGCTTAATCGTTTAATCCTAATATTTCCATGCGTTCACTGCTTGCGACCGTGACAGTTCTGCCATCAGTTGTAATGAAAGATCTATCTTCTAGTTGGTATTTGTATACTTCATAGCTAACAGGTTCGGATAAGTTATCTCGATGTAGATTAATCGTTAGAATGATATGGTCGTCTACCCAGTCAAAATAATATAGTGCTGCCCCAAGTCCAACCATTAGAAAAAGAAAAATGTATGCGCCAGTTCTGAGATCTGCTGCCAATTCGCTCTTGGGACTCTCTTTCCTTTTAGAAGAAAGAGCCAGCGGTTTCGCCTTTATGGTCTTCGGGCTTAGATGTCGTTGCCGAACGATTAGGAAAGCTATGATAATGACAGTCGCGGTTATAAAGAACTTGCTTAACATAGAACTAGAGCCCAAAACCCAGTAACGACAAAACTAACATTGATGCGGCATATTTCAAAATTATATCGCCTGACAGTCTTAAAACTGTCACACCAATTGGCTATAAATTTTAGCTGACTTTCCAAAATAACTAGAGAGTTGGTTAAATATCTTGGAAATAGACTTATTTAAACTACTTTCGAGCTTGAGGGAGGGCTAAAAATTCGGAATAATTGGCCCAAGTATTGGTCAACGACTTTTCCACGCGAGAGCAATTTTTAAAAAGCACTTTTGAATGTTTAATCCAACTAGACTGCCAATTAAACCTCGATTTCTTGCTAAGATTTTGGAAAGGATCTTGGGCTTGTCGGTTTTGGGTAATATTTATGATGGAAGACCTTCAAATACCAGTGCCAAAGAGTTTCTTCGATATACGCTGAGAGCGCTCGGGGTCTCAAATGTAATCCAACAAGAGCAAAACCTGGAAGGTATTCCACGTCATGGCCCCGTGCTTATTGTTGCAAACCATCCATTAGGTGGTCTAGAAGGGATAGCACTTGCACAAGAAATATTAAAAGTTAGACCAGACTTGCGCGTTCTGACGAATGAGTTATTACGACGAATCCCAGAGCTTTCAGAACTCTTTATTGGGGTAGACGTATTGTCGGGTAATGCCGCTTCGAGCAATGTGTCAGGAATAAAACAGGTTCATAAGCATCTTAAGAGTGATGGAGCTGTGTTAATTTTTCCGGCGGGAATGGTTTCAGCTTATGAGTACACGCATGGGAAAATCCTTGATCGACCATGGAGCCGACTGGTTGGACAACTTATTAAACGTTACGAGTGCACGACCGTGCCAGTTTGGGTTGAGGGGCGTAATAGTAGCTATTTTTATTTGGCAGGTTTAATTCATCCCAGAATCAGGACAGTACTTTTGCCAAGACAATTGGCGAATAAAAAAGGCCGTAAGCTTTATCTGACTTTCGGCCGTCCAATCCCTCCACAGGAGCTGCGATTGCTATCTAGCTCAAAAGTCGTTACTGAATATTTGCGTGTAAGCACCGATGCCTTGGCTGGCCCATCAAAACAAGAGACGAAGAAAGTAAAGAACGGCGTTCAGTCACTGGCGAGCACTATAACGTCAGCTAGGTTAAGTGAGGATGTTGAAACCCTAAGAGAGTTTAGGTTGATCGAACACGATGAATTTGAGGTGTACTGCGCACCGTTTGAACGCTTAGCTTCGGTAATCGATGAAATTGCGATCGCTCGCGAAGTGACCTTCCGTGATGTCGGCGAGGGGACAGGGCTCTCAAAAGACTCGGATGAATTTGATCGACATTACCAGCATCTTTTTTTATGGGACAAAGTAAACGCCCGAGTTGCCGGAGCATATCGAGTTGGTTTCGTGGATGAAATAGTCACAAAACACGGAGTCACGGGCCTATATTCCAGATCTTTGTACCGTTACGATGAGGCTTTTATCAAGCGTATTGGTGCGGCCATTGAAATGGGGAGATCATTTATTCATCCGGATTACCAACGGCAGCCAGTTGCATTGAATCTTCTCTGGCGTGGTATCGGTCGTATACTAGTGAACAACCCAAAATATCATACCTTGTTTGGCTCTGTGAGTGTTTCCCGCGAATATAGCGATTTGGCTAGATCACTGATCGCTGACACCTTGTTGACGAACTTTAAGGCGAGTGAATTTGCAGAATTAGTCAAGCCATTGACTCCACATAAGGTGAAAAATCGTGTTTGGAGCGAAGAAATGTTGAGCGAACTAGCTAATATCAAGATGCTCGGTAAACTTATCGGTCGGTGTGACCCAGGCAAAGCGGTTCCGGTCTTGCTCCGCCATTATTTGTCCCTCAACGGAAAAATGGTTTGTTTTAACATACACTCTGAGTTTAATGATTCACTCGAAGGACTTATCATAGTGGATGCCCGTGACACTTATCCGAAAACATTAACTCGGTTTATGGGTGCAGAAGGCTATAAGACATTCAATGAAATCCATAAGTTGCCAAAGTCGGCATAGTGAGAATATAACTATCAGATGAAAAAAATCCTTGGGTTTATACAACTTTTTCTAGCTTTATTGCTGATTATTCTTGCTCTGGCGACTGGTTTTAATTTAATTTTAATTAGTATGCGGCCTGAAACCATTTCTGTTGTAAATGTGATAATTGGCCAGGGGGTGCTGATTGTTTTGTTGTTAGCCTTTGCTAATTTATGTCTGAAAAAAGGGCGAAAGACTCTTGATCTTTAGATTCTTCTTGATTTTAAGGCTCGATAGCGACGCCTACCTGCATAGAGAATAAATAACTAGTATAATCATCTAATTTTACCGAGCAATTGGTACGTTGATGATTGTATTCGATGATATTGCTAATTTTCCCAAGCCACCACATGGTTGCGTTGCTACCATTGGAAAGTTCGATGGATTGCATTTGGGTCACCAATCCATTCTCGATCAGCTCAAGTCGCAGGCGACGAGGGTCAATGTACCTTCTATTGTGATTGTCATTGAACCCCATCCTGAAGAGTTTTTTAAAAAAGGTAGCGGTCATCGTCCCGCCAGGTTAAATACAATTGAGGAGAAATTGGAATTACTTGAGTATTTTGGTGTTGACTTCGTATACCGGTTTAATTTTGATGATACGACAAGTCAAATTAGCGCAGAATCCTACATCAAGGATATCTTGGTGGATGGATTGGGGCTAAAAGCGCTTATTATTGGTGATGACTTTCGGTTTGGTAAAAACCGAGCTGGGGATTACACGCTATTACAAGAGCGCGGAGTTCAATACGATTATGAAGTTCTGACGACTATTGCTTATGAGCAAAATGGACACCGAATTAGTAGCACATTGGTGAGAGAGAAGCTTCTTTGCGGTAATTTTGATTTGGCAACTCAAATGCTAGGTAGGCCGTATTCAATAAGTGGAATGGTTAAGAAGGGCCGACAACTTGGTGCGGGACTTGGTTTCCCAACATGCAATGTAGAGCCGGGCTCTAATCGCATTCCCTTGCGAGGGGTCTACGCGTGTGAAGTCAGAGTGGACGCTAGAAATTTCAAAGCCGCGGTTAACATCGGGTATCGCCCAACAGTAGAGGAAGAGAGTTTGGTGCTCTTAGAGGCTCATATTCTAGATTTTAATGAAAATGTTTACGGAGAAAAGCTTGAAATTATGTTTCGAAAAAAAATCCGTGATGAATTAAAATTTGATGGGATTGATGCCTTGAAGTCGCAGATAGAAAGTGATGTGGAGCGTGTAAGGACCTATTTTGATGCGTACTCGATCTGAGTTACGCTATTTTTGACTATGACTGATTACAAAGAAACATTGAATTTACCCCATACGCAATTTCCGATGAAGGCGAATTTGTCTCAGCGAGAGCCGGGTATCCTTAAGAAATGGCAAGAGATGGATCTCTATAAACGGATATGTGAAAAAAATGCTGGCCGACCAAAGTTCGTATTGCATGATGGACCACCCTACGCGAATGGTGCCTTGCACTTGGGGCACGCTATCAATAAATCTTTAAAGGACTTTGTTGTTAAATCACGCCAACTAAGTGATTTTGACGCAGCATACATCCCTGGCTGGGATTGTCATGGCTTGCCTATTGAGCACAATGTAGAAAAGAAAAAAGGAAAAGCGGGGCAAAAAATTGACTATCGACAGTTCCGTGAGGAATGCCGTAAGTATGCTAAGAAGCAAGTAGAGCTGCAAAAGGCTGGGTTTGTTCGTCTGGGTGTCCTTGGTGACTGGAAAAATCCTTACCTTACGATGAATTTTGCGACGGAAGCGGACACGGTCAGAGCATTGGGAAAAATTGTTGCCAACGGTCACATGGTCAAGGGCTACAAGCCTGTCTACTGGAGCGTTGTTGGGGCTTCTGCGCTGGCGGAGGCAGAAGTAGAGTATCAAGACAAAACTTCGTTCGCGATTGATGTCAAATTTAAAGTAGCTGAGATAGACAAGTTCTCAGAAGCATTTAAGGGCTTAGATAAAAGTAAGCTATCTGCCCCTATTTTTGTCGTAATATGGACAACCACGCCATGGACATTACCTTCCAATCAAGCAGTTTGTTTGAATGCATCGTTAGCCTATGCGTTGGTAAGACATAAATTACACGGCGAGACTAACACTATTCTAGTGGCTAAGACGATGGTTGAAGATGTCATGGAGCGTTACGGTATCCAAGACTATGAGATTTTGGGTGAGACGGAAGGAGCGGCTTTAGAAGAATTGGAGTTAGAGCACCCATTTATTAACAAGCGAGTTCCGCTTATTTTAGGCGATCATGTAACAACTGAAGCAGGTACTGGCGCCGTTCATACTGCACCAGACCACGGGTTAGATGATTTTTATGTTGGGCAAGATTATGGGCTAGGTACTCTCAACCTTGTTGATGAAAATGGGCTATTCACATCTGATGCGGGTGAATTTTCTGGCGCTCATGTTTATAAAGTTGACGATTTGATAATACAAAGGCTTAAAACGAATAAGGCGTTAGTCGCGGTCGAAAAAATTAACCATAGTTATGCGCACTGCTGGCGGACTAAAACCCCCTTAATTTATAGAGCGACTCCTCAATGGTTTATCAGCATGACCGAGAAAGATCTTCTTGGTTCTGCGCTGAAGGCCGTAAAACAAATTAAATGGGTTCCAGATTGGGGTCAAGCGCGAATTGAGTTAATGCTCAAAGGCAGCCCGGATTGGTGTGTCTCGCGACAGAGAACTTGGGGTGTCCCGATTACCATGTTTGTGCATAAAGACACTCAAGAATTTCATCCAAGGACGATCGAGTTCTTTGAGGATATTGCCGAGCTGATTGAGCGAGATGGGATTGATGCGTGGTTTGACCTTGACGCAAAAGAATTTTTAGGGGCAGATGCACAGAATTATGACAAGGTTACCGATACTCTGGATGTTTGGTTTGATTCTGGGGTCACTCATTTTTCTGTCGTTGATAAACGAGAAGAGCTTCAGTCTCCAGCTGATCTATATCTTGAAGGATCAGATCAGCATCGAGGCTGGTTCTTATCGTCCTTAAAAACAGCAATCGCTATGAATGGGAGCGCCCCATACAAAGAAGTTCTGACTCATGGGTTTTTTGTGGACTCAGAGGGAAGGAAAATGTCGAAGTCACTGGGAAATACAGTGGCTCCCGAAAAAATCTTTCAACAGTACGGTGCAGATGTCTTGAGATTGTGGGTGGCGGCTACCGACTATCGGGGTGAAATGACAGTTTCTGAAGAAATTTTTAAGCAAGTGTCTGATGCTTATCGAAGAATTCGCAATACAGCGAGATTCATGCTTTCCAATTTGAATGGATTTGAACCTGTTGAAAATAGCGTAATAGCGGAAGAGATGCTTGCTATGGACTATTGGATAGTTCGGCGTTGCCAAATTTTACAAAAAGAATTAATCACGCATTATCACGAGTATAACTTCCTTAATGTCTATCAGAAGATTCATAATTTTTGTGTAGTCGAGTTGGGCGGATTCTACCTGGACGTCATCAAAGATCGTCAGTATACCTGCCAAGCCGATAGTCTAGCTCGACGCTCAACCCAAACCGCGATGTACCATATACTTGAAATGCTCAGTCGTTTGATCGCGCCTATTTTAAGCTTTACTGCCGAAGAACTCTGGGAGCATATTCCTGGAGAAAAGGCAGATTCTGTATTTCTTACAAGCTTTTCTGATGCTATTGGAGAGTTACCTGAGTCAAAAGAATTTGATGATCAGTTCTGGTCTAAATTAATGGAGGTAAAGTCTGCCGTTAATAAGGAGTTAGAATCAAAAAGATCTGAAAAGGTGATTGGTTCCGGTTTAAGTGCTGAGGTGAACTTATTCTGTGATGAAGAATTGATGGCAGTTCTTGAGCGATTGGGTGAGGAGTTGCGCTTCGTGCTTATCGTCTCTAAAGTTACCATTGAAGGCATTGATAAAGCCGGTTTTGATGCGAGGTTAACTAGTAATCCCGGACTAAAGATTCTCGTTTCAGCATCTAAATTCCTCAAATGTGATCGATGTTGGCATCATCATTCCAGTGTTGGGAAAAACAGTGAGCATTCTTTATTATGTGGGCGTTGTATAACTAACATAGAGGGTCTTGGCGAGTCACGTAGCTTCGTCTGAACTGAATTTGGTGAACTAGTGGCTGTCTCCGAAAAGAAAATTTCTAATGACTCTAAGGTTACTTTGCATTTTTCGTTGTCGCTTGCAGATAATAGGGTTATCGACTCCAATTTTGAAAAAGATCCTGTTCGATTCCGAATTGGTGATGGCAGTATGTTGCCAGAATTCGAAAAACTCCTGCTAGGAAAGCAAGAGGGCTCACTTGTTGAAAGCACGATTGTGGCGGCAAAAGCCTTTGGAGAGAGAAACCCAAAAAATGTGCAACGTTTTCCGATTGATAAGTTCAGCCATCTTCTGGAAGATGAAACCATGCCGACAGAAATAGGAAGCGTCGTGATGTTTAAAGATCCGGCAGGATTTGATCTCCCCGGGGTGGTCTCAGAGATTTCTGAGGAGTTTGTAGTTATGGATTTCAATCATCCTCTATCTGGTAAGGACATTACTTTCAAGGCCCGCATTATAAAAATTGATGAGCCAGGAGTCGCAGAAATCGAAGTAAAGTTGTAGTTTATAGTTATGAGCATGCCATTGTCAGATAACACAAATATATCGATTAAGCTTGCTAACCCCCGAGGTTTTTGTGCAGGGGTTGATAGGGCTATTGATATAGTCGATCGAGCACTTGATATCTTTGGTGCGCCAGTCTATGTGCGACATGAGGTGGTGCATAATAAGTTTGTAGTGAACAAGCTTCGAGATCGTGGTGCGATATTTGTAGACGAGCTATCGGACATTCCATTAGTCGATGCAAAGGGAAAGCCATCTGTTGTGATATTCAGCGCTCACGGCGTGTCGCGCGAGGTCAAGGAGGAGGCGAGTAATAAAGGGTTAAAAGTTTTCGATGCTACATGTCCGCTGGTAACTAAAGTGCACCTTGAGGTAACAAAGTTCAGTGAGGCCGGTCGGGAGTGCGTCTTGATCGGACACCAATTCCATCCGGAAGTAGAGGGCACTATGGGACAGTACAAAGATAGTAGCGGAGGTAAAATCTACTTGGTCGAATCGGTTGAGGATGTAGAGGCTTTGGAAGTGCAGAATCCTGATTTACTGTCCTTTGTGACTCAGACCACCTTGTCTATGGATGACACGGCAAGAGTTATCGATGCATTGAAAAAGCGATTCCCTTCAATAGCTGGACCTCGGAAGAAGGATATTTGTTATGCGACTCAAAATCGTCAAGATGCAGTGAAGCAACTGGCTTTGGAGTGCGATTTATTGCTGGTGGTAGGTTCACCCAATAGTTCTAATTCAAATAGGTTAAAAGAACTAGCTGAGAGGTTAGGATGCGTGTCTTATTTGATAAATAGCGTAGAGGATATTGATTCTGGGTGGTTCCATGGAAAGTTTAGGTTTGGTGTTACAGCCGGTGCATCTGCTCCTGAAATTCTTGTTCAACAAGTGGTCAAACACCTGCAAGAAATCGCGCATATAAAACCAGAGGAGTTAGAGGGGGTTGAAGAGAATATTGTTTTTTCTATGCCAAAAGAATTACGTGGTCACTAATGAGTGATTAACAGCCTACCCTAACTAACATCATTCAATTTTACGAGTTGCTCTTGAAACGACTTGAGCGCTGAGTCGATCTTAATTTTCTTTTGCTCCTCTTTCTGCACTATTGCAGGCGGAGCGTTACTTGCGAATTTCTCATTATTGAGCTTTTTTTCTACTAGAGTTAACGCAGATATCAACTTATCGATTTCTTTCGTTAAACGTGCACGCTCATCATCGATGTCGATCAATCCTTCTAGCGGGACTAATATTTCCAGCTCATTAAATCGTTGTGTGGCTGAAACAGGAACCTCTTCGTCAGCTTCTAGCCAGGAAATATTTTCAAGTTTCGCAAGTTTCTTCAAGTAAGGCTTATGAGTCTCCAAGCTCTCTCTATCGGCCTGGGTACCATTTCGAAGCAGTAAATTGATGCTCTTTGCCGGCGAAATATCCATCTCGCCTCGTAGGTTCCTAACCGCAATAATTACGCCTTTCAACCATTCGATGTCCTTCTCTGCCTCCTCATTAACGTTGGTCTGACAATAAGTTGGATAAGGTTCCAACATAATACTTTCTCTATTTATATCAATTAGTGGTGCCACTTTCTGCCAAACTTCCTCGGTAAGAAAAGGCATAAAGGGGTGAAGTAAGCGCAATGTTTTTTCAAGAACCGAAACTAGTGCATGTCTTGTCGCCTGAGCTCGTTCTGGATTATTTTCCTCATCCCAGAGTGTTGGCTTTGACAATTCGACATACCAATCGCAATATTCATTCCAGATAAATTCATATAGGCTCTGTGAGGCTAGGTCGAAACGGTAATTTTCCATTGCTAATGCCACCTGGTCTGCTGTTTTTTCGAAGCGGCTGATGATCCAGCGATCAGAGATAGAAAGATTCTGTGAGTCTAAAGAATTCGCGAGTTGTTTACCCTCAGAATTAATCAGCACATAACGTGCTGCGTTCCAAATCTTATTGCAGAAATTTCTGAATCCTTCCGTTCTTCCTAAGTCGAACTTAATGTCACGCCCTGTCGATGCGAGTGAATAAAAAGTAAACCGCAGTGCATCAGTGCCGTATCCAGTGATCCCGTCCGGGAAAGATTTGCGAGTATGTTCTTCGATTTTGTGTTTGAGCTGAGGTTGCATTAAGTCAGCGGTTCTTTTAGAAATAAGGTGCTCGAGACTAATTCCATCAATTAAGTCTATCGGATCTAATATGTTCCCTTTCGACTTAGACATCTTCTGCCCATTCTCGTCCCTCACTAAACCGGTGATATAAACCTTTTTGAATGGAATTTGTTTTGTGAACTTCAAAGTCATCATTATCATCCGTGCTACCCAGAAGAATATGATGTCAAAGCCGGTTACTAGGACATTCGTGGGATGGAATTTATCGAAATATTCACGATTATTCGGCCAACCTAATGTCGAAAAAGTCCATAAAGCTGAGGAGAACCAGGTGTCCAAAACATCTTGGTCTTGGTGTAGTTTTACATCGTCATCCAGTTTGTATTTAGCACGAACTGCTGATTCGTCGGAGGAAGCATATATATTGCCCTGCTCGTCATACCAGGCTGGAATGCGGTGTCCCCACCATAATTGACGAGAGATGCACCAATCCTGAATATCCCGCATCCAAGCAAAGTAAGTGTTTTCCCAATTTTTGGGGACGAATTCAATATCTCCGTCCTCTACTGCCTTTATAGCAGGCTCAGCAAGAGACTTGATCGCGATATACCACTGATGAGTCAAGTAAGGTTCTATCACTACACCACTCCGATCGCCCCGTGGAACCTTTAACTTATGAGCTTCGGTTTTTTCCAAGAGTCCCATGGATTCTAAATTGGCTACTATAGTTTTTCGTGCTTCGAAGCGATCCATTGCTCGATAAGGTTCAGGGGCGTTCTCGCTGATTGTGGCTTTGTCGGTAAGAATGTTAATCATTTCTAAATTATGACGTTTGCCTATCTCATAATCATTAAAGTCATGAGCAGGTGTAATTTTTACGCATCCAGTTCCAAATTCAGGATCAACGTAATCGTCAGCGATTATCGGAATTTTTCGATCACTTAGGGGTAATTCAACAAATTCTCCCACTAAATGAGCGTATCTCTGGTCTTCAGGATTAACTGCAACAGCGGTATCACCAAGCATCGTTTCAGGTCGAGTGGTAGCTATCACGATTGAATTATTTCCATCGAGAGTCTTTTGATCATCTGCCAGCGGGTACCGGAAGTACCAGAGAGAGCCAGTTTCTTCTTCAGAAATCACTTCTAAATCTGAAATTGCCGTTAATAATTTTGGATCCCAGTTAACTAAACGGTTGCCTCTGTATATAAGTCCCTCGTCGAAGAGATCAATGAATACCTTTTGAACGACTGCAGATAACTCTTTGTCCATCGTGAAGCGCTCTCTGGACCAATCCAAAGATGAGCCCATTCGGCGGAGCTGCTGTGTAATGATGTTGCCGGACTCTTCTTTCCAGTCCCAAACTTTTTCAACAAAACCTGTTCGCCCCACTTCTTGACGGCTTTTCCCTTTCGCATTGAGCTGCCTCTCGACTACCATTTGAGTCGCTATGCCGGCATGATCTGTGCCCACTTGCCAAAGGGTTTGGCTTCCAAGCATTCGATGATACCGGGTCAATGCGTCCATGATGGCATGCTGAAAGCCATGCCCCATATGGAGCCTTCCTGTGACGTTAGGAGGAGGGATGGTGATACAGTACGTCTCACCGTTCCCACGGGGTTTGAAATATCCGCGATCTTCCCAAGTCTTGTACCAAAGATCTTCTAATTCTCGCGGTTTATAAGTTTTGTCCATCGAACTTTTAGGATATCGCAACTAGTTTTTAAGCTTTTATTATACATCAAGGGATAAACTTATTCTTGACCTATACTTCAACGTGGCGATCCTGAAGTTTATTTTGATAAGTATTAGGAACCTTTTATTATTTGTGATTCACGCTTTTTGTTTGCTGAGATACTCAACCAAGAGAGAGACTGGTCGCCCTGTCGCTCCCTTTTGTGCTCCTGAATGCCAAGCTGATCCGGCGATATCTAGGTGCGCCCATTTTTGATTTTTGGTAAATCTTGATAAGAAGCATGCAGCAGTAATCGTTCCAGCGCGAGGTCCGCCAATGTTTGCTATGTCAGCGAAGTTGCTATTTAGTAAGTGTTGATAATCATCCCAGAGTGGCAGTTGCCATGCCCTGTCAAGACACTGCTCGCCGGACTCTATAATCGTTTCGGCCAAGCTCTGATTATTGCTTAACAATGCATTGACGTATGAGCCAAAGGTTGCAACGGCCGCGCCAGTCAAAGTTGCGATATCGATAACAGTTTGTGGCTTGAATCTTTCTACGTAAGTGAGGGCGTCGCATAAGACTAATCTTCCCTCGGCATCGGTATTCAAAATTTCGACAGTTTTTCCGGACATCGTAGTTACGATATCCCCGGGCTTGGTAGCTTTGCTACCGGGCATGTTTTCCGCTGCAGCGACTAATCCTACGACATTAATCGGTAATTTAAGCTCCGCAACACAGCCCATTGTTGCAATTACGCTTGCAGCACCACACATGTCGAATTTCATTTCGTCCATACCACCGCTGGATTTCAAGCTTATTCCACCAGTGTCAAATGTAATACCCTTTCCAACAATAGCGTGCGGTCTGGTATTGGCTTTTGCTCCGCTGTATTCAATCACAATTAGTTTAGCTTCCTCTGCTGACCCGGCTGATACAGATAGCAGAGAGCCCATACCTAATCTTGCCATCTGCTTTTCACTCAGAATCTTAGCGGAAACCCTTCGATTCTTATTCGCAAGGGAAGTCGCTTGTTCAGCCAGGTAAGTCGGAGTGCAGATATTTCCGGGCAAGTTACCCAATTCTCTAGCAACGTTGACCGCTTTCCCTATTGCTTGTCCACGCTTTAATGAGGACTCTAAACTTTTTCTGTGACCACTAACTTTGGGGGGTAGAGAAACGGTTTTAGTTGCCCATGCTTTTGGTTTTTTACTTTTCGTAGTGCCATATCGGTACCCAGCTATCTCTGCTTCCTGTGATATACGTGATGCAATCCAATACCTATCCCTATCTGAAGGCTCACAGCTATTAATACAAAAATGTATAGAGGCGGACTCTATCTTGAGGCATGCCTTGAATGCTGAAATGATTAACTTATTCGCAGAAGCGCCATTAAATTTCTTTTTTTCGCCAGCGCCAGCTAAAAGGACCCTTTTAGATTTGATTCCAGGTGGATGATAGATAAGATGTGTCTCTCCAAGGTTTCCCTTTAGATCGCCGGAACGTATCAATCCGCTGATTAACTTCTTTGTTTTAGTGTCTAAAATCTTTGCCTCGTCGGATAATCTACCATTGCTCCAAATTGCAACGACGATGCACTCTGTAACGATCTTGTCGGGAGATCCCCCTTTCACCGAATATCTCATAAACTCTTTTAAACTTTCCTCGATTGCGGAATATTTCGCCGCTCTAACTTTAATGGACAATCCTAAATTTATTTGATGTGTTAATCAACAACGATTGATTTTTAATCAATACCTAAGCCTAGCTAATCAAGGTTAGCATTATTAGGCAAATTCCATGGCAGAATTAGTTGAACCATTTTAAATTCTGGCTGTCTTATTCTGATGACAGGAGTTAATTACCCAAAGGGTTCGGTATGACTAGACTAAATGTCACAGTTCCAGAGAGATTTTTGTTTCGCATGGAAAGGACGGTCGGTCTCAGTGACACAAACTATGCTAAACATTTAGATAGTGTGTCCATGGTGAATATTCTTCACGAAGCGCGACTTCAATTTTTAGCTAGCCTCGGCTTCACCGAATCCAATATATATGGTTTGGGGTTAGTCGTAACGGATCTTGCGGTCGATTATCTCTCTGAATCTTTTGCAGACGACTGCTTATTAATTGATGTTGGCGTGTCTAAATTTAATCGTTATGGTTTTGACGTAGGCTTCAGAGTATCTAACAAGGCTTTGGAGACGCTCGTTTGTAATGGAAACTGCGGAGTCGTATTCTTCGATTTTGATCGGCATCAGTTGACCAAGGTGCCCGCTGGCTTTAAAGAAATGATTGTCCATTCTAATTTTCAGGAAAAAACTGCCGCGAAAGTTGCGTAGAAGGTTAAAATATTCCGAGGGAATGACTTTTTACATATTATTTTAGTAAACTTCATAGAACCACAGATTTGGGTTCTTCCTTGTGATAATTTTTCGCTATCTAAACCAACAAATTCTTCAAGTGACAGTCGCCGTATCACTGATCCTTCTTATAGTTGGGCTGATTAGTCGCTTTATACAATATCTGGGCCAAGCTGTTTCTGGAGAGCTTGCATCGGATGTGCTCCTGCTTTTGATGTTCTACCGCCTACCCGATTTTCTGCTCGTTATTGTGCCGCTAGCTTTCCTTTTGGGAATTTTGCTTGTTTATGGAAGAATGCATGAGGACAACGAAATGGTTGTGCTTTTGAATTCTGGGCTGAGTCAGTCTAGGTTGCTTGGGCTCACATTTATAACATCCATTTTCATATTTGTTTTGATGGGTATTATTAGTCTAAGTCTCGCGCCTTGGGGAGCGAGACACACAGAGCAAATAAGTCAGAGTCAAGAGCAACTGACCGAGCTAGATTTAATTGTTGCAGGTCAGTTCCAAAGTTTTGGCGATGGGACTCGGGTTACATATACGGAACGAACTAATTTTGAGGAGGGTGTAGGCAGGAGGCTAGAAAATGTTTTTGTAGCCTTGAATAGAGATTCAGGTGACGAAGAATTAGAGCAAAGCAATCCACGCACTGCCCCACGTGTTGTGTTTGCCGAATTTGCGCGACCGATAATTGATGATGTGACAGGCGCTCGCTTTATGCAAATGGAGAACGTCTACCAATATGATGGGGAGCCAGGATTGGCAGACTTTTCAGTAGCCCAGATTGACGTCCAATCTGTGCTTTTACCTGAGCCGACAAATTTCCAACCAACTCTTGAAGAGGAATCTCTTAAAACATCGATGCTTTTTGGTTCCAGTGCTCAGGAGCACCAGGCCGAGCTGCAGTGGCGACTATCTATTATGCTGCTAGTACCCGTTCTTACTCTTATTGCTGTCCCACTGAGCAGGGTGGAGCCTCGTCAAGGTCGCTATGGCAGACTAATACCGGCTGTTATGTTATACGCGAGTTACTTTTTCCTATTACAGTTTGCTAGAGATGCTGTGGCAGATGGCACTTTGAGTGCAAAAATTGGATTATGGTGGGTACACCTGCTGTACGGAACAATTGGCATTGCAGCTCATTATTTTCCAACCATTTGGCAACGCGGAACAGGAGAGAGTTCCTCTTGATTCTTCTTGACGGTTATATTCGCAATACCGTACTAGTTTCAATGTCAGTAGTATTAAGTATGCTGACTGCTTTAGATGTTATTTTTAGTCTGCTGGATCAAATGGCGGACACTGATGAATATTTTAGTATCTTAGATGCTGTCACTTTTGTGCTGCTAACAACACCGACTACTATTTATGAGATGATACCGTTTGCCGCGCTCGGAGGCGCACTAATTGGCTTGGGGATAATTTCCTCTAATAATGAACTTGTGGTAATTCAGTCAGCTGGGATCAATGTTTATCGGATCGTTTTTTCTGTTCTGAAGCCGACTCTTTGGGTTATGTTAGCCAGTTTGGTTATCGGTGAGTTTGTGTCACCTCCTTTGGAGCAATTTGCGCAGAGCAATAAAGCAATTCAGCAAAGTGGTGCTTCATCGATCAGTCCGGAGCAGGGCATTTGGCAAAGAATCGATGACGAATTTATTCATATTAATGCAATTGCTCCCGGCGGGCGGAGACTTTATGGAGTCAGTCGGTATGTGGCAGATAGCAAAGGCCGTGTTTCGCTTACGAGTTTTTCTGAGTCTGCAAATTATATTGATAGTGCTGAAGTCCCACATTGGGAGCTCGAGAATGTTCGAGAAAGCGTTTTTTCCGATTCAGGAATAGAGACTCAAGGCTATCTGCTTCAGAATTGGTATGTATCTCTGTCTCCGGAGCTATTAAGTGTTTTGTTAGTCGATCCAGACGAACACTCGATTTCTGGGCTTTATCGTTTTGCGAATTATTTTGAGCAGCAAGGCTTGGATGGGAGAGTCTACCTTATGGCATTCTGGAAAAAATTGTTACAACCGATATCGACCTTAGCTCTCGTTTTTTTATCCATTTCTTTTGTTTTTGGGCCATTGAGACAAGTCACAATAGGGTCACGTGTAGTTTCATCGCTTGGTATTGCGCTCACATTTATCATAGTGCAGCGCATGTTAGAGCCTGCTAGTTTGCTCTACGGTTTCAGCCCATTTCTGGCAGTCGTTGCTCCAATGGGAGTTTGCGCGATTATTGGATTCTATTTTCTTCGACGGGTGCGTTGAATAGAATTTATAATTGGATTTCTCAGCTATGAAAAGCGGGCCTTGGTTAGAGATCTAAATTTTTACATTTTTTATCGTTACAAAGGCCTCTCAGATTTCGGGAGTAGTATCACTTTGGTATTAGAGATTTTATCATGAAGCGCGTCGCCGTTTTTATCTATGAATATCCAAATATATCCTATCCCAAAGAAAAGAAAGGAGGGCCAGGCTGCACACCATCGTATTAAGGCTTGCCGCAGATTAAGCGTATTAGCGCCCAGTGTTTCTAGCCGAAGCCGCCAAGCTAACATACCTAGAGTTTGCCCGCTCTTGAGCCAAAACCAACAGTAAAATGCGATACAGCTTAGTAGCATTAATGAAAATAGTAAGTTGTCCACATTTGGATTTGTGACTACTTTTCCATCGATAATTTGAGTGTTTTCAACACCGGTGAATAGCTGAAAAGTGTACCCAAGAAGCATCCAAATAGCGGCGACTAGAAAAACGTCATAAAGGAGCGCGGCCATGCGCCGAAGCAACCCTGCCCGCGGGCAATCTACTTTCTGAAATTCATCGTTGGATGCGCTCAAGTTTTACGACAGCTCTTTGACCGCCTGTATTAAATCACTTGCCGCTTTTTGACCATCGCCAAATAACATTTTTGTATTTTCGGCAAAGAATAGTGGGTTTTCAACTCCTGAGAATCCGGCCCCCCGCCCTCGTTTGATTACAATTACGTTGTCTGAATCTATTGCATCCAAAATAGGCATTCCGTAAAGCGGGCTGCTAGTATCAGTCTTTGCGGAAGGGTTTACCACATCATTTGCTCCAATGACTAAAGCAACGGTTGTAGTCTTGAAGTCGGCATTAATGTCTTCCATGTCGTAGATCATGTCGTATGGGACTCCTGCTTCAGCGAGTAATACATTCATATGCCCAGGCATTCTTCCAGCCACCGGGTGTATCGCAAATTTCACGGAAACTCCCTTATCTTTTAATAACTGACTCAATTCCCAAATTTTGTGCTGTGCTTGCGCGACAGCCATCCCATAACCTGGAATTATTACTACCTGGCTTGCGAAGGACATAAGAATGCCTGCATCCTGAGCCTGAATCTCCTTCATTTCGCCTTGCGTTGCATCCCCAGAAGCGACGGCCTCTGTACCCACACCCGCAAAAAACACATTACTGACAGATCGATTCATTGCGACGGCCATCAAGTGAGTCAGCAATGAGCCAGCAGACCCAACAACGATTCCCGCGATAATCATCGCAGCGTTTCCTAAAACGTATCCTTCAAATCCTACGGCGAGCCCGGTTAAAGCGTTAAACAGTGAAATTATCACGGGCATATCTGCCCCGCCGACCGGTATGGTGATAAAGATACCCAGCACAAGTGCGAGTACGAAGAAGACTACAATCGGGGTCAAGTCTGAGCTAAAGTAAATACTAATGGCGAAAATTAAAGTTGCTGCGGCTATCAATGCATTTACTAGATGCTGAGCTGGCAGTAACTTGCTTCGATGGAGGCGTCCATCAAGCTTGGCCCAGGCAATTATGCTTCCGCTAAAGGAAATTGTGCCAATGATAGCGCCAAGAATCCCAAGTATAGCTACATCCGCGCCAAGCACGTCAGCGATGGTTGTAGAATTTGTGGTAGTGCCAGCGAGCTCATTTAGGTGAGAGGCTTCGGAGGTTGCCTTGAGTAACTCCACTGCAGCAATTGTGGCGGCAGCCCCGCCTCCCATACCGTTATACATGGCAATCATTTGGGGCATATCTGTAATTGCAACACGCTTACCGCTCCACCATGCGTAACCACCGCCTAGGGCGATAGCCAGGACAATCAAGGCAACATTTGTAGAAGCTTGGTCGGTGTCGATAATTTGTGGGGCTAGAAATGTAACCAGTGTTGCTAGCACCATTGCTGCGCCTGCCCACAAGATACCTCTCCTCGCTGTTACAGGAGAGCTCATCTGTTTAAGGCCGATAATGAATATGACTGCGACGACAAAATAAGAAGCTTGAATAATTGATTCCATTATTTAGCCCTCGCTACTTTCTTTATTACTAGACTTAAACATTTCTAACATTCGTTCCGTAACGACATACCCGCCAACGGCATTTCCAGCGCCGAGTAAGACCGCTACAAAACCGATAATTTGCTGCGTCGTGTTCTCAGCTATGCCCAAGGCAATCATCGCGCCCACCAACACGATTCCATGCACGAAGTTAGAGCCGGACATCAAAGGGGTATGCAAAATTACTGGTACTTTGCTGATGATTTCATAGCCAGTAAAGCCGGCCAGCATGAATATGTATAAAGCGGCTAGACCTTCAATCATGATGAAGCTCCTTTCATTTGGTCTTTTATTTTAGGGTGGTATATTTCTCCACCATGGGTGATCAAGCTGTCGTTTATAATCTCATCTTCGAGGTCAATGTTGATCTCTCCCTCGCTAATTAAAAGCTCAAGAAAATTTTGAAGATTTTTAGCATAAAGTTCACTTGCATGATTACCCACCATGCTAGGAACATTCTCGGGCCCATGGACTTTTATACCCTTGTGCACGACGGTCTTTCCAAGCTCAGTTAATTCGCAGTTTCCACCGCCTTCAGCGGCGAGATCTACTATTACCGAACCACCTCGCATGCCCTCAACCATTTGGGTGCTAATGATTCTCGGAGAGGACCGCCCTGGAATCGCGGCCGTAGTCACGATTAAATCAGCCGAGGCTACATGGCGTGCTAGGATTTCCTGTTGCTGTTGTTTCTCGTCCTCTGTTAATTCACGAGCATAACCTCCACTGCCTTCCGCCTTAATTTCTATATCAACAAATTTTGCGCCTAATGACTCGACTTGCTCTTTAGTATCAGCACGAACATCATAGCCTTCAACGATTGCGCCAAGCCTTCGGGCGGTTGCGATTGCCTGAAGCCCCGCAACACCTGCGCCAATGACGAGGCATTTTGACGGGCGGATGGTGCCGGCGGCGGTTGTAAGCATAGGCAGGAATTTGCCGAGGATGTTACTTCCGATCAGCACCGCTTTGTAGCCAGCAATGGATGCCTGCGACGAAAGAGCATCCATAGCCTGAGCCCTAGAAATCCTTGGAATCATCTCCACAGAGAAGGCGCTTATTTTCCTTGTGTTAAGTTGGTTAAACCTTTCCATATTTGAGTGTGGGTCTAGATAGCCAATTAAAATTGAGCCTTCTTTAATTTGAGAAACCTGCTCTTCTGTGGGAGGGTTAACCATTAAGGTTATATCTGCGGATCCAAGCAGCTTCGCGGAATCTTGGATTATATTTGCGTTTTCGTAGTCTTTATCGGTATAGCCCACCAGCTCACCGGCACTAGCCTGGATATTTATACTCAGGCCAGCTTTGGCTAGCCTATTGACGATGTCCGGCACGAGTGCGACCCGCTGTTCACCTTCGCGAACTTCTCTTGGTACACAAATCTGTATGGCCATACTTACCCTCAGTATCTCAATTCACATATGGTGCGCGAAGTATATAACGATAAGGCTTCAGGTCAATGTGCAGAAATAAGGGGAATTTTGTTCCTTGGGGGTTAAGGTTTTTGATAAGATCGCTCACCACTGAGATTCGTTGGTTGCCAGGATGCACCAATTTGGGAAAATTCGATGACTAATACCACAACCGCCCGCCATATTAGATTGATGGACACCACTCTGCGCGACGGCGAGCAAACGCAAGGGGTTTCCTTTTCAGCGAATGAGAAGGTCAATATTGCTCGTGCGCTACTTCAATCTCTAAAAGTTGACCGGATAGAGGTTGCTTCAGCTTGCGTATCTGAGGGGGAGCAGCAGGCGGTTGCAAAGATGTGTGAATGGGCAAAAGGTGAAGGTTTGGTCGGCAAGATTGAGATTTTGGGTTTTGTTGATTACAAACGCAGTGTCAATTGGATAAAAAAAGCTGGTGGTGGCGTGATCAATTTATTGGCTAAAGGAAGCGAAAAACATTGCCGAGAGCAGCTTGGTAAAGATCTTGCGAGTCATGTTGATGACATCATAAGGACTGTTGAGTATGCGAAAGAGCAACAGCTAAGTGTGAATATGTATCTTGAGGACTGGTCTAGCGGATACCGTGATAGTCAGGACTATGTTTATGGGTTAATTTCCGGCACGCAGCATTTAGGCATCAGTCATTACCTTTTGCCAGACACTTTGGGATTGTTTTCTCCAAATGAAGTTTTTGATTCCCTAACTGAGATGAAGAAAAGCTTTCCAACAGAGGAATTTGATTTTCATCCTCATAACGATTACGGATTAGCAACTGCAAACGCCATTGCCGCAATAGAGGCGGGTATAGACAATATTCACTGCACGGTGAATTGTCTTGGGGAGCGAGCTGGTAATGCTTCATTGGCTGAAGTTGCTGTCGTCGTAAAAGATAAATTGGGTCTAGATTTGTCGATTGATGAAACACAGATCACTCTTCTAAGTCGAATGGTTGAAAATTTCTCAGGCAAATGGGTCGCCGCTAACACTCCAGTTGTCGGCGCCGATGTTTTTACGCAGACTGCAGGTATACATGCCGATGGGGACCTTAAGGGGAACTTATATGTATCAAAGCTTGCGCCGGAGAGGTTTGATCGCAAGCGCAGTTATGCGCTTGGTAAGATGAGCGGCAAAGCGTCCATTGCAAATAATCTCAAAGAGCTGGGTATTTCTTTGTCCGAAGAGGATCAATCAAAGGTCTTGCAGAGAGTGGTTGCGTTGGGAGATTCAAAGCATCTCATTACTGCTGAAGATCTACCATTTATAATCGCCGATGTTATGGAAAGCAAAGAGTATCAATACTTAGAGCTTAAAAAATGCGACATTAGCACTGGGCTTGATAGAGGCAGCTCCGTATCTTTGGAAGTAACTATCAATGGAGAAGAGTTTGATGGAAGCGGAATAGGTAATGGTGGGTTTGATGCTTTCATGGATGCAATCACAAAAATTTTAGTGAAAATTAGTTTCACAATGCCAGTGTTGAAAGATTATGAAGTTCATATACCCCGTGGTGGAAAAACTGATGCGCTTACGGAGTGCATTATCACCTGGGAGTCAGAAATTCAGGAATTTAAAACAAGGGGCGTGGATTCAAACCAAGTTATGGCTGCAGTAAAAGCCACCACGCGCATGATCAACATGAAAATGCATGCAGACAACTAGGTTGCAGAGCTTATTGGGCTAAATTATGCTTTTTTCAGTTCGGCTAAAACAAGGTCGCCAAATTTCTCTGTACTGATTAGCTCAAGGTCAGACTCCGGAGCAGAAAGATCCGGTGTAGAGAAGCCCTGAGAAAACACACTTTGCATTGCGCGCCATACATTTTTACTTTCGCCATCCATGTTAAAACTCATCTCAAGCATCATTGCTACGGATCCAATCATTGAATACGGATTCGCTATTCCTTGCCCAGCTATGTCGGGCGCCGATCCATGTGAAGGTTCATAGTAAGCTTTGTTTGGGCCTACGCAAGCCGAAGGCATTAGTCCCAGAGAACCGAGGATACCTCCGCCTTGGTCAGACAATATGTCTCCAAACATATTTTCCATGACCATGACGTCAAATTGAGTTGGGTTAAGGCATAAATAGGTTGCAGCAGCGTCGACCAGGATAGGGATTACCTTTATATCGGGGTAGTCTTTCCCGACTTCGTCTATAACCTCATTCCATAAAACGCTGGATTTCAGCACATTACTCTTATGAATATTGTGGAGTACTTTCTTTCTTTTTCGCGCGGTATCAAACGCCACCTTAGCAATTCGTTTAATCTGATCCTCGTTATACTCTAGGCTTTCATTAACAAAGCGTTTGCCGTCTTCATTGATACCAGTTTCTTTTGCCCCAAAATAGAGGCCGCCGACTAGCTCTCGAATCATGATTAAATCGATACCCTTCCCAATTATTTCCGGTCTCAAGGGAGAAAAATGAGCTAAGCCTTGAGGAAGAAACACCGGCCGAAAGTTTGCAAAGGTGTTATAGCGCTTTCTAAGGGGAAGGAGTGCTCCTCTCTCGGGCTGCAGATCAACGGGAATTTTTTTTGAATCTTCATGATTCAAACCGATCGGACCTTTAAGTATCGCATCGGCCTCATCGCAGATCTTTTTTGTTTCAGCTGGGAATGGATGACCGTCAGAGAAGTATGCCGCGGCTCCAAAGGGGGCGGGTTTCAGGTCAAATTTTATGTCATTCCTTGCGCCGATGAAGGTCAAGATTTTAATGGCCTCTTGCATTATCTCGGGCCCAATGCCATCACCCTCTAACACGGCTATCTTATATGAACTCATAAAACGGTCCTTCCAAATAACGCTCGAAAAAATTTAGGCGCGTAATGTATCATGAGGTGAAGACAGTGAACAGCTGTGCGCGTAGAATTAATAGGTGCGCTCGGGATCAGTAAAAATCCTAAGGATTGCTTATGATGCTCAAGAAATATTTCAAGGCTTATTCCGGTATTATGGACAGTTTTAAGCTAAAGCTTTTACTCGCGCTAACGTTCTCACAGTTTTGCTATCAAGAAGCAGCTATAAGCCATCCACACGGTAATTCAAAAGAGGCTGAGATAAATCATTATGTCACTAACCCGCCTTCAGAGTACGCTGTTGCTCTTAACAATGTGGGTAATTTCAATGCCATTGAGAGCAGAATATTTACCTGCCTAAAGCCATATCAGAATGATATTTTGTCACCGATTGATGGTGTCAGCGAATTTTCAATTGCTTTTCATATTATTTCAGGCGCTGAGGGTACGATTGGGGTATCTGAGTCAGGAGTCTTCAATTCTGAGGGAAACATAGGCTCAGATGGGGCTAAATTATCCTGCAGTGGCAGTTATGAAACGACCACTGGAATTTATAAAGATACGATTCTCATTAATTCAAGTTTAGTTGAAACAAGTTTCCAGTTGATTGATCCAACACTCCTGACATTTAATCTCCTTTCGGCAAAGACCTTAGATAAGTCGCCAGTTCTGAGTCCTGTCGAATTTATCCCCAAGAAAGATTCAAAGACTATGGATGTAAACGACGGGATTTCAGTCGTTTTCAATAGATCGATATTTAGAGCAGACGGCAAAATCGAATTGGTCAATGTTGAGTCGGGAGTAGTTGAAGAATTCGATGTAAAAGATTCTAAAAAAGTAACGGTCGACGGAAACAAGTTAGTACTTAAGCCAGAGAAGGCATTGGTGTCGGATAAAAATTATGAAGTAAGAATTCCAGTTGAGGCATTAAAAGATAGCGACGGTAATGGCTACTCGGGGTTGAATAATTATCAGTTTAAAACGCAAATTGACGTCGCGTTTCTTCTTGTGGGTTACGATAATACGACGCTCTATGAGACAGTCGAGAGTTTCGAGCCCAGCGCTAAAAAGACCATGTCATTTTTAAACTCTCTCAGTGCAACCCAGATTGCCTCATATAAGACTTATCGATTGTCTAATATCAATATCAGTGGTGCATACGCAAAATCTCTTGGTCATCTTGAGGTGGTTGAGGCGGCGCTCGAAGGTTGGGGTGTAGATGAGCTATCAAATTACTTTAGGGACAAGATTGGGAATCCCGATGCGTTACAAAATCCGACGGCTCAACAAAGAGAAGTGCTTCAAGACCTAAGGCAGTGGCTTTTAGATAATCAAAAAGATGCAGAGGGGTGGGCAATCTCCGCTTTAGGAATGCAGCACTACTCTGACTGGGTGAACGATAAAGTTCTAAAATTTTCTAGACCAGAATATTTTCTCCTCGATAACCTAAAGTTCCCTGCTGAATTTGCACCTCAAGAGCACAAGGTGATTTCTTTTATTCTGTCTAACCAAGGAAAAACTAACTTTAACGCTGCAGCGAGCAACTTTAATGGATTAGGTGGTGCTCAGTGGAGTATCAAAACAGCGGATGGTTTAAAGGTTACGCATGACCAAGATTTTTTCTATAGTGATCATAGCGACCCCTTCGGAGATTCAGCACCCGATTTGCTGTTGAATATCAACACTCGAGTGGATGTTCACGAGTCGATCCACACCTGGGGGCATGCTGGACATGACAGAGACCCTCTCATGGTAGGATACTCCACAATGTCGCAAGCAGGAGGTGATGCTGACTTACAGTTCCGAAGAGATCCGCCCACTTACCCAATTTATAATAGAGTGTACCTAATGGGTTGGTTGCCTGAGTCGGTTATCACCACTGACGCAAGTCTGATAAGAGACGCCGCAGACCCGATTGTTTTGGGGCAGAAATATCTTCTGAAAGTGGGGCGATTTAAATACCAAGAGCTTTATGACGGACAATGGTTCCAATATTCTGTGCCCAGTTTGCTGAATCAGCTTAATACTTGCAAGACAACTAGCATAGTTACGGCGCCGACTGCTACCAACCCTAAGTACGATGCTGGCAATCTTTGCAAGCCTATACTCAGAGACAAAAGCTGTGGGATAAAGTCTGAAATTTTTGGTCTTCCCGAGACGATGTGGGATTTTAGGGATTGTGAATTTATTGACATTGACGCGGAGCTCTCGCGAGAACTGTTTCAACGTTATTTAGAAGATTTTGATGGTGAATACAATAGTGCCATAAATTTTGATGCTCTAGTTATGGAGCAGGCCGACGTGTCTCTGAGGAGCTCTTCCAACTAGCATAGTCAATTAGGTTTTATATTTGGTTCGAGGACCTCCTGTTTTGACTTGATTATTTAGCTAAAGCCTCAGATGTAAACTGGTAGGTAGGAATCGGTCCCTCTGTCTTCTGGATTTTAAACCAATTATTTTTTGCCCAGACAACCGCGGCATTGTCGTCTGAATAGTCGTCGAGCACTTTGCAGTCCCACCACATACTAGCGTCGAGTATGATTCTTTCATCAAGGTCGCCTCTTTCGACCATCAACGCAAGTGCCGCTGCACCCTGAACGGTGCTCATTTCGGTGTCACCCAACATATAATTCTCGTATGCTTCTCCTAGGATACTTTTCCGGTTTTCGTATTTGCCACCGTACAGATGCTCACTTCCGAAGAGTTCGCCAATGGCGATCTTGGCAGCGTAATCTGCTGTTCCCTCCATTATCCAAAAATGATTATTGGGCTGTTTGCTTTCCTCTAGTTGCTGTCGTCTGTCTCTGCAGCTGGCGAGCTCCAAGTCTTGCTGTATCCCATGGTAAACCTCGTGAGCGAGAATATGATCAACCTGCTCTCTTCGGTCTTGATTTACTTGGATATCTGCGATCAGTCCCATCCCAGATTGATAGCAAGGGACAACCATAGTAGAGGCGTCGCCCCCTTCCTCGACTATATACTTGACTCTAGTCAACTCAGCTTGATATTGGTTAGAGTCATCAGTTCCGCATGAACGGTTTATCCAAGACGCCATCTGCTCATTGAGTTTAGCTATCTGTGAGGATGTGAGGACTAATTCATGAGTATTAAAGGGTAAGTTGAAATCTGTTCCCTCACCGAAACCCTCTTTTATTTGTCTACCAACGGGCCAGATCCAGATCGATAGATCTCTGATACGTCGTCTCGCTTTCTGAATGACGGTCATACCCAGTTTAAGGAATCGTTCTGTGTCAAACTCTGTATAGTTTACGATTTCAATCTTTGGGAGAGATACTTCTTTACGACCTCTTTTGTTGAAAGAAAGGTTTGGAGTTCCCTTAAAGCAACCTAAAACCCATGGGTAGGAATCGGTGACATAGTAGCCATATACACCCGCCCTCATCATGCCATTACATTCGTCTAAATCGCCTGAGTCTGCAATAAATTCATAATCGTCGATGAATGTCCCGTCATACTGCCCATCCGGATTGTCCGGTCCAGAGGGTCGCATTCCATTCTTAAGTTGGTAACTACCCTTAGCAGCTCGAAGCGCGCCGGAATCATCCGTGAAATAGCTGCCGAAAATTGGGAACCCATCAGCGGCAAAACCTATGACAGGAGAATCTTTTGTAGGGTACTCTGGGAATAGTGTGCTGGGGCCAGCATGGTAGTGGTATGTGCCATCAGGTTGTGTGTGTGCGTTATGTGCGTCCGTTCCAAAATTTGCGCTCGGGCTCATGGGATCGTAACGCCATTTCTGATTCATATCGTTGCAACCAATCTTGCCATCTCCGATCCCAAAGCAACCGGCCGCCAATAGATCCAGTTTAACGCCATTCAGAAAAATAGCGTTATCTGTAGTCAGTGATATTGGAGTGGCCTGTGATGCAAACTTTGGTTTGGTGGTTATGCGATATTCTGTTGGAACAGCCAGTGCGGGGTGAGCAAAGCTTCGAGTCGAGTTTCCGAAATCATGGTTCGGCAAAGAATTACTTATAAAAACGCATTCTTCTCCAGAAAGACTAATATTAAGATTGCTTGCTAGAATCTCCTTTGAGTAAAGATCGGTAACCGCTGCGACATTCTTTGATACGTAATTACTGCACTCTGCTTGTCGCAACGAGAGTGTCTTGTCAGT
>ERZ802830.235-NODE-235-length-54648-cov-13.6887_pt1 | contig 54648 bp, 50 predicted proteins | sample MGYA00345654_ERZ802830 | MGnify/ENA primary metagenome ERZ802830 (study PRJEB30503, sample SAMEA104212375) | marine metagenome | biome: Westerlies Biome; feature: [SRF] surface water layer (ENVO:00010504) within the epipelagic zone...; material: water...
CGCGAGCAGGCGCCGAGTAATTTAGCAATTATTGGGCGCTATATTCTGACGCCTGATATTTTCGATATTCTTGAGCGGATCCCGGCCGGTCGAAACGGTGAGGTGCAAATTACTGACGCCTTACTGCAACAAGCTCAGCAGGGTAAAGTCTTGGCCTACAAATTTAAGGGTCGGCGTATCGACTGTGGTTCCGTTGAAGGCTTTGTCGAAGCCACAAATTTTTGCTACCAACAAATGGGTTAGTCAACCGATGTCGATTACATATGCGCTCAGTCAAGTCGCCGCCCGCAGCAGTGCGCCGGTTTCCCTGGATAAGCCCGTCGAGTTAGGGCAGTTGCCGACGCCAGCGTTGGTGTTGGAGCGAGGCGCCATGGAGCGGAATATGCGCAAAATGGCCGATCATGTGAGCGCTGCAGGCAAAGGGTTTCGGCCCCACAGTAAAACGCATAAGTGTCCAGCGATAGCTCAGTTACAGATTGACTTGGGCGCAGTTGGGATATGCGCGGCCAAAATCAGTGAGGCCGCAATTATGCTTGGCGCTGGTATTCCCTCAGTTCTGATTACTTCGCCGATTGCGACTTCAGCGAAGGCGCAGGCCCTAAATGCTTTGCTCGGAGAATATGCAGGTCGTGAACTTCTTTTGGTGGTGGATTCCGTTCAGGGCTTAGCGGCTTTGCAAGGCGCAATTGATGCTGATCGGCGGTTGGGTTTGCTGGTTGATATCGATCTCAGTATGGGCCGAACGGGGACGCGCGAGGTAGAGACCATGTTGCGGCTAATTGATGCCATGATGCGTGACGAGCGGTTTGCGTTTCGGGGTATTCAGCATTATGCGGGCCACCTTATGCACATCGAAGAATATGCAAAGCGACGAGAAAAGTCGTTAGTTTCTTGGTCGCGATTAGATGAATTTTTCACCGCGCTTGAACAGCAAGGGATCCCGGTGGACATTGTTACCGGCGGCGGCACCGGGACTTACGATGTCGACGTTCTAGTAGAGCGTCTAACGGATATTCAAGTAGGCAGCTACATCTTCATGGATGAAGAGTACCGAGTCTTGGCCAGTGCGGGGGGCAGTCGTTTTGAAGATTTTGAGCTTGCCTTGACCGTTGCCTGCAGCACGATCAGTCAACCTCAATCCAAGACCATCACAGTCGATGGCGGTTATAAGGCGTTTGCTTCTGATTCGGTAAATCCAATATGTGACGATTTGCCTGGCGTTGAGTATCGCTTTGCTGGCGACGAGCATGGCGTGCTGCTCTTAGGGGAGGGCCAGCAGGAGGTGCAACTGGGGCAGGTGTTGAGATTTGCAGCTCCCCATTGTGATCCGACCGTCAATTTGCACGATTATTACTGGGTACTGGAAGACGACGGCTTAGTGCACAGTGCTTGGCCAATCAGTGCGCGAGGTTGCAGTTGGTAGCAATGAATGCGGCAGGTCGGACGTTATCGTGATTGATGTCATTTTAGCCGGCGGCTGGTTAATGTTGCCGATTCTGAGCTGTAGTGTGGTCGCTGCGGCTATTTGTGTGGAGCGTTACTGGTCGCTGCGCGAAGAACTAGTCGTTCCACCGGAACTTTTGGCGTTAACACTTCCACAACTTAGGCAGGTTTTAAGCGACCCAGAGTCCCGTGAGCAGTTACATAACCATTCCCCCTTAGGGGCAGTATTGGCGGTTTTAGATCAGTGCGATCGCGATAATATGGAAAATGCAAGGGAAGCTGCGCTGGCCGGCGTCGGCCACGATCTTGAAACTTATCTCACGGCATTAGGAATTATTGCGCTAATTAGCCCTTTGCTAGGTATTTTGGGTACGGTGGTCGGCATGATCGACGTCTTCACCTCAGTTGTGTCTGCCTCCGGTGAGACCGCGGCATTAGCTGGTGGGATTTCCACGGCGCTCATTACCACTGCTGCAGGGTTATCGATTGCAATACCTACGCTGATCGCACACCGACTGCTCTTACGCAAGGTCGACACGTTATTGGTAATGCTGGATGAGACCAGTCAACGCTGGTGTATGCAGTTGTGTGCGGAGCACGCGGACGAATGACTATGGCTAGGCGCCGCCGTCGTTATGAAGCTGCTTTAGAGCTAACGCCGCTTATTGATGTGATTTTCTTGCTGTTGATTTTCTTTATGGTGTCGACATCGTTCGTAGTCAATCGGGAAATTTCGATCAAGCTTCCAGAATCAAACAGCGCTGCCAGCAATGCCCATGAACAGCAGTTGATAATGGTTATCGATGCGGCAGGTGCTTTTTCAGTTGCCGGTGAGATATATCCTGACGCTAATATAGAGATGCTTGCGAGCGTCCTCGAGGGTCAGCTCGGCGCGTATGGCTCGGATGCGGCATCGATTAGATTAGATGTCGACGAGGCCACTGACTACCGCTTCGTAATCAAAGCGATGGATATTTGCCGTATGGCAGGCATAAGCGATGTGCGATTGAATACTCGCGGTAAAAATTGAAGAAATAGTAATGGCTCATTCTGATTGGGATACATACAAGCGTCTGCTGAGTTATTTAGCACCCTATTGGTTTTTGTTTGGTATTTCCGTACTCGGATTTTTACTCGCCGCGGGAGCAGAGGGCTATTTTGTACGCCTGTTCGGCAACTTAATTGATGAATGGGATAATGAAGAGGCCAGGGCTGCGGCAACAATCCCGCTCTTGATGGCGGGTGCTGCAGGGCTTCGCGCTGTTGGTACGGTCATCGGTGAAAGTGTGATGGCCAAAGTTTCGTTCAATATGGTGTTTAACTTGCGTCAGCAGTTGTTCGAACAACTGTTGCGACTGCCGACGCATTATTTCGATGCTAATGCCCAGGGACATATTGTTTCTCGTATTACCTTCACGGTTACGCAACTGCGAGACACCAGCACAGACGCTATTCGAGCGGTGGTGCAAGATGGACTAAAGGTTATCGTAATTGTTGGGTTTATGTTGGCTCTGAATTGGCGCTTAACCCTAATTTTTATTGCGACAGCGCCACTGTTGGCGTTAGTTGTGATGTTCGCTAGTGGCCGCTTTCGGCGCATTGCAAAACGTATTCAGCACTCGATGGGGGACGTGACCCATGTGGTTTCTGAGGCGGTAAATGGATTTAAGGTTGTTAAAACCTTCGGCGGCGAGCGGTACGAACAAAGTCGCTTTGATCGTGCCAGCAGGATAAATCGTCAGCAGAATTTGAAGATGGCGATGACGCGAGTGTTTAGCTCGCAGTTGAATGAAACCATTATTGCTGTCGCGCTGTGCTCACTGATTTTGCTGCTTTATCGGCCTGATGTGGGCGGCGCTTTGAGTGGCGGCGAGGCTGTTATGTTTTTAAGTTGGGCGGGCATGTTGGGCCGACCGATACGCAAGCTGTCAGAGATTAATGCCAAATTGCAGCGCGGTATCGCTGCGGCAGAGGATGTGTTCTCGCAGCTTGATGCGGGGGTGGAGCACGATCACGGTGCGCGAGCAATTGCCCGAGCTGAAGGTCGGCTGTGTTTACAGGACGTAAGTTTTCGCTATCAAGATGACGGGCCTGACGTGTTGCAAAACATTAATCTGGAAATAGCAGCAGGACAGAAGGTGGCGTTGGTTGGACGTTCAGGCAGCGGTAAATCTACCTTGGCCAGTTTGCTGCCAAGGTTCTACGACGTAAGCCGAGGCGCTATCAGTCTTGACGATGTCAACATAAACGATATCCAACTGACTAGTTTGCGCGAACAGATTGCCTTAGTTACTCAGCAGGTAACTTTGTTTAATGACACATTGCGCAACAATATTGCTTACGGTGATTTGGCTGATGTTGATGATGACGCGATTAATTTAGCGGTTCGGCGGGCCCATGCCGATGAATTTATTGCGGCTATGCCGCATGGTTTAGACACGATGGTTGGAGATGACGGTGTCTTGTTGTCGGGCGGGCAGCGACAAAGAATCGCCATCGCTCGGGCGCTGCTGAAAGATGCGCCGGTATTGATCATGGATGAAGCGACATCGGCTTTAGACAATGAATCAGAAAAGCACATTCAAGCGGCCTTGGTAGAGGTTATGGAGGGCCGCACTACATTGGTAATCGCCCATAGGCTATCAACCATCGAATCGGCAGACAGAATTGTCGTATTGGAAAGCAGCCGCATTGTGGAGGAAGGTACCCATCAACAGTTGCTCGATTTAGGCGCCCAGTATGCGAGTTTGCACGCTGCGCAATTTCAGGATGCACCGGGGTCGGCGCTGGCGGCAGATTCTGAGATCCAATCTCGAGCAGTGCCTAGCAGCGCCCAGTTGGTGCCATTCATGGGCGATTACGCTTCGCGTTCTGCGTCTGTTCTAACTGGGGCTTGGTACGGTAACGCTCGCTGGCCGCTGCTGCTGATGCCGCTGTCTTGGCTGTATGGTTTTTTCGCCGGTCGACTCAAAGCGTCGCAGCAGCAGAAGGCGCGCATAGTGGGTAGTGCCGCTGTGCCGGTGATTGTTGTAGGCAATATTACTGTGGGCGGTACTGGCAAAACGCCGATGGTTATCTGGCTTGTTGAACAGTTACAGCGGCGTGGGTTTACCCCGGGCGTCGTTACGCGCGGATACAGAGGTCAAGCCAGTCGAGCGGGTTCGTTGGTGCCCACGGATGGCAATGCGGCTCTTTATGGTGATGAGGCCGTGCTGATGCGTCGTCGCCTGCAATGTTTGGTCGCGGTTGCCGCTGATCGGCCCAAGGCCGTGAGCATGCTCATTGATGAAGGCTGCGATATTGTCGTGAGTGATGATGGTTTGCAGCACTATGCTATGGAGCGAGATATCGAGATAGCGGTGGTAGACGGTGCGCGCGGGCTGGGTAATGGCAGGCTCATGCCTGCCGGGCCCCTGAGAGAGCCTCGGTCGCGACTTGAAGTAGTAGATTGGGTTGTTTCTAACGGCTGTCAGACCGGCTTGAGGGCAGATGAGATTATCATGCACGCTAAAGCTCTTGATTTCGTTAACGTAGCGACCGGTCTGGCTCTGTCTGCAGAAGATTTTTTAAGTAAAAACAAATCCGTGCACGCGCTCTGTGGGATCGGTAACCCGCTGCGCTTTATGCATTCGTTACAATCGCTAGGACTATCTGCTGATTTGCGTGAATTTCCTGATCATCACAATTATTCCGGCGAGGAAGTTGTATTTGCCGATGCTCTGCCCGTCGTTTGTACAGAGAAAGATGCCGTGAAATTGCGCGAGCTCGAATTGGACTTAGTCCATGTGTGGGCGCTTCGGATCGAGTTAAGCTTTGATGACGACATTAGTTCTTCGCTGGATTTACTGTTATCAGATAAGGGGCTCGCGCCACGCTCCGAACGCCTAGGATTGGGATAGATCTATGCGTGTGCATATAGTGATTCCAGCACGTTTTGCCTCCTCGCGTTTGCCAGGCAAGCCTCTAGCCCCCATTGGAGGGCGGCCCATGGTGGTCCGGGTTGCCGAAAGAGCTGCAGCTACTATTGCCAATGACGTTACCGTCGCCGTGGATGATCCCCGTGTTCAGCAAGCGGTTCAGGCCGCCGGATTCGACGCCGTGATGACTAATGTGAACCACAGCTCCGGGTCCGATAGGACAATGGAGGTCGCGCGAATAAATGCATGGCCTGATGAAGATATCGTGGTAAATGTTCAAGGTGATGAGCCGTTGATTCCTATTTCAGTCATTGATCGTTTGATTGCGAGCATGCGCGTTTCTCAAGCTCTACAGATGGCAACTGTGGCTGAGCCACTGGATACGTTCGCAGACTTTTCAAACCCGAATGTGGTCAAAGTCGTGACTAATGATCAATCTTGCGCCCTTTATTTCTCCCGAGCCAATATTCCATATGCCCGTGATGGGCAGGCGCATTTATCCGAAGAAAACTGGATCGACTATGCTAAAGACAAGAAAATTCGGCGGCATGTAGGGTTATACGCTTTCCGAGTCGCTGGGTTGCGCAGATTTGTTGACTTAGGTCCGAGTTCTTTGGAGCAAATCGAGATGTTAGAGCAATTACGCTGGTTGCAAGCGGGCTATGAGTTGCTGGTTGTAGATGCTGATGAGAGGGTCCCGGGTGGTGTTGATACCCCGACTGACCTAGAGCGCGTAAACGCGCTCTGGTCGGCGAAAGATCAGTAGCGGTGCTACTTCGGTGCCATTCGGATGCCGCCGTCTAGGCGAATCGTCTCGCCATTGAGATAGGCATTTTCTACGATCTGCTTGCTTAAAGAAGCAAATTCAGGCGGCAAACCGAGTCGTTTGGGATACTGGACCATTTCGATTAACGGGTCGCGCACCTGATCCGGAGCGCCAGCCATCATTGGAGTGTTGAATATACCTGGTGCGATCGTGCAAATGCGCACGCCTTGACGGGATAGATCTCGCGCGATTGGTAGCGTCATACCCGCGACCCCGGCCTTACTTGCAGAGTAGGCCGCCTGACCGATTTGACCATCATATGCGGCAACCGATGCCGTGTTTATGACTACACCCCGCTCCAATGCTTCGCCCTCTGGCTCGTTCATTTGCATGATCGCGGCGCACTTACTCAGTACTGAGAAGGTACCAATCAGGTTCACTTGGATGATGAAATTGAATTTTGCGATGTCTAAGGCGCCTTCGCGTCCGACCGTGCGAGACGCGGCTCCGATGCCGGCGCAGTTCACATTAATATGAATAGCACCGTGGTCCGCTTGAATCTGTGTAATGGCTGCAGTAACTGAGGCATCGTCTGTGACGTTGACTTGATAAGCGGACGCATTACCAATTTCTTCGGCAGTTGCTTTTGCTAGATCTTCGTTAAGATCGAGGATGGCGACTTTGCCGCCGTTGGCGATGATCATTTCTGCGGTTGCCCGACCTAAGCCGGAAGCTCCGCCAGTAATGACCGCTAGTTTTCCTTCAATGTTCAATGGATTTCCCCGTTAGTTTCGTAGCGCGCTGTAGTATACATTACGACTATTGTTATGCGGCTTTTGAGCGTGCTTTACCAGCGAGATTTTTTAACCTATAGCGACGCGGATGATTGTCTAGATTGGCTTCGGCAGGAGAGCAATGTAGCGTGGGCGACCGAGTCATTCAGTATATTCGGGCGGCGCGTAATAGCGCCGCGGCGTCTGGCATGGTTTGGCGATGAAGGCCTCAATTATCGCTATACCGGCACGGACCATATTGCAAAGGGTTGGCCTAGCGAACTTATGGCGCTGCGTAATCGGATCCAAGCGGTCGCCGCTCAGGAATTTAATTTTTTGCTGCTCAATCGCTACGCCGATGGTCAGCAGCACATGGGATGGCACCGCGACGATGAGGCTGGATGTGCTGGCAATATCGCGTCTTTGAGCCTGGGAGCTCCGCGGCGTTTTCGCTTTGAGTCCGAGAGAAGCGGCAAGCGTGAATTTGTTGATTTAGAGCATGGATCATTATTGCTTTTTGACGGCCGCCAAAGGCATTGCCTAGCGAAAACTGCTCGCCCGGTTCGAGAGCGAATCAATCTCACATTTAGACTATTAAAACTGTAATGACCCTCATAGAAAATATGGCGCTGCCAAATACTCTTGGCTTAACAAGCTATGCGGAGTTCGGTTGCGTGCTAAACGATCTCGAGGATGTTTTCGCGGCACGAGAGTTCGCCAAGAAGCAGGGAATATCCTTTCGGGTCATTGGGGTCGGTTCGAATATCGTACCGATGCCCGAGGTCAGTGGCGTTGTTGGCGTAATGGCTATCGAAGCGCTGGGCGTTATTAATGAACGGGGTATGGACCTGCAATTGGAAGTGGGTGCAGGGCAAAACTGGCATGAGCTGGTACTCTATTGTGTTGAGCAGAATTGGTTTGGTATCGAGAATTTGGCGCTTATTCCTGGCTCAGTAGGTGCAGCACCGGTGCAGAATATAGGCGCCTATGGAGTTGAGCTTGCTGATGTTATCGAGTCGGTTCAGGTAGTTGACGGTGATGGCAAACTGGGCTGGCTAGGCCGGGATGAGTGTGATTTTGGCTACCGGAATAGTCGTTTCCAGCGCTGTCAGGAAGAAGTTATTACGGCTATTCGGCTCAATTTATCGAAGGCTGCGCGTATACAAATTGATTATCCAGATCTGGCAAATTACCTCCAAGGCGATCTGGATTTAACCGCTAAGCAGGTCGCTGCCGCGGTGATTGACATTCGATCGGCGAAGTTGCCTGACCCTAGCGTCTACCCTAATGTCGGAAGTTTTTTTAAAAATCCGATCATCAATGAAGAGCGGATAGCGTACTTCGAAAAATTGGGCCTAAAAGTTTTTCGCACCGAAGTTGGCGCTAAGCTATCGGCGGCGCAGCTTATCGATCGCTGCGGCTGGAAAGATAGGCAGGCGGGCCAGATCCGCTGCTGGGCCAAACAGCCGCTGGTATTGGTGAATTATGATGTGACAGAAGCGGCGCACATCTTTGAGTTTGCGTCTGATGTGCGCGCCAGTGTCGATAAAGCTTTCTCTATTCGCCTAGAGGTTGAGCCATCTGTCTTGGCTTAGTTCGTGCCGTTTTGATCTGCATTGGGAACTTGGACCCCTTCAGATCTGAGCTCGGCTTCGCGCTCGCGACGACGAACTTCGCGCGGATCATTTGCTGCGCGTGCGGTTCGGCCCGCTGTTTCAGATGAATCATTTGGCTCTGATGTGGTATCTGCTTCCGCCTCAGCTAAGGTTTTCTCAGACAGATCATCAATGACAGGTTCCGGTTCAACGGTTTCGACGTTATCGTCGAACGCTTTTGCCTGTATCGAGGGCTTGTCCTGGTCGCCTGAGTCTGACTCTAACGCCGGTTCTTCCTCTGTTAATGATCCATCAGTAACACTTGGGGTTACGGGAGCTGTTTCTCCGGGTGGTTGAGCTTGGTCAGCCTGGGCTTCGTTTAGTGGCAACTCTATTGCCGATTCAGTGCTGTCAGAGACGCTTACACCTTGATCCTCAGCAGTGGTTTCAAGTGGGCTGATGTCGCCTTGTTTTTGCTTGCTCGGCTTTTCTTCCGTTGTGTTTTCAGGCCCCGTTTCGGGTTGAGCAAGCGCAGCGGCAGGGTTTTTGCCTCGATTTCTCGGATCGTTACCAGCACGGCTTGGTCGTTCGGTAGCCGGCGCGGTTGCAGTCTCGCTGCCGGTTAGAGCGGGGCCTTGATCGATGACAGGCGTTTCAGTTTCGGTCGCTTGACGGGGCTTTTCTGTGCGAGCCGGCTGCGCTTTTTCACGGGGCGGGGCGCTTCGGTCTCGCTTTGGTTGGCGTTTACTCTTGGCCAAATCTTCCGAACTGGGTTGACGCTCTCCCGGTGGGGTGGCGACGAATTCCTGTTGTTGCTCTGAACGTGCGGGTTTGCTGCGATTCCTGCCCTTGGCATCGCCCCGTTCCTGAGTTCCAACGGCTTGTCGAGGGTTACTTCTACGATCTTCATTCGCGGACTTCGTCTTGCGCTTTTCGTCGCGCTCTTGGTTATTGCTACGACCCTGTTCCGTACGGTTATTAACCCGCTCTCGTTTCCGATTATTTTCGCCGTTGCCTTCATCTCTGCGCTTTCGTGGATTGCGCGAGGTATTTGCTCGATTCGCCTTGTTTCTATCGCGGTTGCTCTTGGTATCAGGATCGATAACTTCATCTGAGAAAAGACTTTTAAATATCTTGCTTAGTAGACCTGGCTTTTTATCTGTCACGACGCTTACCTTGGGCGCGGGTTCGCGTGTTTGGATTTGGGCTTTTACCGCCGCTTGGGGATGCTGCGGGAGCGCTGTTTCCTCAGGCAGTTCTTGGGCTGCAGCCTGATTTGCTAATTCCGAAAGGGTATAGCTGGCAATTTCTCCCTCCTCTTCGACGTGGTCATAGCGTAACCGTTCTACTAAATAGTGGGGCGTTTGCAAGTTTGAATTAGGAATAATAACGATGTGGGTCTTGCTGTGTTTTTCTATTTCAGCGAGATCCGGGCGTTTTTCGTTCAATAAAAAAGCGCCGATTGCGAGGGGCACCTGTACGCGAATTACTGCACTGCGTTCCTTGAGTGATTCCTCCTCCAAAACGCGTAGGATTGCCAAAGCGAGGGAGCGCGTGTCACGAATTCTTCCCTGGCCGTTGCAGCGTGGGCACAATTCTGTGCTGATCTCTTCAAGCGACGGACGCAACCGCTGCCGGCTCATCTCCATTAACCCAAAACGCGAGATGCGTCCTGTCTGAATGCGTGCTCGGTCGGTTTCCAGCGCGTTGCGCATCCGATTTTCAACCGCGCGCTGGTTTTTCGTGTTCATCATATCGATGAAGTCGATAACAACGAGGCCGCCTATGTCGCGTATTTTTAGCTGTCGAGCGATCTCATCGGCAGCCTCTAAATTGGTATTAAGTGCAGTTTCCTCGATATCCGAGCCCTTGGTGGCGCGTGCGGAGTTGATGTCGATTGACACCAACGCCTCGGTAGGGTCGATGACTATGCTGCCGCCCGACGGCAGCTTAACTGTGTGCTCGTAGGCCGTTTCAATCTGGCTTTCTATTTGATAACGACTAAACAACGGGATTGGATCGTCGTATGCCTTAACTTTGTCAGAGTAGTTAGGCATCACCTGAGCGATGAACGCCGAAGCTTCGTCGAAGGCAGCTTCGCCCTCGATCAGGACCTCGCCAATATCCGGACGCAAATTATCTCTAACTGCTCTCAGCACCGCACTGTTCTCTTGGTACAGTAACGACGGCGTCTGTTCGGTGGCGCCTGCGTTTTTTATCGCCTCCCAAAGTTGCAGCAAGTATGAGAGGTCCCAGTTTAATTCTTCGCTACTTCTACCGACGCCAGCGGTCCGCACAATAACGCCCATGCCATCGGGAATTTCCAATTGCGACATTGCTTGCCTTAGCTCGTCACGATCATCGCCTTCGATACGTCGAGATATGCCACCCGCCCTTGGATTGTTCGGCATAAGGACCATATATCGGCCCGCTAAGCTAAGGTATGAAGTCAGTGCCGCACCTTTATTGCCGCGTTCCTCTTTTTCTACTTGTACGATTATCTCTGTACCTTCACGGATACCGTCCCCACCTTTTTGTTGGTATTCGCGACCTATTTCCTTAATTGGTAGAAAGCCATGGCGCTCGGCCCCGAAATCAACAAAAGCCGCTTCTAGACTTTGCTCAACACGGGTAATTTTGGCTTTGTAGATACTGGACTTTTTTTGCTCTCTTGAGCGATTTTCGATGTCTAGGTCGTAAAGTTTTTGCCCATCAACCAGAGCTATTCGAACCTCTTCCGGTTGGCGAGCATTGATTAGCATTCTTTTCATTGTGTTCTCCGTCCGACGTGTTAAGCGCACATCAGTGTTATGGACGAAGTAGTGATGAAAGATTCAATCCGGTCTTAGTATCCGCAGACCCAGCACGCCGATGCGCCCTTGGTCGAAAAAGAAAGCCCACGGATTAATCTATAGGCTTTTAATGTTCACTCAGCGCTGCCAATTTCTGTGTTGTACAGGCTAGGTTTGTGTATACGCTTTCGCGATAAACAATATCCTAGACGCTAAGCTTTTTAATAAATTCTTTTATCTACTGCGTATTTACTGCGGACAAAAGTCCGCGACCAGAAAGAGGGCGGGCAGCAGGTCTAAGGGACGCTAGTTCATTCGCGTCCAGAAGATAAACCGATAGCAATCGATTATCTCTTCAAAAATGTCCTTTAGATGCTCTTATGCCGTCTTTCATACACCTCCGATTCTTATAATCGGTGTGTACCGCTAGCGGTTTCTCTACTTCTTCGCTATTAATTTTTTACCTGGCGCCAATGGCGCTTTATTACGTATAGAAATGCGGGCCTTTATGCCCACTCATTTCTCTGAATCTAATTCGGCCAGGAAAGTTAGAATTTACGCCCTAACTGCTACTATAGTGCCGGCACCGAAGGTATTCACATGCAAGCAAGTTGCACAGTACCCTAGCGAGGCCGCTCCAGCGAAACCGGGGGGAGTCTACCAGCGATTGCTAACCCCTTCAAACAATTAATATTTTTGCGCGAACAGGGAACGATGCCAGTAGAATACGTAGACATCACCAGTGCTGAGGATGCCGGACAGCGTATTGACAACTTCCTCATGCGTTCGCTCAAAGGGCTGCCGCGACAGCGCGTTTATAAAATATTACGTTCTGGGGAGGTGCGCGTGAATGGCGGACGGATAAAGCCCAGCCATCGTTTGCAGCTTGGTGATCGAATCCGTATTCCACCAGTCACGCTGAAGGCAGAGCTGCCGATTAAAATGGCGGACGCTACGGTAGCTTCGCTTGAGGCAGCCATTCTTTATGAAGATGCCGATTTGATCGCTTTGAATAAGCCCTCAGGGTTCGCAGTTCATGGAGGCAGTTCGATTACGAGTGGTGTCATTGAGCTTTTCCGGGCGTTTCGGCAAGCGCCAAGGTTGGAACTTGCACATCGTATTGATCGCGACACCTCGGGCTGTTTGCTGCTATGTAAGCGCCGTTCGGTCTTGACCGAGGTTCAAGCCGCATTTAGACACCGCGTGGTGAAAAAGAAATACGATCTGTATGTTGCAGGCGCCTGGCCCAAATCTATTCGAACCGTGTCATTGCGCCTGCAGCGCTATGAAACGGCTTGGGGAGAGCGAAGAGTTCGTACTTCCTCTGCTGGTCAACTAGCGCGAACTGACTTCGCAATCGTAGATAAGAAGCAACAGGCAACGCATCTTTCCGCAGCCTTACATACTGGGCGCACGCATCAAATTCGGGTGCATGCGCAGTCTCAGCAACACCCAATTTTAGGCGACGACAAATATGCACAAAGCACCACATTAGCGGCGCCACGGTTATGTTTGCATGCCAGTCGGTTGGTTATTCCAATTGGCCGGGACCGCCTAGATTTTCAAGCACCTATTGCAGACGACATGACCTCGTTTTGGAAAACCCTGACTTAACACCTAGGCTAATCCAAGCTCCACGCCTAAATCTCTCAAACGGGAGGTTAGGTGGATCAACGAAAGGCCCTCCAGAGCACTCGGATCTGAAGTTTTAACTTCCGTGAACAGAATGATGCCCAAAGACTCGATTTTGAAGGACCCAGCGCAATCAATTGGTCGGTCTGCTTCAACATAAGATGCTATCTCCTCAGTGGTTAGAACTCGCAGCTGCAGTTGAGTGATATCCAAGTCGTGCGTCAATTTCTTTATTACGGCGTTTTCGGTAACGATTATTGTCATCGCCGTATAAAAAACAGCCCTCTGACCGCTTAGCTGCGCAAGTTGGTCTCGGGCGGCATTTATGCTGCCGGGCTTATGCAAGAATTGGCCATTGCAACTGCCGGTTTGGTCGCAGCCGATTATGATCGAGTTTGGGTGGGTATCAACTAAGCTCAGAGCCTTCTCGTGGGCGAGACGCGATGCAAGATCAGTAGGCGTTTCTGTAAGGTGTGGAGTTTCATCGATGCCTGCAGGCTGCTGCTTGAACTTCAGGCCCAGCCGCTGTAACGATGCTGCTCGATATTTTGATGCTGAAGCAAGAACGATTTCGGTCTTCATATTATCCGCTACTTTACACAAGGTTTTCAGATACCTATGATTGCGCCCGCCTCGGGCTGGCTCAAGGGCAATTATTGGCTAACTCAAGTTATAAAGGCCTCGCGCAAAAGAACGGTGTGCTGAATCTTATGGTTCGCGGTACTGAGTTGACGCGTTTGATACAGGTATGCAGCTTAGCGGAGGACGTCAGGGTTGAAGCCAGATTTCGGCTGGATGAGCACGGAAGAGTTTGCGTTGCCGCTGATTTGAGTACCCGCGTTGATCTCGAGTGTCATTTGTGTAACGAGCCAGTGGCTTGGCCGATGCAAATCGCTTTTGAAGCTGTTGTGGCGTTTAATGAGCGCCAGGCTGATGAATGGTCTGAGTGGTCCGCGCCGAGTTCGAGTAAGACGGAACATATTGTCGTTGCTGCTGGGCAGTACGTGGATGTGGCCGAATTGATTGAAGACGAATTGATTCTTGGGTTGCCGCGGCAGGTTTGTTTTGACCAACAGTGTAAAAACATGCCGGAATTGCACTTTGCCGATAATGATAGCGAGGCTCTGGGGACTGTGCCCAGTGATCGGCAAATGCCGTTTAAAGGTTTGAAAGAATTGGTCGCAAGCAGCGGTCTTGTGAAAGGCAACACTGACGAAGATATGAATAATTAATGATTCGACGTTCACTGAAGTCGAATACAATGGTTTTGACAAAGTAAATTAGTTTAGAAGGGAACAAACATGGCTGTTCAAAAAAGTAAGGTCACTCGCTCGCGTAGAGGGCAGAGGCGGTCGCATGACGCGTTGGCGAACCCTACCTTGTCGGTGGAGCCAACTTCCGGCGAAACGCATCGGCGTCACCATGTGAGCGCAGATGGATTTTACCGCGGTCGACAGGTAATGCCTGACAAAAAATAGGTCGCCGCGTTAACGATTCTTGATCGCCGTGCCCGAAGGTCACCCCCTTCTTGGCGATCGCTCTAACGTATAATCTATGTCGCTCTTTGATAGTTGCGCCCACACCAAGTGTTTGGTTCTACGCGCACGGACGTTTTGAATACTCTTTATGCAAAATGACTAAGCAGCGTTGCGCTTGGGTCTAGCGTTGTCTTTGGTTAGATTACGATCAATACACTCGCTTAATTGGCGCAAGGAGTTCGATAATGAATGCTGTCACTATGTTTCCAGGTCAAGGTTCACAAAGCGTGGGCATGCTCGAGGCAGTAGCAGAACAAAACCCGGTCATACAGCAGAGATTTGCGGAAGCCTCCGACGTTTTGTCATTCGATCTATGGCAGTTGACGCAACATGGCCCAGCCGAGGTTCTCGGCCAGACGGAAAATACTCAACCCGCTCTACTAACTGCAAGTGTAGCTTTATGGAATGCCCTGCAGGAGCGTCGTGCTGAACCTTTGAATGTTCAGGCGATGGCCGGACATAGTCTGGGAGAATATTCCGCACTGGTATGCGCAGGGGCCATTTCGTTTGCAGATGGTGTCCGACTTGTGCGTAAAAGGGGGGAGCTGATGCAGCAAGCTGTGCCCAACGGTGAAGGCGGCATGGCGGCTATTCTGGGTCTGGATGACGCAACCGTGCAGGAATGCTGTGCAGCTGTTTCAGGGGTTGTCGCTGCCGCGAATTACAACGCCCCAGGCCAAATTGTCATTGCCGGTGCAAAGTCCGCCATAACCGCGGCGATTGATGCATGTAAGCAAGCGGGTGCAAAACGCGCCTTGGCGCTGAACGTAAGTGGTCCTTTTCATTCGCCGCTGATGGAGCCTGCTGCCGAAGAATTTGCTGCGGTGTTGAGTGAAATACCGGTGCTGATGCCTCAGATCCCTGTCGTGCAAAACGTCGATGCAAAGGTAGCGGCTGATGTGCAGGAGATTCGTAGCAAACTAGTTTCGCAGTTATCTGCTCCAGTGCGATGGACAGAAACGATTGAGCATTTGTTGAGCGCGGGCGCAGAGCAATTTATTGAGGCGGGGCCCGGCAATGTGTTGTGTGGATTAGTAAAGCGAATCGCCAGAGGTACGCCAGCGATTGCGTTATCCTCACAGGAGGACTTAGAGCTTGTAGCTGGGATGTAGGCCCGTGAACGTAGAGGCAAGGGGATGGATGTAAAAACAGCACTCGTTACTGGTGCGAGTAGAGGCATTGGTGCGGCAATTGCTGAGGCTTTAGTTGATCAAGGCTTCTTTGTATTCGGTACGGCGACCTCGGAGGCTGGGGCCGAAACAATCTCCGCCAACTTGCAAGCCCAAGGGCGTGGATTGGTGTTGCAGCTGCAAGACCAAAAATCTGTGGACCGTGGCTTCAAAGAGATGCTCGAGCAAGCGCCAGCGCCTTTGGTTGTGGTTAATAATGCGGGTGTGACCCGAGATAATTTGCTGCTGCGTATGTCTTCGGATGAATGGCAAGAGGTTGTTGATACCAATCTTAATGGCGCTTTTCGTGTCACCAAGGCGGCACTGCGGAATATGGTAAAGGCGCGCTGGGGCCGTATTATCAACGTGGGTTCTGTAGTCGCCAGACTTGGTAACCCTGGCCAAGCAAATTATGTGTCTAGCAAAGCGGGTCTCGAAGGCTTTACTCGGTCCTTAGCTTTAGAGGTTGGCTCGCGGGGTATTACAGTTAACCTGCTGGCGCCAGGTTTCATAGAAACTGACATGACGGCGGCATTAAGCGACGAGCAGACCTCTGCGATGTTAACCAGAATTCCGCTTGGTAGAATGGGGCAGGCGAAAGAGGTTGCTGCTGCAGTGAGCTTTTTAAGCGGAGGTCAAGCGGCATACATTACTGGGCAAACAATTCATATAAACGGTGGGATGTTTCTGAATTAGTCTCTCAAAAGTTGATGTTGGGCGTAAATTTTTCGTGAAATTGTTTATTGAATTGCCAAAACTGGCTCTATAGAATCCCCCGGCCCCGAACCTAGGAACCATCAGGAGATGTCTTTAGCATGAGTAATGTTGAGGAAAGAGTAAAAAAACTTATCTGTGAGCAACTCGGCGTTAAGGAAGAAGAGGTAGGCAGTGATGCTTCCTTCGTTGAAGACTTGGGCGCTGATTCCTTGGATACTGTGGAGCTCGTAATGGCTTTGGAGGAGGAATTCGAAACGGAAATTCCCGATGAAGAAGCCGAGAAAATTACCACGGTCAAAGAAGCCATAGACTATATTTTGGCTCATCAATAATTGATTTGGGGCGCTTGGTTACAGAGCGCCCCATTCTTTTGCCGGTCCTGTCGGCCCTTATCCTGTTCAGTCTAATAGCGCAGAACGCTCGTTCTGGGCCGTATGCGTGTGTGTTTCTCATGACTGTTTGTTGAATTCAGCAGGTATGCAGACAGGCCGGCCGATATGTGGTTTATTGATGGGTCAGATGCGCTCAAAGCGAGAGAAAATGTATGAGTAGACGTAGGGTTGTTGTTACCGGAATGGGGATGGTTTCTCCGATCGGCCATAGTGTTGAGACTTCATGGCAAGCAGCAATAGCCGGTCAAAGTGGCATTCGCATCAACGAAAGTTTTGATACAGAAACGTTCGGTGTAAAGATTTGTGGCAGTGTTGTTGATTTTGATATCAGCGACTACATGAATCCGAAGGAAGCCCGGCGAATGGATACGTTTATTCAATTGGGTATCGCTGCAGCAACTCAAGCGATCAAAGATGCAGGGCTTGTGGCTAACCCAGAAGATGCGGATCGGATAGGGGTGGCAATAGGTTCGGGTATCGGTGGTATTGAGACCATTGAAAATACCCACTCGACGCTGGTGAACAACGGGCCTCGTAGAGTTTCTCCCTTTTTTATACCGGGTGTGGTGATCAATATGATCTCGGGTAACGTGTCCATAGAATGGGGCTTCAAAGGGCCCAACTTTGCTGTGGTCACGGCGTGCACCACAGGCACGCACAATATTGGCTTTGGTGCCCGTATGATTCAATACGGTGAAGCAGATGTGATGGTTGTGGGTGGTGCAGAATCTGCGACGTCACCAATCACGGTAGCAGGCTTCAACTCGATGAAAGCTTTGTCGACACGAAACGATGATCCCGCGGCTGCTAGCCGGCCCTGGGACACCGATCGTGACGGGTTTGTACTTGGCGAGGGTGCTGGTGTATTGGTTATCGAGGAGTATGAACGAGCAAAAGCGCGCGGTGCGCAAATTTATGCCGAGCTCACTGGTTTTGGAATGAGTGCTGATGCGTTCCATATTACTGGCCCATCCGAGTCGGGCGAGGGAGGCGCTGCCGCCATGCAAAAGGCTTTGGACGATGCGCAATTAAACCCGCACGAGCTTGGCTATCTGAACGCCCATGGAACATCAACGCCTTTGGGTGACGTAGCAGAAACCAAGGGCGTAAAGTCGGTGTTTGGGTCGGACACTAATTTATGCGTTAGTTCGACCAAGTCAATGATCGGACACCTATTGGGCGCGGCCGGCTCGGTCGAGGCTATCTTCACGATCAAAGCGTTGACTGACCAAGTGGTGCCACCGACGATAAACCTAGACGAGCCGGGCGAAGGCTGTGATTTAGATTATGTGCCAAACGAAGCTCGTCAAACTAGCCTGGATCATGCAGCAACAAATTCCTTTGGCTTTGGCGGTACCAACGGCACCTTGATTTTTAGCCGTATCTAAAACTGTTGAACGCTCTGCGGCTAGACAAAAGCAGTATTCGTAAATCGACGGTCACAAGCTTGGCTGCTGGTGGGGCCTGTATTGGTTTGTTTGTTTTTGCTGCATATTTTGCGCTCTTAGCTTGGGCAGAACGTCCGGGCGATCTGCAAGAGTCTTTTCGTTACGAGGTTCAGGCCGGTCAATCATTCGCCAAAATGACCGCGGAACTGAATGAGCAAGGCGTTATACAGAGCCCACTTTTGTTTTCTCTTTATGCTCGCATAACAGCGTTAGATGTTGCTGTGCAGGCCGGTGAATATGATCTTCCAAGACGGGTTTCTCCGCAGGGTGTTTTGAACCTATTCGCAACTGGTCAAGTTGTATTACACCCTGTTCAATTGTTGGAAGGTACGGCGCTAAGCCAAGTCCTAAAAGCATTGCGCCAGAATCATTTTTTGGTTGATGACTTGGGTGTTGGCTTTGCAAATAGTGATTTAGGCGCGTTATTGCAGAGGTTGAGGCTTCCGGTGCCGTTTGCTGAAGGTTATTTCTTCCCAGATACTTACTTAGTGGTCAAGGGCACAAAGGTCAGCGACGTGTTGATTATGGCTCATAAAGCCATGACGACTAAACTCGATGCGGTTTGGCAGCAGAAAAATTCGCGGATGGTGTTGGCAACCCCTGAAGAACTGCTCATTCTTGCTTCGATCATTGAGAAAGAGAGCGGACAAAAGAGTGATCGGCGAACCATTAGCCAAGTCTTTCATAATCGTTTACAGCGCAACATGCGTTTGCAGACGGATCCGACGGTAATTTACGCAATCGGCGATGAATTCGATGGAGATATTCGATCCCGTGACCTACGGATGGATTCGCCGTTCAACACTTATAAGGTTAAAGGCTTACCACCAACGGCAATCGCACTGCCGTCTTATGATTCTTTGCTGGCTGCAGCGCAACCGAGCACAGGGGATTTTCTTTATTTCGTCGCGCGTGGTGATGGGACATCGCAATTTTCACGGACTCTCAGTGAGCACAATGCGGCGGTGAGGAAGTTTTTGCTGCAACGCACTAAGGTCGACTAAATTAGCTCAAAGGGCGCAGCTATGACGGGTGATTACGGAAAATTTATTACTTTAGAAGGCTCCGAGGGTGTTGGTAAGACGACTAATATCGACGTTGTGTGCCGTTTATTGGAAGCTAATGGGGTCCCATTTATAAAGACGAGGGAACCTGGTGGAACGCCATTGGCTGAAGCGTTGCGCGAAGCCATGTTGGCAGTGCGCGAAGAAGAGGTCAGCGCGATGACCGAACTGCTTATTGTCTTTGCAGCACGAACCCAGCACTTAGATCGCGTCATTCGACCTGCACTAGCAGCCGGCCAATGGGTGGTCTGCGATCGCTTTACAGATGCCTCTTATGCCTATCAGGGCTATGGGAGAGGGCTCGACTTGGAGCGTATTACGGCGCTAGAGGGTTGGGTTCAGAATGGGCTGCAGCCAGATTTAACACTGCTGCTAGACTTGGCACCCGAAGTCGCTGAACAGCGTATGCAGGAACGTACTAAGGACCGTATGGAGTCGGAGAAAGTCGAATTCTATCAACGTGTCCGATCTGGCTATTTGCGCCGTGCTGCCCAAGATGCACGCTTTCGTGTGATCGAAGCAAAAAACACCATAGACGCTGTCGCTACCGAGATCGACGCCCACGTGAGCGCTTTGATTCGAGATTGGAAAGGGTAGCAGCAGTTATGTATGCACGACTTCCTTGGCATGACGCTACCGTGGAGCAAATCGTCGGACTTGCGGGCTCTGAGCGTCTGCCTTCAGCCGTTGCGCTGAGTTGTGATGAGGGCTGGGGGGGCGAATCATTATTGGCCCGGTGCGCGGCAGAATTACTTGGCATTACGAGTGGTTTACCCCCATACGAAGTGGCTCATCCGGATTTTTGCTGGGTGCGCCCGGATGGCGCTGTCATCAAAATCGATGCGATCAGAAAGTTAACCCAATTTGCGGTGCAGACGCCTCAGATCAGTGGTCGCAAAGTCGCCTGCATTGTCGATGCGCATTTGATGAATAATAATTCGGCCAATGCGCTGCTCAAAGTATTGGAAGAACCACCAAAAAATACCCATATTATTCTGCTCACTCCCTATTGGGGGCGGCTTATGGCGACAGTTCGGAGCCGCTGCCAGCGCATTGTGATGGGGCAAGACTCTGGACTTGCGACGCGCTGGTTAACGGCTCAGGGGCTTGCGTTTTCGGAACAGGATTTCGTTGAGGTGGGTGGCGCGCCCCTAGCCCTTGTGGCTCTTCAAGATTTTGATCTTCGCAACTGGCTGTTGGATTTAGAGCGGGCAACGGATCCAGCGGCGGGTGTTGCGGCGCTTTTAAAAGCCGATGTTGTTGACGTTTTGGCCCGCTGGGTACGTCTGCTATTGACCCAGCAAAAACACTCCGCAGACAGGCAGACCTTGGCTTTTATTAGTGAGATTAATCAGGCGAGGATAGCGTTACAGTCTTCGAACTCTGTAAACGCGCAAATATTGCTCGAGAAGTTGCTCTCGCAGTGGTTCGCGCTTTCGGCCTATCTGCATAAACACGGCTTAACTAGGCCCAACACATAGTCCTATGTTTATTGATTCCCACTGTCACCTTAACTACCTGCACTCGGCTGATAAAGCCCTAGAGCGGGCCAGAAGCTCTGGGGTAGAGGGTATTCTTTGTATCGGTGTAGATGAGTCGGGCATAGATGACGTCTTAGCGATTGCCCAAGCGCATAGTGATGTGTGGGCGAGTGTCGGTATGCATCCACAAAGTGCGCAGCAAAATTACGCCTGGATAGAAGAAAAGCTGTCGGCGCCGAGTGTCGTGGCTGTGGGCGAGACAGGCCTAGACTACAAAACAGCAGTGGACGAGGAAGAGCAACGTCTGCAACTCGATGCTTTTGAGCATCAAATGGATTTGGCTGATCGGCATGGGTTACCCGTGGTAATTCATACCCGTGATGCAGAGCACGACACTTTAAAAATGCTCGAAAACTTCCCAAATGTTAGCGGCGTATTGCACTGTTTTACTGAGTCTTGGGAGATGGCCGAGCATGCTATGGCGCTTGGTTATTTTATCTCTATCTCTGGCATCGTAACCTTTGCGAAGGCGGAAAACGTTAGAGCGGTGGCCGCAAAAATTCCACTTGATCGACTGTTGATCGAAACAGATGCACCCTGGCTTGCACCGGTGCCCCATCGCGGTAAGGAAAATGAGCCAGCATATGTCTCGGACACGGCACGTTTTCTGGCCCAGCTTAGGAGTTTAGATATCAGCGTGTTAGCCAGTGCGACGAGCGCTAATTTTAGTCGTTTGTTTCTTGCTTAAGATGACGGCGAAAAAAGTTCAATATCGTCGTAAATCGATGAATGGAAACATGCGTTTCTTGCATCGAGTGTTTAGCGCCGGGATAGGTCATCAATTCAAATTGTTTTCCAAGTTTCTGCAACTGGGACATGATCAATGTGGAGTGGGTGAAGAGCACGTTGTCGTCAGCCATGCCGTGCATGAGCAGTAATGGACTAGAGAGTTGGTCCAGATGGGCAATCACGCCACTTTGGTTATAGGCCTCAGGGCTGTCCTGAGGTAAGCCCATATAGCGTTCCGTATAATGACTGTCATACAGCGCCCAATCGCTCACTGGCGCAACGGCCGCCCCAGCTTTAAAGACGTCTGGTGCTTTGCAAAGAGACATCAGCGTCATGTAGCCGCCGTAGCTGTGGCCAAAAATACCGATATTGTCAATGTCGGCCCATGGCACATCTTTGAGCAATTGCGTGCCGGCCAATTGATCTTCAATTTCTACGCTCCCCATCGCTTTATAAATCGGCGCTTCAAAGGTGCGCCCGCGATTACTAGAGCCACGATTGTCTAATTCCAGCACACCAAATCCGTTATGGGCGAACAGCTGCAATAGTAGCGAGCTCCATTCTCTACGAACTTTTTGCGCTCCCGGACCGCCATAAACATAGACGATGACAGGATGTTTGCCTGATGGAGCAAGTGGCGGCGTTAATCTGAAATGCAAAGTATGTTGATCCGGTATGGATATTGAACCGAATTCGCAGGGTACGTGGTTCGCCAAAAACGGCTGGTAGGGGTGGTCAGCGTTGATCTGTTCTTCAAAAAGAGTTTGCTCTACGTGCTCCGGAGCGAGTGAGTTCAAACGCACCCGCAGAGGGATTTTGTCATCGGTAAATCGATCTAGATATAACGATCGGGCCGCATTTACCGCAAACTCATGCCAGCCGGGTTCGCCTGTGATTTGAACAAAGGGACTTCCATCGAGGGGGATGGTGAATAAGTGATTTTCAATGGGCGTCTCCTGCCACCCACAGGCATAAATTTTTTCTTCATCAACACCAATCAATTGGTTGACGTGCGTTGGGCTTGCAAGTTGCATGGGATCGTTCAATCCATCGACCACGATAACCTGGCGTCGGCCGCTTGATTCTGAAGTGAACGCATGAGCGCCGCTTGGAAGTTCAACGAAGTCGTCGGTTAAATTAACCCAGCTTGTTGAATGTTCGGTGTGGTAAGTGTGCCACTGCTCCTCGAAATACGGCTTGCGCAGTATCGTTAAGGTTTGTTGAAGGCGATCCTGACACTGAATATAGAGGCCGCCTTGGTCGGCGTTGACGCGAGCCAGATAGGCGTGTGCCTTACTGTTGCGCCAGATTTCTTGCTGCTTGCCGGTTTTCAGATCGTATTGCCAAAGCGATACTGATGGATTCACGGCGCCGGCATAGGGGTAGCGCTGGGCGATCGTGCGGCTGCCTTTGGCGTCGACTTCTAATCGGTTGCTTACCTCGACGTTGCTTTCGTCAACTTTGCAAAAAAATAACAGGGCCTCATTGGCAGACCACCAGTGGCCTTTGAAGCGGTGCATTTCTTCTGCCGCCAAGAAGTCGGCAGCACCATTAGATAGCGTTACAGTGGCGTCAACGGTCACTCTCAGCTCGTCTTTATTGGGGTCGGCTATGTGACGGTAGTACAGGTCGCCATCGCGGACATAACCCAGAAATTCGCCGTTCGGGCTGACACTAAATGCTGCTTGTCGGCGATCACCGCTGGTTAGGAGTATTGGCTCTGACGATTGAACATCAGTTTGATAGGCCTGTCCGTCAATACACGCGATGACAGATGTCGTTTGCGGTAGCCAAAAATACTCGGTGATGCCCTGAGTAAACTGTCGTCTGCGTTCGCGTTCTGCTCGCTCTGATGGCGACAGGGCGCTGATATTCTCTTTCTCTTCATTAGCAACAGCAGAGGCCATAAGCAAACAAAAACGCTGCGCTGTAGTGCGATCGAAAATCCATAGATCCAGAACGCTGGTGTTTGCCTCACTTGACTGGAGAAAACTTATGTAGGTCCCACATGGCGAAATTTTGAATTGCGAGGGTTGCGCAACGCGCAGGGCCGGTTCGGAAAATAATCGTTCCGGTGTCAGCGTGTTTTGCATTTATTATTTGCCGCCTCTGGTTTGGATTACGCTAAAAGCGTCGCGGGTAAGATTTTCCACGCCTTTTGGCAGTACTCGAACATTATCCTCAATGCGAATACCACCGTAGCAAATGAGTGATTCTATTAGCGGCCAATTGAAGCGCTGATCCTTGGCGTCATACTTGTTGAGTAACGCTGGAATAAAGTACACACCAGGCTCCACAGTCAAAACCATGTTCTGAGTAATAGGTCGAGTGAATCGCAAACTCGGATAATTATCCGGTGGCGGGCATAGGTCTCCAGTGGCACTAATTTGCTGTCCGCCTACATCATGAACCTGCAGTCCAAGTAAATGTCCGAGTCCGTGGGGACAAAAGGCCTCTGTTAAATGTGCTTCGAATGCCTCTGCAGCTGAACATTGCAGGATATTTGTTTCCACTAAAATTTCCCCGAGTTGCCGGTGCATCAGTTGTTGTAGCAAAAGATAGCTTTGTCCCGGCGCGACCGCTGCGATCAATGAATCTTGATGGCGCTGCATGCGCTCGAGCAAATCGAGAAATACCGAAGTTGCTTCGCTGTTAGCGGTTGTGTCGGTCTTTACGTAGGTACGCGTTATATCGCTTGCATAACCCCGGTAAGAGCCCCCGGCATCGATCAGCAGGCTGCGTAGCTGGGCAGGACTGGTACGCTGTTGGAATTGATAGTGGAGGAATGCGGCATTCTCGTTTTGGGCAACGATGTTGCCGTAAGGCAATTGGTTTTCGTTTTGGGCGCTTGCTGTCAGAAAAGCCATGTGGATATCGAATTCGCTGCCATCGTCAGCAAAACACTGGGCGGCGGCGGCGTGCCCTATAGCGCCCATTTGTGATGCGTTACGCATGGCCGCGAGTTCGTATTCGGTTTTGTTGGCACGCGCAAAGTGTGCGCGATGAATCAGTTGTGCTGGATTTGCCTGCCATCCCTCCTGCAGTAGCGTTTGATCCGTCAATGGTCCGACAAATGCGATGTGACTAGGTCTCGTCGAACATCTTGTTGCCTGCTCAATACAATGGCGTTTCAGGTCGCTTATTGCCGGGAATATTTTTACCTCTAAATAAGGCGCAAGATGCTCAGGCGCCTGTGGCGTCGCATGCCAATAGTCTTCTGGCTGATGAAATAGCAGGCATGCCTTCTGGCCTTGGGTGAGCAACAGGCAACTGTTGGCAACTGCATGCTCCGGCGGAATCCACTGCACCAAATGTGGGTTGGCTTGAAATCGTGGGCCTTGATCATCCTCGAAAAAGAACTGAGTTTCTCCAGCATGAAGAATGACAACATCAAGCGCGCAGGCTGTCATCGCCTGCCACCAGCGTTCGTGAATAATCCTGTAGTGATCATCGAGTAGCGCCGGTGTATCTATGTCGGCATAAGAAGAAATGGAGTCGTGTTGTATCACGTCAGCTGAACTCTAAAGCGAAGGAGGGAAATCATAGCAGTCAACAACGCGCTTACGCAGTCAAAATGCGGAGATTCCATAAGAGTGCTCCCTAAAGCACTAGACCCATGTTAGATTTCGGAATATCTGAACGACCCTGGAGCGATAATGACAGCCTTTGGATACGCCGCGCCGACCTCAGTGACCGAGGTATTAAGCCTTCTTGAAGATAATGCGCGCAGCGGTGGTGCTACGCAGATTTTAGCTGGAGGCACTGACGTGCTGGTGCAGATGCGGAGTATTAATCGTCAACCTCGAACCATCATTGATATCAAGCGCCTAGTAGAAACCAATCGCTTGGAGGTTGATGCCAAGCAAATCTATATCGGCTCAGCGGTCCCCAGCGCAAAAATGCAGGAGCATGCTGAGTTAAAATCGCTCTATCCAGGCTTATTGGAAGCGGCGGATTTGATTGGGTCGACTCAGGTGCAGGGTCGAGCGACGGTCTGCGGAAATTTATGCAATGCATCCCCAGCCGGAGACAGTATCCCAGCGCTGATCGCTGCCGGAGCGGTTTGTGATATTGCTACGGCAAGCGGATCTCGCGAACTTGCGGTGGAGGATTTTGTGACCGGAGTCGGCCAAAACGCGCTCGCTGAGGGAGAGTTTTTGTTAGGAGTGAAGTTGCGTCGCCCGACGGCGTCGACTAAAGACGCATATTTGCGCTTCACTCCACGCACGGAAATGGATATTGCGGTAGTCGGTGTTGGTGTATCGATATCCCTAGACGGCGCCGAATGCGTTGCTGCCAGGGTGGCGATTGGCGCGGTCGCCAAGACGGCGCGTTTAGTAAAGGCAGCGGCGGAGAGTTTGGTTGGTACTACACTCGACGACGCTTCGCTGCATCTGGCTGGAGAGGCCTGCCAAGCAGCAGCACAACCCATATCAGATAAGCGGGGGTCCGCTTCTTACCGCAAAAAAGTGGTCGGCGTATTATGTCGACGCGCGCTCGTGGTGGCACGAGATCGAGCATTAGGGCGATAACATGACGAAAATTCACGTAACAACAACCGTCAATGGCGAAGCTCGAGAGTATCTTTGTGAACCCAATCAATCGATGTTAGACGTTCTAAGAGACGAACTAGGCCTTACCGGAACAAAAGAGGGTTGCGGTACCGGCGACTGTGGGGCTTGTTCTATCACGGTTGATGACCGTCTAGTTTGCGCATGTTTGATGCTCGGAGCGGAAGCGCAAGACGCACGCATTGGCACTATTGAAGGAATTGCTGATGAATCGGGCCTGCATATTTTGCAGAGTAAGTTTTTAGAACACGCCGCATTACAGTGTGGCATCTGTACTCCTGGATTTATCGTGGCGTCGAAAGCGTTACTGGATAAACACCCAAATCCGGATGAAACGACGATTCGTTATTGGCTCGCCGGGAATCTTTGTCGCTGCACTGGTTATGACAAAATTGTTAGAGCGGTGCAGGATGCTGCTGCAGAGATGTCTCATCCGGCCTAGCGATAATTACTGAAGCAAGGGTTCCCAATGTCGAGACTAGTAAATTTCGGTTCGCTGTGTGTTGACTGGGTTTACCAGGTGCCGAATTTGGTCGGTGCTGGTGAAACAATTGCGAGCAATAGTCTGGCGGTGCACCCGGGAGGCAAGGGTCTAAATCAATCCATAGCCGCGGCACTTGCTGGTGCGGATGTGCTTCATTTTGGCGCCGTTGGCAAAGATGGCGCAGCTTTGTTGGACGCGCTTCGGGGTGCTGGGGTAGATACTAACGGCGTTATGGAGCTCGACAGCGCATCGGGGCACGCGCTCATTCAGGTGGATTCCCAAGGCCGCAACGCGATTGTGATCCACCCCGGAACAAATCGATCCGTTCCACAAAACCATTGGCAATCGATGCTCGATTCCATGAGGGTAGGCGATTGGTTGTTGTTGCAAAATGAAACTAACGATATCGATAAGGTGCTAACGTTTGGGAAAAAGCGCGGCATCAAAATGGCAGTCAACCTTGCGCCTGCAGACGATCGAATTAGCGACTATCCAATCCAACATGCGGCCCTACTGATTGTGAACGAAATTGAGGCGATGGCTTTGGCTGCAAAATCGACAGTGAAATCGGCATTTGTCGAACTGTGTCAGCGCTACCCCGAGACTGATATTGTTTTGACTCTTGGTGGGGAAGGTCTTTGGTGCGCGTCGGCAAATCAGCCGGGTATTCTGCTCCTAGACTCTTACCGAGTTGAGCCGGTCGATGAAACGGCGGCGGGAGATGCGTTTATTGGGTATCTAATGGCTGCGGTGTTGGCGGAAAAGTCGTTGTCAGCTTCGCTGATTGAGGCAAGTACCGCCGGTGCATTGGCGGTCACCAAGGCAGGCGCGGCGTCCTCGCTGCCAAGGCTCGAAGACGTGGAGGCGATGCGGGCGGATAATGCGCTGCTATTACAACACCTGAGTTTCGACGAGTTTAAACGTTGAATGTGAACCCGGTCAGAGCGGCTAAGTCATCTATGGCTTGTTGCTCAGAGACGACTTTTATTGTTCGCATCCCAAGTTCTCGCGCCGGTTTAAGATTTATGCCTAGGTCGTCGAGAAAAACAGCATTGTTGGGGCTAACTGCAATACGCTCGCAAGTGTTTAAATAGATCTTTGGGTCGGGTTTGCGCACGCCTTCCTCACTTGATTCAACGACTAGATCAAATAATGCCATTACCTCGGCGACGGCGTCGGCCTTACTCATATCTTTTGTCATACCGGGGCCATGACCTGCTTTTACGTTATTGGTGATGCACGCCACTTTGACATGTTGCTTGCACAGCTTGAGTACGCTAACCATGCGAGGGCGGAGGCTGCCACTTAGTACCGCGACAACATCTTTGCCATTAATTCTATGACCTAAAGCGGCGCTTTCTTCGGCAAACAGCTGATCAAATTCGTCCAAAGAAACGGCGTTGGATTCGAATTTGGCCCAAGCGTTGGTGGTGGGATTTTTAGCATTCACGCCTCTTATAAAGTCTGCTGGCGCGCCTAGTTTGGCCTCTAAGACATTGAAAGCGTCGAATGGGCTGCTCGTAAAAACACCACCAAAATCCCAAAGAATTGCTTCGATCTCATCGTTAATGGTTTTGGCCACAGTCAGTCCTTCGATAAATGTAGAACGATGATGATAGGCGCAAATAAAATTCCGGCAATAAGTGGCGTCAAAAAGATCTTTTGTGAAATTTTGTTTGTGTAGGAAGGACCGCACTTATATCTTCTTCGTTCCTGCAACTAAAAATATCGGGGAGTAAAAATGTCCAACCAAGTTTCCATACGCTGTGCAGATGATTTTCTAATGGGATGCTATCGGGCCGAACCTACAGGACCCGTCGGCGGTGCTATTGTGGTGATTCAAGAGATCTTTGGCGTGAATACACATATTCGCGAGGTCGCTGATGGATATGCGGAGAAAGGCTACATCGCCTATGCGCCTAAATTGTTTGATCGAATTGGAACAGATATTGAACTGGGCTATAGCGAGTCTGATATGGCGAAGGGTATTGACCTTGCATTTAGTCAACTTGCGTTGGATCAAGTGATCAGTGATGTGCAGGAGACGGTCAACCATATCGCTGCAGAGGGCGCACAAAAAATCGGGATAGTAGGGTTCTGCTTCGGTGGTTTGGTGTCATGGTTGAGTGCGGCTCAAGTAACTGGGCTATCGGCCGCGATTGGATATTATGGTGGCGGAATTGCTGGGCATCTCGAACAGTCGCCTCAATGCGCAACCATGCTGCACTTTGGCGAGCTCGATGCGCACATACCACTCACTGATGTCGATAAAATTAAACAGGCAAATCCACAGCTACCGATCCACGTATATGCTGCGGACCACGGCTTCAATTGTGATCATCGTGGCAGCTATGATGCAACGGCTGCGGAACTGGCTCGCTCGAGAAGTTTGGAGTTCTTTGCGGAGCAGCTTGGCGGCGAGCTTTGAGGACGCCTAAATATCCGGCGGGGTTATTTTATGAGGCGTTGTGCGAGCAATTGGGCGCCTTAAATGGAGTAGCCAAATATTGCAAGGGAGGGACGCTATTGACATCCTATGGGCGTTTGTTAATGCTTCGGCCTGCGAATCGACGTGGGGGGCGCCGAACGTTGAGGGATGGCGGGTTGCGCGTATTGCGTGGCCAGAGAAAGAGGCCCCAAACAGCCAGCACTTAGCGGGGTCACTGCTGAGGGGCGGCTTGCTAAAACTATTTGCATGGATGGCTACTGAATCGAAAGATTCTCTTTTGATTGAGGGTTGGTACGACCTTCTAATCGGTAGCCGTTTGGTCAAATTCCATAGATTTTCCAGTAGGAAGTTGTGATGAAAAAACATTTACGAAGGCTGTCAGCGATGGTTTTGGCCGTTGCCGCGACCATGTTGGGCGCCTCAGTTTATGCAACGACACTGAACGATATTTTTCAGGTCGCGGAACGCATGAATGTAAACGCTAAAAAATCTCAAGCAAAAATTGATGCGCTGAACGAGGACACTCGAAAACTCCTCAGCGAGTACAAGATTGTTTTGAAAGAGATTGAAGGCCTCAGGGTCTACAACCGACAGCTGGAAAAGCAAATCGCTAATCAAGAGCGCGAAATGGCTCAACTTTCTGAGTCCATTGATGAAGTGACGGTTATCGAGCGGCAGATAACGCCGTTAATGTTGCGCATGATTGATGGCCTTGAGCAGTTTGTTGATCTGGACGTGCCATTTTTGCTTGACGAGCGTCGCGGGCGCATAGAAAGGTTGCGGGAAATTATGGATCGGGCAGACGTTGCAGTCTCCGAAAAATTCTCTCAGGTACTGCGTGCCTTCCAGATTGAGAATGAATACGGGCGAACGATGGAGACCTATGGCACTACGATTATGCTTAATGGCGTTGAACGGCAGGTGGATATGCTCAAGGTTGGGCGCATCGCATTGGTTTATCAAACCCCTGACGGCGATGAGACCGGCATGTGGAACGTCGATGCCGGAAGTTATCAAGCAGTAGATACCAGCTACCAAGGCTCGGTCCGGCAGGGTATCCGTATGGCTCGACAGCAGGCGTCTATCGATATGTTGAGCCTTCCAATTAGTGGGGCGGAGGCAGCACAATGAGAGCGGTTAAAATGAAATTTAAATTTGCGGTTGCTGCACTTATCGCAGCGCTTACCCTTGTTGCGCAGCCAACATTCGCTGAAGAGGCGCCAGCAGCGGCGGGCGACTTAGAAATAGTCAAGGCCAGCAGTCTTGACGAACTCCTGGATAATGTACAACAGCGTCGAGTTGTAGAGTCTAAGGACCACGCTGCAAGAGAGCGAAGGTTTGCTAACGAAAAAGCAAACCAAGCGAAGATGCTGGCCGATGCGAAGGAGGAGCGCAGACGAGAGCAACGCCGCTCAGATCGCTTGGAGACGACCTTTGAAGAAAATGAAATCCGTATCGGCGACCTGCAAGAACAGTTAGACAAGCGTCTGGGTAGCCTGCGTGAGTTGTTCGGCGTACTTCAGCAGGTGGCGGGCGACACTCGAGGTCTTTTTGAAGGCTCATTAATTTCAAGTCAGTATCCCAACCGTGGCGAATTCCTCGGCGATCTTGCTAAGAAAATGGGGACAGCAAGTCAGTTGGCAAGCATCGATGAGATGGAATCGCTTTGGTTCGAATTACAGCGGGAAATGACCGAGTCTGGAAAGATAGCTAAATATCCAGGAACCATTACTCGGCTTTCAGGCGATAAAGACAACACGGACATCGTGCGCGTCGGTTCATTCGCGCTGATTGGCGGCGGCGAGTACCTGCAGTGGAATGTTGACACTCAAACGATTACTGAGATTGCACGACAACCAGCGGGCCGTCATACCAGCACTGCAGCGGACCTCCAAGACGCACAGCCTGGAGAAATTGTTGAGTTTTCTGTAGACCCAACTCGAGGTTCGTTGCTGGCGTTACTCATACAAGCCGCAACTCTCGGAGAGCGAGTTGGTTCGCCAACGTCCGGTTTCACTGATGGTCAGGGCGGGCCAATCGGCGCGATTATCATTTGGTTCGGAATAATTACCGTTATTATTGCGTTCTGGCGTGCGTTTGTATTGTTCTCAACCAAGCGCCAAGTCAATGCTCAACGAGAAACCGCGACTGCGAGCCGCGATAATCCGCTTGGTCGGGTGCTTAGCGTTTATGATGAAAATAAGGACGTCGATGTAGAAACCCTTGAACTGAAGATGGGTGAGGCGATTCTAGGAGAAACCCCGGACCTAACTAAGTGGATTCCGTTTATCCAAGTGATTTCCGTCGTTGCTCCGCTCGCAGGTCTTCTCGGAACGGTCATTGGTATGATCGAGACGTTCCAAGCGATTACATTATTTGGAACGGGCGATCCGAAAACTATGGCAGGAGGTATCTCTACCGCGTTGATGACCACAGTACTGGGAATCACCGTAGCAATACCTACTACGCTACTGCATCAATTTGTACAGGGGCTTTCTAAGGACGTGCTTCATACGATTGAGGAGCAGAGCGCTGGTTTGATCGCAGAACACGCTGAAAAGGCTGGCAACCCCATAGGGTGATTAGGTAAAGGACCGAATATATGTTTACCGAAGCTTACCTAGACATCATTCGCTACATGGAAATGGGCGGCGACGTGTTGTGGTACATCGCAGGGCTTGTGTGTTTCATGTGGACGCTGATATTTGAGCGCCTCTGGTACTTTCATTCGCCGCAAGATGAACACAAAAAGGTGCTTTTTGATGCAACCACGAAGTGGGAAGGGCGTGCAGAGCGCAGTTCATGGAGTGCGCATCAAGTGCGTGACGGAATCATCTCGGAGGGTGCCGGTAGGATTGCTGGAAGCTTGTCGATGATAGAAACCTGCGTTGCGCTCTGCCCGTTATTTGGTTTGCTCGGTACGGTTACGGGCATGATCGAAGTGTTTAACGCGATGGCGGTACAGGGTGGCAATGCTAGATCGATGGCGGCTGGTGTTTCTATGGCGACTATTCCAACTATGTCGGGGATGATCGCGGCGTTGTCGGGAATGGTTGGAACAACTTACCTAAAAAGAAAAGTTGAGAGCGAAACTAGGCGCTTGGAGGCCAGTTTGCTGCTCGATCACTGAGCGCGATGGCCGGCGGCAGTAGCTTAACGCGAAGAGGACTTTAGTATGGCAAGACGTGGATATGGAAGCGCTGGCACGACGAGTGATGAAGTCAATATTAATGACTCATTAACTCCGATGTTGGATGTTGTTTTTATTATGCTGATCTTCTTCATTGTTACGGCGACGTTCATAAAACAAGCAGGCATTGAAGTGCTAAGACCAGACGCCTTAACCGCGGAGCAAAAACCCACGGTGGCAATTTTGGTTGCTGTAGGGCCGACTGGCGAGATATGGATTGACAAAAAACGTGTCGATCCTACTTCAGTTCGTGCTCACATTGAGCGCCTGCATGCAGAGAACCCCAAAGGCGGAATGGTTGTACAGGCTGATCGAAAATCGACAAATGAAAAGTTAATGGCAGTTCTCAATGCGGCGCGTGCAGCCGGCATGCGCGAAGTGGCCATATCTACAGAGAAATAGACGGAAAAATTAATGGCCACACGCTACTTAGCCAGCTTTGGATTAGGGGCTTTAATAACCCTAGTACTGTTTTTTGTGATGCAGGCGGTCATTGCTACCGATGAAGCAAGGTTGGATGAAGGCGCAAAGGGTAAATTGCTAGACTTCGTTCGCCTTGAAGAAGACCAAGACCTGCAAACCAAACAACGCAAGCCCAAACCGCCGCCTCCGCCGGATGAACCACCGCCAGATATGCCCAAGCCTGAATTTGAGTCTTCGGATATATCTCAAGGCGTGGATGTTGGCGCCGTTGATGTAGACGTAAATTTAAACGTTGAAGGCGGCGGCTTTAGTTCTGATGGAGAGTATTTGCCGATCGTAAAAGTTAATCCGCAATATCCGCGTCGTGCTCAAACTCGGGGGATAGAGGGATATGTTTTACTTGAGTACATAGTGACCAAAACTGGGGCTGTTCGAGATCCGGTTGTGATTGAGGCGAAGCCGCCTGGGATATTCAATCGCGCGGCGATAAATGCTGCTTTAAAGTACAAGTATAAGCCTAAGGTCGTTAACGGCGAGCCAATCGATGTAGCGGGTGTGAAGACCCGAATTACATTTGAAATGGCAGATTAACTAGGAGAAACAGTGGGTATTAGAGCGATGAAAAGGTTAAGCATTGGCGTGTTAGCGTTATTGTTCGCCTTAGTGGCCCCATTGGGTCAGGACGGGTCATTGGGCGTTGCTCAAGCGGCTGCTGCGGAACAAGAGCCAAAGAAAAAGCAGAAAACGCGACGCGTACCGTCTTTAAGTGAGTCTGTGTACAAAAAGCTCGGTGAAGGCCAAGAGGCAATCGATGCTAAGGACTACGCGCTTGCTCTCGAAGTCATTCAAGGTGCGCTGAATCGATCGCGCAGATACAACGAGAATGAAATTGCCAATCTGCACAACATGCTGGGTTATATTTATTACTTAAAAGACGACTACGATGGCGCCCTTCGGGAGTACAAGATCGTTGTCGAGCAGGGCGAGAAAATTCCCGAAGGACTGGAGGTTACGACCCTCTACACCGTAGCACAGCTCAGCTATGTACAAGAGAATTATGAAGACGCGCTCTATTACATGGAAGTTTGGATTACGAAAGCGACCAACCCGTCAGCCGCGCCGCGGTTTTTCCTTGCGACGGTTTACTACCAGATGAAGGAGTTTGACAAAGCCATTGATCAAATGGAGAGAGGTGTGCAGATCGCCCAAGAGCGAGGTACTGACATCACCGAGCAGAACTGGGGTTTGTTGAATTTCCTATATTATGAAAAAGAGGACTGGCCGAATGTTATTCGAGTGCTGCAGATTCTGGTCGAGGAGTTCCCAAAGCGAGAACACTGGGTCCGCTTAGCCGGTGTTTACGGCCAGGAAGGCTTTGAAAAAAAGCAACTCTATACCCTTGAAGCAGCTTACACGGCGGATTTTCTTGAAAAACAGACGGACTTCACGAACCTCGCCGGTTTATTGATGCAAGACGAAGTGCCGATTCGCGCGGCTAAGGTCTTGGAGGACGGTCTAAACCGAGAGGCCATCGAGCGCGATTCAAAAAATCTGCAGTCTCTGGGTCAGGCATGGCAACTAGCGCAAGAAGTAGATAAGGCGATTCCAATATTTGAAGAAGCCGCAGGGATGGCTGACGATGGCAAAATCTATGAACGCTTATCTTATTTATATTTGGAATCGGACCAATTCGACAAGTGTGTTGATTCCGCAGACGGAGCGCTGGATAAAGGCGGTTTAAGAAAGCGTCAAAGTGTCTTCATCGTCAAAGGCATGTGCCTGTTTAATCAAAATAAGTTGAGCACGGCACGAACTGCATTCGTTTCGTGCCGCCGAGTTGCGCGAGATGACAAAGATAAGAATAACCAGCGCATCTGCGGGCAATGGATCACCTTTATCGATCGTGAAAGTAAACGCCAGGCTCAGTTAGCGGCCGCTGCTGGCTAACGCGGTCTTATTTGAGCAAAATAAAGCCGGTCCAAGACCGGCTTTTTTATTTTCGGAGTAATAATGTTTACCGGAATTGTGCAGGATCTGCTGGAAGTTCACGAAATCGATCATGGTGCTGATCTTAGTCGGCTCGTCCTAAAGATGGGTGCGCTTGGTGAGGGTCTGCAGCTTGGTGCATCTGTGGCTGTCAATGGCACCTGCCTTACTGTGACTCGCCATGATGCAGACACCACATATTTCGACATAATTAAAGAAACAACAAATACTACAAATCTCGGTCAATTAGTCTCGTCGTCCAAGGTGAACGTTGAGCGCTCATTCAAAGTGGGGGATGAAGTGGGTGGGCATGTGGTCTCTGGGCATGTGTCTACTACGGCTGAGTTAGTCGAGCTTCACCATCAGGGCAACGATCGGGTGCTCACATTTAAAGTTGAACCGAAATGGCAAAACTATATTTTCCATAAAGGCTATGTCGCACTTGATGGTGCCAGCCTAACGGTTTCCTCGGTGGACCGTGTAGCGTCCGCTTTCAGTGTTAGTCTGATTCCAGAGACAATTGAGCGCACCACGTTAGGCATGTTGGATGTGGGACGGTTTGTTAATGTTGAGATTGACAGCCAAACCCAGGCCGTCGTCGACACCGTTGAGCGCGTGTTGGCGGAGCGACAGGATCAACTGACGACTCAGGGATAGACATGCAGAGCTTCCACGAAAGATTGCGCAGCAGCTGGCAAAACAGTGGGTCTCTGCTTTGTGTTGGTATTGACCCAGACCTCCAGCTTATGCCCCACGCAGTTCGTGCAGCTAAGAAACCGTTTTTCGAATTTGGCAAGGCTATTGTGGAAGCCACTGCCGCGTACGTTTGTGCGTTTAAACCTCAAGCCGCACATTTTGCAGCGGTCGGCAAGGAGCATGAACTCGCAGAGCTCATAGCGTTTATGCGGGCAAACTATCCTGCTATCCCAATAATACTCGATGCCAAGCGTGGTGATGTTGGTAGCACGGCGAGGCTATACGCTAAAGAGGCTTATGAGCGTTACAACGCTGATGCTGTGACGGTGAACCCATATTTAGGCAAGGACAGCCTAGATCCTTATTTTGCTTACACCGAGCGGGGTATCGTGATCTTGTGTCGAACCAGTAATCCGGGCAGTGATTGGTTGCAAAATCGTCCGGATAGTGGTGTTCCAACCTACCTGCAGGTTGCTAAACAGATCAGCGAGTGGGACGTCGCGGGTCAGTGTATGTTGGTAACCGGGGCTACCTATCCTGAGGAGCTTGCCAAAGTGCGGTCAGTGGTTGGCAAGCTGCCGCTACTAGTGCCGGGAATTGGCGCCCAAGGCGGCAGCGTTGAAGAGGTGCTAAGTAACGGCCTAGACGTAAACGGCACTGGCTTGGTGATTTCTAGCTCGCGAGCAATTATTTTCGCAGATTCCGGCCCGGATTACGCCCAAGCGGCCGCCGCCGCCGCCGAGGCCGCAATGAATGAAATAAATAAATTCCGTTAAATATCAATGATTTGGCTAATTAACCAATATATATTTTAGGATTTTGCGTCGCGAAGTAGGTTGCGGGCGATGATGCCCTGTTGAATCTGGCTAGTGCCCTCGTAGATTCGGAAAAGGCGCACATCGCGGTAAAAACGTGCCACTGCATATTCTTCGATGTAACCGGCTCCGCCGTGATACTGCACCGCACGATCCGCTACCCGTCCCACCATCTCGGTCGCGTAGAGTTTGCAGCACGAGGCCAGCGTGTTGACGTTTTCGCCATCGTCGCGGCGTTTTGCGGTATCCAATACCATGCATTGGGCGGCGTAGCTTTCGGCTTTGCTGTCGGCAATCATGCCCTGCAGAAGCTGAAATTCAGCGATGGGTTGTCCAAATTGCGTGCGCTCTTGACCATAGCTGAGGCAGAGATCAATCAGCCGCTCGGCGCAGCCTACGGATAAGGCACTAATGTGAATTCGGCCACGATCTAGGGTTTTCATCGCGGTCTGAAATCCCTTGTGCAACATGGCATTGCCACCGAGCATTTGGCTCGCTGGAACCCTGCAATCTTCGAATATGACGTCGCAAACGTGGGCACCTTGTTGGCCCATTTTTCGGTATGGCTTGCTCAGAGTAATTCCTGGCGTGTTGGCGTCTACTAGAAATGCACTTACGCCCTTAGCCCCTGCTTGGTCCGGGTCGGTGCGTGCGAAAACAGTGAACAACTGAGCGCTTGGTGCGTTCGTGATATAGCGTTTAGTGCCACTGATTAGGTACTCGTCGCCGTCTTTAATGGCTTTAGTCTGCAATGCTCCAGCATCGGAACCGGCATTTGGTTCCGTTAGCGCGAATGAGCCAATGATCTCACCACTCGCGAGTTTTGGTAGGTAATAGGCACGCTGCTCGTCTGTACCATCCATTACGAGTCCCTGGGAGCCGATACCGTTATTCGTTCCAAATATTGACCGGAATGCTGGTGAGGTGCGCCCGAGTTCCATTACGACCTTGCATTCTTCGTAAGTATTTAGGCCAATGCCACCAAACTCTTGGGGAATGGTAAGGCCGAACAATCCTAATTCGCGCATCTCTTGGACAATTTCTTCGGGAATAGCATCGTCTTCTGAAACTTGGGCCTCGAGCGGAATCAGTCGCTCATCGACGAATTTTCGGATTGTCAGGATCAACTGGTTAAGTGTTTCCTGATCCAGTGTAGTGCTCGGTGCTGGTGCTGCTGCGTTCATGTTCTTATCCGATTGGTGTTATCCGATATTATACGCAAGCAGGACTCGAGTATCGCTGCTTTCATCGCGCGTTGCAGTTCTTGCACGCCTCCTTTAGCCTGTCGCGCATCGATTATAGAGATTTTGCGATGAGCAATGATAAAGCACCATTTGCCTGGGATGACCCCTTTCTTATTCGGGCGCAGCTCTCCGAAGAGGAGCGGTTGATTTTGGACAGTGCAAAAGACTATGCACAAGAAAAATTACTGCCAAGGGTTCAGGAGGCGTTTCGACACGAAACGTTTGATCGAGAAATTATGAATGAGTTCGGTGCTCTAGGCATGCTCGGAGCTACATTGCCTGAAAAATATGGCTGTGCGAATGTGAATTACGTCGCCTATGGCATTATGGCGCGAGAGGTTGAGCGCGTTGACTCTGGCTACCGTTCGGCCATGAGTGTTCAGTCATCACTAGTGATGCACCCGATACATGCCTTTGGTGATGAAAGTCAACGCGAACGCTACCTACCTAAATTGGCAACGGGTGAATGGGTGGGTTGCTTTGGCCTAACTGAGCCAGATCATGGCTCTGACCCGAGCAGTATGGTAACTAACGCCAAGCCTGTTGATGGCGGATTCATTGTCAACGGGGCGAAAATGTGGATTACCAACTCGCCCATAGCCGATCTTGCTGTGGTGTGGGCAAAACTTGAGGGTGACATCCGAGGGTTTATCGTAGAAAGAGCATTTGCTGGGTTCAGTACGCCGAAGATCGAAGGCAAGCTCAGTTTGCGCGCTTCGGTAACGGGGCAGATTGTTCTGGAAGATGTATTTGTGCCCAGCGAAAACCTGCTGCCCAATGTGCGCGGCCTGGCAGGCCCGTTCGGCTGTTTGAATCGAGCACGTTATGGTATTGCGTGGGGCGCTATGGGCGCGGCTGAGGCATGTTGGCATGCTGCGCGCAGCTATACGCTTGACCGATCACAGTTTGGACGTCCGCTAGCAGCCAATCAATTAGTGCAAAAGAAACTCGCTGACATGCAGACAGAGATTTCCCTTGGTCTGCAAGGCTGTTTGCGCATGGGCAGAATGTTTGATGAGGGCACATTGCCAATAGAAAACATTTCGCTGATGAAGCGAAACAACTGCGGTAAGGCGTTAGATATTGCCCGGCTTGCTCGGGATATGCATGGCGGCAATGGCATTTCCGATGAGTATCCGGTCATGCGCCATCTGATGAATTTGGAGACGGTCAACACATATGAAGGCACTCACGATGTCCATGCGTTGATTCTGGGTCGAGCGCAGACCGGTATTCAGGCCTTCACTGGTTGAAAAACGGAACTGGTCGACAAATCGACAAAATATCTCTGAAAAGTCTGTGAGACTTTGGCCTAACGTGTTGCTCTAGTGGAATGATAGATCTAACTTTGTCCTATTAGAACAAAGTGGGACAGGCAATGATCAATGTAGCTATCGCTGACAGGCAGCGGCTGATCCGAGAAAGCTTAGCGACATTAGTTAGCGGCCTTAAGGGCTGTCAAGTCGTAGGGTTATGCGCTACTGGTGAGACGGCAATCAAGCTGGTGAAGCAACATAAGCCGGATATTCTGTTAATGGATATGCTGCTTCCGGGGGTCGGCGCTCTGGAAGTGTTGCAACGAATTGCAGCCAGTGACTTACGCACAAGAAGCATCGTTATAGGTAATGTGACGAAGGCGGTATTGCCTACGCAAATGCTGCAAGCTGGCGCTCTGTCGTTCCTTACCCCGAGGGTTTCCTCAGAGGAGCTTGACCACGCGATTCGCAAGGTTTTTTCTGGTCAACGGTATCTTTGTGAGTTCATCGGTCAGCGGATGCTGAACGCGTCGCTGGGTTATAGCGAAAATAGCCGAATCACCAAACTTACACGTCGCGAGTTTCAGGTTTTACTAATGTTATTGGATTGTCAGCAGGTGAACGAGATTGCGCGTTCGCTGCATTTGTCGCCAAAAACAGTTAACAGCTATCGTTATCGGCTTTTCGAAAAGTTGAGTGTAAAGAGCAACGTAGAACTCGTATTGTTGGCGGTTAAGAGCGGTATTCCAGCGCCGAGTTTTGATTCAGAAGAGGTGTTGCGACAAAGCCCGGTAAACAGAGCTTCGCTTATGTTGGTTGCTGAAGAGGACACGGTATTCTTAAGCAGTGATCCTGATTAATCGTTCGTTGGTCTGAATTTTTCTGAGGTGTGCTGTTTTGCCGTCCTGCCCATAGCGGCTGTTCGCCTGATGACCCAAAAATAGTCTTTCAATAAGTCGAAGAGTTGGACTTAAGTCAGCTGTAGAGGGTGGCTATTAAGGGAGTGAGTAATCCACGCGTGGTTGCGTTAATCTCTCTCTTGAAGGTTTTGGCGCCGAAACTATGGCATTTGACTCCGAGGAATTTCTTAAGAACCTGACGACGAAACCAGGTGTTTATCGCATGTTCGACGCGGCAGGCAAAGCGTTGTATGTCGGTAAGGCTAAAAATCTTCGCAATCGCGTTTCGAGCTACTTTCGGGCGAAAGGTCTGCAGACCAAGACCATGGCCATGGTCGCAAAAATATCAGATATCGAGATCACGGTTACCGCCAGCGAGACGGAAGCGTTGTTGCTTGAGCAAAACCTAATTAAAGCGCAGCGCCCGCCGTACAACATTACTCTTCGCGATGACAAGTCCTACCCCTTCATCCAGATTTCTGCGGGCCATGATTTTCCGCAGCTGCGCTTTCATCGGGGCTCCAAGGACAAAACAGGGCAGTATTTTGGACCCTACCCGTCTGCATCGTCAGTCAGAGATAGTTTGAATTTGTTGCACAAGCTGTTTCAGGTGCGTCAATGCGATGATAATTTTTTCCGCAATCGCTCTAGGCCGTGTTTGCAGTATCAGATCCAGCGCTGCAGCGCGCCGTGCGTTGGCAAGATTTCAGTTGAGGATTATCAGCAGGATGTGGAGCTTGCAGCGCTGTTTTTGCAGGGCAAAAGCGCCAGTGTGCTCAAGGTGTTTCAGGACAAAATGGAGCAAGCATCGAGCCTCATGGATTATGAAAGAGCCGCGCGCTATCGCGACCAAATCAGCCATTTACGGAGAATCCAGGAACGCCAATATGTTGATAGAGCAAGCGGTGATGCGGATGTATTCGCGCTGGCTGAAGAATCTGGCCGCTGTTGCATTCAGGCGCTGTTCGTTAGACGCGGGAGACTACTCGGTCAGAAGAGCCATTACGTAAACAATGGTCTTGGTTTAGATGCCGCTGCGCTGCTGCAGGCGTTTCTGTCTCAGTATTATCTGGGAGGAGAGCAGTATGAATTGCCTCAAACCATTTTGGTTTCAGAGCACAGCGCTGATTTCGACCTTTTGCGTAAGGCCCTGGAGCAACGTGCCGGGCGTAAAATTCACCTGGCTAAAGCGTTCCGTGGGCAGCGAGCGCGATGGTTGGCGTTGGCTGCCGAAAATGCCGCTGTAAATCTACAAGCAAGAGTCGCTGCGCGAAGCCAAATAAAAGCGCGCTTTGTTGACCTACAGAGTATTCTGTCTTTGCCACAGAGTCCCCAACGACTTGAGTGCTTTGATATCAGTCATACAATGGGCGAAGCGACTGTTGCATCTTGCGTGGTGTTTGAGGATAGCGGGCCGCTGAGCTCTGACTACCGTCGGTTCAACATCGACGGGATCATTGGTGGAGATGATTACGCGGCAATGGAACAGGCTCTAACCCGACGCTATCAGCGTTTAAAGAATAGTGAAGCGCAACTGCCTGACTTGTTGGTTATTGACGGGGGTATGGGGCAGGTCAGGCGTGCGCTGCAGGTATTAGCCGAATTAGATTTGGATCAAGAAATCAATGTGCTTGGAATTGCCAAGGGGCCAGATCGCAAAGTAGGGTTGGAACGATATTTTTTGGGAACAACAGAAATCAATATCGATGGTCATTCGCCGGCCGCCCATCTTTTGCAGCACATCCGTGATGAGGCGCATCGTTTCGCAATCACCGGGCATCGGCAGCGTCGCGCAAAAGCGCGTAATCAATCGCAGTTGGAGGGCGTAGCGGGCGTTGGTGCAAAAAAACGTCGCCAACTGCTGCTGCATTTTGGCAGTATTGGCGCTATTAAAGGCGCGAGCATTGAAGAGCTCTGCAAAGTTAAAGGCATTAGTAACGCAATTGCGTCGGAAATTCATAAGCACTTCCACTGAGACAAAAACGAGTGAACCTTCCTAACATTATCACCCTGGCGCGTATCTTATTGGTTCCTGTTTTTGTTGTCATTTACCTTTGGCCTGGGGACCGGACCTATATAATCGCCGCGACACTATTCGCACTTGCGGCAGCAACCGATTGGTTAGACGGCTATCTTGCAAGGCGCTTGAATCAAACTACGCCGTTTGGTGCGTTTCTAGATCCGGTGGCCGACAAGCTAATTGTGGTGTCGGCTTTAACTGTGCTGGTTGCTCAGCACTCAACGGCGTGGCTGACTTTGCCCAGTCTAATCATTATTGGGCGCGAAATTATGATCAGCGCTCTGCGTGAATGGATGGCGGAAATGAATAGTTCTGTGACCGTAGCGGTCAGTCGCCTCGGTAAAATTAAAACGTCTTTACAGATGGTTGCCATTGCAGTGCTGTTGGCGCTACCGCCGAATTTTGATTCCGTATTTATAGTGGCCGGATACAGTTTGTTGTATGTGGCGGCGATGATGACATTGTGGTCCATGTCCATCTATTTACAGGCGGCATGGCCGACCTTAAAGCAAGGTCTAGCGACGGCCAGTGAAAATAAGAAAGTCAACGAACGCGGCTAGCAGGGTAGGTTGGGAGCCGGCTCGAAGGCCATAGTCTTATTCTTGTATGGCCGGGATAACGGGCGGAAGGTGGCGAGTTCTTTTGCTTCGTGCAAATTCGCCCCTTGCAATTCAGTGACTAAAAATTGCTGGACGGCTTTCGGTGATGATCCGGATTGTGAACGCGGTATTCATTTGGGAGGCTTGGTGGTTGACGAACCAGTCTGCCGGGGGGTGTGGAGGCTGAGGCCGGAATCGAACCGGCGTTAACGGAGTTGCAGTCCGCTGCATAGCCACTCTGCCACCCAGCCCTCGTGAGGGCGCATTCTAGCGATGGCGCGGATTGAATGCCATGGCTCGGTGCATATTTTGTTCAGAGAGTTCATTGTTGGTTGTATTAGGAGCATGGAATGTTGGGACTGGACGCTAGGTCGAACCCAGAGGGCTTTATTCAAGGTTTTAACGATAACCCGTTTCACCAGTATCTTGGTTTACAGGTGGTTGAACAACGCACTGACTTCGGGCGGTTGCGTTTACAACGTAACGACTCTACGCCAACAGGTATTGGTGGCAGTGTGCATGGTGGCGTCATTGCCACAATGATTGATATGGCTGCGGTGCTCTCTGTGTTCAGCAATTTGCCTGATTCCGGTACCCCTGCCGGGACCGCAGACTTGGCTGTGACATACCTGCGGCAGGCGCATGGTGAGTGGGTGGATGCCGAGGCGAGTGTGATCAAGCGTGGCCGGCAATTGTGCACAGTTGAGGTCAGTATCGTGAACGATGAAGGGCTGCTGTGCGCGCGGGGCCGGGTTCTGTATGCCATGCGCAGCGGTACTTAACTTAGGGAACTGTCGGAACTTTTGCGAGGATACGATCGAGTCCGTTTGCAAATTGCTGGACGACTTTCTTATCTAGGGCCGGCGGTCCGCCGCTGGCCTCGCCGAGGTCGCGTCGGTGTTCAGCATTGGCGCGGCGGCGCAGGGCGCCCTTGATGTTTTCCTGATCGTAGAGTGTGCCACGAGGGTTTAATGCGATGCCGTGCTTTGCAATAACCTCTGCGGCGAGTGGTATATCGCCGGTGATGACGAGATCACCTTTTTGCACGCGCGCTACGATCGTATTGTCTGCGACATCAAAACCTTGAGGCACTTGTAAGCTTTTTATGACTTTTGATGGTGGCACGCTGATGAAGTGATTTGCTACAAAAAGTGTTGAGATTTTCTTGCGCTCGGCGGCTTTACAAATCACCGTTTTGATTGCTTTTGGACACGCGTCTGCGTCAACCCATATATTCATAGCGGTTCTCCCATGTCTATATACACGGAATTGATGTCAGGTCCGATAAGGTAAAGTGATGAAAGACAACTCATTTTCAGGTTTATTTCTTGATCTCGCAATTTTCTTTGGTGCAATCCTGGGATTTGTGGCGGGATTCTTGTTATTTAACTGGCTAGTACCACCGAGCCGCGATCCCTATTTGTTTTGGCCGTTGTTTCTTTTGTTTCTCTATGGGTTTTCGCGCCTAATTAAATGGGCATTAAGCAAAAAACAGCGGCCGTTTCGATAGTTATGTGACGAATGGTACGCGGTTTTCATTGATCGGAGTTACAGCGCGTAATCCGCAACGATTGGATTGAAGGTCCCCAGCGCCATAATTTGATCATCAAGAAACACGTTTAGCTGGCGCAGGCTGTCGTATGCATCTCGGCTGGCCCAAAAGAACGGGTGGCTGTCCGTGTGTTCAGATGAATGGTCTCGATTGGTTGCAAGCAGCGGAATAGAGAATTTACTCGCGCAGTCTCGCAAACCAGCCTTGGCGAGCGGTTTGAATTGGTCCTCTGACGGTTTGCTGAAAGAGCGTATGAACCCGCGCTGGCGCTTTTGTATATTTGGTGCATTGTCCGCCAAGTGGCCGGCAAAGATGACCTGCTTAGGCAATTTTTTTGCGAAGCTGCTACTGGCACGCTCTAATTCCTGAACCATCTCCATCGCTGAGTCCATGGTTACCGATGTCCAGGGATTTACGTCCAGGAGGTGCAGGTCTTCAAGCCCTGCCTTGCTAAAGCTGGCAACAATGCCGCCAGAGGTTAGCGACATGGTTGAGCGCAAACGGTAGCCATTTGTACCGCTGGCGTAGAGAACACTTTGTTTACCACTATGTTGTGCTGAGTGAATTAATAAACCGTTAACGTGATCAGGTAACGGTGCTGGGTCTTGCACAAACGCAAAATCCGCGCGCAAGAAACCCGCCAGATAAGGCCAAGCTGCGGGATTGTTTTGCATATTCCAGGATACGACTCGCATAGCTAGGTTATGCGTTGTTAAACGGTATGTGTCAATAAGCGCTGCATGCCGTTTGTGTATTGAAAAAAGCGAGCTTGGCGGCTACTTTGCATGGATATTAAAACTTTTTGATTTGGGAGAGAGGGTATGTTGAAACTGCATTTTGCGCCGAACTCACGAGCCGGCCGTATTGTTTGGTTGCTGGAAGAGCTCGGGCTGCCTTACGAGATCAATAAAATGGCGTTTCACCCTAAAGACCTGAAATCTGATGAGCACCGAGCCCGTCATCCCCTTGGGCGGGTGCCAGTCTTAGAGGATGATGAGATCAGTATTTTTGAATCTGGCGCCATTGTCGAATACGTCTTTGAACGCCATCAAAACGGTGGTCTTAAACCACCCGCTGACTCGCCGCTGTTTCCTGCATATCTGCAATGGTTTCACTATTGCGAAGGCATGGTGATGCCACCAGTTAATACCATAGTTGTGCAAACTGTACTCTTGCCACCCGATCGGCGGGATGAAACTGCGCTTGGTCAAGCTCAACGTCTGCTCAGCAAGGCCCTTGAACCGATTGAGGCTGCGCTGGCGGGTAACGATTACCTAATTGGCGATTTTTCCGGTGCAGACATTATGTTGGGCCACGCTTGCTTTATGAGCGATCGGCTTGGCTGCGTTACAGAAGAGATGCCAAACTTAAAAGGTTATGTGCAGCGAATTGCTGCTCGACCGGCATTTAAATACGCGATCGAACTCAGTTAAGCGAAAAAGGGCATAGGGGGAAATGATCAGAGTTCTAGTTTTGGGCGCGTTAACGGCGGCTTTTTGGGTACTTCTTAGTGGTTTTGTGGCGCATGCGGACGTAAAGCTTATCAAGGCTGAGAAGGTTGGTATGTCGACCGAGCGGCTAGAGCGAATAGGGCCGGCAATGGGTCGGCTGATCGCGGCCAAGAAAATACCCGGCACGGTTACCTTGGTCGCGCGCAGAGGCAAGGTCGTGCATTTTGAAGCTCAGGGTTCTCGGGATTTGGCGCGCCAGTTGCCGATGCAGAAAGACACCATTTTTCGCCTTTACTCGCAGTCAAAGCCAGTTACTGGCGCTGCGGTGATGATGTTATTTGAAGAAGGCCGTTTTTTGCTCAGCGATCCGGTAGCGAAATATCTTCCTGAGTTTGCGGACATGCAGGTCTACCTCGACACAGAAGACGGTGTTGTGCAAACAACACCGGCCCGGCCGATGACGATCCATCATCTCCTTACTCATACCTCTGGTCTTACCTACGATTTTTTCCCAACACCGGTAGGGGAGATGTATCGGCAAAATGGCGTGGTTGGCTCTGTATCGGTTGCGGGTACTGTGGAGGACGGGCTGCGGTCGGCCGGTGACGATGGCGCCACCGTCAAAGATTCCCTGCAAACTTGGAGCGAGCGACTTGCAGAAATGCCGCTGGTGGCTCAGCCGGGCAGTGCGTGGAATTACAGTGTTGGTATGGATGTTCTGGGCCGGCTTGTGGAGGTTGTATCCGGTCAATCGTTTGGCGAATTTTTACAACAACGTATTTTCGATCCACTCGAGATGGTTGATACGGGTTTTTATGTCCCCGCTAGCAAGCTGTCTCGATTTGCCGCAAATTACGCTCCAGCCGGTGTGAATGGCGGTTTGGTGCTCATTGATGATCCGTTCAATAGCCCATACCAAACTCAACCGAGCATTGAGATGGGCGGGTCGGGATTGGTCGGTACCGTTGAAGACTATCTTAAGTTTGCATTAATGCTGGCGAATGGCGGCGAATATAACGGCACCCGTTTGCTTGGGCGCAAGACCGTGGCGTTCATGATGGCCAACCATATGACTCCTAATATAGGGCCTGACCCCCTGACTAGCTTAGTAGGATTACTCGGAGGTGGGCGGGCCTGGGGCATGGGTTTTGGATTAACGGGGTCAGTAGTCACCAATGCAGCGATCTCCGGTTTACCGGTTTCTGAAGGCACCTTTAGTTGGGGGGGTGCCGCCACAACTCATTTTTGGGTTGACCCAAAGGAAGACATTGTGGGGATAGTGCATACCCAATTGCTGCCAGATGGCACTTATCCAGTCATTCAGATGATGCAGTTGATGACTTACCAGGCCCTCATCGACGAAAAATAGTTCGCGCCTAATGATTATTTTGGCGGTGTTTAGGTTCTTCCGGCATCTATCGTAAAACTTTGCCCTGTAATCATTTTGCTCTCAGCCGCGGCCAAAAAAAGCGCCAGATTAGCGACATCTTCTGGCAACAGTCGTTCTTGCAGGGCAACCTGCTGCATCCAGAGTGATTCTTCATTAGGGGTAAGCCATGTCTGTAGCTGTCGCTCGGTTGCCACCCAGCCGGGGAGAATGGCATTAACCCGGATCTTATGGGTTCCATAGTCGCGCGCGAGGGCTTTTGTGAGTCCAATAACCCCTGCTTTTGCTGTTACGTAGCCGGGCATGTTCGGTGGCCCAAGCAGAGCGTTGATGGAACTGAAATTTATGATCGATCCGCCGCCACGTTTGATCATAAGATCTGAAGCTGCCTGAGCCGCAAAGAAGGCTGCATCAAGATTAATTGCCATGCAGTCACGCCAGCTTTGTGGCGACACGGTTGCTGGCGCGTGGCGCATATCGTTGGCGGCATTATTCACCAGAACGCGCAACGGACCCAACTCAGTATCGGCGTTTACAATGGCCTGTTGTAGCGCGTGGGCATCCGTCACATCAACGGCTTGAAACCAAGGTTTTGCGTCGTGTTGTTTCTCAACTGTTGCTACCAGACTCGCCGCGGCGTCGACGTCGATGTCGACAAAAGCAACTCTTGCGCCTTGTTGGGTAAAGGCTTTCACTAGGGCTGCGCCAATGCCTGTGGCCCCGCCGGTAATAAAGACGCACTGTTCTCGCAGGCTTGGATAATTTGCCGACGCGCCCATTTGCTAACCTCTTTTCGTTATGATTTGCGATCGCACACGGTTGTGCTTGGCATTGCGAAGACTAACCTACAGCCGAGCAAATAGAATGGGAAAGCTACCATCAACATAGATTTTAAGGCTCAAAGAGCTTGGCAAACCCAGGAAGTCACTTCCCAGCATAGACTGCCATCACACGTCCCTTTAGCCAGTTGGCGTAATGAAGATGATGCGCGAGATGATTGTCCAAGCGATGCGGTGTTATCTCTTGACGCCACCTCAGAGGCGCCTTGGCAATTTAGATTGTTTCGCGGCGTGAATGAGGTGCCTGATTCATGGCCAGCAAGCTGTGCAGATATGCAGCCCATCGATGTCCCCGGGCATTGGCAATTGCAGGGCTACGATTATCCAATCTACACCAATGTGCAATATCCGTTTCCCAGACGGCCACCTAAGGTACCTGACGATAACCCAACGGGGTGCTATCAACGAACGTTTACGCTGCCCATCGCCTGGTCAGCAGCGCAACAAATACGGGTTATTTTTGAGGGTGTCGATAGCGCGTTCCACGTTTGGTGTAACGGCCATTGGGTCGGCTATTCCCAAGACAGCCGTTTACCAGCCGAATTTGATTTAACCGACTACCTTTGCGCCGGCGAAAACGTTTTGAGCGCAATGGTCGTGCGGTTTTGCGACGGCAGTTATCTTGAAGGGCAGGATATGTGGAATTTGAGCGGCATTTATCGCTCAGTTTCGTTGCTCGCAAAGCCCTTATCTAGAATTAGCGATCTGCGCGTTACCGCTGCACTGGACGGCGATTATTTAAACGGGCGATTAGATCTTCAAGTGGACGTTGACGGCGCCCAGAACTGCCAGATTGCTATTGCCTTGTATGAGCGTGATGGCGCGGTACGCGAGCCCTTGTTGCGCACGGTGCATGCCGTAGGTACCCGTCAAATAGATGAAAAAGGTGGCTATGTTGACCGTGCACTTATCTCCCTGCCAGTAGCTGCGCCGAAGGCTTGGAGTGCTGAATGCCCGAATCTCTATCGTCTAACTGTTAGTTTGTTAGATGCTGAGGGTAGCCTCATAGAATGTGAAGCCTGCGATGTGGGTTTTCGAAATGTTGAAATCCTAAGTGGTCAACTGTGCGTGAACGGACAACCGGTGCTTATTCGCGGCGTTAACAAACACGAACATGATCCGCGAACAGGCCATTACGAAAGCTTAGACAACGTTGCCCGTGATCTGCAGCTTATGAAGCAGAATAACTTTAATGCGGTCCGTTGTTCCCATTACCCGCATCAAACGGGTTTTTATCGCTTATGCGACCGTCTGGGCCTATATGTGGTGGATGAGGCAAATATCGAAACTCATGGCGTAACGCCGATGGGGCGACTCGCCGACAACCCTAGCTGGTCGTCTGCTTTTCTTGAGCGTATGGTCCGTATGGTGTCTCGAGACTTTAACCACCCCAGCATTATCTTATGGTCATTGGGTAACGAATCTGGCTATGGCGCTGCCCATGATGCGATGTATCACTGGGTGCGTAAGGTCGATCCAAGCAGACCTGTGCAGTATGAGGGTGGCGGTTCAAACACGCCGGTAACAGATGTTATCTGCCCTATGTATGCGCGGACCCATGCTGATCTGGATCAAGGTGAAGAGCTCGGGCCAAAAAGATCATTGTTGAATTGGCTTGCCGTCGCCGGAGAAGAGCGCCCTATAATTCTTTGTGAGTACGCCCACGCGATGGGTAACAGCCTGGGTAATTTTGCGGATTACTGGCAGGTGTTCAGAGAGCATCCGCGGCTTCAGGGCGGATTTATCTGGGATTGGGTTGACCAAGGGCTGCAAAAATCCACTGCCGATGGCAGACACTACTGGGCCTACGGCGGGGATTTTGGCGATGAGGTCAATGATCGGCAATTCTGTATTAATGGATTGGTCTTTCCTGACCGTAGCGCGCATCCGACGTTATTCGAGGCCAAGCGTTGCCAACAGCCCTTTGTCGCATCTTACGACGGGGTGCTGCTTAAAATTACCAGCGAGTATTTATTTAGGCGTTGCGATAACGAGCGCTTGCATTGGCAGGTGATTAACCAAAGTGGCGTCATTAACAGCGGTGATTCGGCCCTCGATCTCCAGCCTTTAGGTAATGTTGAAGTTGCTTTGCCAGAAGTGATGCAGAGCAAAACAGAGCCGCGCTGGCTTAATGTATGGATTACTCAAATACTCGCCACCTCTTGGTCTGCCGCAGATCATGAAGTTGCGCGATGGCAATTTGAGCTGGGTGCGGAGATAGATCGAGCGAACTCGCCCGCAGCGCTTGGCGTAACTATCCAAGTCACAGACGCAGCCTATGAGATTAATGTTGGTCATACGCAATGGGCAGTCAGCCGGAGCAGTGGGCGGCTTACAAACTGGTTAAAGGATGGTGAGGAACTACTTAGTTCGGAAGTTGCAGATAATTTTGTGCGCGCACCATTGGATAACGACATTGGTACTAGCGCGGCAGGGCGTTTGGACCCGCGGTCTTGGCTGGCCCGCTGGCAGGGTGCCGGGCTATTTGCGCTGGAGCATCGCTGCCTAAATGTCACTCTGAGCGCGGACCGAGAGACAATCACCACCGAACATGGCTACTACGCGAACGACCAATTACTTTTAAGGAGTCATTGGAAGCTCCGTTTTACAGCCGATGAGCAAGTCTCAGTGCAGATTGAAGTGCAGGTTGTGCAAGAACTTCCGCCTCTACCAAGGGTTGGTATAAGTATGAAGTTGGCGAAGCCTGTTGAGCATGTTGCTTGGTTTGGGCGAGGGCCCCATGAAAACTATCCAGACCGTCTTGCCAGTGCGGACTTGGGTGCTTGGCATCTGCCAATGAGCGGCATGCATACCCACTATATTTTTCCGAGTGAAAACGGATTGCGCTGTGACGTGAATCACCTTGCCCTTGGGTCGGCAGTTGCCACAGGGCATTTTCATTTTAGCGTCAGCGAATTTGGACAAGCGCAGCTAACATCGGCTTCGCATGATCACGAGCTTGTAGCTCAGGAAGGACTCTTTGTTTACTTGGACGGTTATCACATGGGGGTCGGCGGCGATGATTCATGGACGCCGAGTACTAAGCCAGAATATCTGTTAACTGAGAGTCGCTATGCTTGGGCGTTCACGCTTGGATGACTATAACTACAAGACCGCTAAAATTGAGCCGTATTTGCGATCGATATCGTGTGATTAATCTACCGGCGAGTCTTCACTTCCGGTACCTTTAGCCGCCACTCCTATTTTTTAATGTCTGCTTATGAACGATCAGCCTTCCATTAAAATTGATTTACCGTTAGCCGTTGCCGGATTGATGTTGCAAGTGGTCGAATCAAACGACCAGCTTGAAGAAAGCGAGATCCAGCGTGCGGAACTTGCCGTTCAAGAACTGCTTGAGACGGGGCAGACGGAAGCGGCCAATTTAATCGCTAAAGCTATTGCTCTTTTGGATATGCGGGTTGGATTGCGTGCGTTGACTGACGAATTGAAAAAAGCGATGGACCTCCAGGCGCGCATTAACTTTATAAAGCAATTGTGGCACATCGCCCATGCGGATGGTCGTGCGGATAAATTCGAGGAAAGTGATATTCAGGAAATAGCTCGCTTACTTGAGGTGCCATTTAAAGAATTAGTTTCGGCGCAAGTCGTCTCCAAGCTTCAGTATATTGAGTCTTTGTTCAGGGATAAGGGTGGTTTTATCAATATGCCGCTGACAACGGCGATTCTGTTTATGGAAATCGCACGCGCGGATGGGCGCATCGATGATCGAGAAGTGGCGGTATCAATCGAACATTTAATGGCGACTTTTTCACTGGAACGGAGCGCAGCAGAGGCACTCATTCAACGCTCGTTCGATGTGGTGGGGAATGGCCCTGGCCTGCGGGCGTATACAGATTTCTTAGCGCAAAACACCTCTCCGGACGAGCGGCGCAAACTGATATCGTCGTTGCGTAAGATAGCAAAAGCTGACGAGTCGGTGGATCAGTACGAAATTTTGGAAATTCAAAACATAGCAGAAATGCTGGGACTGTAAGAACGCCAGCTGGGGTGAAATTGCACGCGTAGTGCAGTTAGGTCGAATACTTTGGAGTTTTGACCGACTGTAGGGATGGCTTGCGGTGGCGTCCGGGGGCACATATTGTCGCTGGTCGTGTCGGATTTGCCGTAATAGTTGCGGGAGGCGACAATATGAGCCGGGGTATTAATAGGAGCAGGTCATGGATGAATATGATTACGTTATTGTCGGCGCTGGCTCTGCAGGCTGTGTTCTCGCTAACCGCCTCAGTGCAGATCCGCAAACGCGTGTTTGTCTTTTAGAAGCTGGCGGCGGTGATAAATCGCCCCTCTTGCATGTACCTGCCGGTTGGGCGGCTACCTTTAAGAATAAGAAATTTGATTGGGCTTACGAAACCGAGCCCGAAGCTGGACTCAATAATCGTAGAATTTATTGGCCACGCGGCAAAGGTTTGGGGGGCTCCAGTTCAATAAATGGCATGATCTATATTCGTGGTGTGCCTGTTGATTTCGCGGCTTGGGAGCAAGCAGGCGCAAAAGGCTGGTCTTGGGAGGAGGTGCTGCCATATTTTGTCAAGGCCGAGCGACAGCAGACCCATGATGACGGTTTGCACGGTACGGACGGACCTTTGCATGTGCAGGATGTTGTCGACAAACGGCCAATTCAGGAAACATTTCTTGATGCGATGGAAGAGCAGGGTGTGCCGCGCAATGACGACTTTAATGGAGTCGATCAGGCTGGCTGTGGTCATTACCAATTTACGCAGAAAAACGGACGCAGGTGGAGTACCTCCAGCGCGTATCTTAACCCTGCTCGTGGACGTAGCAATCTTGAAATAAGAACCAAAGTTCAGACCAAACGCATTATCTTCGAGGAGAAAAGAGCGGTTGGGGTTGAAACAGAGCGATCTGGTCGATCAGAAACAATCCGAGCGCGGCATGTGATTGTTAGTTGCGGTGCGATCGGTTCGCCGCAGTTATTAGAGCTTTCCGGCGTGGGCGATTCCGCTCGATTGAGCGCCCTAGGAATTGACGTACATCATCATCTACCTGATGTTGGTGAACATCTCCAAGATCACTTGCTGTGCAAAGTTGTATACGGGACTCGCGCTGATCTTTCGATTAATCGAGAAGTGAGTGGTGCACGACTGTTACCCGCTGCTCTAAAGTGGTTTTTCGCGCGCAAAGGGCCGCTCACGACCGGTTCGGCGCCAATAGGCGCATTTTGGTATACCCGAGAAGGCCTTGAGGCGCCGGATATTCAAGTCCATTTCGCCTCGGGCGCAACCCTGTACAACAACGCCGGCAAGATCCGCGCTTTGGCTGAACCAGCAATGACCGCAGTGGTCAATCAGAGCCGACCTGAATCGCGAGGCTCAATACACATTACGAGTGCTGACTATCAAAAGCACCCAGAAATTAAAGCGAACTATCTCAGCACGGAACTCGATAGGCGGACTATGGTGGATGGGATGAAATTGCTTCTGCGGGTTTTCGAGAGCGACGCGCTTGCAGGCAGCATAACCTCGCGGCTAGAACCTTCCATAGAGTTGGGTGATTTGGATGATGAGGCCTTGTTGAGCTACATTCGCGAAGAAGCGAGTACGGTATATCACCCAACGAGTACCTGCAGTATTGGTAAAGTCGTTGATGAAAACTTACGGGTTAAAGGGGTCAGTGGGCTTTCTGTCGTAGATGCATCAGTAATGCCTTACGTGGTGTCAGGTAATACCAATGCTGCGACTATTATGGTTGCGGAAAAAAATGCCGATTACCTTTTGGCGCACCGGACGTGAAGTCTATTTGTTGAAACAGTCCACTCGAATTTGGGCGCAAAGTAGTGCCTCACCTCGTTTGGTGATCTCGGGTGATTAATCCGACAGCATGTTGAGTAACTGTGCGCACCAAACGTTGCCGGATCGATGCCTCACTGCAGGTAACGTAAACATCCGGTAGCAGATAAGAGATCGCGCAGGTCAGAGGACTCTACGTTGACGAATAAAGACTTCAGCCTCGCGAAGCACTTCGCTTGATATTTGAAGACCGGCTGCGCGTAGGGCTTGCCCGCTAGAGATAGGGAAATATTCTTATCGCCCCTTTCAATAGCATCGCTATTTTCCTGTAGAAAAGGTAAGTAGTAAGTAGCGCAGTAACGCAGCATGTCGCTTACTGCGGGTCGTATTTCTGAGAAAGAACTCCAGTCGCCTTCTATGCCGCTACTGTCTTCAAGTCGTCTGATCCAGTCATATACGCTCGGTACATCATTACGCATGATGAGCATCGGGGTATGGTCGCTTGCTAGTGTTTTTAACTGACCAAACAAGCCAAAGTCTGCCAGCGATGGTCGTGTGCCAAATAAGTATTCGTCTCGGGTCACGAAGCTATCAAGAATCGCCAGTAATTCATGGAAACTTTGTTGAATAATTGGTTTGTTTTGCGGCGTGCAGCCGACCAGTGGCATACGCCCGACTTGGCGATCGCGGATTTGCTGAGCAGCTTTAGATAGCGCATCACCGCGAAGGCCCGGCGTATTGTCGCTGATGATTTGGCGGCTACTGTACGCCTGATCGACATCCAGGTCCCAACGATATTGGAACATAATTTTAGTTACCCACTCATCGGCCATGTCCTCGATAAGGTGGCATAAAAATGCCACTGCGGTATCGGGGGGAATAATCGAGCGTTGGGTGTGTCGAGTCTCTAGCAATAGCGCTAAAGGCGTTGAATCTACATGCAAGCTACCGTCTTCTGGTAGGCGCAGGATGGGAATTACTGATGGGCCGCTATGTTGCAGATCCGATCGCAGCGCGGGGGTAATTTGTACCCAATCAAAGGGTAGTCGCCGGTAGTGTAGGATTCCGCGCATTTTCTGCGAGTAGGGCGATCCACCGCCGCCATATAATCGATATCTACCCATAACAACCTCCTTAGGAAACGATCTCTAAGCTATTCGTCTAAGATGCTGGAGTACGTAGCCATATTCAATGGGGTCTAAGGTGTTCGATACTAGATGCTAAGAGGACTGCCCCAACCCCCATTTAGGATGAGCAAGCTTCGTGTCGTTAGCGCCTAGTTTTATCTGATATCGCCAAAATCGAGACGCAAAAGACGGATGCAGAAATCATCCATTGGATGGGGTTGAGGATTTGTGCTGCCCACAATGTTTTCGGTACCAAGGGTTGTGGGCGAAATCGCTGCCGCAAATGATCAGATCTCCCTAAGCCATTTTTTATACAGTTTATGGTGCCCGGAGCCGGACTCGAACCGGCACGGAGTATTACTCCGAGGGATTTTAA